>Ga0210402_10004416_pt1 | contig 12826 bp, 8 predicted proteins | sample IncBWC7MmetaG_FD_161055 | JGI IMG/M metagenome (GOLD analysis project Ga0210402, IMG submission 161055) | Forest soil microbial communities from Barre Woods Harvard Forest LTER site, Petersham, Massachusetts, United States - Inc-BW-C-7-M | ecosystem: Environmental > Terrestrial > Soil >...
GGTGATCGACCCGGCCACGGGATTCATTACCGAAGAATTCCAGTTGGTCCCTAACGCGGGCATGGCGGGCAACAATCCCACCTCCATCGCCTTGGGACCCGACGGCAATCTCTATGTCGGCTTCTTAAAGAACGGCAACGTGGTGCGCATCGTTAACCCAAATATCAATCCGCAAACCGATATCAGCAAGACCCAAGTGGTCCAATCCGTAGGTTCGTCCCCCAGCGGCCGGTCTATCAGCGCGCTAGCCTTCGTGGGTAAGGACCTCTACCTGGCCAGCACCGATACTCTTTCCGTGATCAAGAACGCGGTCGCGACCACCTGCCAGGGTGGGTGCAACGGCGTCTCCGTTGTGGATGGCTTCGGCGGCATAGCGCACGTCGGTCTGACCAGTGACGGCATCAACCGTCTCTACGTGGCGATCAACGGCCGAGGGGTATGGCGCTACACCATCGGCGCCGGCGCCATGAACTTGATTTCCACCGGCGGTCCCGATCCTAACACCGGCGCGGCTCTCACTTTTGCCTTTGTGGGGGGCCATTCGAACATGCTCCAACTGGATCGTCTGGGCAACCTCTGGATCGGGGATGACCTATCGGACGGCATAGCGAACCTCAGCGGCCGGCTCTGGTACATCTCGGCAGGAGCCTTGTCCAATATCCCATAGTTAGTCAACCAGCAACTGAGTTATAAAGAGAGTACTGAGGCAGTAATACCGAACTGGTCAACACGAGATGGGAACGAGCTCACGAACCTGATGAATAAGTTCACTGGATGGTTCAAGACGTTGGCGGGGGCGCTGCGAGCCGCTCCCCCGACTGTTTACCCACAGCCGAAACTGGTTCAAACGATAGACCGGACGACATGGACGGGCGCTCCGATACCTGTCGTCCAGCCGCTGCCACGGCGGCCTCTGGGTTATCCCCCATCGGAGTCGCTTCCCTCCGTCGAGCACCTCATCATGGTCCTTTTGGGCGATGAGTTCGGAGGTTCTTCGAAACTAACACCGGTGACTCACCTACCACCTGGGGCGACTCCCGCTCCGCCGGACAATAACCCCGCAAGGTGAAGGATGCCGGTAGCGGCGCATCTGAACGGCAACTGCGGGGCTGGATTGGGCGCGCCGCCCGGAAATCGACCCGGTGCGCTGCCCGGAAATCGACGCGGTGCCGGGGTGGCGCTTGGAGAGGTGGGGCCGATCCGCTGGGGCCGATCCGTAGCTGACCTGCCTGGCCAAAAAACGGCTCTTTCTTAAGCATTGAGCCTCAGCAATCCGCAAGAAACCCACTACCATGAGCAGTCGCCCAAGGGCTAGCAATCCCGGCTGGCCCGCCTCGCGACCCTGAGGGTCGCGGCCACTCAAAGCGCCTGTTCCAGATCCCCGATTATATCTTCCACCGCTTCGATCCCCACCGAAAGCCGCACCAGCCCGTCGCCAATCCCCATCCGCTGCCGGTGCTTCGGCGACAACTCCCGATGCGAGCTCATCGGCGGATACAGCACCATGCTGTGCACGTCTCCCAGTGACGTGGCGCGCACAATCATCTTCAACCCGTCCATGAACCGGAATACCTCTTCGCGGCCCGCGTCCTTAATTTCGAAACTGACCATGGCGCCGTAAAGGTTCGCCGGAAACAACCGCCGGATGGTGGCCGCATCCGGATGTTGCGGATCGCCCGTGAAATACACCCGCGCCACTTTGGGGTGCGTGCTCAGCCATGAGGCCACGCGGCAGGCATTGGCGCATTGCCGCTCCATACGCAGCGGAAACGTCTTGACGCCGCGCATCGCCAGGTAGCATTCAAACGGGCCCAGCACCGGCCCGATGGCGCGCGAAAGCGCTCGCAGGGCCTCCAGATGCTGTTGGTCCGCGATCACCATCCCGCCCATCACGTCGCCGTGCCCCGCCAGATACTTGGTCAGGCTGTGGACGCTGAAGTGTGCGCCCAGTTCCAGCGGACGCACCAGCATCGGCGTTCCAAAAGTGTTGTCCACCACCAGCGCCGCGCCGGCCTGGCGCGCCATCTCCGCAATCTTGTCGATCTGCCCCACGCGCAGCAATGGATTGCTGATGGTTTCGATCAGAATGCAGCCCGGTTTCTCCTCCGCCACCGCGGCCCGGAATGCATCCACGTCGCACATGTCGGCAAACTGCACGCTCACGCCCGAAGGTTCGAAAACCGTCATCAGCAGGTTGACCGTGGCGCCGTACATGGCATTGGCCGCCACGATCGATCTCCGCCGGTCCATCAGCGCCGTCGCCAGCGCCGCATGAATCGCCGCCATCCCCGACCCGCATGCCAGGCCCCCGTGCCCGCCCTCCAGCGAGGTCACCAACTCTTCGAGTGCCGCCGCCGAAGGGCTCTCGTGGCGCGCGTAGCAGTAGCCCTCTTCCTGGTGGCCGAATACGCGGTCGAGTTGTTCCATCGAATCGTAGAAGTAGCTCGTGGCCGTGTAAATCGGCGTCGTGACCGGAACATAAGGCCCCGGCTTTTTGCGGTCGCCCACATGGACGGCTTTGGTCTCAAGTTTCAATGGCTGTTTCCCCGGCTATTTCCTCTTCCAGCGCACGCCGCTCTTGGTGTCTTCCAGAATAATCCCCTGCGCCAGAAGGTCCACGCGAATCTGGTCGGCCAGGGCGAAGTTCTTGGCTTTCTTGGCGGCGGCGCGCGCGGCGTTCCGTTCCTCCACTTCCGCGTCCGAAAGCTCACCGGCCTTCGCCGTCGGTTCCAGAACCTTGAAGACGGCGTCAAAGCTCTCCAGAAACTCCAGCGCCGCCGCCTGGTTCCCGGCCCGAAACTCGCCCGCATCCATGGCGCTGTTGGCGTCGCGCACGTATTCGAACACCGCGGCCAACGCTTCCGCCGTGTTGATCTCGTCGTTCAGCGCATTCCGAAAAGCCGCCGATGCCTCCCCGGTACGGACCGCCAGCGCCTCATTGGTCCCCGCGGTGAATTGGTCGGTATCCAGGCGCAGCTTGAAGTTCCGCAGCCGCTCAATGGCGATCGCCGCCGACTTCAGCCCATCCATGGTGAAGTTCAGCGACTTCCGGTATGGCACCGACGCCAGCAGATACCGGATGGCCTCCGGCTGATGCCCTTTCGCCATCAGATCGCGCAGCGTGTAGTAATTGCCGAGCGATTTAGACATCTTCTGGCCTTCCACCATCAGAAACTCGGCGTGCAGCCAGAAGCGCGCAAACGGCTTTCCGGTGAGCGATTCCGATTGCGCAATCTCGTTTTCGTGATGCGGAAAAATCAGGTCGACGCCGCCGGCATGAATGTCCAGGGTCTCGCCCAGATACCGGATGGCCATCACGCTGCACTCGATGTGCCAGCCCGGCCTACCCGGACCGATCGCGGTCTCCCAAGCCTGTTCGCCCTCTTTGGGCGCTTTCCAAAGCGCGAAATCACGGGCGTCGGCTTTCTCGTATTCGTCCATGTCCACCCGTGCCCCCGCCAGATTACCGCTGAAATCGTTGTGGGAGAGCTTGCCATATTCGGGAAACGTCGAGATGCGGAAGTACACCGACCCGTCACTCGTGTAGGTGTGGCCGGTCGCTCCCAGCCGCTCAATGGCGTCCACCATTTCCGGAATGTGTTCGGTAGCCGGCGCCAGCCGCTCCGGCCGTTCCAGCCGTAAGGCGTCGCAGTCGTCCAAAAAGGCCTTGGTGTAAATCGCCGTATATTCGTTCAAAGCTTTGTGCTGCGCCGCCGCATTGCGGATGATCTTGTCGTCCACGTCCGTGATATTCATCACGTGGTTCAGTTTGAAACCATTGGCCCGCAAACACTTGCGCAGGATGTCCACAAACGTGAAAGTCCTGAAATTGCCGATGTGCGCAAAATCGTAGACCGTAGGCCCGCAAGTGTACATGCGGACCGTGTTTTCGCTGGCGGGCGAAAACTCCTCTACCTGTTGGGACAACGTGTTGTAAATGCGCAAAGCCATAATTGGGAAGGGAATTCTCATCGTACCAGACACCGCAAAGTCTCTACCACCGATACTTCCTACACCGTAAAAAGTACGCGATCGTCCAGGTAATCCTCCAGGACATCCCCATCCTTACCCCATCCTTACAAGGAGTTAACGCTTGGCCGCGGAATTGCACCATACGGACATTCGGGAAAAAACCATGCCTCCACCCAGCAAGAACCGCCGCTTCACCCAACGCTACGGCGTCCACATGCCGATTCATTTCCGTGTTTCCCAGCGGGGCGCGGCCACACGGTGGGGTTCGGGAACCACCGGCGATTTCAGTTCCACAGGCGTCCGGTTTCGCTGCCGCCGCACTCTACCGGTGGGCGCCCACATCGAAATGATCGTCGATTGGCCAGCCATGCAGGAAGGGCTCCGGCCCGTCCACCTCCACTGCACCGGCTTCGTTGTCCGCGCCAACGGCAACCAGGCCGCCGTCCGTATGACGTGCTGCCGCTTCGAAACCACCGGCGTCGTCGCGCAATCCCTGGCCGCCACCGCGTAAAGAGGGGGCAGTCACCCCCTTGCAGCCGTCCATCTTGTACCAGCACGCCGCTTGTACGAGCATGCAATTTGTACGAGCATACTTGCATGAGTATGGACAAGGTCAAACTCGGTTCACAGGGTGCGATCGTCTCCCGCATGGGACTCGGTTGCATGGGCATGAGTGAGTTCTATGGCGAGCGCAACGATGTAGAGTCGGCCGCGACCATACTGCGAGCGCTGGACCTGGGAATCAACCTGCTGGATACGGCGGACGCGTATGGGATTGGCGATAACGAGGAACTGATTGGGAAGACGATCCGCGGACGGCGGGATGAGGTCTTCATCGCCACCAAGTTTGCCAGCGTGCGGAAGAAGGACGACCCGCGCTACTGGGCGGTCAGCGGTAGGCCGGAGTATGTGCGGGCGGCATGCGACGCTTCCCTGAAGCGCCTGGGTGTGGACCATATCGATCTGTACTACCAGCACAGGGTAGACCCTGAGACGCCAATCGAGGAAACCGTGGGCGCGATGGCGGCGCTGGTGAAGGCAGGCAAGGTTGCGTATCTGGGCCTGTCGGAGGCGGCGCCGGCGACCATCCGGCGGGCCCACAAGGTGCATCCGATCACGGCCCTGCAGACGGAGTACTCGTTGTGGGAACGGCATGTGGAGGAAGAGATCCTGCCGGCCGTTCGCGAACTCGGGATCGGATTTGTGCCGTACAGTCCGCTGGGGCGCGGGTTCCTGACCGGTACCATCGCGAAGCCTGGCGATTTGAGCAGTACCGATGCGCGGGCACAGCGGTATCCGCGATTTACGGGCGCGGCCTTTGACAAGAACCTGATGCTGGTGGAACGTGTGCGGGCCATCGCGGAGCGCAGAGGCGTAACGGCCGGCCAACTGGCGCTGGCATGGGTTTTGGCGAAAGGCGCCGATCTGGTGCCGATTCCCGGGACCAAGCGAAGGAAGTATCTGGACGAGAATGCGGCCGCGGCGGCGATCCGGTTGACTCCGGACGAGGTGGCGGAACTGGAAGCCGCGGTTCCTCGGAATCAGATTGTGGGCGATCGATATGCCGCGGCGAATATGAAAGCGATCGACCGCTGACCCGCTCTTGCGGGGCACGATCCGCACGCACTGCCGTGAGTGTACTTTGCTTTCCCCGGTATGGCTGTCTGCACGTCCGCCTCTCTTGTGCCGAAGACGAAGAGGTGCGCCTACGCGGTAGCTTTTGAGCTCTTCTGCTTTTCCAGATCGTCGGAAAGAATGACGGCCTCGGCCAGATCGCGCATCGGCCGCCGCAGCCGGCGGCTTTCGTTGCGCAATTTCAGGTAAGCCTCTTCCTCCGTAAGCCCGAACTTGACTTGCATGATTCCTTTGGCGCGCTCCACCACCTTGCGAGTTTCGAGCGCCCTCTTGGCTTCCAGAGTCTCCGACATCAGGCGCGCATTCTCGATGGCGATAGCAGCCTGCCCGGCCACCACTTTCACGAAACCGATTTCGTCGTCGGCAAAATGCCGCACTTCCCGCGTGTAGATGTTGATGGTGCCGATCACCTGCTCGCGCGTGATCATCGGGACCGACAACAGCGAGGCCAGATTGGTCTTGCGCGCCAATTCCGGATACCGGTACTGCTTCTCCTCCAGAACGTTCGGAATCATGATGGGCGCGCCTTCGCGCACTACGCGGCCAATCAGCGAATCTTCGATCTTCAGCGGCATGCGGTGCAGGTAGTCCTCGGAGGAGCAGCGCGCAGCCGTGATCACCAGTTCCTGGCGGTCCGCATCCACCAGCATGATGGAGCACACCGGCGAATCCAGTTTATCGGCCAGCATCTCCGCGATGGTCTGCAGGATGCGGTCCAGGTAATTCTTTTCCGAAATCTTCTCCGCCAGGCCAGCCAGCGCTTCCATGCGCCGGGCAGCCCTTTCCGAACGTTCGGCCAGGTTGAATTTGGCCAGCGCGCCGCCCATCTGCTCGCCGATGAAGCCGACCAGCGCGATTTCGTCGGCGGTGTGCTTGTGCTGGGCCTTGTGGTGAATGTTGATGACGCCGATCAGTTCGCCGTTGGCGACCAGCGGCACCGAAAGAAACGCGTCGTAAGTGTCTTCCTGCAGCGTTTGGAAGGTTTTGAACCTGGCGTCGGACGAGGCATTCGATGCCAGCGCCACTACCGACTTGTTCTTGGCCACCCAGCCCGTAATACCTTCACCCATTTTCATCCGGATGTTGCCGATTTCCGATGCGTGCGGCAGTTGCGAGCCGCGCAAGACGATCTCTTTGGAGCCGCGATCCACAAGGTAGACCAGACAAGCGTCGCAGCCGGTCACATCGACCGCCAGACCAATCAATTCCTGGAGCACTTTCTCCAGGCTGAGATCGGAACTAACGATGTTGCTGATCTGGTGCAGCAGCTCAACCTGACTCTTTGCTTCCGACACAGGCACGTTCACCCCTTTTGGACTCTCTTTCAGTCTAGAGTTGGGATGTAAGCGAGTCCAATCTAAATTTTCTATGGGCGCCATGTGGGGGCAATGTGGGGCAGGTTGCTAACCTGCTGCGGATTGTTAATCCGCTGCCCCTTTCATTCCACCGGCGTCAGCGTGATGTGGTCCATATCCAAACCCAACGCAACGCCTCTGTAATAAGGACTTGGCGAAATGCGGAGAACGATGGCGTCTTTCGGTGTCAGGTCCACAGTGCCAATGAGTACAGATCCGGACCCCTTCGAACGATCGATCTGGCCGACGATCGTTCTCCGGTCCACCACCAATTCGATGTTAGCTCCGGGTTCCACCTGGTTATAGAAGATTTCCGCCCGGTACTGGCCCTTTCGGGCGATTGCAAAATGCCACGCGCGTTTGTAGACCGTTGGAGGATCGTAATATCCGCCACCGTTGTAGTTGTACCAGGTGTCGGCTTGGGCGGCCGTGAGCGTGATGGCGCCCGAGGCATCGGGACGAATTACCGGCGGCGTAACATCCGGTGCGCCGTCCAGATCGGCTACCACCACGGTCACGGGCGCGGTCTCGACGTGCTGCGCCACTCGAATCGCGGGCGCGCCGCCTGCCGTTTCCCCGCGCTGCCCCGTGTGCACCTCCGTGTGCCCCTCAGTGTGCAACGGCGTCCGCCGCCGGTCGGCCAGCATCCAGGCGCTGCGAATCCTATTCTTCAGACCTGGCAGACGAAGCCATCCGTCGGCCGGCCAAGTCCTCACCAGCAGATACAGCCGGCTTCCCTTTACCGTGGCGTAGCCGAACTCCAGTTGGCGGAACGGCTGCGGCCTGGCGCCGTAGATGGCCTCGCCGTTCTTGTCCAGCCACGCGCCCACGCCCCGCAGCACCTCGGCTTCGAATTCCACGATGGACCCGTCGCCGCGCGGGCCGATGTTCAACAGGTAGTTGCCGCCGCGAGCCACCACCTCAGCCAGTTTCAGGATGTGCTCGTTGATCTTGCCCGGCAGGTCCTTGCGTTCCTGCCAGGAGCGGTAGCCCCAGGTATCTCCGTAGATCGATGCCGGCGTCTGCCAAGGCTCGTCCAGTATGATCTGCGGGATCCGGTTGTCGCCCATTACGGCGAAATCGCCCTGGTGGTGGAAGACGCGCCCGCTCACCATGCACTCGGGCTGGAGGGAATGCACCGTTCCGGCGAAGCGCCGGCTCTGCGCCGGCGTCGGGTTGCCCATGTCGAACCAGATTTCGGAAAGCGGCCCGTAGTTGGTCATCAGCTCACGCAACTGGCGCACGTTGAAGTCGGCGTGCTTTTCGGGGATGTCGTTGTTGTTGTCGTCGGTCCACGTAGTGGCGTCCGGATAGTGCCAGTCAATGGTCGAATAGTAGACGCCGAACTTGAGTCCGTTGCGCGCGCAGGCGTCGGACAACTGCTTGACCACGTCCTTGCCATAGGGCGTGGCATCCACCACGTTGTAGGTCGTCTGTTTGGTGGCGAACATGTTGAATCCGTCGTGATGCTTGGCGGTGATCACGATGAACTTCATGCCGGCCTGTTTGGCCAGTTTGACCACCGCCTCCGGGTCCCACCGGTCAGGGTTGAACTGGGCCGCCAGCTTCTCGTATTCCGCGTTTGGGATGGGCGCGTGGCTTTGGATCTGCTCGCTGTATCCCTTCGTGATGCGCTCGCCGTTCCACACGCCCGCCGGAATTGCATAGAGGCCCCAGTGGATGAACATGCCGAACTTGCGATCCTGCCATTGCTGAATGGTGGCGGCGCTGGGCCGCGGATCGGGTTGGGCAAGCGCCGGAAGCGCGCCCGTCAGAAGCGTCAGCAGCCATGCCGCGGTGCGAGTCATCGGAAAGTCAACCTAGTGCATCATATCGCGGGGGGACAGAGGGCCGGTGATGCATATATGTGGGGCAGGTTGCCAACCTGCGGCGGATTGGCAATCCGCCTGCCCGCACTCTGACGCGCCCCTTGCTGGCGGGAGCCCAAGCCGTCCGGCTCGCTGCCGCATCGCGCAGGCGGATTCGCAATCCGCCGGACCCAGAGGGTGCCCCTAACAATCCGCCCCATAAAAGGCATATCATCGGCAAAGCATGCGCGCCTTAGTCCTCTTCGCCATCGCCACCTGCAGCCTCCGGGCCGCGGTGCCTCTCGATACCGCGGGCGTCCGGCCCGGTCCCGTCACCCTGACCTCGACACCCGATTCGGCAACCGCCAACTGGACCGACGAAGCCAACCGCGCCTGGACCGCCGAGTTCTCGCTCGACCCCAAGGCCGCGCTGATCACCGCCATCAAAGTGAACGGCGCCGTGGTCATCGACCATGCCCGGCCGTTCTACCAGTGCACCACCGGCAAACGGCGCGGCGGGTGGGACCAGTTCTTCGATCTGCCGCCGAGCCATCCGGAGGGCACCCGCTCTTTCGCCGGCGATTTCAGCCTCAATGCCGCGCGCGCCCGCACCGTCGGCGATCGTCTGGAACTCTCCTTCGACGGTTTACGCATGGGCATCTTCGAAGGCAGCATCCGCTACGTGATCTTCCCCGGCAGCCGCCTCATCGAACAGGTGGCCGTCATGTCCACCAACGAGCCGGACACGGCCTATTTCTACGACGCCGGGCTGCGCATGACCGCCAATTCCGACCGGCGCGTGGGCGGCAACATGGAAACCCAGGTGTCTTATTACGACGCGGCCGGCGACTGGAAAACCGTGCTCTCCGATGGACCCGAGCGGCACCCGGCCGCCGTCCGCTATCGCAGCATCGCGTCGCGGGCGGGCGCCGGCAGCGTGGCCGTTTTCCCCGCCCCTCACCAATACTTCTTCCCGCGCGATTTCACCACCAACATGGCCTACCTCTGGCACTCGTCGTGGAAGGGGACGGTCTCGCTCGGCATCCGCCAGGTGCCGGACGATGCCACGCCCTACTATCCCTGGTCGAACGCCCCGCCCGGAACTTCACAACGCATGAGCCTGTTCCTGATGTTGGGAGCGGGCGACGCGCACGCCACCGTGGACGACGTGCTGCGGCTCACCCATGCCGACCGTTACGCGGCGCTCGCTGGCTACGTGACCTTCGCCCCGCACTGGCATTACGCCTACACCGTGCAGGCGATGGAACGCGGGATGGCATGGACGCCGCCGTTCAAACCGGTGTTGGAAGCGATGGGCGTGAACGCCGCCATGATTTTTGACTTTCACGGCGATGGCCACCCGGCCGACACCGGCCAGACGCGTCTGGCCGAAGTGCAGGCTTTCTATGCGGCATGCCGCGCGCAATCGGGTCCCGCCTTTCTGCTGATGCCCGGCGAGGAGGCCAACGTTCACTTCGGCGGCCACTGGGGGCTGGCCTTTCCCAAGCCCGTGTATTGGCACATGAGCCGCCAGCCATCGCAGCCATTCCAGGAGCGGGACCCCAGGTACGGCACGGTTTATAACGTGGCCGATGCCAGGGAACTGCTGGATCTGGTCCGGGCCGAGAATGCGTTCGTGTACCAGACGCACCCGCGCACCAAGGGGTCGATGGGGTATCCCGATAAGATCCGCGACAGCGCGCATTTTCTGGACCCGCACTGGTTCGGCGCGGGATGGAAAGCCTTGCCCTCAGACCTATCTTCGCCGCGTCTGGGCGAACGCGCCTTCAAACTGGTGGATGACATGAGCAACTGGGGCCTGCACAAACAACTGATGGCAGAGGTGGACGTTTTCCAGATCGATGCCAGCCACGAACTCTACGCCCACATGAACGTGAACTATGTGAAACTGCCCGCCCTGCCGGCCTTCGACCAGTACGGCCAGTTGCTGGATGCATTGCGCCGCAGCGACTTCTTCATGACAACCGGGGAAGTGCTGCTGCCCGAGGTGAGCATCACGGAAGCCGCCGGCGGCCGCATCCGCGTGAGGGCAAAAATCCAGCATACGTTTCCCTTGGAGATGGCGGAGATCGTCTGGGGCGACGGGGTACAGACCTTTCGCAAGATCGTCCCGCTGGATGAAACCCACCCGCTCGGTGACTTCGCATTTTCCGCCGAAGCCGAGGGCGGCAATTGGAAGTGGGCGCGCTTTGCGGTATGGGATGTGGCGGCGGATGGCGCGTTCGGAAACCCGGTATGGCGGGCCAAGTAGCGGGCAACCTCACCGGCAGCCAAGCCCGGTTCGCCGGATTCGGTGTACCGATGAGCCTGCGTTCCAAGGCCCAATCCCTCTTTCCGAGTGTTCGGCCATCTGACCAGTGTTCGAACTGAGCGCCCAAACACCTGTCTTGATCGGGACCGTGGTTCCGCTTGCGAATTAATTCCCGTCCCTTATCACGCTCTTACGCCGAATCTTTTTCGGGGGGCTTGAGCGACTCCGCCGACTCGCCTCCTCCACCCAGAAATCCTCCAGGTCATGGCGAGGCATCGGCGTTTGGGGCAAGCTGCTAATCGGCAATCCCCGGGTTGGGTGGATCGATGCCCAGGGCAGTCGCGAGGGCGACCAGATGATCCTGCTCCTGGACAAGGATGGTGCGCACGCTTTCGGCAATCGAAAATTCGTTCAATGCGTCCGCCTGTTTGACCCGGCGTCGATAATGTCGAATGGTCTCCTTTTCATTCTCCAGGTCGAACTTAAGCATTTCCTCCGCCTTCTCGGAGGTCTTTACTGGCTTCGGCGTCACTGACGGCATTCCACCCAAATAATCGATGTGATTCGAAATCGTCAGAGCATGATCCAGCTCTTCCTTCGCATGGACCGCGAGTTCGCCCGCAATGTTCATGTAAGCGGCGCCCTTGAGCACCGCTGAATAGTTCACGTAACCAATAATTGCCTGGTATTCACGCGACAGATCCTCATTGAGAGCATCGATGAGCTGTTCCCGTGTGATCTCGTTTTGGGCGGCGATAGGCATACCTTCTCCAGCCGCCCGGTTGACTTCCGGTGGCGGCGTATTCTTAAGAAACTCACAATCTATGGCATCGGTGCTACCATCCGAACGTACCAAAATCTCTGGGCCTTTTTCAATAGCACACGAGGGTCGTTTTTTCCGCGGCCTGCCAGAGTGGTCCAGGCCGTAAGCCAGGTCGCTTTCACCCGCTTCAATTTCCCGGTACGCTTCCCTTGAGCGAGATCACCAGATGTCGGCTTTCCGCGCCATTTACTCTGAGCCAGACGAAATTGCTCCCCTCCGGCATCACCGGCGTTGCCGGATTCAACACAAAGTTCACCTGGTAGAGGGCGGCAATGCCTGGAGTCAAACCCGAAAATTGAACGGTCTGCGGCGTTCCGTTCACATAAACCTCGACGGTTCTCAGCGTCCTGGCCAAGGGCTGAACAGGCGCCGGATTTCCATCCGCCACCGTTTGATCGACTGGTCCGAGCGCGTTGGCGTAGAGAACCTGAGTCTCGCCCAAGCCTGCCGGGCTGGCGGTCGATCCGTTGAGACCGGGGCCATTAAGCACACCAGTCGCGTTTTGCGCCACAGCGCGCGACACCCCATCGTCCAGAGAATAACTAAAGATCGCCGGCGCGGCTTCGGCGAAGGTATCGGCCGGAACGACCGACTGCAATGCCCCATCGACGTTGCCGACGGAAACCGAGACCGTGACATCGGCTTTTGCCGGCAAAGACCCGGGGACCAGAAGGTTGATCTGCCGCGGGCTGGCGTACGCCAACTTCGCCGGCAAACCGTTAAATGCAACCTTCGCGCCGCACAGGGTGTCGGGCAAGTTGGCCGAATCGGCACTGGCCGTGCAGTTCGCCAGGCCGTTGCCGTTCAACGTGGCGTATGATCCCGGCGCCAGCGCCGGCCACTGACTGGCTGCGTTAAGCACCGTAAACTGCGGCTTTCCCATCCCGGTCGCAATCAGCGTCACGCGCGCGCTGGCTTCCACGCCGAAATTGGAATCGGCGATCACCAGCGAGCCGTCGTT
>Ga0210402_10004417_pt1 | contig 12826 bp, 10 predicted proteins | sample IncBWC7MmetaG_FD_161055 | JGI IMG/M metagenome (GOLD analysis project Ga0210402, IMG submission 161055) | Forest soil microbial communities from Barre Woods Harvard Forest LTER site, Petersham, Massachusetts, United States - Inc-BW-C-7-M | ecosystem: Environmental > Terrestrial > Soil >...
AGGGCAGCGGTTGCCAAATCAACGCCGTGTCTCGCGAGGTTGTATTCGTTCTTTTGCTCGTCGTATTCGAATCGCATCCAGTGACCCAAACACAAGATACCACTGTACATACATATGTCAATACTGTGTTGGGGAGCAATGGAGATAGGGGGACGCTCGTACCCCGCCCGCGTGGGTTGAATTTACGGCCCGATGCCACCGAAATAACGTCGCCTGGTCACGAGCCAGTCTGCGACCCGCACCAAGAAAATCTGCGCGAGGCCTTCCGTGGGGGCCAGAATCAAGCTTGGTTGGTTTCCACGGAATCGATTCGATCACCGCTTGCCGGACGGAAGCGACATCGTCGTGGCTGCCGAACCCTTCCTAACACTGGTTCAATCAGCGCCATAAGACAGAGTGCGGAAACAGGCGACTACGGAAGGCTTGCAGCCGACCGCTGCTGCCAACGACCAGATGAAAACTTCTCTCTCGAACACTAACTTGGTTTTCAAGAGGCTGGGCCACCTACCACCCACTTCCTTTAATCCCTACCAAATCGCTAGTCTTACTGGCAACTCTGCTGGCACGCTTTGCGGATTACCACGGGAAGATTGAGGTTGCGCCGTACAGGCTGTCTATCTAACGTATTGAAAACACTGCTTCTTTCGCGATTTGAGCACCGCCACGATCCACTATCCTTACCATCCGCACTATGGCCAGAGCGTGACGATGGTGCGAAAGTGTTCCCACTTCGGACCGCACCAAGTTCAGGTGGCGCTTCCCAGTGGAGGTCAACTTCTAGTCCCCGAATGGATGTTGGACGAGGATCTCTGTCGTGGGATGGAGATTGTCAAACGTCCCACGCTGGCGATCGCGGCTCTCGTATCGCTACGTGATTTGATCGATGCGCAGCCTCGCACTCCTGAACCCGCCTCCACGATAGCTTCAGAAGCATCTTCGCCAGGAGGTGCATCTGATGAGCCCTTGCTGCCTTCTCTTGACTAATACTGTTTACGATATATCCGTTAATGGTATAATAGTGTTGTATCAGGAAATCGTATGGCAAAAGTGCAGCTACAATCAGGGCCCGAAACTCACCTCCCACTAACGGCAACCGTCCTCTCCATCCTCCTCGCCCTCGCTGGAGGCGAGAAACACGGCTATGCCATCATGAAAGAGGCCTTGCTTGCCGGAGGTGGTGGGATTTCTATGGGGCCGGGCACGCTCTATGGTTCGCTTGATCGCATGTTGGGCATTGGCCTAGTTGAGGAAACCGGCGTCACTGATAACGAACGCCGCCGTTATTACCGGATTACCAGTTTTGGGAATAAGGTACTCGCAGCCGAAGTTCTGCGGCTGAACCGTGCACTCAGCACGGCGCATCGCCGAGGATTGATCGAAGGAACCCATGCATGAGCGAACCCAGTTCATTTCTTCTGATGGTGTACAAAAGAGCATTGCTTCTGTACCCACCGAGGTTGCGTCGCAAGTACCAACAACAGATGCTTCAAACCCTGCTTGACGCGCACCGGGAGGAGCGCCCCGGATCAAGACGCTTTTGGCTCAAAATCTACACCGACCTCCTGCAATCTGCGTTCTACGAAAGGATTTTCATGTTGCGTGAGCAAGTCCTGAAACAGCCGATATTCTTTCATGCTCTGTGTCTCGGCCTTATCTTGACATTTCTCGGCGGTACAACTGCAGTTGCCTTCCAGCGGATGCTCCGCCGCGGGGCCAATCAGCCGCAAATAGAAATGGCCAAGTTCTACGCCTCTGAGATCGGCTCGGGCGAAGAGCCGGATGATATTATTCCGCCCGGCTACGTAGACCCTGAACGAAGTCTGGAACCATTCGTCATCTTTTACGACGATCAAGGAAGGCCTGAAAAAGCAACGGGATATTTGGACCAATCCGCTCCCGTTCCTCCGCTGGGCGTTTTCGAGTACAGCCGCAGTCACGGCAGCGACGCGTTCACGTGGCAACCTCGTCCTCAGGTCCGCATTGCCACAGTCGTACAGCGTGTCACCGGCCCACATCCAGGATTTCTTCTGGCTGGTCGGTCTTTGCGCAACGTTGAAGAGGATGAAACGATTCTCTATCGCATGACGTTCCTGGGGTGGCTCGTACTGGCGCTGCTGCTGGTGTCAGGTGCCGTTCTCCTGGGTCGCACGGAGAGGATGAAACAGGTTTCATGCTGAATTCTTTGGTTGAGGGTAGTTGCAGAACTTTGCAGAACATAAGTCCCGCCGCTAACGGAAACTCCGGGAGAATGCCTGACGTGGACGGAGGGCCGGCAAACAAGAAGTAAATCCGTTGTTTCCGGGGGAGTAGGCCGTCAGTGCTCGCACAGTAGCATCAAGTTGTTAAGAAGCGAACTCCGTATTCGAAAAGATACTGAATTGTCTTCAGAGAATGTGCTACGCTCCATCGCTTGCTTCCAACAATGCGAAAGACCGCATGTTCATTGACTCCAGCGAGGTATAGCAGCATGACACTGCTCTCTGACGTGCGATGAGCATGATGTTGCCGAAGCTTCATGTCACCAGTCGGACTATGTGGAGTGTTCTCGCCGATTCCTCGAAAGGGCGCGTCAACACTGGAGTGTAGCAGCGCAGAAATTAACATAGTTCTGACACAGAGGGCGCGATTTAAGGGGACCGAAACCCGTCAACCTCAGTCATGTGGTTGGAACTACTGCAACGTCCCAGGAACTCAGGACCTGGGACCGTCGCTTTCTCCGAAAGGTGCGTCATTCGAATCGCAGCGCCACCATGGGATCGACTTTGGTGGCATGGCGTGCGGGAATATAACTCGCGAAGAGGACAAGGGCGAGCAGAATAGCCACTGCCAGTGAGAATGTCGCGAAATCGAACGGGCCCACTCCGAATAGCCAGGCGGCAAGCAGTCGGGTCGTGGTTAACGCCAGTACGCCTCCTGCCGCAGTGCCGATAAAAATGACTACGAGCCCCTGCCTGAAGAATAGTTGGAGAACCTGTTGTGGTTGGGCTCCCAGCGCCATCCGGATGCCAATTTCCCGTGTGCGCCGACCGACCTCATAGGCAATGACACCGTAAAGCCCAATTGCGCTCAGCAACAGGCCAATCGCGGCCGCGGAAGTGACCACCGCACTGGCGACACGGGCGTCTGTATACTCGCCGCGCACTTGGTCTATCAGCGGCATCGCTTCGGTGACGGGAACGCTGGAGTCGATGCTCGCGATGGCCTTGCGTATCATAGGCAAAGCCAGTGATGGAGCACCGCTCATGCGAACACACATTCGCGCATCAACCAGAGTCTCATCCTGCCAAAATGGCAAGTACACAACGGGCACAGCAGTCTCGATGACGCTATGCACCTGCGCGTCCTTTACCACGCCCACGATCTGATAGGGCTTGTCATCGAGTAAGACTGTCTGATACAGCGGCAGACTACCCGATGAGACTTTTCCCGCAAGAGTTTCGTTCACAACGGCGACGGGCAGCGAACCTGGACGATCGTGATCGTTGAAGTCACGTCCTGCGAGGAATGGAATCCCTAGAGTTGCAAAATAATCAGGCGCAATCGGTTTGTAGAAAATCTCCGGTTGGTCGGCGGGTTTCGAATAAGTTTTGCCCTGCTGTGCGATACGAATCTTCAGATTGGCATGCCAAATCAGTCCTTGTCCTTTCGCAAGGCTCACAGATTCTACTCCCGGCAATTCGCGCAGCCGCCGCACGACTTCCTGCTTGAAAACGCGTGCTTTGTCGGGCGAGTACTTTAGTAGCTCTGGGCGCAGTCTGAGACCGAGAACGTGGTGAAGGTCCATGTTTGTACCCGCCTCAAGTTGTACAGTGCTTCGCATAAGTAGGCCCGCTCCAACGAGTAGCGCAAGCGAAAGTGCAACTTGCATAATTACAAGCATGGTGCGGCTCCGGTTGCGATCCGAGCCGGCCGTGTTTCCTCCGCTCTTCAATACCTGATTTAGATCGGTGCGGCTCGCTTGCCATGCTGGCAGCAGGCCGAAAAGTATCCCGGCCAAAACTGCCACTATTACTGAATAGGCGAGCACGCGGACGTCTGGCCTAATATCAAACAGATGTCGATATCCCTCCGAGTCGACACTATAGAAGCCGACCAGTAAACGGCTCGTCCAAAGGGATATGACCACACCCGACACCCCGCCAGCGCAGGCCAGCAACAGACTCTCGGTCAAAAGCTGACGAATAATGCGGGCTCGTCTTGCGCCAAGTGCTTGGCGCATCGCGAGCTCGGCGCTGCGCGCGTTGGCGCGCGCGATCAGAAGTCCGCCGAGATTCGCGCATAAGATGAGGAGCAGTATGCCCCCGATGGTTGTCAACAATCGGATAAGCAAAACGAAGTAATTCCGGTCTCCGAAATAGTTGCGGTCAGAGATTCCAATTGCCGGCGTAACCGAGATTCCTAATCTTTCGTCAAAGTCGTTAGCAGTCGCGTGCAACCGTCGCATGAGTGTGCCGACTTCCGCCTGCGCTTGGGAGATTTTCGTTCCTGGCGCCATGCGTCCAATGAGGCCGAGGAATGTGCAACTGGGTTGGAAACCGTCACATCCGCGATAACCTACCTTCATCATCATCGTGGGAATCCAAATTTCGTTTGGCATCCCGCCGATCTCGACACCGTGAAAACCCTGAGGCATGACGCCGATTATGTCGAAGCTATGCCCGTTTATTATTAGAGTTTTCCCGCTGATCTTCGGATCGCCCCCGAACACGCGTTGCCAGAATCCGTAACCAAGAATCGCGACGGCGTCGCGGTCCGGCACTGAATCTTCCTCCATCGTGAAAAGCCGCCCGAGCTGAGGTCGCAACCCGAGCACCTCGAAATAACTGCTTGAAACCACGGCGCCCTGCACCTCGCCGGTTTCGCCATTAGCTGTGATGTAAAGGGGCGCCGTCGAGTAATGAGCTGAGAGGAGTCCCAATGTTGTCAGATGATCCCGCAGATAGGTGTATTCTGGATAGCTAAACAGGCCTCCGCCGTCGTGCTCTGGAGCCACGATACGTACCAATCGAGACGGATCTTTCGCTGGTACACTCCGCAGGAAGAGAGCGTCCATGAAACTGAATACAGACACATTCGCTGCGATGCCGATCGCAATCGTGACTACAGCAATCGTTGTGAACCCCGGACTCTTGCGCACCTGGCGCGCAGCGTAGCGAATGTCTTGAAGCAGGCCGGTCATGCTCAATAATCCCTCCTACTCGTACCGCAGCGCCACAGTTGGATCGACGCGCGCTGCCCTGTGAGCTGGGACGTAGCAGGCAAGAAGCGCAACCATCATCAGCAGAATCACAACACTCACAAAAGTCGCCGGGTCGGTGGAGGTGACTCCGAAGAATAGGCTCTTCATAAATCTCGTGACGGCCGTGGCAGCAATCGCTCCTATCACGAGACCAGCAACCGCGAGTTTCGCCCCGTCCTTTACCACGAGCTTCACTATTTCATGAGGATGTGCGCCGAGTGCCATCCGGATGCCGATCTCGTGGGTTCGCTGTGCGACAGAATAATGGAGAAGACCAAAGATACCAACACCGGCAAGCAGTAGAGCTACCAGTGAGAATATAGTGAGGAGCGTGGTCTGAAAACGACGGGGCGAGAGTTGTTCCGAGAGTTGCTGTTCCATCGTTGTCACCGATGAAAGGATCGCACTGTGATCGATCTCGCGGACAACTGCTCGGAGTGGTTGCGCGAGTGCTCCGGGGGCGCCGATGACCCGGACAACGAGGTCCGAAGTCCTATATCCATCAATCGCCTGTGTGCATGGCTCATAGACGTGCGGGATCGGTCCTCTCTCAAGTCCGCTACGGCGCATATCCCGAATAATCCCCACTACTGTGAGCCAATCATCGCTCTTTCCGCGTGGGTCCTGGCCTTTGAACCGCTTGCCGATCGCGCCCTCGTTCGGCCAGTAGCGACGAGCCATACTCTCATCGATAATCGCAACCAACGGGGAATTCGGACCGTCCTGCGCGGTGAAATAGCGGCCTCGCAGCAACTGCACTCCCATAGCTTGAAAATAATCTCCACGAACGGCCGCCCAACGTAGGGGAGTCCAATGCTCTTTAGACTCCGGAGTGTATCCTTCAATACTGCGCAAGCCGAGATTGTTGATCTTTCCCAAGTCAAACAGGCTGTCGACCGCGCCTACCGCTTGAATGCCGGGAACGGCCCGCACGCGTTCGAGCACGGTGCTGTACAGATCATTCGTCCACTCAGGTGTGGCCCCTGGCACGCTGATATTCATGGTTAGGATCTGTTCAGGCTGAAATCCCGAATCAACCGCTTCCACCGCCAGAAAACTACGCACCAGCAGACCAGCGCCGGTGAGCAAGACGGTTGCGACCGCGAATTCCGCAATCACAAGGAAACCGTGCGTGCGCTTCAGAACGACGCTTGCTGCGATCCCCTTGGCGAATGAGTTAAGTGGCCCAATCGTGCCGCTGATTCTCCATGCCGGAATGAGCCCAAAAAGCACAGCCGCGATAGACGAGATTCCCAAGGTAAAGGTCAGAACTCCGCCGTCCACACCGGCCTCATGGAGCCTCGGGATGTCGGCAGGACCGAGCGCGACCAAGCCTCGAACGCCCAAGGGTGCAAGCATCAGACCTAAGCACCCGGAAAGCGAGGCAAGGAGCACGCTCTCCGTGAATAGTTGGCGGACAAGTCGGCTACGGTTGGCCCCTAATGCAGCGCGAACCGCGATCTCGCGCTCCCGGCTTGCGCCGCGAGCGAGGAGCAGATTTGCCACGTTACTGCACGCGATCAGCAACACGAATCCCACGGCAGTGAAAAGCACAATGAACGCCAGCCGTGTGTTCCCACTGAGAGTTACGCGAAGAGGAAGGAGACTAACACCCACACTGCGGTTTGGATCGTTGTCCTCCTGACGGATTCTGGCAAAGGTCGTGCTTATCTCGACCTGTGCCTGCTGAAGCTTGACTCCCGGTTTCAGACGGCCAATTGCTTGCCACCTTTGGTAGAACCCACTTGAGTTGCCAGGATTGATCGTCGTGAGAGCAGGATCTCCCCAAAAATGGTTGGTCGTAATGGGCGCCCAGAATTGCTGGTCTCTCGCAGGAAATTGGAATGTTGTCGGCATAACACCGATAATTTGGGAACTGACACCATCGATTTGCAGCGTCTTCCCGACAATGTCGGGTGAGGCTCCGAACTGGCTGATCCAAAGACCGTGGCTCAGCAAGACGACACGCTCTTTCCGCTTTTCCTCGTCAGCAGTAAAGACACGACCAAGAATCGGCGGCACTCCCATCAGAGGAAACAGATTTGCAGAGGTGAACGCGCCTTGAACCGATACAGGTCCACTCGCACCAGCTAGCGTCACACGCGAAAATCCGCTGTCACGGTAGTATGTGGCAATGTCTTGAAGGGTCTGATTCTCTGACTTGAGAAAGTCGAAATCCTTGTAGAGAAAGCCTCCGTCTTCCGAATCCTGGGGGTCCGCAAGGAGAACAAGCCGGCCAGGATCTCGGTACGGGAGGGGGCGGAGAACGACAGCCTCGATCGCACTAAAAATAGAAGTGTTCGCACCAATGCCAAGCGCGAGAGTGAAGACTGCTATCACTGTGAATCCTGGCGATCTAGCCAATGAACGCAAACCGTAGCGGATATCCTGGAACAGTGACCCCATTGCTGCTCCTCGACAATGTCCTGAGACCGCTTTACTTGCTATCCAATGACGTAGAGCACACAGACTTCCAGTCCGGCTAGGTATAAATCACTGACTACAAAGGAACTAGAAGCTAGCCAACGGCGTTGAAACGAGTGACGGTGTTCATTCGCAGAAGAGGCTGTCCGAAAACGAACAATCAGCCAGGCAGCCAAGCACGCCCAAACGCTTTTTGATCGCAAAAACACGAGAGGGGAGCGCCTGACTGACGCCCGTCCACCCAATTTCGTCAAAGGGATTCCAAGAACGCCAGCAAGTGATCGTTCGCGCGGAATCGCCGGAACCGTCTCCCGATCGGAGCGACCTTTGCGAGCGATCGCTTGCTGGCGTTCCTGGAATCGCTCTGACTACGAAGGGGGGCGCATTCGGATGCGCCGCCCATTTTGTACGCTGACCACGTCGCCCAGTGACGAACCGGTTCTGGCATTGTGAGTGCTATCGGGATGTTAAGCCAGTTAGTGTCATCGTTCCCTGTGATGTGCGCAGCCGGAGACCGCTCGTCTCCTGCATTTCTTTGACGGTCTATTCGTATCTCAGCGCCATCATCGGATCAATGCGCATCGCCCGCCGCGCCGGGAACCAGCAGGCAAGCAGAGCGAGGCTGGGCTACCTACCACCCACACTACTTTAATCCCTACCAAATCGCTAGTCTTACTGGCAACTCTGCTGGCACGCTGTGCGGATTACCACGGAAAGATTGAGGTTGCGCCGGACAGGCTCTGCACCGAACGTATTGAAAACACTGCTTCTTTCGCGATTTGAAGACCGGGACGATCACCGGACCGCATGCGCTTCCACAAGGCATCAAGTAAAACTTATCGGCCGACGGACCGCTGGAGTCTACACGGAGTCTCAGCGCAATCCGCGGCCGATTCTGTAACCCGCTCACCTACCTCGGCTACTTCGGCTGGGCCACGACTCGCAGGTATGGTTTCAGCGTTTTCCAGCCGGCGGGATACTTCTTCTGGGCTTCCTCGTTCGAGACGGCGCCGCTGATGATTACGTCATCGCCCGGCCTCCAGTTCGCTGGCGTGGCGACCTGGTGCTTGGCCGTCAGTTGCATCGAATCAATCACGCGGAGTATTTCATCGAAATTGCGACCGGTGCTCATCGGATAGCTCAATTGCAGCTTGATCTTCTTATCCGGCCCGACGACGAACACGGTGCGCACGGTTGCATTGTCGTTCGGAGTGCGTCCCTCGGACGTTTCGCCAGCTGCCGCGGGCAGCATGCCGTAGAGCTTGGCGATTTTGAGTTGCGGGTCGCCGATCATGGGGTAGTTCACTTTGGCGCCCTGGGTCTCTTCGATGTCCGCCGCCCACTTGCTGTGGCTGGTCACCGGATCGACGCTCAGTCCAATGATCTTGGTGTTTCGCTTGGCAAACTCCGGCTGTAGCTTTGCCATCGTGCCGAGCTCTGTAGTGCAGACGGGTGTGAAGTCTTTTGGATGCGAGAACAGGATGGCCCAGCCGTTGCCGATCCAGTCGTGAAAGTGGATCGTGCCCTCGGTGGTTTCAGCGGTAAAATCGGGGGCCGTGTCGTTGATCCGGGGCACGCTATAAGTTTCGGTCGCAGTAGTCATTGGTTCATCTCCTCAGTGAATTCAAATCGTTCAAGATTCGGAAAGTCGGCCCGCCCCGGCTTCCAGACTTGGTAAAAAGCGCGGATGAAAATGAAACCCACCCGCTTTACCGGGTGGGCTGGGAAGAATCTCGCTGATCTCCTACCCACACGCCGGCGCGGGTCGACAACAACCCATGACACGGACGGGGCGAGGCGAAAACATGTTGCTAGGATAAAAGCGCCCGATTGCGGCTGTCAAACGGCCGAAGCCGGGGACTCTCTTGCCGCTCTGATCTTTTCTGCATCGCAACGCGATGGCGCGCATCCTTTCTCTTGCCAGACAATTCAAGGGTTCGCGGGATGTCTATGGGCAAGGCACAGCGGTTGGCGATGGCGCAGTGGGACGTGTTCTCTTCCAAGCCTCTCGAGGGAAATTCTCTGGCGGTATTCTTTGATGCCAACGGATTGAGCGACGGGGAGATGCAGGCGATCGCCAAGGAAATGAATCTGTCGGAGACGACATTTATCTTCCCGCGCGATCCGGAGACGGAGCGCGAGCGTGGCGTGCGTGTGCGAATTTTCACCGTGCAGGAAGAGTTGCCGTTCGCCGGCCATCCCACCTTGGGGACGGCTTTCGCGTTACGCGGAGATTCTGGAGCGAAGGAAATTACGCTGGATCTGAACGTCGGCCGGGTTCCGGTGCGATTCGAAGAGACGACGGGCCAGCCTGCGTTTGGAGAGATGACGCAAATCGATCCGGTGTTTGGTTTGCAGCATGATCGCGACGCAGTCGCGAGGGCCACGGGCTTGAAACTGGATGACTTCGATGCGTCGCTGCCGATCGAGACCGTGTCGACGGGTCTCCCCTATGTGGTTACGCCGCTGAAATCACTGGCGGTGATCCAGAAATTACGGGTCGATCTGAACCGTGCCAGTGAGTATCTGGAGAAGACGGGCGCAAAATTCCTGTACTTCGTGGCCCGTGGAACCGTCGATCCGGCAGCCCGTTTGCACTCCCGGATGCTGTTTTACAACGGTGAGGATCCTGCCACGGGTTCGGCGGCGGGTTGCGCAGCCGCGTGGATGGTCGCGCACGGAGTGGCTGAACCCGACGAGCGCGTCCTCATCGAGCAGGGTATTGAGATGCAGCGACCGAGCCGGATTTTTGTGCGTGCGTCGCATAAGGAAACGATCCAGGAAAGCCGCGAGAACAACCAACGCGATAACCGGATAGTTAACGTACGCGTCGGGGGCAACGCAATCGAAGTCATGCGCGCCGAAGTTTTTCTCTAGGTCAGGTTGCGTAAGCTGCCGAAAACACAGCGGCGCACTCACTCGAAAAAAATCAATAGCCAAAAAGTCCCATTGGCATCGACGCTACTTTACAGTGAGCCTGCTACCCGTTAGCATTCAACTCGCTCTGACATTCTTCATATTGAGAAACGCCTCTGTTGGTTTCCCGTCCCGCTGGTGCGGTGGCGCCCGACAGATTACGGAAGGCTGATGAAACCCAAGCGCACGATTTTGTGTGTCGACGATAACGAACAATCTCTTTCCCACCGCAAAATCATGCTGGAGACCCGCGGTTACCGCGTCGCGACCTTCTCCCGCGGCGAAGAAGCGCTGGCGCGCTTCATGCAGGGCGGAGTTGATCTGGTGATCGCCGACATGGCGATGCCCGGTTTGGACGGTCCTCAACTGATCGCCAAGATCAAGAACATGTCGCCGCACACGCCGGCCATTCTCATCTCGAGTAAGTTCCGCATTTACGATCACGACTCTCAAGCCGATGTTTTCCTCACCAAGGGCATGTATGCGCCCGTCGATCTGCTGGAACGCGTCCGGCTTTTGCTGGTGCGAAAGCGTGGCCCCAAGCGGATGCAGCAGCGGCCTGCGCAGGTTTCCTCTCAGATCGGTGTGGCCTGAGCTTCCTCTTCGCGCCTCCACTCCCGCCCCGGCATTCGTGTAAGATTCGTAGCAGGCATGCCCGAAGCATTCATCGAAGCCAAGAACCTGCGGAAGACGTATCGCGTGGGCGAAATTGATGTGGAGGCTCTGCGGGGCATCTCCTTCAGCGTACAAAAGGGCGAGTTTGTCAGCGTGGTGGGCCCGTCGGGCAGCGGAAAGTCGACGCTCTTCTATTTGCTGGGTGGGTTGACGCGAGCCGACGGCGGCAGCGTAGTGCTCGATGGGGACGACCTCGCTTCTCTCTCCGACGCACAACGAACCCGGATGCGCAAACGCAAGATTGGTTTCGTCTTCCAGAAATTCAATCTGCTGTCGACGCTGGACGCCCGCTCCAACATCGCGATTGCTCGCGAGATCTCAGGCAACGGCGAGGGCGATCCCGAGCATTTCAACCGCCTTACTGATCTTCTCGGTTTGAGCAAACGGCTGGAACATCGTCCCTCAGAGCTTTCCGGAGGCGAGCAACAGCGCGTGGCTCTGGCCCGCGCTCTCATCAACAAACCCGCCGTCGTCCTGGCAGACGAACCCACGGGCAACCTGGATTCCAAGAACTCTGACATCGTGCTCAGCATGTTGCGCCGATCGAATCAGGAACTGGGCCAGACTGTGCTGATGATCACCCACAATCCGGAGGCGGCGAAGTATGGCGACCGCATCATCCACATGCGCGATGGCCAGATCGTGAAGCCGGAAGATGATCCGCAGTGGGCGCGCCAGTGAAGCGCCGGTGTCTCTGCCGCGGGGAAGCGGAGATCCTGGGATCTCTACTCTCCCCTGCGGTGTTATCCTAGCAAATAGCATCCCGCGACGAGGGCTGTAACCTTTCATGTCGAATCCAGAAAATGTAGAAACCCAACCGGCCGTCGAGAGCACGGAATCCTTCGGCGACATTCTCTCCCAGTATCAGAAGAGCCATTCCCGCAAGACGGAAGGCAGCAAGCAATTACAGGCCACCGTGATCGCGGTCAACGCCGAGGCCGTGTTTTTCGATATCGGATACAAGTCGGAAGGAATTTTGCCGCTGGCGGCCCTGCAAGGCGAAACCCTGAAGCCCGGCGACAAGGCTCTGGTCACGGTGAAGGGCCGCGATCTGGACGGCTACTACGAGCTTTCGCGCTTCAAGGTCGAGCGGCCCATGGATTGGAGTGGCCTGGAAAAGGCTTTTACTGACAAGACCACCGTCCTGGGCACGGTGACGGGTGTGATCAAAGGCGGCTTCAGCGTCGACGTGGGCGTGCGTGCATTCATGCCCGCCTCGCGCAGCGGTGTGCGCGACGCGGCCGAGATGGAGAAGTTGGTTGGCCAGGAGATCCGCTGCCGCATCATCAAGCTCGATGTCACCGATGAAGATGTAGTCGTCGATCGCCGTGCGGTAGCGGAGGAGGAAGAGCGCTCAGCCAAGAACAAGTTCTATTCGCAGGTCAAGGAAGGTGAGACGGTCAGCGGCACCGTGCGCAGCCTTACCGACTACGGCGCCTTCGTCGATCTGGGTGGAGTGGATGCGCTGCTGCATGTGAGCGACATCGCGTGGGGCCGCGTTAACAAACCGGCGGACGTTCTCTCGGTCGGTCAAGCGGTCGAAGTGAAAGTCCTCAAGGTTGGGTCGGAGGG
>Ga0210402_10004419_pt1 | contig 12819 bp, 10 predicted proteins | sample IncBWC7MmetaG_FD_161055 | JGI IMG/M metagenome (GOLD analysis project Ga0210402, IMG submission 161055) | Forest soil microbial communities from Barre Woods Harvard Forest LTER site, Petersham, Massachusetts, United States - Inc-BW-C-7-M | ecosystem: Environmental > Terrestrial > Soil >...
AGTCATCCTGAGCGCGGGCAGCTTCTTTCAAACCAACGATCAGTTCAATTTTGGCAGCCACACCCAGCGCTTCGCCTATTATGCGAGCGTGAATGCCAATCGCAGCGATCTCGGCATTCAGACGCCGGTTCCGCAGGTGGTTCACGATGCCGAAAATGGCTACGGAGGCTTCGGGTCTCTGATCTTCAATGTGGATTCCTCAAACCAGCTGCGCCTGGTAACGAATTTACGGAAGGACTTTTACCAGATTCCCTACGATCCTTACCCAAACGATATCGAGAATAATCCGGTCAACGGGCAGTATCCCACGATTGGCCTTCGCGATGGGGACCACGAATCGGATGCGCTGGTGAATTTCTCCTGGGTACACACGTTCAATTCACAAATGCTGCTGACGGTTTCGCCTTTTTTTCATTACAACCGGGCTGATTATTCAAGTTCGCCGGAAGACTATCCGGTCGCGACCACGCAGAATCGAGGTTCCACCTACGCCGGGGGCCAGGTGAGTTTCGCGGCGAATGTCGCGAAGAATAATCTGCAGGTGGGTTTGTATAGCTTCTACCAAAAGGACGATGCGCTTTTTGGGGCAATCTTTAACGATGGCAGCGGCAATCCGCCGTTTACCGATACGGAGAATCCGTCCGGCAGCCTGGAAGCGTTCTTCATCGATGACAAGTTCAAACCTTTTTCGTGGCTGACATTGACCGCGGGGATGCGACCGACGCATTTCTCTGGGGGCGTTTCAGAAAGCACCATCAGCCCTCGCTTCGGCGCGGCCGTTGTCGTCCCCCGTCTGCATTGGGTCTTGCGCGCATTCTACGGACACTATTATCAGGCGCCGCCTCTGATTACCGCGTCGGGGCCGCTGCTGGAATTTGTGAACGCGAACAACCTGGGGTTCATTCCCCTGCACGGCGAGCGCGACGAAGAACATCAGTTCGGAGTGACGATACCCTTTCGCGGCTGGACGCTCGACGCGGACAATTTCCAGACCAACGTGGGGAACTACTTCGATCACAACAATATTGGGGAATCCAATCTTTTCTTTCCCATCACGATCGCGCAGGGTTTGATCCGGGGCTGGGAGCTCACGCTGAGTTCGCCACTCATCGCTCACAGAGGTCATCTTCACCTGGCATATTCGAATCAGATCGCGGAGGGTGGGGGCGCGATCACGGGCGGATTGACGGACTTTTCGTTCCCGGCGGGATTGTCCCCGCTTGATCATGATCAGCGAAATACTTTGAGTATTGTCGGGGATGTCAGGCTTCCGTGGCAAAGCTATGCGTCCACCAGCGTCTATTATGGCTCTGGCTTCAGCAACGCATTTCCGGGCCAGCCGTATCCCGGCAACTACTTGCCACAGCACACGACGTTCGATATTGCCTTGGGCAAAGACTTTGGGGAACGATTTTCGGTTTCACTGACGGCCTTGAACGTGGCCAACCGCCGTGTCGAGCTCGACAACAGCGTGACCTTCGGCGGCTTCCACTGGAATGACCCGAGAGAAATCTTTGCGGAATTCCGCTATCGGTTCCACTACTAGAATGCAGATTCATGAGGAGAACGACAATGAGTCATTTACTCGATTTTCAACGCCGCAGACAGACTGCGCCAGTACCTGCGATTGTCTTGGTCTGCCTCGGCATTCTGGCCGCTTGCGGGCCGTCCCCGAGCGCCCAGTCTAAAAACGCCAGCAACGCCAAAGTGGCGATCCAGGCGAAAGATGCGAGTGCGAAGCGGTATGTCTTGACCGGCCGCGTCATATCTATCGACAAGGCATCTCAGTCGATCACTGTCGATGGCGACGAAATTCCCGGATTCATGGCTGCGATGACGATGCCTTATCAGGTCAAGGACACTAGTGCGCTCGACAAACTGTCTCCCGGAGATCAAATCAAAGCGGAAATCGTAGTGGGGAACGACGAGGCATATCTTGAGAATATTGCAGTGGTTAAGAAAGCGCCTGCCCCGAAACCAACGAAGTGAATCAATCGCCGAAACAGATGCTGCGGAAGCGCTATCGTAGCCGTTTCAGTGCCTCCAGCAATTCTCCAATCGCAGGAGTCTGATCGAGGGCATAAACCTTGGCAAAGACGATCCTGCCACTTTTGTCGACGATGAATACCGCGCGTTCGCAGATTCCTGGAAGCGGAGGCCCCTCCCGCAAGATGCCGAACGCTTGTGTGACCGCGGCATGGGGATAGAAATCCGAACACATCGGAAAATGCATGGTCCCGATATCGTGCTTTTGCCACGCAATGTGGCTGTAGACCGAGTCTGTGCTAATGTCCAGAACCTGGGCATCGAGCGCGGCGAACCTCTCGAGATTCGAGTCGAACGCCGGTAGCTGTTCCCCTCAAGTCGGGGTCCAATTCAGCGGATGAAACGTCACAACGACATGCTTCTTGTCGCGAAAATCGCTGAGCTTAACCTTTAGCCGCTGGTCACCATCGACCGCCAGCAGTTCAAAGTCGGGTGCCAGATCGCCAACCTGCAATGCCATTTGTGCTCGCTCCTCCTGATGGCCTCTTAGCATTATGTAACAACGGAGGACCGCACGCCATGTGCGAAGCAATATTTCGCCGGAATTAACTCCCACCCGGACCACCGCAAACCCACTGCAGAACAACGTGGCATTGTTGCAACCAATCAGTAGGACATGAAAATTAATATTCCTGTAACAATTGGTCAACCAATCGGCCATAATATCTTCGCAATGCCTTCCTCCGAGCCCCTTGTGATTGATGATCTTCCTGGACCCAAGACCGGACAGCGAATTCTGCGCCTGAGCGGCCCCCTGGTCATCGCAACGTTGTTCGACTTTCAATCGATGGTGCGAACGGACAATTCGCGTGCTCTCATCATCGACTTCACGAGCGTGCCCTATGTCGACTCTGCCGGAATCGGTGCGCTGGTGGGTGCGTATGTGACTCACCAGAAAGACGGCCGCAGTCTAGCGCTGGTGGGTGTCAGCGAACGACTGCACAACGCGCTCAAAGTCACGCGGGTGGAACACTTCTTTCGGTTCTACAACACGTTGGCGGACGCGGAGAACGCCAGCTAAAGCCGGTTCCTTGGTATCTGAAGATCCTGCATTTGACTCGCTCGCCATGCAACCTTAAGATTGCCGTTCCGGTAGTCTTCGACCCTGTTCCTTTCGTGATTGGTCAAACCATCTCGCATTACCGCATAACCGGCCGCTTGGGCAGCGGAGGGATGGGTGTAGTTTATGAGGCTCAGGATCTTACGCTGGGGCGGCGTGTGGCCCTCAAGTTCCTTCCGCCGGAAGTCGCGCGCGACGGGTCCACCCTGGACCGTTTTATGTTAGAGGCGCGTGCAGCGTCGGCCCTCAATCACTCTAACATTTGCACGATTTATGCGGTCGAGAAAGATGGCGACCAATCGTTCATCTCAATGGAATTGCTGGAGGGGCAAGGCCTGGACGTCAAAGTCCACGGTGGGCCTCTACCCGTGGATCGGCTGCTGGATGTGAGCATTCAGTTGGCGGATGCGCTTGATGCCGCGCATGCCAAGGGCATTGTCCATCGCGATATCAAGCCGGCAAACATTTTCATAACCCAAAGAGGTCAGGTGAAGGTCTTGGACTTTGGCCTTGCCAAGCTGACGCGGGTCACAGAAACGGCTAGCGAGACGCTTGAAGCCACGCAAGACAGTCCCCGCACCGCGAGCCTTACCAGCCCGGGCAGCACGGTCGGAACCGTGGCGTACATGTCTCCCGAGCAGGCTCGCGGCGAGCAACTCGACGCCCGGACGGATCTTTTTTCTTTGGGAACCGTGATCTATCAGATGGCCACGGGAAAACTTCCCTTTGCCGGCAACACGTCGGCGGTAATTTTTAACGCCATCCTGGAACGCGATCCTGTGCCCGCGGCGCAGCTGAATCCCCAGGTCCCGCCACGGCTTCAGGAAATCATCGACAAATTGCTGGAGAAAGACCGTGATCTGCGTTACCAGTCGGCAGCCGACTTACGCGGTGATCTCAGGCGGCTGAAGCGTGATACAGAAACCGGCCGCAAGGTCGCACAACCCGTTTCCGGATCTTCGGTTGCGGTTGCAGCTGTTACAACTTCGTCGTCGCAACAGCCTTCGAGCGGATCAGCCGTGGTTGCCGCTGCCCGCGAACACAAGCTCGGAACCGGCGTAGTCGTGCTCATCGTGATCGCGCTTATCGTTGCGGCGGGATATGGCGTTTACGCTCTGTTCAATCGCATGCGCCCGGTTCCCTTCGAAAATATCTCGATCACTAAAGTTACCGAAACCGGCAAGGCTGCTCTGGTGGCTATTGCGCCTGACGGAAAGTACATCCTCTATGTTGTTCGCGACGCTGGCCAGGAGAGCTTGTGGCTGCGCAATCTTCCCACAAACAGCGACACTCAAGTGATCCCGCCGGCAGAAGTGATGTATGCTCACCTGCGCTTTTCTCCCGACGGAAACTACATCTACTTCGCACGCAGTGAACTGGGCAGCACTGAGCTGAAATACCTTTATCGCGCGCCGGTGCTCGGCGGAACTCCGCAGAAGCTGGTCACCGACATTGACTCGAATATCACTTTTTCGCCGGATGGGCGGCAAATCGCCTATTTCCGGTTTAATAATCCGGAGAGTGGCAAACAGCGACTCCTTCTTCTGCCGGCGGAAGGTGGCGAAGAAAAAGTCCTGTATAGCGGTCTGATTCGCGGCGGGTTGCAAGACCCCGCGTGGTCTCCCGATGGCAAGATGATCGTTTGCATGGTGCTGCAGCCGGCAAATGCGTTCAGCGGCTTGGCGGCAGTCGATGTCGCGAGTGGAAAGCAGACTTTATTTTTCACCTCGGACACTACCATCGTGCAACGTCCGGTCTGGATGCCGGATCAAAGCGGCCTGCTGGCGCAATCCGCCTTCGGCCGGAATCAGATCGTTTACGTTTCCTACCCTGAAGGAAAGCTCAACCAGGTAACCCGCGACACCAACAATTATTCGCCTCCGAGCATAGCTGCAGATGGACGCACCGTGGTTAGCGTACTGAGTCAGTCCCGCTTCAATCTCTACGTGATGCCGGCTTCGTCTTTGAATGCGGGCGAGGGCAAGCAGGTCACCTCCGGGGCAGCCGTCTTCGATTTCAGCTGGGCACCCGATTCTAAGGTGGTCATGGCCTCGGAGTCGGGCCTGGGCATCCTCGACCCAGAATCAAGCGGTATGACTCATTTGATTGAGCATGCAGGAATTCTCGCCGACTCGGCGTCGGCGTGTGCCGATGGCCGGTACATTGTTTTCAGCAAAGCTTCCGATAAAAGAGTGTTGAACATTTGGCGTGCGGACGCGTCGGGTGCGAACCTCAAGCAGCTTTCAGATGGCAAGGTGGATCAATTACCAATTTGCACGCCAGACGGTCGCTGGGTGATCTACGTGGACGCAGTCACCGGCGGCCAGCTCATGAAGGTACCTATCGATGGGGGGAAAACGGAAAAAGTCTCCGACGACCTGGCGGCTACGTTCGATGTTGCTCCGGACTCAAAGACTGTCGCTTTCGCCGCCTACGGTCATCTTGGCGAGCATGTGGAGACACTCACGCTGCTGTCGCTCGATTCTGGCCAGATCGTTAAGACGATGGAGTTCGAACGCCCGCGAAGTGGTTCGATCCGCTTTTCGCGCGACGGCAAATCTATTGTCTACCCGATTCGCCATGGCGGAGTCGATGACCTCTGGATGCAACCACTCGACGGTTCGGGTGGAAAGCAAATCAGCGACTTCAAATCGGAACACATCAACGACTTTCACTGGTCGCCCGATGGCAGCAAGGTGGGAGTGATCCGCGGCCATACCGACTCTGATGTCGTGCTCATTCGCGACATGCAGCCCTAACCGACAACCACTCCCTTAGTTGCACGCCTTCGGAACCGCGGTCAGTCCGGCCGGGGCGCTTCCATTCTTAACTACTGCGAAAGGAGAACCAGAAACTTCTTTCAGAGTATCGCTGTCTGTCGCCAGAACTCCGATTAGTTCGGGGTTACTCTGTTCGGATACGAAAAGATCCAGCCCGCTCGTTCCGGTGGCCATTCCCAGGGCATAGGTGCCGGGCTTATGTAGCTTCACTGTGCTGTCGTAGGTCAGAGATCCGTTAGAGTTCACGGAAAGAGTCGTAATCTGCCCTGACATCGTGTTGCTGACGTACAGGTGCTTTCCGTCAACGCTGAGGATTATGTTGTTAGAGCTCACGCCATTCTTGTTGGTGAAGTTTGAAATCTCTTTCAGCTCTCCGCTCGAGCTGATGCTGAAAACCTCTACTTGCGTGTTCGACGCCGTATCACCAAAGTACACGGCAGAGCTATCGCAGCTGACTTCAACCCCAGCAGCTGCGCCCTTGGTTGCGAACGGACCCAACTCGGTGAGATCGCCGGTGGCGGGATCAATCTTGAAAGAATCAACTTGGCCGATGTAAGCGGCGATCAGGAACGCGCCATTTGGAGTGACCTTTATGCCCGCGGGCGAACCGGGAACGGTAAACGTCTTCACAGCGGTAAGCGAGCACTTGGAGCTGATGCGTAGTACCGAGATGCTGTTGTTGTTGGTATTGCCGGCGAAGAGAAAATGGCCTTCAGCTGCGAGACCCACGCCCAAGCGCTGGGCTCCGGTGACTCCGTCCGAAAAAGGGGAGCCGTGAACCGCCGTCAAAGATCCCTGGAACAGATTTATCTGGAATGCAGCGATCGTACTGTCTCCGCCGTTCGAAACAAACAGGCAGGTGCCCAGCCTGGTTTTAGCCGATGTTATCGGCGATAGCGCAAAGTAACCGGCGCCAGCACTCTTCCCTCCCGTCGGGTAGGTCTTGAGAAGCTTTACCGCACCCTTTGCGTTCACGATCAGGGCAGTCGTGCTGTTACCGCTGTTGGCTACGTTATCGTTGGTGAAAATATACTGTTGAGCAAGCGCATTCCCGGCGAAGATTACAAAGATACCGGTCAGCGAAAATGCCCATGACGGTTTTACCAAGCTGTTCATTTTCCCCCCACTCGAACGCGTTCCTGAATTCCTGGCTTTTCGGGCAACCTGGACGCGAACGTCGTCGCCCATGATTTCGTCGCAACTGGACTACCACCCAAGCCGGGACACAATAAACTTCAGCTCCTCAGCCACCCGGAGCTAAACAGGCGGAGCGTTGGAAAAGGGGGGAGGGCAACGCACCACACACGCAAATTGATTCAGAACGTATTACAGACGGACTGCCCTGTCAATGGTGTCGTGTTGCGGGAGAAGAAAGTCCCGCTAAAACGAAGGGCGGCTTGGGTGAGCCGCCCTTATTCCGAAAATTGTAAGTGGTTTACGCCGGCTTTACATTCTCGGCTTGCCACCCCTTGGGGCCCTTTACGACATCAAACTGTACCTGCTGGCCTTCCTGCAGACTGCGGAATCCGCCCGCCTGAATCGCCGAGAAGTGTACAAACACGTCCTCGCCGCTCTGACGGCTGATAAAACCATAGCCCTTGGCATCGTTAAACCACTTCACTGTTCCTGTTTCCATGGTGTTACTCGATTCCTTTTTTCTTAGATATGCGCTGTGTCAATCGCAGAACTTCTTCAGGCAGGTCACGCTGGTGTCGCGGGAGTTGCTGAAAAACTGCAAAGGTCAAACGCAGCAGGATTGTACCTCAGATATTCCTGGAATTGCCAAAGTTTTTCGACGCTTTGCGTGTAAACGGCTTTATGTCAGTTAGTTACGGATGAGATACGAATGCACCACGCTTCTCCGCTGGAAACTTTTGCAACTTCCCGGCATCATGGAGATATGCGTTTCCGTTATCTTGCCATTCTGCTCGTGGTTTCGTCTCTTGCCTTCGCTGATATCGTCGAGGACGTTCGCACCGCACTGGTGCAGAGGAATTTCGCCTTAGCTGATTCCGAACTGAAAACCTATCGTGCACAACACGGGGTCGATCCGGAGTACCTCGAAGCTCTCTCCTGGACGGCGCGTGAAGCGTTGGCCGCCACCCAGCTGGATCAAGCGGACGCCGCGGCCAAGCAGACCGAGGCACTTGCCCGCCAGTTGCTCGAGAAGCGATCCCTCGACACCGAGCCGCATTTGCCCATTGCTTTGGGCGCTGCTTTCGAAGTCCAGGCTCAGGTGCTGGCCGCCCGGGGTCAAAACGCGCAAGCCGCTGCCCTGTTGCGGCACGCTCTCGCGTCGTATGGAAGCACCTCGATCAGTCCCCGCTTGCACAAGAATCTGAACTTGCTCAGCCTTACCGCGCAACAGGCTCCGGCGCTGAGTATCTCGGAGTATCTGGGCTCACGCCCAGTCCCCTTGAGCCAGCTCAAAGGGTCGCCGGTTCTTTTGTTTTTCTGGGCTCACTGGTGTGGCGACTGCAAGTACGAGGGCCCCATCATCACCCGTCTGAGTTCTGAGTTTGCAACCAAAGGGCTAACCGTTCTCGCTCCGACCCAACTCTATGGGTACGCGGCCAAGGGCGAGGATGCGAAGCCTAAAGATGAGATCGCTTATATTGGGCAGGTCTGGCAGCACTTCTATCCCGGATTGCAAAGCGTCCCGGTGCCTATCAGCAAAGCCAACTTCACCAACTACGGCGCCAGCACCACCCCGACGCTGGTTTTGGTCGACCGCAAGGGCCGCGTAGCGCTGTACCACCCCGGCCTGATGCAATACGACGACCTCCGGCACGCTATCGAAAAAACGCTGTCTAACTAGTGTTTGTTTTAAATATGTGGGACGGGTCTTTGACCGTTCCAGGGGGCGAGGCTCCGTAGCGGCACTCTTGCCGAGCCTCTGTCGACTCTCCGGACGAGACGTCCGGGGCACGTGTGCATCGCCCTCAATGGAACACGTAAAGGATGCCGAAGTCTGCGACCGCACTCACATGATGGGAAGGGTTCGCCTCGTTCGGGTTGCGGTACGCATAAATTCCAACCCGTTCGCGGACGTAGAATCTTCCTTTCACGTGCATCCGCACGTCGAACAAAGGGCCGGTCAGACTGTAGTCTGTACTGGTGGGTATCAGATACTGAGCATTGAGGCGAAACCAATCTTGCTCGAACATGGCTCCGACAGTCGGCCATGTGGAGTGGTTGTCATACTGAGACGAGAGCAGTTCGCTGAAGTGAAAGCCGCCTCCCAGGCGCCAGTGTTTCGTTGCTCGCCACATCACTACACCGAGGGCGCGAAAGGTGACGCCGTTGTTGAGGCCGGTGGGATTAGCGGTATCCGCCCCGGCTTCTCCTTCGACGAAGATGGGATGAAGGCTTCCCCAGTCGACACCGACGTCGCCATCGTAGTAGGGCGATTGAAAGCTCAGGCCGTTGACCCCGATTCCAGCGTCTGCGTAAGGCGCCACTTGAGCGGTACCTAAAGCACCCAGGAAGAGAACGGCCGCAAGAAGCTTTGTGAGGGCTCTCATTTTTTGCCGCACGGTTTCGCAATCACATTCCGTAATTGAGAGCCCGTCATCTTCGGCAAGTGTACCTATTTGAGACGGCGCGGCTATTTACCAATGCAGAACGTGCTATTGCGGCGGGAATGGGTCGGCCGGGCGCGAAGAGCTCGATACTATTACAAGGTGATTAGACAAGATTTTCCGCTAGTGGAAGCCACACCTGGAAGCGTGTGTCACCAGCTTTGGAATCGACCCGAATACTGCCTCTGTGCTTCTTCACAATTCGCTGCACCGTGTCGAGCCCAAGTCCGGTTCCTTCTCCGACCGCTTTGGTGGTAAAGAACGGCTCAAAGATGTGTGGTTGGACCTCAGGCGAAATTCCCGGACCGCTGTCGCCGATCTCAATCACAACACAACTGTCCTCCCGGTAAGTTCGAACCCGAATGTGGCCCTTCCCACCCATGGCATCGATGGCATTGTCAATGATGTTGGTCCAAACCTGGTTGAGCTCGCTTCCGAACGAATTCACCAATAGAGGAATCTTCTGATAGTCACGCTCGACAACGACTCCGCGTTTGAGCTTGTAGTTCAGAATGGTAAGCGTCGTCTCCAGGCTCTTCACGATGTCCACGTTCTGCACCGGCGCCTGGTCCATATAGGTGTATTCCTTAATGGCTCGGACCAGGTCAGAGATGCGCGACGTGCTGCTCTCGATTTCGTTCAACAGGTTCGCGATCTCGACCGATGCGGCAATTCGAACCAGAGCGGCTCGGGCGGTATCCGCATCGAGGGCGGCGAACAACGATTCCAGCGCTTCCGGCTTGATGTTCTTGTGCGCCAGATCGGCGGCCAGCTGCCACAGGTCGCTCTGCCCATGACTGCGCAACAAAGAATCAATCTGCTCTTCCAGGTCGCTCATGGTCAACGCATCGGGCGGCGGTTCGTCCCGTTGAACGAATGAAGCTTCCAACTTCTCAATTTCCGCCTTCTGCGCCGGAGTGAGGTCGCGCCTTCCTAGTTCGTGACTCGCGTCCTTGATTTTCTTAAGAAGCTCGCGGAGTTGACTGGTGGCGCGTTTGGCGGCGGATGCGGGATTGTTGAGTTCGTGAGCGAGGCCCGCAGACAGCTTTCCTAGCGAAGCCAAGCGATCACGTTGTTGTTCCATCCGCGTAGTTTCGCGGATGCGGTCTGCCATCAGACCCACCAGGCGCTTGGTCAGTTCCGGCATTTTCTGGATCAGCTCGGGAAACAACGAGGCAGGAAATCGCAGGACTCGGCTGTCCGCCTCGGCCCGCCCGCTCACCGTAAACTGCTTCATTCTCGAAAACGGCAGTAATCCAGTAACATTGCCCTGCGCTATGGTGAAGATGACAGTCTCGCCGCCAATTTCGCCTCGGCCCTGCAGTTGCCCCTCAAGCAGCACGAACATCGCGTTGGCGGGATCGCCCTGCCGGGAATACGTTTCGCCCGCCTTGAGATGCAGCTCTTCCGACTGGCCGAGGAACCAGGAGATCTGATCGTCAGGTAAATCCGCGAATACGGGGACGCGAAGTAGATCCGATTTGTCGACCATTTAGACCTTGCTCAAGTATTGATGGATGAACTGCACTGCAACCGATCCTTCACCAACTCCCGACGCTACGCGTTTCACCGAACCGTGCCGCACGTCGCCAACGGCAAAGAGTCCCGGAACATTGGTTTCGAGCAGGAAGGGGTCGCGTTCGAGCGCCCAACCCTTGGGGCGTTGTCCGTCTCGTATCAGATCAGGTCCCGTGAGCAAGAAGCCCCGTTCATCCCGCTCGACCAGAGTTCCCAGCCAATCGGTTCGCGGCAAGGCGCCAATGAAGATAAACATCGCGCTGGCCGGCACCCGCTCCACTTTGTTCGTGTCCGAACAAAGCACCGAGATTTCTTCGAGATGAGTTTCCCCATGCGCCTCGGCTAAACTGGCGTGCGCCCACAGCGAAATGTTAGGCATTTCCTTAATCTGGTCGATGAGATACTGCGACATGGTACTGGAGAGCGAGTCTCCTCGAACCAGAATGACGACCCGCTCCGCATAACGAGCAAAATTCATAGCGGCCTGGCCGGCCGAGTTCGCGCCTCCGACCACGTAGACAGTTTCGCCCTTGCAAGAGAGCGCTTCGGTGGCGCCACCGCCATAGTAGACACCCGCTCCTTGCAGTCGATCGACTCCCGGAGCTTCCAGACGCCGCCATTGCACTCCGCTCGCGATCATCAGCGCGTGACAGGAGATCTCGCTTCCATCCGCTAACTTGATGATCCGATACGAACCTTCAGTGCGGACGCCCACAGCTTCTTGCGGCGATAGAATTTCGACTCCAAAACGCTGCGCCTGGGTCACGGCGCGGCGGGCGAGATCGTTTCCACTCAGTCCAGCGGGAAATCCCAGATAGTTCTCGATACGCGAACTCATTCCTGCCTGACCGCCGGGGGCTTCGCGCTCAATCATCACCGTATGCAGTCCTTCCGACGCGCCGTACACGGCCGCGGCCAAGCCCGCCGGTCCGCCTCCCACAATCGCCAGATCGTAAAAGTCGGTCTGCGCGCGTGTTCGCAAGCCAACTTTTTGCGCGACTTCTGATGGAATGCTCTCCAGAAGTTTGGTCCCGTCGGGGAAGAGCACAACCGGAAGACTGGCGGCCTCGGGCCCTAAGGCTTCCACGAGACGTTTGGTGTCGGGATCATTGCCAGAGGCCTCCACGTCGATCCATTGATAGGGAACGCGATTGCGCGCCAGGAAGTCCCGTAGTTCATACGATCGCGCCGACCACCGCGTGCCCAAAACCCGGATTCCCTGGAAGGCTGGATGGTAAGAAGCTTGCCAATCCCCGAGCAGGTCATCCAATTGCGGATAGAGGTGCTCGGTAGGTGGATCCCACGGCTTCAAGAAAAAATAGTTGATGTTGGCTTGATTGATGGCGCTGATCGCGGCGCTGGTGTCGGCGTAAGCCGTGAGGAGAGCGCGCTTCGCATCGGGGAAAATCCGCATTCCTTCCTGCAAAAATTCGATGCCGTCCATGTGGGGCATGCGCTGATCAGCCAGCAGCAAGGCCACGCTGTCATTCCGCACCTTCAGTTGCTTCAGCAATTCGAGTGCCCCTTGGGGCGAATCGCTTCCTATCACGCGGTATTCCGCGCCGTACTGCGACCGCAAGTCGCGCTCAATCGCCCGCAGGACGTCCGAATCGTCATCCACGCTCAACAGAATTGGTTTCGCCATGGCCGGTCTCAGTTTCGCAGAGAAGGTGACTTCCAGCCTCCGCAATGGCTGAATAGGGTAATTAGATACCGAAATTCACATTTGGTCGCGAAAATGATGAGATTTTTGCGGTGATGCGAAATAGAAACAAAAGTCTACTTCCCGATGCAGAAGGTGCTGAAAATCAGATTCAGGATATCGTCGGTGGTT
>Ga0210402_10004420_pt1 | contig 12819 bp, 11 predicted proteins | sample IncBWC7MmetaG_FD_161055 | JGI IMG/M metagenome (GOLD analysis project Ga0210402, IMG submission 161055) | Forest soil microbial communities from Barre Woods Harvard Forest LTER site, Petersham, Massachusetts, United States - Inc-BW-C-7-M | ecosystem: Environmental > Terrestrial > Soil >...
TATAGTAAGTGCGATTGCCTGCCCGTTCTGGCGTGGGTGGGGAGAAAGAGAATCGCAGACGATGACGAACGCAAAGCCATTTAAGGTCGCGGTGGTGCAGGCGTCTTCGGTGGTATTTGAACGCGAACGAACGCTGGAGAAACTTTCTACGTTAGCGGCCGATGCCGCGCGACAAGGGGCACGGATTGTCCTGTTTCCTGAAGCTTTTGTTTCGGGTTACCCACGCGGATTGGATTTTGGCGCGGTGGTTGGTTCACGCACCGAGCAAGGCCGAGAAGACTTTCGACGTTACTGGGAAAGCAGCGTGGATGTACTCGGCCCGGTGGTGGACGCTCTTTGCCGGGTTGCGCGAAGCAACGCGATCTATCTTGTAGTGGGCGTGGTCGAGCGCGAAGCGGGTACGCTGTATTGTTCGGTATTATTCTTTGGCGCGGACGGAAACTTTCTGGGCAAACACCGGAAGATCATGCCCACCGGCTCGGAGCGGCTGGTGTGGGGATTCGGAGACGGCTCGACGCTGCCTGTGTTTGACACCGAACTCGGAAAGCTCGGCGCAGTGATCTGCTGGGAGAACTACCTTCCGCTGCTCCGCACGGCGATGTATTCGAAGGGAATCGAAATCTATTGCGCGCCCACGGCGGATGCCCGCGATTCGTGGCTTGCGACAGTGCGCCACATCGCTGTCGAAGGGCGCTGCTTCGTGCTCTCGTGCAATCAGTTCAATCGCAGAAGCGATTTTCCCACGGACTATCGATCGATATTCGGGGAAAGCCCGGACACGGTGGTTTGCCGGGGAGGAAGTTGCATCGTCGATCCGTTCGGAAATTTTCTAGCGGGCCCGAATCTGGAAAGCGAGGCCATTCTAATCGCGGAACTCGACCTCGACCAGGTTACACGCGGCAAATATGATCTCGACGTGGTCGGCCATTACGCGAGGCCGGATATTTTTCAACTGCTGGTTGATGAGCGGCCTAAGCGTCCGGTCACCTTGCAAACCGCGGATGCCACTGACACTGCTGAATCTGGCGGAACGGGGAAATCCTTGACTTCCGCTCGCGCCGCTGATTGAGAAGCTGAAGCCGGCGCTCAATTCCTTACCGCTGTGCAGGATTGTGGAGTAGAATCCGTGTCCGCAGCGCAGCCAAACCGCATTTGAAGCGCGAAAGCGCGAGCGCGACTAGCTGCGCCGAGGTGCTTCGTGATTTTGACCGTCGAAAAGAAACAGCTTGCGCCGGATGTTACGGTGCTGGAAATGACCGGTCGCATCATCATGGGCAACAACTCGCGCGACGTGGAACTCAAGTTGGCGGAAGTTCTGCACGACAACGCCAGGAAAATTATTTTCGATTTGACCGGAGTGACCATCATTGACAGCACCGGAATCGGCATCCTCGTTTTGTGCCAGGGAAAAATCCATCAAGAAGGTGGCGCGCTGCATATCGCCGGCGCTTGCGATTTCGTGAAGGGCGTCTTTAAAATGACCAGCGTGGACAAACTGATTCAGATGTATCCGACGGTGGCTGAGGCTGCCGCGGCTTTTTGAAACGCACCAATATTCACGATTCCCCGCTGCAACAGCCCGGCAAAACGAGAGTAGCGAAGTAAATTTGGCTACGGAAAGTATGGTGTGCCCAAGGAGGCGATCTTAGAACGTTCTTGTCACTGTCACAGATTCCTGGTTATGTAGCCAGGTCGGGCCAACCTTTTGGCATCTCTGGGGTCTCTAGCAAGAAATCACCGTAAACCCACACGCGTGCCCGGTCGTAGAGGTCAGCCAACTCATTCTTCTTATTGTTTCTTTTGTCCCACGGCTGCAAGTCGGTGTCCAACTCACAGAAAGCAAGATCCTTTTCCCCAGAAGCAGTCAACTCTTCCGCATGAACCAAGATGGCCGCCAGTATTGCCTGGTCAAAGGGTAGGAGTCCCAGTTTCCCAAATGACAATGCGGAGCAGCGCTCCAACATTTTTCTGTTTATGTCGAAGATATTCAAGCCTTTGACCGTCTTCAGTTCCGCCAATCTTTCGTCCAATTTATTAAGTTCGTTTCGAATTGAGCCTTCCATTTTATCCAAAACAACACGGGTCTGCGTTTCCTGATCTGGTGTGATTAACTGCCGTTCCTTGCCCCACAGCAAGAACTGCCTGACCGAATCTGCCTCATTCTTGACTTGAAATTTGGTTGAGATCGGGTGTCTCGCTTCCGAGATACAAATTGAAGGAAGCCAGAGCGCAAGTTCGCCGGTAAGGGCTCGCTCGAGCAAGGTCAAAGCTGCTGGCACGCGCCGGTGAGCTGGGGCAGCATAGGCCACGACCCAATTCGTCTCAAGAAATACATGGCGCAATTTATTAGCTCACGTAAATCGCTGGGCCCGAACCCTGAATCAGGCCATCGGCCAAAGCCGGAACGACCAAGGACTCGAAAGCATCGATCGCCGGTGCTGGGAATCCCCTCAACGCTTCCGACCTGGTCACTCGTTCTAGCCACTCTCCAACAGCTTTTTCGAACTCGAGGGGACTCGCTGTCTTTGCGGCTCTAGCGACTATCCAGTCAGGCGGAACCCTGTATGGTCCTAGGCGTTCGATCGAACTTTCCGTGCGATTGACATAGGTGTCTTTATATATGGAGACTTCATTCGGAGTCACAAGAAGGCCTACAGGACAACTCATAGCAAGCATATAGCGCTTGAGTTGGGTTTCTATGTCGTGGATAGTTTCGGCCCGAAGTTTGGCCTCAACCACTAACTTGATCATCGTCGGTGATCCGGGGGTAGTCACAAAGAAGTCAGGACGGAACGGCATAGTCAAAGCAATAATACGCTCTAACCGCGACTGATTTCAATTCTGCGCATCTTCGTCGAAACCGAAGTTCTAACAAATCTGCGCTATAGACGCCGAAAGCCTTAATTTTACTGATAGAAAGCCGCCCGACTTGATCTTTCGATGGGGAGAACAAAGGGTGGTGCGCCCGGAGTGATTCGAACACTCGACCTTGTGCTTCGGAGGCACACGCTCTATCCAGCTGAGCTACGGGCGCGCAGACAAATTCAGGTAAACAGCGCAGCAAACCTGATATCAGTATTCTAGCGTGAAACGGGAGAGATTGCCCCGGTGATTCGGCAATTTAAATGAAGTGACCTTGAGTACGCGGCGAACGATCAGCCTTTGGCTCGCTCCTTAATCTGATGAGCCAATCGCTCGATTTCCTCGGCTTTTTTGACCATGGCCAGCGACAGCACGACGGTGGCGTCGGTTTTCTCGACTTGTTCTTTCAGTTGCGAGGCCAAATCAAAAAGTTTTTCGATATTTTTCTTAATGTCCTTCTGATTTTCCTCCAACAGCACCTTGGTCGGGGATTTGGCGTTGGGATTCGGATTGGGCTCGTCGTCACCGGGCCGAACCGGTATCTGCCGCCTGGGACTCAGGGCGGGGTCTTGTCCAAAGCTTGCGGAATCGGCAATGAAGGCGACGGTTGCCGCCCCGGCGAAGTTTCGTAAGAGAATTCTTCTGGATTCCCACATAAATCGCTCCGTATAGCCAGCGCTCCCGCTGGGGCCGGCGCTAAGGAAATGGCGCGCCGGGGCGAGCATGCCCGCCGACTCAATGTTATACTCCCCCGGCGAATCGCCTATGTCCAGTCTGCTCTCTTTCTTGAAAGAAAATAGCCTGTCAATCGTGCTGCACCTGCTGGGGATTTTTGCCATCGCGCTGGTGCTCAACCGCTTTTTGCGGGTGATGACCAACTTGCTGATCAAGCGGGCGGAAAGCCAGTCGCGCAGCGAGCAGGCACGCGAGCAGCAGACCCGAACTCTGGCAGAAGTGGTTTACAGCACAGCGAGCAAAGCGGTTTGGGCCATCGCAATTTTGACGGCGATGGACAGAGTCGGCATCAACCCGACGCCGGCGCTGACCCTCGCGGGCCTGGCCAGCGTGGCGGTGGGCTTCGGTGCGCAAAATCTGGTACGTGACGTTATCGGCGGAATTTACATCGTACTGGAAGACCAGTATGCGGTAGGCGATACGGTGCAGATAGCGGACACCACTGGGCGGGTTGAATATCTTACGTTGCGGCGAACTTTGGTACGTGATGCACGCGGCGCGCTAGTGACCATTTCGAATGGCGAAATTCGCGTAGTAGCGAACCTGAGCCGGGATTGGTCGCAGTCGTTTGTGGATATTGGCCTGGCTCCGGAGATTGCGCTGGAAAAACCGATGGCTGCACTCGAAGCGGCCGCGGCGCAGCTGCGCGGCGACTCTGCGTGGGCGCAAGCACTAGTCGACGGGCCGCGAGTACTTGGCGTGCAATCTTACGATCGAACCGCGACTGTGTTGCGCTTGCAGGTTCGAACCGCGCCCACCCGGCAGGACGAAGTTACGCGCGAGCTTCGCCGCCGAATTCAGATCGAGTTTCAGAAGCAAGGCATTCCGCTATCGAGCGTGCTGCGGTTCGAACTGACAAATCCGCAGCCGCCTACCGGCGCAACGCCACAAGCCGCGTCCCCACAATAGGCTCGGCCCCCAGGAGAACCGCAATGTCCACCATTACCTACGAAGAAGTGAATCTGATGCTGCGGCTTTACGATATGCGGCGGGAAGCACGATTGCGCCAGGCGCGCAGCTGGTTTCTGGATCATTTTCATCCGATGTCGCCGGAAGAAATGATGGAGAAATACGCGCCGGGAAGCGACGAGTACAGCAACATCCGCATGGTGCTCAGCTACTGGGACATGGTGGCGGGAATCGTGAATCGCGGGCTTATTAATGACGAGCTTTTTTTTGAGAGCAACGGGGAAATCTGGGTGGTGTGGGACCGGATTCGCAGCATCGTGCCGACATGGCGGTCAGCGTTCAAGAATCCGATGGTTTTTCAGAATTTGGAAGAAGCCTGCAAGCGTTTGGAAGCGTGGCGAGAGAAGCGCGCTCCGGGTTCGAACGTGGCAATGCGCCAGATGATGCAACAAGCGCGGCCTAAGATTTAGTCCGCCGAAACGGGATACGGTGTCCCCATCGTTGCCGAAACTTCCTGGAGACCCGACGGCTTCGCCAGCACCGATCGGTTCCGTCCCCAGGCCTTCGCTCGGTAAAGCGCGATGTCGGCTTCGTGAATCAGCTGTTCGACGTTTAATTCCTGCCAGTCGTCGGTGCCCGCCACGCCAAAACTCATGGAAACAGCTACCGCCCCGGATGCGGTGTCCACGGCACGATCATGAATCGCGTGACGCATGTGCTCGGCGCGATTGGCGCCCTGTGGCGTGCGGCAGCCGTTCAGCACTACCAGAAATTCCTCGCCGCCGTAGCGGCTGACCGCGTCGTAACTGCGGACGGAGTCCGTCAGGCGGCAAGCGACTTCGCGCAGCACTTCGTCGCCGGTGGCGTGCCCGTAAGTGTCGTTCACCTTCTTGAAATGATCCACGTCGCCGAGAACGATCGTCACTCCGCCCTTAGCGCCATCGCGGCGCGCGCGGGTGACTTCACGCTGCAGGAAGTCCAGAATCATGCCGCGGTTCCAGAGGCAGGTGAGCGGGTCATGAGTGGCCTTGAAGCGCATGTCTTCGCGCGCTTTCACCAGGCTGTCCTCGAGCCGCAGGATTCGTTCGCCGGTGCGCAACCGGGCGCGCAGCTCTTGCGGGTCAAACGGCTTGGTCAGGTAGTCGTCCGCGCCTGATTCGAGGCCGGCAATGATGTCCTCTTTGGACTGACGGGATGTCAGCAGAATCATGTGCACATACGGCGCCCCGGATTGCAAGCGAACCGCGCGGATCACTTCCAGGCCGTCCATGCCGGGCATCATCCAATCCAGCAAGGCCAGCCGCGGCCCGTCCGGCTGACACAGAACCCGGCCGGCGGTGCCTCCGTCGTCTACGGCGATGACCCGGTAGCCACCTTTTTCCAGTGTCGTTTGTAGAATCCGGCGCGAAAGTTTGTCGTCGTCGGCGATCAGAATCGTTTTCATCGCAGAGCCCCCGCGAGCAGATGCTCGACTTCCTGTATGACTTTACTCAGTTCGATGTCGAACGCTTGCCAGCTTGCCGCAAGCGCATCGGCCTTGCCGTCCTTGGCCAAGGCTTCCAACGCGGCAGCGGCGCCGGATGCGTTGGCTGCCGCGAGGTTCGCGAGCATTCCTTTGAAAGCGTGCGCGCCGTTACGCACCGCGTCGGCGTTGCGCGCTTTTACGGCGGCGTGTAGAGTGTCTCGATTAGCGGCCGACTCAGTTTGAAAGATGCCGAGAAGCTCGCGCGCCAGCTCCTCATCATGTTCTACGCGGTTCAGAAACTCTTCCCGGTTGAGAATCATGCTTTGCTCCGTGTTCAAGGCGAGGGTCTTTGGTTCGAGTTCGCAAAGCGATGCGAACTGCAGGACTCGCGCCATTTCTTCGCGAAGAAAATCGGTCCGAATAGGCTTGGAAACATAACCATCCATTCCCGCCGCCAGATATTTTTCCCGGTCTCCCTTCATCGCGTGCGCGGTCATTGCAATGATCGGCGTCCTGCGTCCGGATTCGATTTCCGCGCTGCGAATCAGTTGCACCGCCTGCACGCCACCCATCACTGGCATTTGAATGTCCATGAGGACCAGGTCATAGGTGCCGCGCTGGATCTCGTCGACGGCGTCCTTACCGTTGACCGCCAGTGTCAGCCGATGCCCCATTTTTTCAAGTAAGCGAATGGCCAACTTCTGATTGACGGCGTTATCTTCAGCCAAGAGTATGCGAAGGACGTCAACGCTCCTGGGCTGGCCTTTTTCCATCGCGCTGTTCGCCGCCGACTTCGTGGGACACAGTGCCATTTGCAGGGCGGTCCGCAACTCTTCTCTCATGATTGGCTTGCTGATCCGTTTGAAGATTCGCAGCTCCGTGTGGAGGTACTGGTCTTCGGCTACAGGCGAGGAAGTTAGCATCAGCACCGGAACTTTTGCGCCGCCGGGTAGTCCGCGCAATTCCTCGATGGCTTCGTATCCGCTAAAGCCGGGCATGTTCTTGTCCATCAAGATCACTGAGAAAGCGTTGCCGCTCTTTTCCCGCTCTGCAAATAACTTGAGGCCCTCGTCGCCACCGGCTGCGAGCGTTACCTCCATGCCCCAGGCCGGCAGCAGTCGCTCCAGCAAGTTCCGGTTGACCTCATTATCGTCAACTGCCAGAGCGCGAAACCCGGTCAGGTCTGGGCCGGCCGGCCGGGCCTCAGGAATTTCCGCGGCGGCAACCGCGCCGAAATTAGCCGTAAAATGAAATTTCGTTCCCTCCCCGGCCGCGCTCTCGACCGAGATCTCTCCTCCCATTAATTTAACCAGCTGCGCAGAAATGGTAAGGCCAAGTCCGGTGCCGCCAAATTCACGCGTGGTGGAAGCATCGGCCTGCGAGAAAGATTCAAAAATCGCTTTGTGCTTCTCCAGCGGGATGCCGATTCCAGTATCGGAAACCGTGACGCGCAGGATTAAGCTACCTGACGGCGACAGCTGCTGCTCCACCCGTATGCTTACTCGGCCCTCTTTAGTGAATTTCACCGCGTTTCCGCAAAGGTTGATCAACACCTGACGCAGCCGTGTGGAGTCGCCGTTTAGGTATTCTGGAACTCCGGCATCGATCGACCACGATAGTTCCAGCCCTTTTTCGTGTGCGCGCAGAGCCAGTGGACGCAGAGCCTCCTCAATGCACGCGGACAAGGAAAACACTGCGCTTTCCAGTTCGATGCGACCCGCCTCGATTTTCGAAAAATCCAGAATGTCGTTTATGATGCCCAATAAAGCGTCGGCCGACGACTTGACCATGTTCAAATAATTGCGCTGTTCGGAGTCCATTTTGGTGTCCAGCGCCAGCTCGGTCATTCCGATAATGCCGTTCATCGGCGTGCGAATTTCGTGGCTCATGTTGGCTAAAAATTCGCTCTTGGACCGGTTCGCTGCCTCCGCGAACTCCTTAGCCACCCGCATATTTTCGGCGGCGACTTGGCGCTGGGTTACGTCCTGGGTGACCGCGACGTAGCCTAGTTGGTCTCCGTTCGTGCCCTTCATTGCTCGAGCGATGGTATCGACCCACACCAGTCCCTTTGCACCGAGGAATCGATAACTCACCGTGTAGTCTTGCGCCTGCGAAATCGCGGCGGTTCGGGTGCGCTCGAGTCGCTCCAGGTCGCCCGGATGGACCGCAGTCCGCCATCCGTCGCCTATGCTGGCGTCAAATGACAGCCCAGTCATTTCCAGCCACGCCTGGTTGACGTAAATCATCTTCCCCTGCGGGTCCAGTTGGGCAATTCCCACCGGAGCCGCCGCACTCAGGGTCCGGAACATCTCCTCACTTTGCCGAAGAGCAATCTCCGCACGTTCTCGTACGCCGATTTCACTCTCGAGTTCCCGGGTGCGCTCCGCGACATGTTCCTCCAACCGATCTCGTCCCTCGACCAGCGCGGCATCGCGTTTCGAGATTTCATCCAGCATGTGGTTGAAGTCAGCGCTAAGCTGCCGCATTTCCTTTCCCCGAAGGATCGGAGCGCGCTGGGCGTAATCCTGGCTCTCGGCTACCGCGCGCACCGTTTGCGCCAGACGTTGAATCGGCCCGGTAACCGAACGCCCCAGAACCATGGTGAGAAAGTAGACCGTTAGGATCACCCCGACGGCGATCGCCGCAGTCAGTCGCAAGAAGAGTTGCATGCGGCCATACATCCCCTGCAGGTCGGTCTCGATTCGAATCGTGCCCAGCATCTTGCCGTTCACAACGATCGGCCGAATGACGGTCAGCCGTCCTGTGGACCATTCCACGGGCTCATGGTTGCCTTCAGGGAAAAGATATTTCCCGTTCAGGTCGCCGCGCAGGTAGGAAGCGAAGAAATGGCCGTCGGGCTGGTAAAGCACCGCCCCTCGAATGTGCGGCCGTGTTTTTAGCGCTTCCAGAAGTTTGGCGCCATTCAACGCGTCATCGAACGCCAGCGCCGCCGCAGAGTTGGTTCCGATCAGGTCGGCTGTGGATTCCAGATCCTCGACCTCATTCGCTTTGGCGTCGTGTAAATCGAACAAAAGATACGCGCCGCATCCCAGCAGCAATCCGATTCCGCTGGTCAAGAGAGTCAGTATTAGCAATCGCTGCCGCAGTGATATCCCCGAGTTTGCGATGCGCCCTATCATTTCAGCTCGTCGCCGGCTCGGCTCGGCGAACAATGTGCTTGGCCAGCGCCAGCAACTGCGAGCTCAGCTTCAGATGGCCGTCCTGCACCGCGTCCAGGTTGACGTCGAATGTCACTCCGTTCTGCGCCGATTGCAGACAGATCATGCCTCCGGCCTTCAGAAATTCGGGTTCTTCACCGATCGTGAGTGTCACCGAATTCCTCACCGCCTCCAGCACTTTGTCGTAGCGCTTGGCCGCGGAGTGGCTCACAAACAACAACTGGCATCCCGCCAACTCCTGTTCCTTGCGAACCCACTTCACTTCCAGGCGATGTCCGCTGACGCTCTCGGTCCTCGCCAGTTCCGCAAGGTTGGTGCCAAACGAAAAGTCGCCATGCACACAGATTTGCAGCGTGGCCTCGTGCGTCTTGAAGGTCTCTGCTGGCCACTCGACGAATCTCGGCATGACCGACAGAAACTTGGCCTTGGCCGCGTACTGGAGCGAATCATCCTGCGGCACGGCCCGCGGCACGCAGAACGCATCCATCACAGCCATCGCCAGAAGAAAAGCTGCTCGTTGTACTCGCTTCACTCCGACCTCGAGGGACACACTTCCCCCCTCGTGGCACTGTGCGGCACGTCAAGCTCCAATTTCGAAGCCGAACGCGGGCCTATATCTATGAAAGGAATTGACTTGCGATGTGGTCAGAAACTCTTAATTCCGGAAGTGCTGCCATTTTGATACAGATTCGCCACAACTCTCCAACTTGGAACAAGACTCCGCTTCTTTGCTCAACTTCGAGCGTTCAAGTCGAAATTGCGGAATCGTTTGTAGCTGGAAAAATACGATGAATTCTGGAGGCGCGGGTGGGAATCGAACCCACGCATAAAGGTTTTGCAGACCTCTCCCTTACCACTTGGGTACCGCGCCGCCAATCTTTAAGTATAACGAAAAAATGTGCGCTGTGTCAGCACGCATCAGAAACAGGAACTATGCTACTTTTTCGCGGGCTGCGAAATTCTGGCTTCGCGCAGGAATCGTGCCGACTCTTCCGGCGGCGTCGGGTTGATGTAAAAACCGGTCCCCCATTCGAATCCCGCCACTTTGGTCAGCTTGGGAATAATCTCCATGTGCCAGTGATAATGATCGTTGATCTCTTCCCCAATCGGCGAAGTGTGAATCATGAAGTTGTACGCTGGGCGGTCCAGCACCGCGTCCAGCCGCATCAGCGTGTCTTTCATCATGCGCGCCAGGCTGGCGTACATTGAGCTCTGATTGTTCTCGAACGAGGAGCCGTGCGCCTTCGGCAGCAGCCACATTTCAAACGGAAAGCGCGGCGCGTACGGCGCCAGCGTAATGAAATGATCGTTCTCGCCGATCACTCGTTCCCCGGTCTCGCGCTCCTGCCGGATAATATCGCAAAAAATGCAGCGCTCTTTTTCGTCGTAGTAATGCCAGCAACTGTCCACTTCTTCGCGCACCCGCCGCGGCACAATCGGCAACGCGATCAGTTGCGAGTGAGTGTGCTCCATGGTCGCGCCCGCCGCTTCCCCGTGATTCTTGAAAATCAGCACATAGCGGAAGCGCTTGTCATTCTTCAAATCCAGCATGCGGTCGCGATACGACCACAGCACGTCTTCCAGCGCGCGTTCGGAAAGCGTGGCTAGCGTCGAAAAGTGATCCGGCGATTCGATGATCACTTCGTGCGCGCCGATTCCGTTCATTTTATCAAACAGGCCTTCGCCTTCTTTATCCAGCTCTCCTTCGATTCCCAATGCCGGAAATTTGTTCGGCACCACCCGAATGGACCAACCTGAACTGTTCGCACTTCCGCCATTGCGCCCGTAAACCAGCACCTCGTTCGGCGTTTTTGCTTCGTTCCCCGGACAAAAAGGGCAATTCTTTGCATCCTTGGGGATCACGCTCTCGCGCAAGAAATCCATCGGCCGCTTCCCGCGCTCGGTCGAAATAATCACCCAGCGGCCTGTAATCGGGTCTTTTCGTAACTCCGGCAATTCCGCCTCCTAAAAGCGTTTACAAGTGGTTTCACGGCGGGCGCCGCGAATGGCTATCTTACCGCTTTTTGCGGCGCTTTGTGGCTTTTCCGGCGAGCCGCGTTACATCTGCGGACTGAAGGCGTTTTTGTGCAGGCGGACAACTGGCGCGCTGCCCGGCACTTCTTCGATCGCCACCACATCAAAACGCACCGGGCATTCCTTCACGTGGCGCTCCGAAAGAAATCTTCGCGCCGTTCGCCCCACTACATTCTGCTTTTCCGCGGTCACGCTTAATTCCGGCAGCGCTGCCTGATCCTCGCGAGCCGTTCGGGCGCGGACCTCGACGAATGCCAGTGTCTCGCCATCGTATCCCACCAGGTCAATTTCACCCTTAGCTCCGCGCGGAACATAATTCCGCGCTACAAAAACATAGCCGTGCCGCCGCAAATACCAATACGCGAACGTCTCGCCGCGCACTCCGCGTTGGCGCGCTATTTCTTTTTCATCGCCAACGGATGCTTCGCCGACGCTCAGCCCACGCCGGGCGCGCCACTTGACCGTCTCAAAGATCAGCCGTGAAAAAATTGCCATGCTCGGCCTCTGGCTTCGCCATGATTAGTTATCATGCACTTGCCCGGCGGGGATCAGTATAAACAAAAATCCCGCAGCGGCCACTCTCCGAGCTGGCTACCGCGGGATAGTTCCGGTTCCGCTTTTCTCTGCGACCTCTGCGTTAAACTTTCTTCTCTGCTTCCCGGATGCACTCTTCCAGCGTCCCCACCGCAAAGTCCGCCTGCTCTTCATCAATCAAGAGCGGCGGCGAAAGCCGCAGCGAATTCTCGCCGGCACCCAACACCAGCAGGCCCTTGTGAAACGCGCTGTCCACGATCGCGTTGCGCAAATCGCCTGCGCGCTCCTTGGTCCGTTGATCGCGCACCAATTCAATGCCGACCATCAGTCCCTTGCCGCGAACATCGCCTACAATCTTGAACTTGTTCGTCCAATCCGCGGTGCGCTGGAAAATGTATTCGCCCATTTTCCGCGCATTTTCGATCATGCCGCCTGCGAGCAAATCCATCGTCGCCAGCGAAGCTGCCAAGCACACCGGATTTCCGCCAAACGTCGTTCCATGCGAACCGGGCTTCCAGTTCATTACGCTGGACTTCGCAATGATCGCGCCAAGTGGCATGCCGCTGGCAATTCCCTTGGCGCTGGTAATAATGTCCGGCTCGATTCCCGCGTGTTCGAACGCCCACCACTTGCCGGTGCGTCCCATACCAGATTGCACTTCATCCACAATCAGCATAATTCCGTGCTGACGGCAGATGCGCTGCAATTCCTGTAGGAAAAATTTCGGCGCCGGTACATAGCCGCCTTCACCTTGAATCGGCTCGATGATAATTCCCGCCACTTCCGTCGGATCAAACAGCCGCTTGAAAATCTGATTCTCGAGCGTCTCCAGAATTTCCGCGCCGCAAGTTTCCGGCCCGTGCCCCAGCGCGCAGCGATACGCGTAAGGATACGGAATGTGTTCGATGCCGCCGAGGAGCGCGCCAAATCCCTTGCGCTGCGTGGACTTCGACGCGGTCAACGACAACGACCCCATCGTGCGTCCATGGAAGCAGCCATAAAACGCGATCATCTTGTCGCGCTTGGTCGCATACCGCGCCAACTTCACCGCTCCCTCAATCGCTTCCGTTCCGGAATTGGTGAAAAATACTTTCTTGTCAT
>Ga0210402_10004421_pt1 | contig 12817 bp, 18 predicted proteins | sample IncBWC7MmetaG_FD_161055 | JGI IMG/M metagenome (GOLD analysis project Ga0210402, IMG submission 161055) | Forest soil microbial communities from Barre Woods Harvard Forest LTER site, Petersham, Massachusetts, United States - Inc-BW-C-7-M | ecosystem: Environmental > Terrestrial > Soil >...
TTCGACATGATGGAAACCTCGTTCTTCGTTGGCCGCGTCAAGATCGTGCCGGCCAAACATTCGAACTTCGGCCGCTTCCGTTGCCGGATTTTCGAGGTCATGCACCGCAACGCGCTCGCGGCAACCGATTTCTTCCGCATCCCGCCGAACCGGGTGATCGAGCTAGGCAGCCAGACGGAGCTTTAAGACGGCGACGAAGCTTGCGCGCGGAATGAATAACACATGGATCGTTCCGACAAGGGCGTGTTCCAGCCCATACGAAACTGCGTCGCAACGAACTATGACCAGGATTAGGCTTCGATCGGAGGCATCGATTTTGTCACATCATCCGCCGGTCTCAGACGATATCCAACGCCCGTTTCTGTCAGGATGTACTGGGGACGATCAGGATTAGCCTCAATCTTTTGCCGCAGCTGACGCACATAGACGCGCAGATACTGTGAATCGGTGCTTTCGTCCCACAGCTCATGCAGCAAGAAGCGGTGAGTGAGCACTTTCCCGGAGATCGTATTCCTTCGGCGACAGCTTGACCTCCTCATCGCCGACTTTGACGATCCGACGCACGAGGTCCACAGACAGGTCGCCTGAACGAAACACCGGACGTTCCCCCATCGCTTGCAACTGATGTCGCAGCGCTGCCCGAATTCTGGCGAGCAGTTCATCCGTTCCGAACGGCTTCGTCACGTAGTCGTCGGCACCACAATCAAGCGCCCGCACCTTGCCGGCTTCGTCGCCACGGCTCGACAGCACAACGATCGGGACGCTTTCGCTGCGGCCGCGAATCATGCGCAACAGTTCATGGCCCTGGATGTCCGGCAGACCAAGGTCGAGAATGATCAGCGCTGGATTCTCAGACAGTAGACGGAGCGCCTCCTTGCCGTTCGCCGCCTCGACAATCTCATACCCCTGACTACTCAATCCCATTCGCAACAGCTTGCGTATCGCCGCTTCATCGTCGATGACCAGAACTCTGATTGGAGTTGCGGTCATGGCTGCGCTTAATGATTCATGACCTGGATGGCTCGATCGTGTCCCATCAGGCAGTACTCGATTTCACCTTGAGGCCGCATCGAGCGCGAGATTGAGAGCCAGCACGTTGACGCGGGGCTCACCGAGCAACGCAACAAACCGCCCCTGGGTGTTCCGTGCAACCAGTCCGCGAACCTTCTCTTCTGGGATGTTGCGCGCTTTCGCAACCCGCGGCACCTGGAATAGCGCGGCCTCCGGCGAGATGTCGGGGTCGAGGCCGCTGCCCGACGTGGTGACGAGGTCGACCGGAACGGGCATGGACGGATTCTCGGCTTTCAGCTTCTTAACATCGTCCTTGACGCGGTCGGCCAGCGCATTGCTGGTCGGGCCGAGGTTCGAGCCGCCGGAATTGGCCGCATTGTAGGGTGCCGACACCGTCTTGGTCGAATCGTTCGGGTCGGGCGCCGTGGTCGCGGACGGACGGCCGCGAAAATATTTGTCGTCCTTGAATTCCTGCCCGATCAGGGCGGAGCCGATCACCTTGCCGTCCTTCTCGATCAGGCCTGCCTTGTGCCTGCCTGGGAAAGATCAGGCCGCCGATCCCTGTGATGGCCAACGGATAAGCAAGACCGGTGATCAGCGTGAGCGCCAGCAAGAGGACGATGGCAGGACGGATTTCGCGAAACATTGTCGTATCTCCGAAAGGCTTCCGTTATTGCGAGCGAAGCGACTCGTTTTCGTCATTCTGGGACGGCCCAAAGGACCGGACCCGAAATCTCGAGATTCCGGATTCGCTCGTTACACTCGCGCCCCGGAATGACTGCTTCTCTCGTCGCTTCGCTCCTCGCAATGACGGTTGTTGTCAAACCAGGTGCAAGGCTGCGACCGCGAGGTCGATGGCCTTGATCCCGATGAAAGGAATGATGATGCCACCGACACCATAGATCATCAGGTTACGCCGCAAAAGCGCGCCGGCTCCGATCGGGCGGTAAGCCACGCCCTTCAGCGCGAGCGGTATCAGCGCGATGATGATCAACGCGTTGAAGATGATGGCCGACAAAATCGCGCTCTGCGGGCTCGTCAGGTGCATGACGTTCAACACGCTCAGCTGCGGGTAGAACGCAAGGAACATCGCGGGAATGATGGCGAAATATTTCGCTACGTCGTTTGCGATCGAGAACGTCGTCAGCGCGCCGCGCGTCATCAACAGCTGCTTGCCGATCTCGACCACCTCGATCAGCTTGGTCGGGTTGGAATCCAGATCGACCATGTTGCCGGCCTCGCGCGCCGCCTGCGTGCCGGTGTTTATCGCAACGCCGACGTCGGCCTGCGCCAGCGCCGGCGCGTCATTGGTGCCGTCGCCGCACATCGCCACCAGCTTGCCCTTGGCCTGCTCGTCGCGAATGAGCCGCAGCTTGTCTTCGGGCGTCGCCTGCGCAAGGAAGTCGTCGACGCCGGCCTCGGCCGCGATTGCCGCTGCCGTCATCGGGTTGTCGCCGGTAATCATGATCGTACGGATGCCCATCCGGCGCGGTTCGGCAAAACGCTCGCGGATGCCGCCCTTGACGATGTCCTTGAGCTGGGTGACGCCGAGCAGCCGGCCGTCCTTGGCGACCGCCAGCGGCGTGCCGCCGGCCTTGGCGATGTCATCCGAGATCGACTGGATCTCTCGGGCCACATCGGAGTTCGGGGTTGGATGAATCGCCCGCACCGTGTTACCACTCGCGACAGCCTGCGAGCCGCCGCCAACATAATTGAGGATCGCATCGACTGCCCCCTGCGCACGGACGAGCCGCCAGCATCGACACCGCTCATGCGGTTTGTGCAGAGAACGGAATGACGCAATAGAGAATGATTTGAAGCCAACCGATGACGGTCATGGGATCAAGCCTCTAGAAGGTGCGCGAGGAGCCAAAAGCGCTCAGAACCGCTCGGGCCGCAGCAGCGCGTAAATCAGGTAAGCCAGCAGGCCGACGGAAACGACGGCAGCCAGCGAATAGTCGAAGATCATGACCATTCTCCTTTAGAGTCGCTCGCAGGCATAGGCGTAGCTGATCGCGAGCGTGAGGAAGCCGAGCGCGAGCGCCAGCATCAGAACGTCCATCGTGGAGTTTGCTCCTCGCGCGCCTGGTTATGATCGCATAACCATCGCTGCATCTCGGCAAGGCAGCTCGAGATACATCAACCGCACGAAAACGCGCAGTTCCCGGCCTTGCCGTCTTGGAATGGCGTGAGTCCCACCAAACGGATATGTTTTCGAGATGGTCGCCGCAGAAAAGTAATAAGAATTTCGTTAAGAGCGCCCTCTCCATCCGAACGACGAATGGCTTTGTTGATAGGTGAGGAAACCTGACTCTTTGATAGAGCGAGGGCGTTCGCATCCTTATCGAGCCCCTATATTTCAGCACGTTGATCCGTCTTGTTTCTTAACGTCGTCCGAATGATCTTCGTACACAAGGTTGCAATCGCGACCGCGCCTTCTATGGATATGCGGGGTGAGACAATGCTGCATCGCTCAAGCTTTCATGATCCCGTCGCACTTCCCGACGCGCGTGTGGCCACGACAGCCCTTCTCCAAGAGTTCATCGGCCAAGTGTCCTCGCGTTTTTCGTCACCCGGGCAGCGCACCAAATCCGCCCGCATCGAACGACTGATCCAGGCCGGCGCCTGGATCGACGCGGCGCTGGCTCTGATCGACCTCGAGCTTCCGAGCTGGCGAGTGCAGCGGATCGCCTATGATGGCGGCGAGTGGCACTGCGCTCTGTCGCGTGAACCCGAGCTCCCGGACTGGCTCGACCAATCGGTCGAAGCACGGCATGCGGATCCTGCCCTGGCGATGTTAAGCGCGCTTCTTGAAGCGCAAAGCTTCCTCGAGGCACAAAGCCTCGCCAAGCGTTCCAGCAGACCCAGCGTCCCTGCCGTCCCCTGTAGGGCCGACTCACCCAGCATGACGACGTGCTGCGACAACGTCTTCTGAACGTAGCACGACCACGGGAGCTTGCATCATGGCACAACCGCAAGATCTGTCGCGTGGATTGGAGTCGGGCCGCGTGCTGCTTCGGTTCTGCGTGCGCATGATCATCCTGACCAGCTTCGCCGCTTTCAGCAGCATCGGCTTCGACAAGAGTCTTTCCGTCTTGCTCTGGAGCGAGAACTTCATCTCCTCGCCGCAATAGATGTGGGTCCGACCCGGACAATGCAGCAGGATGTCGAGTTCGGAATCATCCAGATCGTCGATATCGCGCTCCGTGCCATGTCCCCCGCGATCAATGATCCGAGCACGGCGATCAGCTGTGTCGACCAGCTCTCACGCATCACAATCTGCTGGCTGAGCCGCGAGCCCCCAAAATCGAGATATTATGCACCGCCGCACGTCCTGCGGCTCGTGGTCCCCTGGATAACGTTCCAGGGACTTCTCGACACCGCGTTCGATCAAATTCGTCACTATGCCATAGCAGACCTGGCGGTAAGTTTGAGATTAATCCGCGCCTGCCATGATATTGCAAGCGCCACCAAGCGACGGGACGAGCAAGCCTTGCTCGTTGCGCTCGCGCGGCAAGTGCTGGCCGGTAGTTCAAAGCACCTTTCCGAGAACGAACTGAAACCATTGGAGCAGCGTGTCGCGTCTTTAGAGGCGTCTATTTCAGCCGAAGAATAGATCAATGAATGCATTCACAACGCAACGGCGCACTGAATATCCAATTGGTTACGGGTTGAAAAATGGCCGGGGAGAGATAGTCCCTACCGTCAGCTGCCGCGATCGCAAATCGCCAAGCCGGAACCGACCTCGTTCAAACGACTTGCCAAGCCGGAAAGCGATTTATGAAGAGGACTGCTTCGCGTGGCGGTATTCACGATCGGAAGGCAAGGCAGATAGCAGTCCGCGCGAGTTCGTCGCTGTCCCGCACGATCTTATGATACTCTTATGCGGCGAAGCTCGCGTCGCTCTCGCAACTATATGCGGCACGACCGATATTGCCTGCATGGACGAAGCGACCTCGCGCCAACGATAGATCATCCGACCACCAGCAACGGACGAGCGCGGTGGACGGGAGAGTCACCGCCATGCGGTACGCGTTCATGTCCAGGACGCGGGCGGGTCCGAGCAAGCTTGAACAACAGGAACAGGTGATGTCATGGCTTCCCTTCAGGTCGCCACTGGCGACAGAATTGTTGAACCGATGATCGCGCTTGCGGGCTGCTCGACGCAGCATCGCATCGTCGTCGCCGGCTCCAAGAGCATCGAAATGATGCTCGACCTGCGGCGGCGCGGCTATCTTCGCGCGGCAGCGACGGCGAACTGCGGCTGTCCGACCGGACAGTACGACGTCGCGCTGGTCGATTGGCGGCGACGCACGCTCAACGCGCTTGAGCCGGCGCTGGACTGGCTTGTCGACTTCCTCAGTCCCGGCGCGGTGCTGGTGGTGTGGGTCGACGCTCAGAAGCCGGCCGCCAACCAAAGCCTGCGCGCATCGCTCGAGAAACGCGGTTTCGTGATCGAGCAAGGCACCGTTCACGACTGCGGTTGCGCAGTCGCCGCACGGCGGCAACAGGCCTATCCACTACAACAGGCCGCGTAGCGATTTGTCACCAACGGGGAGTGAGCGACGGTCGGATCCCGCAACTTCGTTGCGGATCTTCCGGCGTCACCTTACGGAAGGAGATCGGCATGGCGAAATCGAATGTAAGACGTACCGTCATTCGCGAATGGATGGCGCTTGTGCGCGACAAGCGCCAGTCCGGCGGCCAGGCGCATGCGTTTGTGAAAGCCGCAGCGGAGCGGCATCAACTGCCCCGCAGCCGGCGAACGCCACACAAGGTCATGATGGCTGAGACCACGCACGGGTCGTCCCTGACCTGTCCGCGCGGCTCATGCTTTAGGTGACCAGCGGCAATTCGCGTTGCCGCTGGTCGCCCGCCCAGCAACGTTAGCTGCCAGGACCCGATCCATGATCCGCGAGGTGCTTGGCGCGCCACTTTGGGCCAGGACCTCGCATATAGTGATCTTCCCGTCGGTATGTCGTTGGCGGCCCAGGACACAGGAAAGTCAGCAGCAGGCCGCCAACATGGCGGAGAAACCCCGCAAAGGTTGCGCGCGAAATTCTGGTCATTGCCTTAACCCCACTCGCTGTGACCGCCACGGGCGCAGCGTTCTACCTCGCGCCGTAGCCGGCGCAGCTTCGCGGCAGCGATCCCTTCGACCACCTTTCTCAAATACCGATTGACGTGATTCGACGCGGCGCGCCCGCGACCGTGGTCTATACGGCTAGCGCCGAACAAGTGACCCGATGGATACGACCAGACATCCTCGCCAAAGCGCATCCCGCGGTATTTTCCGTCGCTCGTCAGATAATGAGCCATCCGATCTCCACGCCCGACAGATGGTTGAGATCAGGATTGCGCAGGCTCGTATAGGAAATCGAGAGGGAGCCGCGCCTACCCGCATAAGCACAACATAAAGAGAGCGCCCTTATGCGTTCCTTATGACGCGCGAGAGCGAGCCATCTCGAATTCCTATGGCCTCGTCTGCACATCATCCGGATCAGATTCGAGGAGGCCACAATGGCCGCAATCGCCTTCAATACCGCATGCCTGAGAATGCAGCTCCTGGCGCGCGCCAAGAGCGTGCTTGCCGCATGCCGCGCCCAGCTCGACGCCTTCGTCAGCAGCCGCATGCAGCATGCCGCCGCCGTGGCCGGCAATGTTCACCCGCGGCAGCCTGAGGGCACGCCTCCCGTCGCAGCTGCCGACCAGTCCAAAGCATCGACGAACCGGTTCGATCTTCCGGCTCCGGACCTGCTCAGTGATGCGCTTCCTGCCTTCTTCATCGGGCGCAACAAAGCAGGGCTTTGGGTCGCCCGAGAGGCGCAGGGCCGAGCCGGCGGCCTCTTCCTGTTCAAGAGCTCCGCGATTGCTTTTGCGTGCGCCCGGAGCTGCGCGACGATCTTCCCGGACGAGAGATTCGAACTCGATCTCGCCAACGAGGGCAATCCATTTGCGACACATCCTGCAAGTCTGGTCCGGTATGCGACCTGCCAGACCGCGGAACGAGGCCGCTGATCATGGCAATGCTGGCGCATGGTTTCGAGCGGTCGTTCCGCCCGAGGCAACCGCCGGTTAAGCCTGCCGCGGGAACCACGCGTCTTGCGACGGTCAAGCGCTTCGGTCTGTATGCGCTCGGCGCACTGCTCGGTGGCAGCGCGGTTGCCGCCATTATCGCCCTCAAGACCGCAGCCTATTTCGCGCGCTTCCATCTCGGCGCGGGCTGACGCCTGTCATGCGACGCGGCACGAGTCTCGGCGGAGCGTGAGCAACCGCGCTCCAACACCGAGTTAAACAGCGCTGCTTGTTGTCGCCGGATCGATGTGTAAGCCAGATATCGCGCAGGGCATCAGCATCCCAATCCATGCGCGACCCAGGATCGCCTGCTGCCGCCATGGGCCGGGATCGCCAGCCGCCTCCGCGCGCATCCAACCGGTCTTGCGTTGCTCATCTCCGAGCAGACCTTCCAGGAACAGACCTGCATTCGTCGCACCACGCTCTTGTCTGAACAACGGACGTATCCGCTTCTTGATCTCCCGAAGCGACACCGCCCACAACGCAAGCGTCTCCTCAATCGACGCTGCCCGCGTCCACGATCTTCGAATCATGGTTGCCCATGGATTCAGAAGCCCACAAAAACCGCAACTGTAATGCTAGGCCAATCGAACCGGTTCGCCCTATTTGTACGCCACAGCTACCCAATAGCCATACCTGCGCAGTTGGTTTGTTGCTTGCGTGAAAAGCCTACGATCTTATTGCCTCAGACCGATCCTGCTTCGGACGGAAGGCATGCCCGGCAACGACGAAAAGACTCGGATCGAGGCATTTGCGTCGCCAGGTTGCAGCAAAATGACGCCCGCGACAAAGCCCGGTCGCAAGAACCGTGGCGTCCCGCCGCCCGCGACGTTCGATATCGATACGCTACCGGGCAGCTCTAATTTGACGGTATTGGAGGCGGCCGCCGTTATCCGACGCACGCCCGGAGCGCTGGAGCAGTGGCGGCGCGATCCGAACCACCCCCTGAAATGGCGTTACGTCGATGGCCGCCCGCTCTATCGTGTCGACGCAGTGCGCGACTATCTAGCGGGGCGCGATAAGAGCGCTAAGCCGTCTCGGCCGCATAATGCTCGCGGAGACGGCCGAGCAACTCGGCCTTGATCGGGTCGAGTGGATTCGTCCGCTGCAGGCGCACGACCTTGCCGACCCGTTTCGCGCCGACCAACTCCGCGATGTAGTCATGAGCCGCTTCGAACGCCATCCTGCGTATGATCCACTGTTCGTCGTGATTGTAGACCTGATCGATTCCGCGTGGCTTTTGTCCGACACACAGCCGCTGGATTTCGTTGTCGTAGCCGCAGCGCGACATGATGGTGCGCAGTGTGCACCGCAGATCATGCATGGTGAATCTAGCGACCTCGGCTTCCTTGATCAGGCGCGCAACCATCTTGGTGAATCCCGACATTTGCCCCCCGGTCTTCGGCGACGGGAACACATAGTCAGAAATAGCGCGCTGAAAATGTTTCGCCGCTGCCAGCACTTCATCGATCGGCTGCGTGCGCGGCACGTCGTGGTGTAGACCCATCTTGGTCCAGGCTTCGTCGAAGGTGATGCGGTCGTCCAGGATATGCCTCGACCATTCCAACATCGTCGGCTCGCTGCGGCGCGGACCACCGAGCAGGCACAGCCGCGTCAGCTGTCCAAACGTGCCGAGCTTACCCGCCGCCTTCCATACCTTGATCACTTCATCGTCGGTGAGCACGCGCCCCTTCTGTCGGCGCCCGACCCGCTCCGCGCGAGTCTGTTTTGGATTTCGATAGCCGGCGAGAACGTTGTTATCGACAAAGCCTCGGCTCACGCACCATTCCAGAAAGGTGTGGGTGTGCTTTCGCATATCGTCGGCAGCGCCGCGCTTGCCGGTGGCGGCGATCCTGTCCGCGTCCGCGATGATCTGCCGGCGCGTCAGGGATCTGATGTCCTTGGTCAGATGCCCGGGCAGGCCGCGCCGCATCGCCGACAGTGCAACCTGCCAGTTCACGATTCCGCGCTGTAGCAGCGCCCTCTCATACGGCCCCTTCGCCTCGATCAGCTCGCCGAGCGTCTTCCGCTCTTTTACGGCCAGCTGTTGCTGTTTGGCTTCGCGCTTGGCAGCATTCGGGTCGCCAGTGCGCACCAAATCACCGGTCGCGATCTTGGCGGCGGCGCGCGCGTCCTTTTCCTTGAACCTCGGCCAGGCGCCCAGCGTCTTGCGCTGTGTGCCATCGACACCCGGCTTGGTGAACAGATAGACCCAGCTCTTGCCGCCGCTGGCGCGGACTCTGAGCGCAAGGCCCGGCTGTTCGCTGTCGTAGAGATAGACCTGCGATTTGCCGGTCGGCAGCTCGACGCGCTCAACGGCGGCGTCGGTGAGCTTGACGAATCGCTGCTGCGGTTCGGACCTGAGACCTTTACCCTTGTCGGGGTGAGACATGAGACCTTTCCCGCGATTCTGTGCCCCCGATCTGTGCCCCAGGGGAGAATTAGCCTCGGGGCACAGCAGGGGCACAGATTTTGACCTATGGCCACGTGTGGCCGATTGAGGTCAAATATTGAGGAAATACTTGCACTGCAAGGTCTTTTTCGATTCCGCGTATGGTCTGCTATGGCCGCCTTGGAGCCGTGGTTCTTCCTTCACACGGGAGAGGTCCAAGGTTCGATCCCTTGTGCGCCCACCATTTCCGCTCATAAGAACAATCAGTTAGAGAAACGACACTTGAGACCGTTTTCCGGGGAAACGACAAAGGCCGACAGATGACTAATATTCTTCTGACTGGGGCCGGTCTTTCTCGCAACTGGGGCGGCGCACTGGCCAAGGACTGTTTTCGCACTTGCTGGGCGGCACTGACCTCGACGACACCGCTCCAGTTGTTGCGTGATGAGATCGTGGCAGAGTTCCAAGTGGCGCGCCACTCGGAGCACGTACAAGTCCCCCTGTGCCAAGGCGGACGGGGCACGGTTAACCAAGCTGGCAGGAACCACCAGTCTCCGGGAAACGCGGCGACATGAGGGGGACCAATTGCCAGGCTTTCCCGGCGACGCCTCGCACTGCGACGCTTTTGTCGGCCCGTTCGGGGGCCATGGTGGGACGCCCGTGGCGCTTGCGACCGCTGAGCGTGCTCACGCTGGCGAAATCCGAAGAGGGCGCGGGCGTGGATCGGTGTCTGACTCTTTTTCGGGCCGTCGATCGTCTTAGCTTCACACGGACGTTGGAGCAAAACAGATGAGCCTCAAAGATAAAAGCGCGGTTGTCACCGGTGGAAGCCGCGGCCTTGGTCTGGGTTTGGTTGAAGCGCTTGTTGCTGAAGGTGCAAAAGTCACCGTGGTCGCTCGGGGGGCGGACGCACTCGAAGCCGTCAAGGCCCGGCTCGGAGTAGCGACCATCTCGGCGGATGTAACGGATCGCGCTACCGCCAATCGCATCCTCGCCGATATCCAGCCGGATATCTTGGCACTCAACGCTGGTGCCATGCCGCGGATGGGACGACTGGATCAACTGAGCTGGGAGGACTTTTCCGTGGCTTGGGAAACGGACGTCAAAGCGGGCCTGTTTTGGCTACAGGCAGCACTCAATCTGCCGCTAAAGCCCGGAAGCAGGGTTCTGGTCGGGTCGAGCGGCGCGGCTGTGACCGGCTCGCAGATGTCGGGCGGCTATGGCGGGTCCAAGCGGATGCTGTGGTTCATGGCAAAGTATGCGAACGGGGTTTCGCAGGAATTGAACCTAGGCATTCGTTTTCAAGCTATTGTGCCGAGACAGATGATTTTGGGAACCGGAACCGGAGATGCGGCAGCCGGCGCCTATGCGGGCGCGATGGGAATCACGCCCGAGCAGTTCGTTGCCCGATTTGGTGCGCCTATGCGCCCGAGGGAATTCGGCGATCGAGTCATTTCGGTCTTGGAAGACCCGGAATACGCCGATGGCATCGTGTTCGGCCTCAACGGCGATGCCGGCGTAACTGTCATGGAGGGGGCGGCAGCTTGACCATCGGGGAGCACTCTTCAAACGCCGAGCGGCGGACTGAGCTTCTCGCCCTGGCTGGAGAGTTGCGGCCTGAGCTTCACCGCTATTGTTCACGTCTCATGGGGTCGGTGATCGAGGGCGAGGACGTCGTGCAGGACACACTTGCCAAAGCGCTCGTCGCTCTCGATGGACTGGCCGAAACGCCCCCGCTTCGCGCCTGGCTTTTTCGGATTGCCCATAACCGCGCACTGGATGTATTGCGCAGCAAAGCCATCCGAGCAGCCGAGCCGATAGAGGCAGCACACAATGTCGTCGACCAAGCAAATCCCGATCCAGTGGGGGAGTTGATGCGTCAGGAAGCGGTGAGCACCGCGGTATCGCGCTTTGCAGAGCTCCCAATTCTCCAGCGCAGCGTGATTATCCTGAAAGACATTTTGGATGAGCCGCTCGCCGAGATCGCTTTACTCCTCGATCTCACCGTTGACTCAGTGAAAGCGCATCTCGCGCGCGGGCGCGCTCGTCTTCGCGAGATCAATGCAAAATCGTCCCAGCTTCCTGAAGCCAAATCGCCGTCCGCCGCCGTGGCGCGCTACGCCGCTCTGTTCAACCAGAGGGACTGGGAAGGCCTGCGCGCGCTGCTGGCAGATGATGTGAAGTTGAAGCAATCGACTCATCCCGTCCGTGTCGGCTCAGCGGATGTTGGAACGTTCTTCAGCATTTACGCGAAGATCGACGGGGTATGGCTTGCGCCTGCCTGGCTGGACGGCCGGGAGGTTATCGCGGTGTTCGAGAATCGCTTGGACACCAAGCCCAGCTATTTCATGTGGCTGGTGTGGCGCGGCGACAAGATCACGTTCATCCGCGACTATAAATATGTGCGCTACGTCATGGCGGACGCAGAGCTAACGTTCTCACCTGACGCAGCCTATGTCGGCGGGGACGGTGCGTCCTGACCAAAAGCCGCTCCCCATTATTGCTCCCGAACGCGCCTTCTCACCAAAGTTCTCGATGCGGGGCTAAGGCAACACGGGACGCGCGGCCGCGGCGCGCTGGGAACGGACGTTCCACGATCCCATTGTCCTTCCAAATCAGGCGACTCTTTTAGTCTTTACCTCAACGACATCTGGCGCCTCGGAAACGGGGTCTGGCCCGGCTTGGATCATGCCGTCGTCACGAATACGCATCCCAGAGTGAGGATCAATTGCCAGCCGCTCGAAGAGCGCTCGCAGTTCTGGCCGGAGGCCGTCGCCACACAGAGCGGCGATAGAATGAAACTTGTGCATGTCGTGCTCCTACGTGTGTTACGCCACGATAGGACTTCGCACGGGTCGATCCACCCGATTTACGATTGGCCCACGACGCCACCACGAGTCGGCTTTGGGGTCAAAACCGGCCAACAAAAGAGCAACTTTGAACTCCCTCCGAATGAGTGGACACCTGTAATAGGCTCAAGGAGCCAGGCGAAGCAGGTCAACGTAAGCGTCTAGACTGGATGCGGCGCGCACTCTGCCTGTTTGAGAGGGGCCGCAAGACTCATCAGACTTTCTCGGCGCGAATAAGTCGCCGATGACGTAACGACGGGCTTGTTGTGAGTTGTTGAATGGGCAAGCGCACGCAGACACGTTTTTCCGCGCGAATGATCCAGGGCGCCAAACCTTCGGAGATGCCCGGATTCGTCGCGCCCCAGCTCGCGGCCTCTCGCTCCAAGGCTCCCTCGGGCGACCAGTGGCTTCACGAGATCAAGTATGACGGTTACCGCGTTCAGCTGCACGTCGACAAGCAGCGGCGGACCATCTTCACCCGGACTGGCCT
>Ga0210402_10004422_pt1 | contig 12816 bp, 8 predicted proteins | sample IncBWC7MmetaG_FD_161055 | JGI IMG/M metagenome (GOLD analysis project Ga0210402, IMG submission 161055) | Forest soil microbial communities from Barre Woods Harvard Forest LTER site, Petersham, Massachusetts, United States - Inc-BW-C-7-M | ecosystem: Environmental > Terrestrial > Soil >...
AACGGATAGGAGAAATAAATCCAGAAAGGGCCCACCTCGTACACCTGGCGCGCGTGCAGTACGACCCACAGAGGCCTTGTTCCGGTCGTGCTGGCGGCCGGCCAAATTGCATCCAGTGCATTGTGGCCAAGTACGATTATCGCTCCGATGACGAAACAGGCCCGCAGACCCAGATATTGCGCGCCGGCCAACGCCACCATGCTGGCGCCGATAGCCCAGATGACCTGCAGACCCACATAGGTGCGCCCGCCGAGTTCGGCGATGCCCATCGGAGCGAACGATGCTGCCGTCGAGATGACGAGAACTTCGAGCAGCACCAGCCACAATCCGCGCAGTACCAGGAATTGCGCGAGTTCCGAGCGGCTCTTGCGGAGCGCCATGAGGCCCGCGCTGGTCCCTGCCAGGAACACAAACGCCGGCGCGCAAAAGTGGGTAATCCACCGCGTGGCAAATAGAAGAGGTCCGGTTGCAGGGTCGGTGATCGGATCCTGCATCGAACCGGCCATGACATAGTCACGTACATGATCAAGCGCCATCACGACGATCACGAGTCCCCGCAATATATCGATCGATGTCATTCGATATGCGCGCCGGTCGGACACCGGCGCTGCGTCCACGGTGACCGCGTTCATCGGCGCGCACCTGGCTCTCGATCAGCCTGATCAAATTGATTCCTAACTTCCGCGACCCTCATAAAGATTTGTTGCGTGCCGGAGGGGAGCTGCCGGCGTACACAAGAACGTTTGGCGCGTTTAAGTAGCCCGAGCGGGGGAATAAGTTTTATCGCGCCGAGACTTATTGGGCCGAAGTCTTTTTTTGTCCGATGTCTGGCTTTTTTTGGCCTGCTTTTCTGCTTGCACTGAACACGTGCAAGTGATCACGGCGAGTCAGGCGCACCGTCCCTTAGGCGTCGGCATGAGGCGGTTTGCGCTTAATGACGGGCACGCGCCTCTCGAGGGTGCTGCTGTGCGCGTAGGCAACTTGGGCCGCAACGATCAGGTCGATCTCGGTGCCGGCTCCATGTTCACTCCAGACAGTCAGTGTTCCACCGATGCGTTCGGCGCGTTCCCGCATTCCCGCCAGTCCCCAATGCCCTGCGCGGCGCCCGGCTTTCAGAACCAAAGGGTCGATGCCCACTCCATCGTCTCTGATCCGCAACCGCAACTGTTGCGCATCGAACGTGAGATCGACCTCCACGCGCCGAGCGCGCGCATGCTGGATGACGTTTCTCAGTGCCTCACGCGCGATGCCATACACTTCATCTCTAACGATGGGATCGACATGTCGGGTCTTGCCCTCGACGACCATTCGGAATGCCGGCCCACCGGAAGCAACCTCACCCGACGTCAACGCAGCTCCCAGACTCTGAAGCGCATCCTCCAGCGGCTGGCTCATGTGCTCAGATGAGCGCAAATCCTGTACGGCTTTGCGGCCTTCCGCGAGTACTTCGTCGGTCCTATCCATCACGCGTTCTACTGCGTTTGCGGCATCGGTCTGATCAGGCAGCATGTTGCGTATGGCCATTAGATGCGCCACCAAGCCCTGGAAACCCTGCAGCAGCGAGTCATGCAATTCCCGCGCGATGCGCGTCCTCTCTCCTAATCGTTCGTCGAGACGCATGTTGAACTGACGCGTAATGGTCCGTATCCGATTGAGATATACAAGCCAGAGACTCAGTAAGAGAGCCGCTGCTGCCGGGATCCTGAACTCCCATGTGCTCCACCAAGGAGGAAGGATGGTTACCTGTATGAGCGCCCCCGGGGTACCCCACTGTCCCCGATTGGTCGCGCCTTGCACGCGGAAGGTATACACACCGTGTGGAACAGTGGTGTAGCTCGCAACCCGTCGGTCGGCTTGAACCTCGTGCCAATCTTTGTCGAGGCCGTCCAGCATATAGCGGTAGCGGTTGGTTGCGGGATTGCGGAAGCTGAGCGCAGCGAATTCAAAGGCGAAAGTGTTCTGCCGCGAAGCTAGCTGCAGCTTTGAAGTGAGATCGATCACGCTCGAGAGCGGCGACCCCGCGCCGAGCACAACCGGCACGCCAAACAGCTCGAAACTCGTCAGTGCAACCGGCGGCACGTAAGCGCTCTCTTTGAGATCGCGCGGATTGAACGCGACAGCACCAGAGAATCCACCGAAGAACATCTCGCCCGCGGCGCTTCGGCTGCAGGCGCTCCAACCTGTTAAATCCGGCCCCGGCAGTCCGTCGGGAGTGGAGTAGTTGCGGAAGGTGGAATCCTGCAAATCCAACCGCGACAACCCGTTGCTCGTGCCGAGCCAGAGCCCGCCGGCGTCATCTTCGAGAATGCAACTAATTGCACCGCTCGGCAGACCATCCTTGACGAAGTAAGATCTGATCGATCGATCCTTTGGATCGAAGCGGCTCAGACCATTCTGGGTCGCTGCCCACACGAAGCCCGCATGATCGGTGAAGACGTCGTTTACATTCGCGTCGCTTAGGCCGGTTGAAGATCGCTCAGTGGGTGAGAACAACTGGAAGTCGCCGGTTGCCGGATTGAGCCGCGTCAGGCCGAAGGGCCAGCTTGCGACCCAAAGCCAGCCTTGGTGATCCTCGTTGATCCCCCTGTAAGTGGCGGCCCCGGGCTGCCTGCCCGGACGATACCTGACGAAGCTTTCAGTCTCGGGGTCAAAGCGGTTCAGCCCGTCCCACGTCGCCACCCAGAGCGATCCGGTGTGATCAATGAACAGGCGCACCACGATATCGTTGCTGAGGCTGCCTGAATTCTTTTCCTCGTGACGATACGATCGGAGCCTGCCCGTCGCTCGATTTACGCGATATAACCCCTGCCCCGAGGTTCCGATCCAAAGATTTCCGGAGTGATCCTCGATGAGGGACAGCACGTCGCTGTCGATGGGCATACCGGCGATCGAAACGCCCCTGACATGATTCCCCGGCTCATTCCAACGGTCGAGCCCTCCGGTGACGCCGAACCACACGGTACCATCGGGGGCTCCGTAGATCGCGTTGACGAGATGCTCACCGAGATTAGAACGGTCGGCCGGATCGAATGAGAGTCGCCTGAACTCTGGCTGCGGCGTGGAGAGATAATTCGGTTCGCTCGCACCAAGCCCTACCCATATGCCGCCTTCGCTGTCCTGGAACAGGGTCGTGGTGCGGTTTTCCGCAAGACTGCTCGAAACGGTCGGATCGTTGCGATAGCGAATCAACGAGCGCCGCTCGTCGTCAAATTTGAGGACTCCGTCCGAGAGTGTGCCAATCCAGAGAGTGCCATTCCGGTGCTCCAGCATTGCGCTCACACCGGTCAACCGCTCTTCGCCGACATCCGACTTTGCAAAGGAGTAGTGCGTCAACCGTAGCGATTTCCTGTCGAACGTGGCGAGACCTCCACCCGAGGCGTGAATGATCCAGAATGTGCCCCGTCTATCCTCGTAAAAGGACATCTCCCGCGACTCGTGCAGCGGTATGTGCAAAGCCACTTTGCCGGTCGTACGGTCGAACTGATCGACGCCTTCCTCCGTGGCCACCCAGAACACGCCGGACCGGTCTTCGCCTGCGGACTTGATGTTGTCGCTGCTCAAGCTCGACGTGTCGCCCGGTACGTGACCAAAATGCCTGGTGCGGCCGGACAAAGGATCGAATCGGAACAGCCCGTATGCGGTGGAGAGCCAGAGCATGCCGGCTCTGTCTTCATCGATGTGCACCACCTGGACTGGAGGGCGTCCCGTCAGTTCAGCGCCGATCGGATAATGAACAAAGCTCCCCGTGCGGGGATCGTACCGATCGAGAAACCGATCGCATCCGACCCACAACCGGCCGGATCGATCCAGGAGCAGCGCGGCCACCCACAGACTGGACAGGCTTGTCGGATCGTTTGGCTCGTGGTTAAAGACCTTGAAACGATAGCCGTCGTAGCGATTGAGGCCGTATTGGGTGCCGAACCACATGAAACCACGGGTGTCCTGGACGATTTGCACCACACGCGTTTGCGACAGCCCCTGAGCAATGCCGAGTCGCGAAAAACTGAGGTCCGAAGCGTCGGCAACCGGAAGGTGCACGACAACGTTGTCGATGCTGACCACCCTGGGTTGCAATTCGCCGCTCGCGGCATGAACACGCGCGAGCGCGCCCGACAGCACGCCGACAACTGCTATCAAGCAAACCGTTACGCGCAATCTCGATTCCCAGAGCGCCCCGCGACTCACGCAAAAGGGCAATTCAATGTTCCCGTTAGGGTATCCGGCGGACCTGTGGGAGTGCAACCTCGGCTAGGTCAGAGCTCACCTATGCGTGAAGAGCATAACGACCGAGCGCGGTCCGGCTTGATAGGTACGGGTCACCACGAGCGGAGCGCTATTCCACTCAACAATGTCCTGGGGCGAGTCGAGGCTGGTATCAATCCAACGCCGCCAGGGGGCCTGCGGGGCGGTCGGCGGCAATTCGAATTCGAGCAGCTGCCAATAAGCATTGAAAATCGCATAAAAGAGCGGGCTTCCGTCGCGGCGTGCCGCGCTGTATGCCACGCTGTGCGAATCAGCGCTCCAATCGGGTTGCTTGAGTTTCACACCGTGCCAGACGCCATTTGCGTCGCGCAGAAATTCGATCAGAGTCAACGCTCGGAAATCAGGATCGAGACCTCGCATCAAGTGATGAGCGCTCAAAGAGCTAACATACCGATGTACATCGGCGTGCTTGGCAATCAGCGCCCAGTCGAACCAACTGATCTCGTTGTCTTGGCAATAGGCGTTGTTGTTTCCTTGCTGCGTGCGCCGCACTTCATCGCCCATCGAGATCATCGGAAGGCCTAGCGCCAGCATCGTCACCGTGAGGAAATTCTTCACCTGACGATTTCGGATCGCCTCCACGTTGGCGTCAGCGGCGGGACCTTCGATACCCCAATTATAACTTCGATTGTCGTTGGCGCCGTCGCTGTTGCCTTCGCCGTTGGCTTCGTTGTGTTTGCCGTTGTAGGAAACCAGATCATTGAGCGTGAAGCCGTCGTGACAGGTTATGAAATTAACGCTGGCCTCGGCCTCGCGCTCCTTGTGACCGTAAATCTGAGGGCTGCCGAGCAGCCGATCGGCGAATGACGCGACCGAATTGTCATCCCCGCGGAAAAAGCTGCGCACATCATCGCGAAATCGCCCATTCCACTCCCGCCAATTATCCCCAAGGAAGCTGCCCACCTGGTACAAGCCCGCCGCATCCCACGCTTCGGCGATCAGTTTTGTGCCCGCAAGCACCGGCGCCGAGTCGATATCCCACAAGACCGGCGGGGAAGGCAACAAATTGCCTGACTCATCCCGCTCCAGAATTGCGGCGAGATCGAAGCGAAAACCGTCCACGTGCATCTCTTCCACCCAATAGCGGAGACTGTCGAGGATCATTCGCCGCACCACGGGGTGATTTGCATTGAGCGTATTTCCGGTTCCGCTATAGTCCGCGTAACGCGCACGGTCTTTCTCGAGAATGTAGTACGCGCTGTTTTCCAATCCGCGGAAACACAAGGTCGGTCCGAGGTGGTCACCTTCCGCGGTGTGATTGAAAACGACGTCAAGAATCACTTCGATGCCTGCCCGGTGCAGCGCTTTCACCATGTCGCGAAATTCGTTCACAGGGCCGAGTGGGTCTTGGCGCGAGCTGTAGGCTTGGTGCGGCGCAAAGAATGAGACCGGAGCATAGCCCCAATAGTTGACCTTACCCGGAGGGGCATTCTGCGAGTCGAACTGAAACACGGGCAGCAGTTCGACCGCGGTGATGCCGAGTTGCTTCAGATAGGGAATCTTCTCCACCAAACCGGCATAGGTGCCGCGCGTCTTCTCCAAAAGCCCGGAGTTTGGATGCCGCGTGAAGCCTCGCACGTGCATCTCATAGATGATCGTTTGCGAGGCAGGCCGACATAAAGGAGTATCACCTTCCCAATCGTATGCACGGGAATCGATGACCACGCTTTTCATGGACATCGCCGCGTTGTCGCCCTGGTGGGAAGCGGCATCGCGGCTGTAATTTTTGGGAACGAACACGCCACGGCCATACGGATCGAGCAGTACTTTGTCGCCGTCAAATCGCATTCCGCTTGCGGGATCGAAGGACCCCCGGGCCCGGTAACCGTAGAGCTGTCCCGGCTTTATGCCGGGCACGAACGCATGCCAATAGGGTCCGATGCGATTCGCCGCCCGATCGAACGGCAGCACTCTTGCGGGCAGAGCGTCATCTTCCCGATCGAAGAAAACCAACTCGATACCGGATGCACTCCGAGAATAGACGCTGAAATTCACGCCTCGGGGCGACACCTCGGCGCCCAGCGGCGCAGCTCGTCCTCGGGTCTCGACACCCTGCACGGCAGGTACAAAGCCTTCTTCGCTGCGAGTGGTGCTCAAGCAATCGCTCCTCCACCTCCATCGTACCTTGGGATCGGTACGCATTGGAAACGCAGAGAGGCGCCAGAGCTCAACGCCGGCGTCGCAAACTATGAAAGGTCTTCGGTCGCCACGCGCGCCGACGGATTGATCGGATTTGAGTCTCGATCCAGTCCATCGGTATTATTGGCAATGAAAGTGCTGACCCGCGCCACAGCGCGCGGCGATTTAAGGCTGCTCCAGCCGCAATGAGAAACTCGAAAGACTCGCTGAGCCAAGCTCGGCGGATGACACCGCAACGTTCGCAGAATCGTATTCGGAACACCCCGTTGTAGCGATGAGGGGACTTCACACTCTTCAGCCGCCGCTGCCGCTGCCGCCGCCAAACGATTTAGCTTCAGTGTAAGACCAGGCCATTGCGCAGAGATATGGGCGGCAAACACGCCGGCGTAGCCAATCATGATGCCGGATGCGACCATTGCGCCTTGGCCTTGTAGGGAGCGTGCGATCCAGGAAACAGGTCGACGCGCCATCCCTTGAATTGTGAAGCCGGGGCCGCAGTGCGCACGGCCCACGACGAAGTAGTCTTCGTCGATTCCCTCCTCCATGTCCCTCATCCCCAGCGTGATCATTCCTTCCCTCACACCCGGAAGGCAATGCATCGCTTCCTGGAGCGCTGCCTCTAGTATCCACTCCTGTTCCACGTAACACCGTGCCGGCAGAATCGTCACAATGCTCGATGGCCACTTGTCGGCAATCGACAGCAAGGCGGCGGCCCTTGACAGCTCTGATGTCGCGCGGTTATCGCTGACAAAGCGATTGGCGAGCGGCACAAACCAGAGGGAAGATTCCCAGAAATCACGATCCTCTTCGAGCACCGTGACCGCGATCCGAGAGGGGCGCGCAATTCTTGACGCCCGAATCAAGGCTTTCTGCAACAGTGTTGCGGAGGTTCCCAGACGTGAATATTGGACGGGTCGAGGCTGTGCGTCGCCGTGGACCGCAGGCGCCCAATCCGGTCCATGATCGTCTGCGATCACGACGCAGGAATGCAGTTTCGAAGAAGCAAATGTCATTCAGGAATCCTCGTTGAGGCTGCGTGGCCCTGATGCGCCGATACCCACAGGGCGGCAAGTCTACGAGGAGCCTCCTGCATGAGTATTGAACAGGAGTGACGCCACTTGCCTGCGTCTACGGAGTCGTGACGGGCGCAAGTCCGTAGCTGCTTTCGGCGCAATGGAAGAAAGCAGAATTGCTCAAATCGCAACATCAATCGACAAGAGCGCTAAGTGCGTGCGGGGTAACTTCCCATCGGGATGAGCACCGCACAATTTCTCCGCGCCTTGATATCGCTGACGCTGGTGTTTTTGTTGATGACTGCAATCGGGGCGAAGGGAACTTCGACCACGGATACAGGAAAGTCATGTCAGCGTTGCAAGGTTGCGGTCGGCGAGTGAACCTTGCATATCAACCGCCGAGCGCGGAGCCGATCACCGGTCAGGAACCAAACATCGATCTTGCCGTGCCCTTCGGCGCGCTCGCGGACTACTACCGCGCGTTCAATAGTCGCAATATTCAACTTATGGAGCTCAATTGGAGCGATTGCGGCGGCGTGTCGATGGACAGTCCCCTGGGTGGTACTCATAACAGCTGGACGAGCATCAGTCGAAATTACCGAAAGCTATTCCGCAGCAGCAATATTGTCACTCTCGAGTTGCAGGACTATTCGATTCATGAGGTTGGTGAATCCTTCCTGGCCATAGGGCGCGAACGCGGCTGCTATCTGAACGATGCGATCGTCTTGGATCTCACGATTCGAAGCAGCCGCTGGTTTCGGCAAGAACACGGACGCTGGCGGCAATGCCATTACCATGGATCAATCGACGATCCGAAGTTACTCGCCCGTCTGCAGGGTCTGCTGGGCGTCTGCGCAACTGGGGATCAAGCATCCGGCATGCATTGCCGCAATGAGTTCTCAGGCGACTTTCTTGCCTGACTCGGCCGCCTTGTCGTTAAGGAACTTCAGAAGCGCGGCATTCACTTCTTGCGCGTGTGTCCATGTGATGCAGTGCGGACCGCCCTGGACAATCGATTGCTGCGCCCCTTTGATCAGTTTGGCGGTGCGCAGTCCCGAGGCCGTGATGGGCAGGATACGGTCGGCATCGCCGTGAATCACCAGTGTGGGCACTTCGATGCGGGCAAGGTCCGCACGAAAATCTTCGTGCCAGGATGCGACACACGCCAGGCTCGCGGTGGCCGAGGCGCCGGCCGCGATGTTCCAACTAGCTTGCACCGCTTGTTCGCTGATACGCTTACCTGAATACACATCGAGATTGTAGAAATTCTTGAAGAACTCGGTGAAGAAGGCATAGCGGTCTGCGGCGACTGCCTGCTGAATTCCGGTAAACACAGAGGCGTCCACGCCCTCCGGGTTGTCGTCCGTCTTGAGCAGATACGGCGGCACACCGGAGATGATTACGGCTTTGGAGACTTCCTTACAACCGTACCTTCCCATGTAGCGCGCCACCTCCCCGCCTCCCATGGAAAATCCAACCAACGTGAAATCGCGCAGCTTCAGCTGCGTCAGCAGTATGTGAAGGTCCTCCGCGAAGGTGTCGTAGTTATAACCCGTGACCGGCTGGCTGGAATTGCCGAAGCCTCGACGATCGTAGGTGATGACTCGGTAGCCCGCTCCGAGGAGAACGGAGAGCTGCTTCTCCCAAGAAGCACCGCTCAAGGGATAGCCGTGAATCAGGACCACCGGTTTGCCCGAGCCATGGTCCTCGTAGTAAAGATCGATACTAGCGGAATTTTCCTTGCCGACTGAAACGTATGGCATGCCAACTCTCCTTAAAGGGATATGAATAAGTCCGGGCCGTGTCTTGAGACAACGATGCGCTTTTCGATCGGGTGGCGTCGATGATACTTTGGTATTGATTCGTTATGCGTCGCGCCAATAGCCTTGATCCAGGCGTATCGTCGCGAGCGCGCCGAAGCGGCTAACCGTTTAGATTGTCAATTACAGCAATCATTCGCTTCCGCATTGGCTCATCGGGGAAGGGACCAATTCCGCCGGAGAGATTTTCCAACATATGATCTGGTTGGCTCGTCGCAGGCGTGACAACTGTCATTGCCGGATGACCGAGGACAAACTTTAGGAAGAATTGCGCCCAGGTCTTCATACCGGCCTCCTGCGCCCATTCCGGCACGTTGGAGCGTCCAACTCGCTTGAACAGGTTGCTGCGGCCAAACGGCACATAACCCAGTACCGCAGTGCCGCGATCAATTGCCAGGGGCAAGATTCGCTTCTCGACTTCGCGATCGTCGATTGCGTAGTCTATGCCGATGAAGTCGAGTCGCTCATCGCGCATACAATTCGCGAGTTCAGCAAATTGATCTCGAAACGTCGTCGTCACCCCTAAATATCGTATAAGGCCCTGCCGCTTCAGCTCCTTCAAAACCGCCAACTTGGTTTTCAAATTGGCAAGGTTGTGCACTTGGACCAGATCCAGTTTCTTTACCCCCAGTTTCCCAAGGGACTCTTGGACTTGGACACGTGCAGAGGCGGCATCGTCGCTGCCGTAGGCGGATCGTTCCGTTTTGGTTGCCCAAAAAATCTTTTCCGCCGTCCCCAATGCATTCGCAATACGGCCGGCTGCCGCCTCTGAGGCGCCGTAACTTGGCGCGGTGTCGAACACCTTTGCACCCTGGGCAATCATCACTTTCAGCACCTGGGTGAGGCCTTGCAGATCGCCCCGGTTTGCGGAGTCCTCAAAGGAAGCCGAACTACCAAGACCAATCACCGGAAGCCGCTCGCCGGTAGAGGGAATGGTACGTTGGCTGAGCGGCTCAGATGAGCTCGCACGAACCCACCGCGGTGCAAGCGCCAGTGACGCGGCGCTCACCCCAAGACACAATAAATCTCGTCGGTCAATCACACTCACGCTCCATGCTGCAGCGTAGCGCGACGAACGCTGCTAGCCGTGATCTTCCATCACTTCGGCTTCTTAAAGCGATACAGGAACTGGTCGGTGTGACCGCGCACGGAGGGGTCGAACACATTTTTGGTGTGATCGTCGCTCTTGTCGGCCAGAATCGAACTCTCGGCATCCAACTTGAAACCGGCCGCCAGCATATCTGCCTTGACCCTCGCGGGATCGATTCTATGCAATGTCTCGGTGGCCCCGATCCCTGAACCGGCGGCGGCAACGTGATCCAGCACCACATAGACACCGCCCGGCTTCAGCGCTGCGAAGACCATCTTGTTGAATGCGGGTACATCCGCAGGTCCCATGAACTTGTCGTAGAGATCGTGATAATTCTGTCGAATAAACACGGCGTCGAGACCCGAGGGCAGCGCCGAGGCGACCGGGTCGTCGCTGACGACGACATTGGGCGACTGCGTGGCGAGCGCGTTCATCATGCTCAATATTTCGGGATGGCGCTTGACGACTTCGGCGGTCTCAACCGCATAGACTTTTCCGGAAGGACCGACGGCCTTGGCCAGCGATGCCGTAAGGCGACCTGCCACGATATCGGCCACTTTGTCTCCCGGCTTCAGACCGATGAACGCGATGACTTCCGGCACCTTCCAGGCCGGATCGAGCGCCGGCGGGGCAGACTGCGGGGATTGCGAGAATGCCGTGGTGGCGGCGCCGATTGATATGGCCAGCAGTAAAGTGAGTGCGATTTTTCGCATGTGTCCATCCTTCTAGTTAGTTATGTCAGAGGCGTAACCATCTGTTCTATTTTATTGATACTGCTCCCCGCCTCCCGCCTCGCGCAAGCGGGATATCAATTAATGGTTGTCATTGTTGACGAATCCAATCAATTTCAATCCTTGGTGCTGCAAATCCGCGAGCGTCTGCGCCACGATTTCATACTTGGCGAATTTATCGACCATGATGTGCACCTCGGGCTGCGGATTCTTGGCGGCCATTTGGCGGACATACCTTTGCAACGTGGCCCTATCAACCGGCATCTTGTTCCACAGGAGCGTACCGTCGAAGTCAATCGTCAGGTCAACAACGTCATGCATGGTAGGCACGGGGCTCGGCAACGGATTATCCATCTTGACCGCATGCGTCTGACTGGGAATCGTGATGATGAAAATGATGAGTAGCACCAGAATGGCTGCGATGGAAGGCTGCTCTATATTATGCGCAGCGTGGTTTGCAAGGCCTTGAATGATATACAAATATCATATTTTACATATTCCAATGGCGATCGATTGTGCACTCGAAGTTGCTCGTCATCGACGTATCTCGCTTGCTCGGACTGACACTTTCTTGGGCCATCGGTGTTAGTTCTTATGCGGTCGCGACACGTTGCAATCAGAGCACTGCTGGCACTGGTCTGCGCGCTCGGCGTTTCAGAATCGCCGGCGGCAAACGAACCGGCCCCGCCGGCCGACGTTCGCGCGGCACAATTGCAGGACTTAGCGCAGCTGCGTCGCTACCTCAAACTGGATGCAGCTTACTCCGGCGAACAGCGCGCGCGTGCATCGCAACTCGTCAGCGAAACAGAGTCTCGTGCCGGAACCTGGACGCCGGCCGCATTCGAATTGCAGGTCGCTCGCGTCGTCGCGCTCGCTGACAACGGCCACTCGACAATTTGGACCGGCCCCCGCTCGGGTCGCATGAACCGCCTACCCGTGCGCCTGATATTGCTCGCAGATGGCGTGTTCGTCGTGCGCGCGACAGGCTCGGGTGTATCGGCACTCGGAATGCGGGTCGATGCCATAGACGGCAGCGCAATCGCAGACGTCCTGGCGAGGCTGAGCAACTACACGGGTGGTCCACCGAACCATCGCAATCATGACAACGTCAGCCTGCTTGAATCTCCGCAGCTGCTCCATGCAGCCGGCATCGCTCAATCGGAACATCAGGTCACCCTCACAATCAGCAACCAAGATCATGCCCGGGATGTCGTGCTCTCCGCGCTTCCGCCGGATCCGACCGAACCTGTGGTGAACCGGCTGCGTTACCTGTCCACGCAACGCCTGAGCAATGAAAGTAGCGACAGAGCTGCGCTTCCGAACCGGCCGGTGCCGTTATGGCTCCAGGACCCCGATCGGGCGTTTCGGCTGGTGCCGCTGCCGGGGCTCGCCGCCATGTACATACAGCTGAAGACCAACACCGATGCGGAGGATGGCGAGCGAATCCGCCCGTTTCTGTCTCTGGCTCGGCAATCGATAGCGCGGTCACGGTCCCAGAATGTGATTCTGGATATGCGGTTCAACGGCGGCGGCGACTACACCAAAACTGCGGCGTTCATGTCGGATTTACCCGGGATGATCCCCGCTGCCGGGCGAGTGTTCGTGATCACGCATGCGTCTACATTCTCCGCGGCCATCACCAGCATTGGCTTCGTGAGGCAATCGGCGCCGGGGCGGGTAACCATTGTCGGCGAGCCGAACGGAGATAGGCTGGTTTTTTACGGCGAGCCGCGACCCCTGATATTGCCGAATTCCGGGAT
>Ga0210402_10004423_pt1 | contig 12814 bp, 21 predicted proteins | sample IncBWC7MmetaG_FD_161055 | JGI IMG/M metagenome (GOLD analysis project Ga0210402, IMG submission 161055) | Forest soil microbial communities from Barre Woods Harvard Forest LTER site, Petersham, Massachusetts, United States - Inc-BW-C-7-M | ecosystem: Environmental > Terrestrial > Soil >...
AATTCGGGAGTGACATCGGACTGATTCCGAGCGCATACTTGAATAATGAACCGCCCCCCGATTACCGTCATTGTCGCGGTGCTCATCATTATGGTCTCAATGGCCTTGCTCTTCCGATGGCACGTCATCTCATCATCGATCGGCGTTCAGCGCCTCGATAGGTGGACCGGCAAAATCCAATTTTGCAGCCAAACTAACGGGAAGGTAGTTTGCGTCGATGAATAGCTGTTCCAAGCGGCTATAGTGACAACCTACGTGAAATTCACGTCGTTTAAGCTTTAAGATCTCCCATTCGGTCCAGCGCATAGAGCTTGAACGTCCACTCCAGATCTCGTTGGCCTTCCAATCGGAGGGCCGGACCGTGAGTAATCTCCGTCCTGCGCACCAGACGCGTGGGCTGGGGTCGATCGAGAAAATATCGAACTCAAACCAGAGCCGATCACGATGACGCATAGTCAATGCCATTTCCGCTCATCGATACCACCGCTTTCGATTAGGCTTGTTAAGCCAAGCGCTTGAAGCCGAATAAGATTCCTTAAATTGGGCCGAACTGGAAGTGCATCCTAACGCCGCGCCGGACATAACATCCGAACGCTCTGGAAAATCTGCAGGCTGAAGACGGCCGTAACAGGTTATCGCAATGAATCACTAGCGGTCAGTGGAAGAGGTCGCCGCTAAGAAGTCGCAGCGTCGCGCGAAAGATAGTTAGAAATAGGAATATTGTATTGGTCAAGCTAAGATTGCATCTTCTGTGATACTCTCCAATTCTAGGCTTTCTACGGGACATTGGTCATCAGTACTGCCATTCCGGTCAACAGGCGTCAGTCGTTCACCACCAGCCGGTCCATAGGAGATGACGATGAAATACCGACGCAATCGTCACGTTCTTGCCATAACTACATTGAGTGCCGGGCTTGTCGGCTTCATCGCTTAAAAGGCGGCCTATTACGCGTCATATTTCAATAAATAGATCGAATAAAACCAGTGGCGGGGAGCATAGAGCAAAACGAACTCAAACGTTGTCGACCGACCGCAACGGGAAGGCCTCGATAAAGTTTCCCTATCGCCCAATGCGGAACGGGCCCTTGTTTGGAATGCAAGCCTGAGGCACGGTCGCGATTGTTGCCAGCCTCCCAATAAGCGTGACGCCTGCGCCGGCTGGCACGAGGAACGCAAGGGTGAGGCGAATACGGAATTCGCTCCATTCCTTGATTTCAACAGCGACCTGGCAAGCAGGGTCGTTGCTCTGTTCGCTGCATATGGCGGCGGATCGATGCCTCGCGCCCTGAATCCAGCGCATGAGGAGTGGCATCATGGCCAAGGTAGTTTGTGTTCTCTACGACGATCCCATCGGTGGTTATCCGCCGAAATACGCCCGCGACGACATCCCCAAGATTACGAAATATCCCGACGGGCAGATCACGCCGACACCGACCAAGATTGACTTCAAGCCGGGCGAGCTGCTCGGCTGCGTATCGGGCGAACTCGGCTTACGCAAGTTCCTCGAAGAGGGTGGCCATAAGTTGGTCGTAACTTCGAGCAAAGACGGCAAAGACTCTGTGCTCGACAGGGAGTTGCCAGACGCCGAGGTAGTCATCTCGCAGCCGTTCTGGCCTGCCTATATGACCAAGGAGCGCTTCGAGAAGGCGAAGAAGCTCAAGCTCGTAATCACGGCTGGCATCGGCTCAGATCACACAGACCTACAGGCCGCGATGGACAAGGGTGTGACCGTCGCGGAGGTCACCTACTGCAACTCGCTCAGCGTGTCGGAGCACATCGTGATGATGATCCTGGCGCTGGTCAGGAACTATATCCCGTCTTACGGCTGGGTCGTCAAAGGCGGATGGAACATAGCTGACTGCGTCGAGCGCTCCTACGACCTCGAAGGCATGAATGTTGGCACGGTGGCCGCTGGGCGCATCGGGGTCGCCGCACTCCGCCGGCTCAAACCGTTCGATGTTAAGTTACACTATTACGATAAGCACCGGCTGCCCAAGGAGGTCGAGCAGGAGCTTGGGCTCACGTTCCACCCCGACGTCCAGTCTCTAGTCAAGGTGTGCGACGTGGTCACCATCAACACCCCACTCCATCCCGAGACCGAGCATATGTTTAACGACAAGCTGATCGGCATGATGAAGCGCGGCAGCTACATCGTGAACACAGCGCGCGGCAAGATTTGCGATCGTGATGCGATCGTGCGCGCGCTCGAAAGCGGGCAGCTTGCCGGGTATGCTGGAGACGTGTGGTTCCCACAGCCGGCGCCGCGCGAGCATCCCTGGCGTACTATGCCGCATCACGGCATGACGCCACATATCTCCGGCACCTCGCTCTCAGCGCAGACACGCTACGCAGCCGGTACGCGCGAGATCCTCGAGTGCTATTTCGCCGGAAAGCCGATCAGGACCGAATATCTCGTGGTGGACAAAGGTAAGCTCGCTGGCGTTGGTGCGCATTCATACACGGCGGGCGACGCGACCAAAGGCTCCGAGGAAGCCGCAAAGTTCAAGAAGTAGGGCTGCCAATACTGGCCTCGTTCCTGCCGTGCTCGGCGGCAACGAGCCTCCTCCCGAGATTGCGCTGATGTCGGCTAATGGAATCGTCCGGCCGTGCTCCCGCCCTGCCGGCAGCGAATGCTGGCAGGGGGCACCGAAGACAAGGAGCACGCCATGTCACAGAAGCTCGACACTTCGCCCGCCGTAATCCGCATCGATATCGGCAAGAACTCGTTCCACATCGTTGGCCAGAATCAGCGCGGTGCTATCGTGCTGCGGCAGAAGTGGTCGCGTGGCCAGGTCGAGGCTCGACTGGCCAATCTGCTGCCGTGTCGGATCGGCATGGAGGCCTGCGTCGGCGCGCATCACCTCAGTCGCACGCTAACGGCACTTGGTCATGACGCGCGGCTGATGCCGGCAGAGTATGTGCACCCGTATTCCAAAGGTCAAAAGAACGATTATCGCGATGCGGAAGCAATCGCCGAGGCGGTGCAACGCCCAAAAGCCCAGTCACTTCGCCACGCTCCGCGGTCAACCTTTCGATTGCCTCGTGAATATCTGCAAGTGCAGGTTCGACGCCGGCGAGAAATCGTGCCCCTGCTTCCGTCAAAGAAACGCTCCGCGTCGTCCGCGCAAGTGGCGAGCCGATCCTCTACCGTGCGCACCGCGTGACTGACCGCTGAAGGGATGCCGAGCACTCATGGCCTTGGCTTGGCCTTGCGCCTGCCGGCGGCGTCGGTCGTCATAGTCCTTGCGGACGACGGCAGCTAGCATGTCGAGCAGCATGCCGTTGATGGCCTCGAACATGCGGATCGTGAACTCGTCGGCGGCGTTGGCCGCCATCATCCATGACGTCGGCAGATCCAGCGCCACGACACGCACATGGCGCGCGCCGGTTCCCGACGCCGCGATTGGCCGGCACTCGCAGGGAGCCGGGTGGCCCCTCAAATCGGCAAGAGTCCTAACCAGGTAACCGTTGCGCCGATCAAAACGATAAACCCCGTCATCGCGGTGATGACAAAACAGCGCTCTAGGATGTCCATGGGATTGTACCTCCCGATCGATGGACAGATTGCGCTGAGCGACTCGGCCTAGTCTGTATCAAAATTACATCAGTGTAAAAATATAAGCGTCGGCTCGGACGCTGAGAGCCTAGGCGGTTCGATCAGGAGGTTAGCCGGCAGCCCTTTGCCTTCAGCCCGTCTCGACCAGCCGGCGGATCGGCTTAATCATGGCCGTTTGCCACGGCCGCTGCCCGGCCCTTATCTGTGGCCTGATACTCGACATCGCTGATGTTTGCCTTGAATGGCGTCAGCCAACCCATGTCGACCAAGCGGTCGTACTTGCTGCGATCAATATTTCCAGCCGTGTATTTGCGGCCACCATGGGCCACGATCTCGCGGATCAGTTCGAAATCATCAGGCTCGGCCATAATCGCGCTCCTCAGCTGCCGCATGCGAACACGTTTCCCCAGGATGGGGAATAATGCAGACGAGATAGCGGACGGTCTTTCCGATGCGTTGAGCGACGAGCGTCGAGTCCCGCAATTCCCCATCCTACGTCGGGTACCGATAGCGGGTATAATCCAGCGAACAACAACGACGTTTTTTTTCGCTCGGGAACTATCCGACGGCAAAGGATGCTCCTGGTTGCTACTAGATGCCGTAATAAGGAAGATCACTGTGTGCGAAACAGCGAGGCATGACGGTATGAAATGTTGATAAAGGTCGCGCCTTGAGGTAGTGTGGTAGTAAGCGCGCCTGACAGACTGGAGAAAAATAAGTGGCGAAGAAAATGAAGAAGACGGCTCAGACAAAGAGGAGGGTCGTGCGTCACGAATACACCAAGGCTGACGTGAAGGAGTTGCGTGCGCACTCAAAGGCAAGGACGCCGGTCGCTAAGATTGCAAAGCTCACGAAGCGTACTGAAGGATCGCTGCGACAGAAGGCACTCAAACTCGGAATCAGACTAGGCCATCGGCGCTAACTTTTACCACCCAAGAGAGGCTCATCTCTGAAGAGGGTAGATTGGGCCGTGAATTGTGGCTTAGTCGTCATTGCACATATTGTTTGACTGGGCGTCCGATCGGCAAGATCTTATCCTCCCATGGATGAACAAACATGTCATGGCTTCTATGCTTGCAAGTTGTTGGCGAGCCGTAGAGTTCGCTTCACGTAACCGGTGAGTTCTTGTGAATCAATGGTATCGGAGCTGCCGTCCTGCGGAGCTTAGCCGTGATGGTGATCGCGGCTGTATTATCTGGTCCAACTCATCCATGAGCGCCGCCGCCGGATGCTGATCGCCAGCTTTCCTTATTTTTTCAACCATCCCGCCCAAGCGATCGTCAGAAGCGAACGAGCCGGGGTAGGTTGATCGGCAGTGCGTTTCAAGAACGATCCTCATTTTACGTATAATGTCGCGGTCTGTGCCGACGCCCGACGTGACGTATGCTTGTAAGTCATCCATATCAGATGCTGCGCGTCCGCGGCACGCGTCGTCCAGGTCGCAGGGCATGATCTTTATGCCTAAGGAACGGTGATCGCCGAGCTGAAGAGCGAGAGACTGTCCGGCTTTACATTTGTCGCGGATTTGGCGGAGGAACGTTGCGTCGTGCGAGAACACGATCAACTGCTTGCTGCCGTCGCCGGCCCTGACAATTTCATGCACCGTTTGGCGCCGACGAAAGGCGTCCTGACTAGTAAATGGATCATCGAAAACGACCATGCGTTTGGCGCGATCAGGGTCACGCTCGAGATGGGTGATAAATACCGCAAGTGCGAGGGTACTTCGGTCGCCCGCGCTCGGCGTGTTCTTAAAGCTGGGTTGATCTATCGGCGTTTTTCCGTCGCCGAGATTTACGCCAGTGTTGTTGATAACAAGCTGGTAAGTCGAACTCGCAACTCCACCACCGTACGCAGGTTTGGTCTGCGCGATCGAAAATCCCGCGTTAAAATTGTCGAGCAACTGGTTGATTCTTCCTTCGTATGGCTTCATCACCTTGCTGGAATGCTCTTCTAGCTCCGCTCGTACTGCAACCTTTTGTTGGTCAAAGGTGGCTTTCTCCTTGCCGAGCCGCTTGTCCGGGATCAGCACCTGTGAGACAGAATTAGCGGGTTGAAGAAAGGAGGATTTCTGGCTCATCGTAACCGTCAAGGAGTGGAGTTGAGACAGAAATCCGTGAACCAGAAGCCGTCGTCCGAGCGGATTGTCAAAGACATTCGGCGAGCAACCCGCAAGCAATATTCGGCCGAGGAGAAGATCCGTATCGTGCTGGACGGCCTTCGGGGTGAGCACAGCATAGCGCCCGTCCAAATACGCCACCGGTCAAAGAGAAGAGACCTTCAAAATGCGCAAAACGGGAATTATTGTTGTGGCCGCCGTTTTAGCCGCCGGGATCACCATTAAGCCGGGGCTCGCCGACGCCGGCCCGATCGCCAGGACCCAGCAGTTCGGGGTCGGTGCGCAATACGGCACCACTCATGTGTATGTCGCGGCCGAAGATATGGATCGCTTCGCCGCCAGCTTTCTTGCAACCTTCGGCGGAAAGAGCTCGCAGCCCACGGTCGTGACCGTCACGCCGACGCCGAGCAGCACTGCATGGCAGGCACTTACAACTCCGGTGGGCGTTGTCTCGCTCTTCGGATTCAAGACGCCGATTCCCTATCCGTTTGGCCAGGAGCGCACAGGCTATCTCGTGACCGACATGGACGCCGCGGTGCGTGATGCAAAAAAGGCAGGCGCCGCTGTTCTTGTGGCACCTTTCCCGGATGCAATTGGAAGTGATGCCGTCGTGCAGTGGCCGGGTGGCGTTAACATGCAGTTCTATTGGCACACCAAGGCGCCTTCCTACCCGCCGCTTCAGACTGTTCCGGAAAACCGGGTATACGTCGCCCCCGAGGCCGCGGCGAGTTTTATTCGAAGCTTCGTCGGCTTCGCCCATGGCAAGATTGTCTCGGATAACGCGCGAGCGCCCGGCGCGGAAATCGGGCGACCTGGCGATACTTATCGCCGTGTCCGGATCGAGTCGACGTTCGGCAAGATCACCGTGCTGGTGACCGATGGTCACCTGCCATATCCCTACGGTCGCGAAACGATGGGATATGAGGTGGCAGATCTCCGTGAAACCTTGACCAAGGCAAAGGCCTCTGGAGCAACAGTTCCGATCGAGCCGTATAAGACGGATGGGCGTGAAGCCGCTGTCTTGCAATTCCCAGGAGGCTACATTGCCGAGATCCATTCGACGACCAAATAGAGGACGTGAGGTCTGCTGTTGACCCTGGCTGTGCGAAACGGTGTGCCGCTGCTATGATTCTCTTGTGATCCTGCGGGGGAATTGATGAGGCGCTTCGAAGAGGCGGATCGTCGGCAACGCACGCTATTGCCCGAATGCCTCGATGATTTCATTGTCAGTTGTTCGATCCCGGCGCGGCCGAGCAACCGCGAGGCCATTTCGAGCTTTGAGTTTTACGTCACGTCGGAGGGAAAGATCGGCTACGATCAGGTTCACGATGCCTATCTCGATGGCCGGGGTAGCGACACGCTGGTCAGTGCCCGCAGCCAGCGCGCCAGCCAGAAGCCGTCGCGTCCGGCCTTCCAGCATTTTTTTGTTTTGGTCCCAGGTACTAGAACCCCTTCACCATGCGCATCATCCGTCGCCCTGATGTCATCCACGCGAAGGTGCGGAGAGTGTCAGCTCGATAGATTAGTAAGCCATTAATCGAGGGAGCAATTCGAGCCCGCACCTACGAGCTTTGGAGAGCACGTGGCGAGACCTACGGCAACATGGATCGCTTTGGTACGGAGCTGCGCGGCAATTGCTGGAAAAGCGATCGAAAAAACGGGAAGCGTTGAGACCCCAGTGTGAATTGTGCTTAAACGACCTTAGCTTGGCCCAAGAAGTGAACCTTCCGGGACATAGCTCTGCCCTTCTCCGAGCGCATTATGCTTATTTCCCTTGTCGCGAGTGCGGGGGGTGGTTCCATGTGCCGCAGGAGAAGGCGGAACCGTGGTTTGTTGACCAAAGCGCAGCTTCGGGAGTCAGCCGATGAAGCTGATCGGCGAGCCGCCTTGTTGCCGCCTGGATGGCAGCGTGAAAAAATTGCCAAATGGGCTCGAATGGCCAGGATCGCGGCCGAAATAGATCATTGGCTATCATCGCGTGGCTTACGCCCACCAAATTGAACTCTCCGCCTATGAGTCGCCCGGAGATCGCGGCCGCAAAGCATCTCGTCAAAACCTCCGCACAGACCTCAGCTAAAGCCACGGATCTGGCCGTCCGGCGCATCGGATCGAATTGCGAATCCGTTGCGGCAAGGAGCTACAGCATTTGCCTTTCTTCCAGCTGGCGGCTTGCGATCTGCGCTGGCTCAGATCTGCACGCTGGTTCTTTAGAATTAGAGTAAGCCAGGAACGCAGGAGAGCCGGCCATCTTGAGTGGGAATGGAACGTCTCTTCCTTGCAATTATCACCATGAGCTTGATCGCGCTCGTCACCGCGATTTCGCTTGGACCCATGTCTGAGCTGCGCTCAAAGGGCGAGTTCTTGAGAGAGAAAATCGTATCTCATCCGTGGTGAAGTACCACCATTCGGTCGTGATCTCGCACGACGTTTCCAAGTTGCGACCGGTGGTCCTACAAGTGAACGGTATGGCGCAGGAATTTAATGACCGGCCGCGGCTCAGGACCGGCCTTGCGCACGGGGGCAACGCGATTGCTGCTGCTTCAACTACCTTGTCTCAAGAGGCGACTCTGCCAGACCTTGGGCGTGACTAGCGCGCGGCCTGAAGTCGCCAATCGGTGGTACGGCACGGCTTTTGGAAGTGGTCGACACGAACTGGCGGATCGCAGATGACAGATTGCCCTGATTGCGGTTGGCATCGATCTCGCTAACCAACTGGGACAGCGTCATGCGGCGTGCCCCGGAAATCTCCTTCATGCCGCTCCAGAATGCCTCCTCGAGACTGACGCTTGTTTTGTGACCAGCGACCACGATTGAGCGCTTGAAGACAGTTGACTTCTTCGACTCCTCCTACATGTTGGTAACACAGTCCGACATGTTTAGCGGGTGGAAAGTCGCAACGTGTCCCGCAACGGACGCCGAACCCCAACATCCCGGCACTAGCGGGGGCCGGGCTGGCTTGGTGGGTGACGTCGGTTGCCGGACCTCTGGAACGGTCAATGATCTTCGGCACCGATAACCGCTAGCGACACGATGATCACAACGTGTCGGTCGAGGGCCACGAGTGCTTCGCGAGCTTGTCCATGGCTAGTCCCTCCGGGAGGAACTATGCAACGATGGAACTGAGCCGGGTGTGAACCATTTCACAAGATGTGAGCTTTGCGTGACATGGTCCGACGTGACCGAGATCGTCGTTACCGGCCCGTCGGCGGAGCCGCTGCCCGCCTGGCGCGACCGCCGTCGTTTTCGGAAGGCTGCTAGGCCGCTGTCCTACACGGGAGCCGGTTTGCGGGCGTCTGCTTTGAGGTGCAAACCGGAAAACATTGGCTCGGTCTGAACCTTACCGTTTTTGACCCGGAGCGGTCATTCAAGTCGCGGTTCGGCGGTGCCGTTCGTGGTGATCCTCGAATTCTTCCAATGCTCTTATATAATTTCCGGCTCAAAGCCCGAAACGCCGAGGTCGCGGTCATGCGGCAGATTTGGATCACGAGGGTTGGCCCGCCTGAAGTTCTCGAGGTGAAAGAAGCGCCCGACCCGGAGCCCAAAGCCGGCGAAGTCCGGATTCGCGTCGAGGCAAGCGGGGTTAATTTCGCCGACATTATGGGCCGCTTGGGTCTCTATCCCGACCTGCCCCCCATCCCTGTCGTGCCTGGTTATGAGGTCAGCGGCCACGTCGATGCCGCTGGTGCGAGTGTCGCACCGAATTGGGCTGGCCGTGATGTTTTGGCGGCGACCCGATTTGGCGGCTACGCCGATACTGTATGCGTCCCGATCAAGCAGGTTGTACGCCCGCCTGGCATGACGGCGTTGGAAGCAGCCTCGATCCCGGTCAATTATTTCACCGCTTGGCAACTTATCGTGGTCATGGGTGGCCTCAAGGCGAACGAGACGGTCCTCATCCATTCGGCCGGCGGCGGCGTTGGCATCGCTGCAACCCAGATCGCAAAACACATCGGTGCCCGAGTCATTGGCACTGCGTCCGCGGCCAAACACGCCGAATTGCGCGCGCTCGGCACCGACCACCTCATCGATTACCGAACGGAGGACTTCGAGACCCGCACGAGGGAAATCACCAACGGCCGCGGCGTCGAGGTCATTCTCGACGCCGTCGGCGGCGAGTCATGGAAGAAAGGATATCGCGTTCTCGCACCGACAGGGCGGCTTGGCAGGACGATTACGTCACCGATATTGACGCCCACCTGGAAAGAAATGCGGCTGTCTTCAGCCTCGCTGATCGTAAGCTCCTTGATGCGGGTCCGGAACTGCAAGGCAGCCCGAACCGCTTCGACCGCACTTGGAAACTCTGCCAAGAAGCCGTCGCCGGTGTTCTTCACGATGCGGCCGCCGTGTTCCGCGATTACCGGCTCTATAGCGCCTGACAGGAGCGCGGTGAAACGTGCGTGCGTCGCCTCTTCGTCATTGTGCATCAGCCGCGAATAGCCAGCTACGCTGGAAGCCGCCGCCCGGCTTTGCGTGCAAATGACTCTCTTTCGAGCTAGTTCAGCAGCAGCTCGGCGATGGCTTTGGGCGGTGATCCTCCGACCTGAGCTGCCTTCGCTCCGAGCGGCGACCGAACATGAAGAACGGAGCCGTTAACGTAGTACGCTCCTTCGTGCGTGGCGCCATCTGATGTCACAGTGACACGCTCGACCAGAATTGTCCTGTTACCCGCCACGGTTCGTCCTCAGGTCTTTGGGATGACGCCGACAGGGAGCGGCAACGCCGTCCGCGGTGAAGCGGCGACCTGTCGCCCATGCGATCTCTTGCACGACGTCGCGCCAAGCCATGCCTTCGGCGCGCAGTTCCTTTGCCATCTTGACGGGGACAGATTTCATGCAGCGAGGCTCACTTGCCTTTGCTCTTGAGCCCGAACTCGATGAGCTGGCGGAAGGCATTTGAGCGCGTGGTCTCGTGAGCCGAAGCCCCAGGCTTCGACTTCCGCAATGAGAGCGGGAGGCATTCTGGCCGGGATGCTGGGGCGTCTGTCGGTTGCGGGACGGCCGCGACGTTTTTTAGGTGCAACCTTTATTGACCTCTTCATAATTTATGTAGTGCCTTATATGCGAGCCGAGGTGAAGCGCCAACTTCGCCCCGGCTAACTCGCGTCGTCGCACATCGCGCTCTTCGGCCGGGATGTCGGGGTCGAGGTGTTTGTCTATAACCTTGGAGGCCAGTTGGCGGCTCGGGCCGCACGTGCGGAATTCCGCGTTCCCGGTCGCGGTGCATAACTTGATAAGGCTATTTCGACCAGGCGGCGAAAGGGCGAGTAAGGCCTCGACCGTCATCAATGACCCAGCTATCTGATATTAATCCAGCACGTCGGAATCGGGGGTATGTCCGTCGGACACCAAACGTGCGAAAGCCGCGGATCTCGTGCAAGGCGGTATAGCGTCGCGAGTTGCGGTCTTTACCGACCCCCGAGCGGAGAAGACTTCGAGTTCATCCGCCGGGGGCTGCCCTTTGAGGATGTACGCGTAAGGCAAACCCGCCGATTAAGCTCGCTTGGCGTAACGGATGGCGTGCAAATTCCCAGAACCCAAGCGGGCACCGAAGGTGAAAGTCAGGTTCTTCCGCCATGGTGCGACCAGCACGATTTCCGATCCATTGTGTTCGTAGTCGCCAGGGATCGCTCCCGACGAATGCGCCGCCTGCTCGATCGAGTCATGAAAGGTCATCCGACGCGTGTCACGGTTCAACCTGCACGCCACTCAAATTTTGACCCGGACCGATGGTGGGAAACGCGCAGCGGCATCCGCACAGAAATCACAGAGTTCCAGGAGCTGGTGCTCGACGTCGTTTTGCACTCACTCCCATTTTAACGAATCGAGCAGGGCTAGACTAAATCATCCGGCTGTATCCGAGCGTCGATCAGCGTCCCCTTGCCGGTTGGGGGTGGCCCCCTCGTTTCTTTTCGATACGATTGTTGCGCATCTTCTTCCCCCCGGGACACTTCGGATGGCTTTGCTCTTGTCTGAAAGAGCCTCTCGCGAGGCGGCTCTCAGTTTTCCGAACTGGTCAGGTCAGCCCCTAGTCGTGCGTCTTTATTGCGGCCGTGACGGCCCTCCATAGACCACCTATTGCACTGCCTCAGTAACGCCAAAAACACATCCACAGCTTTGATCAATCGGGATCGGGCCGTCCCTGGCGCTCTACGATCGGGTGGAATCGATGCGTCCTTGGGGCCGCCTATTCAAGGACTGCCGGCTGGCTCGGATGAGCGACGGTCACTATTGCCTTCTGAGAGACCTTGGCCCCGTAAAGGGCGGCCGGGGCATGAAGCACCATGAGGTCGTCATTGATTTCAGCCGGCGCGGCATCGTGGAGCTTTTCCGGCGGCTGATTCATCGAAAGAAGCCGCCGGTTGAGCGGTGATCATCGCTGATGGCCAAGGCCGATCCCTAGCCTCAGCGCTTTCTGTCGCAGGGAGCCTTCGGTTCTCTTCATGAGCTTCGCGATCTTTGATACCGGCGTTCTTGCCTTCGAATGTTGTTTCATCAACTTGATGTCACCAGCGGTGTACAGTTTGCGCGCTGCTTTCTTCTTATTCCCTTTGGCCAATTCGTTCTCCTCGAATGGGATAGCTGTACATAGCACGCGAAGACGTGTAGCAAGGACTGTGTTCTGTCCGACATTCGCCTTCGCCAATTGGAATTCGAAGAGTAGCAAAAATCGCTGTTCGAAAAGAGCGGGAAATGAGCAGTAACAAGGTCTTTGTTCTGTCCGACATTTCAATCTAACTTAATTAGAGGATTGTTTCTTTTTGAAATGAGCATGATCGACCAATTGTTGCGGGCCTGCGTTACGTGCCGCTGCAAGTCGGCAATCAGCATGAACCAGCGGAGGCCATCATCGGGCTAGAGACCGTACATCCACGGGCTAGGGACTGTTGGCTGGATAGCTGGATGCGGATGTCATTCGGACATTACTTCACTGACCAGGACCTGGCGGTTCGGTTCCCGCGCAAGGTGCTGCCTCCATCCTTTTGGGTACGACACACCCTGCCGTTTCGCGGTCAGGCGAAAGGTAATCGAATCGGGCTGTCACGGACCGGGTCACCGCACATCGCGCTCAAGTTTGCCCTTCATGGCGTTGAGGACGTCGACCCGCTCGGTGTGGCCTTGGGAGAGGTGAAGGAAAGCGATGGC
>Ga0210402_10004424_pt1 | contig 12811 bp, 9 predicted proteins | sample IncBWC7MmetaG_FD_161055 | JGI IMG/M metagenome (GOLD analysis project Ga0210402, IMG submission 161055) | Forest soil microbial communities from Barre Woods Harvard Forest LTER site, Petersham, Massachusetts, United States - Inc-BW-C-7-M | ecosystem: Environmental > Terrestrial > Soil >...
CCAGAATATCATTCAGAAAGTGAATTAAGATGTCTTTATTTTTTTCAGACCCAAATATCTTCTTAAAGGCAACATCATTTTTTGGGTCTAGAAACTTGGATAGCATACCTGTGTTTTTCTCTTAAAGCTAAACTCCATTCTAGCATATTACTGCGTCCGCGACGCACTGGCCTCTGGGCTGCACGCAGTCGCTCCCTCAAAAATTGACTCTACACAGCGCAGTGCGTTTCCTGCGTCGTCCGTCAACGCGCCACTATCAACCACTACCAACTCCCAATTGGTAGTGCCAGCGGCCCGTAAGCGACGCCCGCCGGATTAAAAAGCATCGGTGGGTCATATCAACCGTCAAAAAAGCGGGTAAAGTCATCAAGGAGCAACGATTTTACATATTAGACCTCTTTCGAAACGTGGTAATTTAGTCAATTTCATTGTTGAACGCCTGGCTACGGTCCTCATTTGCCCGTAGTAAACTCCGGTCCTCGCCAGTCATTCGCCGCGAACTTGACTAAATTACCACGTTTCGAAAAAGGTCTAATAAAAGAACAATTTATAGAGCTACCCTTCAGCGCTTAGGATGCTTTTGTTTTGAGATTCAAGTACTCTTTAGCAAAGATAATATCTTTAGCAATCTGCTCTTTCAGTGCATCTAAAGAATCAAACTTTTTTTCATCACGAATTTTTTCTAAAAATTCTATTTCTAAGCAATATCCATAAATATTCTGACAAAAATCAAGCAGGTGTACTTCTAATAAATCTTTTGAACCGTTAATTGTCGGCCGCCTACCACAATTTACTACAGCGTCTAAAGGTTTTTTTTCATAGCCATGAACACGAACAATAAAAACTCCTGTCAAAGGCGAAACAAAGCGGTGCAAAGCAATATTCGCAGTAGGAAAACCTAATAAACGACCGCTTTGAGCACCTCTCATAACGCGGCCACTGAGTGTGAAAGGTCGAGTTAATAATCGTAACACTAATGCAAAATTTCCTTGTTTTACCACGTCACGTACGAGAGAACTTCCTATACGTTGCCCTGCAAATAACACAGTCGGATTCACGTAAACTGCAAACTGATACTGTTGTCCTAATTTCTTTAAACGATTAGCATCTCCCTGACGTGTTATACCAAATTGAAAATCGTCTCCTACTATCACAAGGTGTACACCCAATCGACAAACTAAAATTTCCTTAACAAAGGTTTCTGCTTCCATCTCTGCTAAGTGCTTATTAAAGCGTAAACACAGTACTCTATCGACTGATAAACTCTTAAAAATTTTTATCTTTTCACGGAAACGCATCAAGCGTGCGGGTGCCTTTTGTCCTAAAAAAAACTCTTGGGGATGAGGCTCAAAAAGCATTACACAGCTGGGTAGATTCAAACGCTTTGCTTGCTGCTGCAAAGTGTGAATAATGGCCAAATGTCCTTGATGCAGGCCATCAAAGTTACCAATCGCCAACACGCAACCTTTGTGATTAGCTTTTAAATTATGCAATCCAGAAATCAGCTCGGTCATGGTATGGCTCTTAGATCATGAAAACGCAAACCACTTATCCATAAGCAGCTAGTATAAATAAGGGTAGATGTGAAACCAAGAAATAAAATATGCAAAAAACGTTGCTGCCAACTCCAATGTAGCCAAATAGGTAAGGAAGCCGCTGCCCAATAAAGAAATAAACTCAGTACACTATTGGCAAATAATAAACGCCATGCAAAAAGAATCCAACCCGACTGCCATTGAAAAATTCCACGTGTTTTAAGCCCTTGCAGCAGTAAACCTGCATTTAACCAAGCCGATAAGGAGCTCGCTAATGCTAGACCAGCATGCTTAAGCGGAATAATCAGCAAAGCATTGCAAAACATATTCACTACGAGTGCAATAATCCCTATACGCACCGGCGTACGAATATTTTGTTGTGCATAAAAAGTAGCTGCCAATACTTTAATCAGCATAAAAGCCTGTAGACCTATGGAATAGGCTATTACGCTGCGTTGAGTCATCAATACATCATGTACGGTAAATTTTCCGTAGTGAAATAAACTGACAATTAAAGGCCCCGATAAAATAAGGAGGACTAGCGAAGCAGGAACACCAATCAGTAAATTACAACGTAAACCCCAGTTTAACGTACTGGAAAATGCTTCGGGTGTTTTCGCTGCGTATTGTCTGGACAAGTGTGGTAATATAACTGTCATCAGAGCAACACCAAAAACACCTAAAGGGAAATACGCTAATCTATCAGAGTAATAAAGCCACGTAACACTACCCGCTACCAAAAAAGACGCAAAAATGGTATTCAGCAATAAGCTGATCTGTCCTATGGAAGATCCAAATAAAGCAGGTAGCATAAGTTTTAAGACTTTTTGTACGCCTGGATCGCGCCAATTAAAATGCGGTTTGCGTAATAGACCGAGCCGTTTTAAAAAAGGCAATTGAAACCCGAATTGTACGAATCCTGCCAGTAATACACCAAACGCTTGCGCTTCTACCGGTACGTTAAAGTAGTGTGTAATTCCAAATGCCGTCATAATTAAACAAAAGTTTAGTAATGCCGGTGTAAAAGCAGGAACCCAAAATAATTCGTAACAATTTAAAATGGAACCAGCCAATGCAGTTAAAGAAATTAACATCAAGTAGGGAAAGGTTATCCTCAACATTTCGCTGGCTAATTGGAATCGGTAAGCATCTAACCCAGGTGCGAAAAGAGTGACTAAGCCTTTGCTTCCGAAAATACCAAGGATACTCACTCCTAACAAAATCAAGCCCAACACACCAGTAATATGTGCAATAAACTGTTGTACTTTTTTTTCACTTTGTGTTTGTTTATATTCCGCTAAAGTGGGGATAAAAGCAGCTGAAAAAGAACCTTCCGCAAATAAGCCACGCATAAAATTAGGAATTTTGAAAGCAATATAAAACGCATCTACAGCAGCCGTTGCACCAAAAATGCTTGCCGCTATAACGTCTCGAACAAAACCTAAGATCCGTGATATCAAGGTCATCGTCGCAACAACAGATATCGATTTAAATAATGCCTTACTCATAGTGAGTATCTAGCCAAGTTTCTAGAATTAGCTGCGCTGAAACACTGTCAATAGCCTTCTTTTTCAAAGCTTTATATCCCCCTAATGAAAATAAACGCGCACGCGCTTCGACCGTTGTCAATCGTTCATCAACAGAAAAAACGGGTAAACGGAAACGTTGTTTTAAATTCTCTAAAAAATAACGAGCAGACTGTGTTATCGCTTGATCTGTACCATCCATATTCAGAGGTATCCCCACGACCAAGGCATCGGGAGACCATGTTTTGAGTAAAATAGCAATTTCCTCCCAAGGTGGCCGTCCCTTTGACGAGGTTAAACTAGCTAGTGGCTGTGCCATTGTCGGTGAAGTGCAAGCTACCGCTACACCAATATATTTAGAACCAAAATCAAACCCCAATACAGTCTTAATATCAGGCATGACCGCCGCTATAAACCAATTTGTTAACGTCGACACCTATGCTGTTCATAGCTTCCAGCCAACGCTTGTTAAACGGCACATCAAATAAAATAGCTGGCGTAGCCGGCACAGCTAACCAAAAATTATCAATGATTTCCCGTTCTATTTGGCCCGCCACCCAGTTCGCATAGCCTAAGGAAAAAATAAATTTATCAGGCCCTTGCCGTTTTGCAATGGCCTGTAAAATATCTTTAGAAGCCGTCACACAAATATCACTATTCATCTTAAGACTGGATTGCCACTCACCGCCCGGAGCATGGATGACAAAACCATGCGCTGGATGAACAGGGCCCCCACAAAATATTGGAAAATCCATAGTCAAAGTTGCTTTGGCTATGCTTCCCACCATTGCTTGGAATATTTCTGAAAGATTAAGATTAAGAGATTTTAATGGATGATTAATGACAATTCCAACAGCACCTTTTTCATTATGTTCGCAAATATATACTACTGACCGATTAAAATAAGGATCAGTTAAAATAGGCATAGCGACTAAAAAATGATTCGTTAAGAAATAATTCGTCTCTATCATTAAACTTTCTCGGTAAAATCCGCCCGTTAATCATAGCATCAGACTTCTTATCAGGCCTAGTCTTTCACGGGATGCTTGAAAATAGAATTAAGAGGACGGATGCCCACTTGTAGAAGCGATACCATTAGACCTCGTGCGAAACGTGGTAATTTAGTCAATTTCATTGTTGAACGCCTGGCTACGGTCCTCATTTACTCGCCAGTAAACTCCGGTCCTCGCCAGTTGTTCGCCGCGAACTTGACTAAATTTCTGAGTTTCGAAACGTGGTAATTTAGTCAATTTCATTGTTGAACGCCTGGCTACGGTCCTCATTTACTCGCCAGTAAACTCCGGTCCTCGCCAGTTGTTCGCCGCGAACTTGACTAAATTTCTGAGTTTCGCAAGAGGTCTATTATACACGCTTTGCTCGGATCTCATTTCGAACAAGCGCAGGTTCAGAGGAGACAACAGAAACATCTGCCCTACGTGGACAGATAACAACTAAAAAAACTGAATCAATCCAAGCCCCCCCTGCAGAACGTGAAAACTAAATTATGGTACCGAGAGTGGGACTCGAACCCACACGATGTCACCACCACCGAATTTTGAGTCCGGCGCGTCTACCAATTCCGCCATCCCGGCACTGGGATCTTGCTCAGTGTAACAAACTATTCCATAGAACTCATATCAAAAAATCCAAACCAGACTGTCCAAACTGTAATAAAATAAATTAATAAGCCAATCCGTTTCTTAGCTTGCAATCAAAATCCTAATCCCTTATTGTTCCCTTATGGGCTCAAAAAGCAAAACATCCACTACCTAGCCCTATCTCTAGCAGCCGCTTGCAAGGGGCGATGAGTATTTCATTTGACTAGACTAGATAAGTGCAAGATGCCAACACAGACAACGGGAACGACTCAACCTGGCACTTCTGGGAAGTCTACCAAAAATAGAGTAATAAAGACATGACCGTAGGAGACAAATAATGCACGAAAATGAAGCCATTCTGGCAGAAAACATTCCCTATGCTCTTACAAGAAAAAGGCAACTGTTCCTCGCCTCAATCATGTGCACGCTCGCTGCCATGTTTTACATGTATGAATTTGTCCTGCAAGTCTCCCCGGCAGTGATGACGAATGAGTTAATGCGGGATCTCAATCTGAATGCCGCAAGCCTAGGGACCATGGCCGCATTCTACTATTATTCTTACACACCGATGCAACTACCTGCTGGCTTGTTGTTCGATCGTTTTGGACCACGCCGTTTAATCACAATCGCCGTTTTGATCTGTGCAATAGGAGCACTATTATTTGGCACAACACCGAACACTTTAATGGCATCCGTAGGCCGCCTGTTCATGGGCATTGGCTCTTCTTTTTCCTTTATTGGTGCTCTGCTCCTCGTTTCTCGTTGGTTTCCTCCACATTACTTTGCCTTATTAACGGGTGTTGTGCAACTCATGAGCTCCATAGGCGCCATAGCGGGTCAAGCTCCTTTAGCCGTCGCAATAAATCATTATGGATGGCGTTCAGTAATTATTGATCTATCGATTGCAGGAGTTTTTTTAGCATTACTCATATGGATGATGGTGCGCGACAGCCCAGAAACCGTTTCACAAGATAGAAAATTCCAATGCTCTTCTAAAAAAGGTGAATTAAATCGCCTGCAACAAGTCTGTAAGAATCGTCAAACTTGGTTAATTGCTCTCTACTCTTTTGCTATATGGGCTCCTATCACGGCATTTGCCGCTCTGTGGGGCGTCCCGTTTTTGGTCACCAACTACGGCATCAGCACAGAAGCCGCTTCAAGAGCATGTGCAATGATCTGGCTAGGTATAGGGATAGGCAGCCCTTTATTTGGGTGGTGGTCAGATAAGATCCTATCTCGTTCTATTCCCCTAAGTGTGGCTGCCTTTCTAGGCATTATTAGTCTCACCATTGTTATTTACGCTACCCAGTTGCCACTATTTTTGCTATATATTGCTCTATTTGTCTTTGGTTTATCCGCCTCAGGTCAAGCGTTATCATTCGGTGTTGTCAAAGACAATACCCCCTCTTCAGCAGTGGGAACGGCCATTGGGTTCAATAACATGGCCGTTGTTGCAGGCGGAGCGCTGTTTCAACCCTTGATAGGTATTTTACTGAATTACAATTGGAGTGGCATCATACGCGATGGCGCTCCCTTTTATGGGGTTGCTGAATATCAGCTAGCGTTTCTTATCTTGCCCTTATGCTATGTCCTAGCACTCGTCGTAAGCCAATTTCTGCTGCGAGAGACTCATTGCAAGCAACAATTTTCGAATGAAACATCTGCCTTAACTTGAGTTTGCCTCAGAACCACCACGCAATTACCTAATTTTACCGTATGTCTAGTAAAAATAACAAGTTAGCAACTCAGCACTCAGCTAGCGAGAAACCTACCTTACTGGCAGCCAGTATCTGCATATTAGCTTCTTCGTTTTACTTGTACGAGTTTATATTACAAGTTTCACCTGGGGTGATGACTCGTGAGCTGATTCACGACTTTGGGCTCAATGCAGTGAGCTTAGGAACAATGGCTGCTTTTTATTATTACGCTTATACACCGATGCAACTACCCGCAGGGTTTTTATTTGATCGATTCGGACCCAGACGTCTAATTACGGCGGCAATGCTAACCTGCGCAATAGGTGCTTTGGTTTTTGGGGTAAGCACTAATATTGTTGTTGCTTCTGCTGGCCGATTTATGATGGGTCTGGGTTCAGCTTTTTCATTTATTGGAACCTTAGTACTCATTTCGCGTTGGTTTCCTGCTCGCTATTTTGCTTTTTTAACCGGTTTAGTTGAATTCATGAGCTGTGTCGGCGCTATCGTAGGAGAGACACCTTTGACAGTAGCTGTTGGCTATTGGGGATGGCGTTCTACCATCATCACTTTATCCATCCTAGGGATGATATTAGGACTGCTTATGTGGATTATCGTGCGAGATAGCCCCGAGGTTGTTTTACGGGGACACAAATTCCAAGCAACTGCTCAAAAAACTATCGTACAAGGCTTGAAGCAAGTGTGTCGTAATAACCAAACCTGGTTTGTTGCACTTTACTCTTTCATGGTCTGGGCACCAATTACGGCGTTTGCTGCGCTATGGGGAGTACCCTTTCTAGTCACTGCTTATGGTATTAGCACAAAAGCCGCTTCGACTGCTTGCACAATGATTTGGCTTGCCATAGGACTTGGCTGTCCGCTCTTGGGCTGGTGGTCAGACAAAGTCAGCTTACGGGGCATGCCTTTAAAATTTGCCGCAAGTCTTGGAATCATTGGTCTAATTCCTGTTATTTATATCCCACATCTGCCTTCGTTTTTGCTTTATTTCTGTTTGTTTTTATTTGGCTTAGCCGCCTCCGGACAATCGCTTGCTTTTGGCGTTGTTAAAGATAACAACTATTCCAGTGTAGTCGGTACAGCGATTGGAATAAATAATATGGCAACTGTCGCCGGTGGTGCATTATTCCAGCCGGTTATTGGCTTGCTGCTACAATTTTACTGGAACGGCACTATGCACCAAGGAACACCTTTTTATCATGTTGCCGATTATCGTAAAGCGTTTGTAATATTACCGCTCTGCTATGTTCTAGCCTTTTTAATTGGAAATTTTCTGATAAAAGAAACTTATTGCCAATCACAACACGATAATGTCCCGTAGTAAAAGTAGTCCTCGTTGGCTTAAACAACACTTTGGCGACCCGTATGTAAGACGTGCCCAACAGGAGGGTCTGCGTTCACGATCAGCCTATAAATTGCTAGAAATTCAGGAAAAAAATAAAATCATTAAACCAGGCATGACGGTGGTTGACCTTGGCGCGGCGCCTGGTGGGTGGTCTGAATTAGCAGCCCGCTTAGTAGGCGTACAAGGTAAAGTATATGCCTTGGATATCTTACCGATGCTCCCTTTACCTAATGTGGACTTTGTTCAGGGTGATTTTCGCGAAGAAACCATTCTTCAACAATTTTTAGACCATATACACACCACACCGATTGATATCGTTATTTCCGACATGTCGCCCAACTTGAGTGGCGTACGAAGTATCGATCAACCCAGAGCTATGTATCTCGCCGAATTAGCCATTGACTTTGCTCAGAAAACATTAAAACCGAAAGGTAGTTTCCTAATTAAAACCTTTCAAGGAGAGGGATTCGAGACCTATCTCAAGCAATTACGTCAATTGTTTAAGTTGGTCTCCATTCGCAAACCAGCTGCCTCTAGAGGCAGCTCTGCAGAGGTTTATTTAGTGGCTACAGGTTATCACGCACGAAGAATATAAACAAAATTTTGATTAAGCCGAATTTATTTCAAAAAAATGCGAATACGGCACGCGAATTTGCCAACTCGCAAGTTCGTGTGCAATGAGTATATAATGCCTCTTTGTAAAGAACTATGAGGTAGTGTAGCTTGAACAACATGCTAAAAAATCTATTTCTTTGGCTGATCATTGCTGTCATCCTTATCTCCGTATTCAATAACCTAGAGCCTCGTCGTAGCACCGGGGATCGATTGACTTATTCTGAATTTCTGCACAATGTTCAACAAGGTAATGTGCAATCCGTGACAATTCAGAGTAATCAAGTCATCAAAGGTCAACTACAAAGTGATAAATCGTTTACGAGCTATATGCCTATCCCTGATCAATATTTACTTCCTGAACTCATTAAAAAAGGTGTCAATGTAAAAGGGGAACCGCCCCAACAAGAGAGCTTTTTGATGCGTATTTTCATCAACTGGTTCCCGATGTTGTTATTAATTGGAGTATGGATATTTTTTATGCGCCAAATGGGTGGGGCCGGTGGGAAAGGCGCTTTGTCATTTGGGCGAAGCCGCGCGCGCCTATTAGGTGAAGACAAAGTAAAAGTCACTTTCGCAGATGTAGCAGGTGCCGAAGAGGCCAAGGCAGAAGTGAGTGAATTAGTTGAATTTTTAAAGGACCCCGCCAAATTTCAAAAATTAGGCGGAAAAATACCACGTGGAGTCTTATTGATGGGACCACCGGGAACTGGTAAAACATTGTTGGCAAGAGCCGTAGCAGGAGAAGCAAAAGTACCCTTTTTTACCATTTCTGGCTCAGATTTTGTTGAAATGTTTGTTGGTGTAGGTGCATCTCGTGTACGAGATATGTTTAAACAAGCCAAAGAACAAGCACCTTGCATTATTTTTATCGACGAAATTGATGCCGTGGGTCGCCACAGAGGTGCAGGGCTCGGAGGCGGCCACGATGAGCGTGAGCAAACCCTTAATCAGCTGCTCGTCGAAATGGATGGTTTTGAAGGCAATGAAGGTGTTATTGTTATGGCAGCAACGAATCGTCCTGATGTTCTCGACCCTGCCCTATTAAGACCAGGTCGTTTCGACCGGCAAGTTATCGTTGGTCTTCCTGATATCCGCGGACGAGAGCAGATCCTTAAGGTTCATCTTAGAAAAGTTCCTTATGGCAAAGATGTGAATACTGGTATTATTGCTCGAGGTACACCCGGATTTTCAGGTGCTGATCTAGCGAATCTCATCAATGAAGCGGCGTTATTTGCGGCACGCGAGAATAAAGTCTCCGTGGATATGAGTGATCTAGAAAAGGCCAAAGACAAAGTTATGATGGGCACCGAAAGGCGCTCCATGGTTATGAGCGAAAAAGAGAAAAAGCTAACGGCTTACCACGAGGCAGGCCATGCTATTGTCGGGCGTCTAGTGGCAGAACATGATCCCGTCTATAAAGTCACTATTATTCCACGCGGTAAGGCATTAGGCGTCACCATGTTTCTTCCCGAAGAGGATCGGTATAGCTATACTAAGCAACGTCTAGAGAGCCAAATTGCAAGTTTATTTGGCGGTCGAATTGCTGAAAATTTAATTTTTGGCCCTGAGCAAGTGACTACCGGCGCATCAAACGATATTCAACGAGCTACTGAGATTGCACGCAACATGATTACTAAATGGGGCTTATCCGAACGACTTGGACCATTGACTTATAGCCAGGAAAATGAAGAGGTCTTCTTAGGCCATCAAATTGCAAAAACTAACAAATTTTCTGACGATACAACACATTTGATTGACGAAGAATGCCGTGCCATTATAAATCGTAATTACAAACTTGCTGGTTCTATTTTGCAGGAGAACGTTGATCTATTACATCTCATGGCTGAAGCGCTCATGAAATATGAGACGATTGATGCTGCGCAAATCGATGACATTATGGGCGGCAAGCCGCCCCGCGAACCTCAAGGATGGGATCATCATGGAGAAATCGCAAATTCGAAAAAAACCTCTCAAATAAACTCAGGTGTAGTAACTGAAACAGATACAGCGGTTGATAACACATAAACGAATAATGGATTAGACCTTTCCGATGGCAAAAATCCTAAGATACTTCGGTACCGATGGTATTCGCGGCAAGGTAGGTGATTATCCGATTACACCTGAATTTGTCTTAAAGCTCGGGTGGGCTGTCGGCCGCATCTTGGCAAATGGGAATAACAAGGTTCTGATTGGCAAAGATACGCGTATTTCGGGTTATATGCTTGAGTCTGCATTAGAGGCTGGCTTATCTGCCGCTGGAGTAAATATCTACCTTTTAGGGCCTATGCCAACCCCAGCAATCGCCTACTTAACCTGTGAATTAAAAGCTCAAGCAGGTATCGTTATCAGTGCATCCCACAACTCTTATTTTGATAATGGTATTAAATTTTTTTCACATGAAGGCACTAAATTGCCTGATACCGTCGAATATGCTATTGAAACACAACTCGATCAACCACTGGATACTGTTGAATCAGCTAAGTTGGGCAAGGCGCATCGCGTTGAAGATGCAAGAGCACGTTATGTGAATTTTTGTAAATCAACCTTTCCAAAAAATAGCAGACTCGATGCATTTAAGATGGTTCTAGATTGCGCAAACGGAGCTAGCTACCATATAGCACCGCAGGTGTTTACTGAATTAGGTGCTCACTTAATAGTACTCAATGCGGAACCAGATGGTCTAAATATTAATATGAATTGTGGCTCTACGCACTTAACTGCTTTACAAAAAACAGTGTTAGCCGAAAAAGCAGATCTAGGTATTGCTTTTGATGGAGATGGCGATCGAGTGCTGATGGTAGATCATTGTGGTGAAGTAGTCGATGGTGATGAATTACTTTTTTTACTCGCTCAGCATGGTGTGAAAAAAGGTACTTTACAAGGCGGTATTGTCGGAACTGCAATGAGTAATCTGGGGCTAGAATTGGCTTTAGGGAAATTAGGACTTGCTTTCACGCGTGCCCCTGTCGGTGATCGATATGTAAACGAACACTTGCAAACGACGGGTTGGCAACTCGGCGGAGAAGCGTCAGGACACATTATTTCTCGAAATATCACTAAGACGGGAGATGGTATTGTTATTGCCTTACAGGTGCTAGCCGCCATTCAGTCGACAAAACAATCACTCCATGAAGCTAAAAAAGGTATGAAAAAATTTCCGCAAAGATTGATCAATATTTCTGTAGGAAAACCTTCATTAGTCACGGAGTTTCCTTCTGTAAAAAAAGCAATCGCTGAAGCAGAAAAAGCTTTGTCAAACCAAGGACGTATACTGCTACGTCCATCAGGAACCGAATCAGTTATTCGCGTTATGGTAGAGGGTCAGGATTCCGAACAAGTTCAAACCATTGCCGAACAATTAGCTAACGTTGTGAAAACAGCGACAAATGGCACAATTTCCTCTTGATATAACAGCCAGGGTAAACGCATCAAAATTTATAACTAATTGATTTTTATATATTAGACTTCTTTCAAAACGTGGTAATTGAGTCAATTTCATTGTTGAACGCCTGGCTACGGTCCTCATTTACCCGTAGTAAACTCTGGTCCTCGCCAGTCGTTCGCCGCGAACTTGACTAAATTTCTGAGTTTCGAAAGAAGTCTATTTTTTTAATTTTAAAATAAATTGAAAATTCATCTAACTCTATAAATTCACTGTATTTTTTGAATTAAGATGCAGCTCTGTAAGCTTACTTGCTCTGTAGGGGACAAAAATTGTAAATCATGATAAAGCCCCAGGAAAAGATGTAGGAAAAGGATAAAATAATTGCTTAACAAGCTGTCGCAAAATAATAGACCTCTTTCGAAACTCAGAAATGGAGTCAAGTTCGCGGCGAACGACTGGCGAGGACCGGAGTTTACTGCGGGTAAATGAGGACCGTAGCCAGGCGTTCAACAATGAAATTGACTAAATTACTACGTTTCGAAAGAGGTCTAATAAACGATCTCCAGGGTTGGTCAAAAAGTAGTATATGAAATCTATTGTAGCAGTGGGTTATTTTTATTTTTGTCCCCTACAGAGGCTTACTTGCAGCCATCTAGCTATATTAAGCGTACCTTAATCTTTCCTTGATATTATCTTTCAAGATAAGTACAGAAGGGCAGAAATGCTTTTTTGAGAAAGGGTAACGGTATAATAGACCTCTTTCGAAACTCAGTCAAATTTGCGGCAAACGACCGCCGAGAACCGGAGTTTACTGCGGGTAAATGAGGACCGTAGTCGGGCGTTCAACAATGAAATTGACTAAATTACCACGTTTCGAAAGAGGTCTAATGAACAATGGGGGCCATCTATGCTAAAGCACTACGAACTACACAGCGATTTAAATAAAGACAAACTTTTCCGGCTTACCCCGCCACCCGCACTGGATATTTCCAGCTTACCTGTGTTACCTGAAAATTGGCTGAACGAACTCGCTATTCTATGTTACGGTGATGCAGCTAAAGAGGCAAGCTACAAAAATCCCTTTAACCAGCACTT
>Ga0210402_10004425_pt1 | contig 12811 bp, 6 predicted proteins | sample IncBWC7MmetaG_FD_161055 | JGI IMG/M metagenome (GOLD analysis project Ga0210402, IMG submission 161055) | Forest soil microbial communities from Barre Woods Harvard Forest LTER site, Petersham, Massachusetts, United States - Inc-BW-C-7-M | ecosystem: Environmental > Terrestrial > Soil >...
AGCACGCGGTTCCGCACGCTGGGGGAGGCTTTGGCGGAGTCGGCGCGCAACCGGAAGACGGAGCCGGGAGTGCTGGCGCGACAACTCCAGGGGGACCTCGATTGGATCGCGATGAAGGCGCTGGAGAAGGACCAAACGCGGCGCTACGGGTCGCCGTCGGACCTGGCGGCGGAGATCGGGCGGTACCTGCGGGATGAGCCAGTGCTGGCGAGCCCGCCCAGCGTGGCGTACCAGGCGGGGAAGTTCGTGCGGCGGCACCGCGCCGGTGTGGGGGTAGCGGCCGGCGTGCTGCTGCTGCTGATCGGTTTCGCCATCACCATGACGGTGCAGGCGCGGCGGATCGCGCGGGAAAGGGACCGAGCCAACCGGGAAGCGGAAGTATCGCGGCGGGTGCAGGACTTTCTCACCGGGCTGTTCCAGGTGGCGGATCCGAGCCTGGCGCGGGGAAACAGCGTCACAGCGCGAGAGATTCTGGACAAAGGGGCGAAGCGGATCGACACGGAACTGGGCGCGCAGCCGGAGATCCAGGCGCAGTTGATGCACACCATGGGTAATGTATACAGCAGCCTCGGCCTTTTCCCTCAGGCGCAGGGCCTCCTGGAGCGTGCGGTGGAAACCCGGAGACGGGTGCTGGGACCGGAACACCGGGATACTCTGAATTCGATCAGCTATCTAGCTCAGTTGTACAAACGTCAACGTCGCTACGCCGATGCAGAGAGGCTCCTTCGCGAGACGCTTCTGATCGCGCGCCGGACGCTCGGCCCGGAACATAAGCAAACGCTGTTAGTAATGCATCTCTTGGTGACTGTCGTTGGAGAGGTCGAGGTGGGGCATTATCAGGAGGCCGAGAAGCTCAGTCGCGAGGGGCTGGAAATCTCACTGCGTGTACTCGGGCCGGACGATCCCTTGACTATCTCGAATAGGCACGCCTTGGGCTGGGCTTACGAGGCACAGCATCGTTACGCCGAAGCGGACGGGTTGCTTCGCGAGGCACTCGCGGCCTATCGCCGGGTGCTCGGGCCGGTAGACCAAGGAACGTTGATTGCCATGTCCCATATGGCACAGCATCTATGGGCTGTGAAGCGTTACCAGGAAGCACAAACTCTATTTCATGAAAACCTCGAGGCACTTGTCAGAGTGTTCGGTCCGGAACATCCCAACACATTGTGGGCTCAGAATAATCTGGGAGTGGCTTACATGGAACAACAGCATCGGTACGCCGAGGCGGACAGAATCTTGCGCGAGACGCTGACGACCGCGCGCCGAGTGGTCGGCGAGAATAATGATTTGACAGGCACTGTTATTTTAAACCTCGCCTGCCTGGCGGCGCTCCAGGGTCGCCGCGCCGATGCGTTCGCGACCCTACGGCAGGCTGTGGACCATGGTTATCGAAGGGCGGATGAGTTGCCGAACGAGGAGGACCTGAAATCGCTCCACGGCGATCCCCGGTTCGATGCGATCGTGGCAGAAGTCAAGAGACTCGCCGCGTCGAAGTAGGGTGGCACGCGGCCTTCTGGAACTGGCACGGGGCCCGCGCCTTCACGCGGACCCCCGTGTGAGTCAAGCAGTGGCGTTACCTAAACGATTGCCACGTAAACAGGACTTCATCGGGAATGATTGTGCACGTCAAGACTGTGGGACAAGTCTTGGCGCCCGCCGGACTGGAGAGCACATTACCTGCGGGACGGCCAAGGCCGTCAAAGCCGCTGACCATCTTGATGGCTTGGGGGCCGCTGTTCGCGGGTATGAGGGCATTGACGAGCTGTGCATTTGCGCCCCAAATTGCGGTCTGCCCGTAATTTGCCAGAGGGGGCAATATACCGTTGACCGTGGGCCGCCCCATGATCCACTCGGCCTCCAGCCCCAAGACGTTGGTGGTCTCATGCAGCCCGGTGGTCGTCCCGGCGGGCACTCTTGCGCCATCCTGGTCGCTGAGATAGCTGCGCGATTCCGAAAAAAGGGTGAACTCGCCCCGGGTGACGTTGTGAATGGAAAACCAGGCGTACGGGCCCAAGAGGGTTGCGGGAAGATTGGACTGTGCCGGGCCGATCCAGACCGAACAGATGATTTCGTCGCCAGGCTGCACAACGAAGTTGTGAACCATGACTCCATTGGGGTCTTGTGGGAGGAATTGGGTCCACGCGTAATAATTGGTGACATGTATTAGGACCTTGGAGGCAGACAGAAAATCCTGGGAGTCCTGCTCCGTTCCGGCCTGCACCAGTTCCTTGACATTTGTCGAGCCGAGGGGTCCCACGGTAATCAGCGTGTTCGTATTGAGGCCATCCAGCCCGACCCAGAGGTCGGAATAGTTCCATGGTTGTAGAAAGTTGACTTCCGCGGTCACCGCTGGGACATTCCACGTTCCGGTCACGAAGTTGTAGCAACAATTGGCTACCGTGTCGAAAACAGGAGGCTCCAATTGAAATCCGCTCCAGTTATTGGTGTACGGCACACCGCAACATGCCGGGGCATGCGTTATTCCGGGAGTGACGACCTGCTTTGGGGCAACCAAGGTCATTGGCTGGGTAACCGCCTTCAGCCACGTGGCGTGCGCCTTGGAATCCCTGGAATCAGGACGCCTCGGGTAGCCCCGTGTCACCAGTTCTTCGGCGGAAAGGTTTGCGGCTTCACCGTCGGTCAACGCCGGTTGGACGAAGGCGCCCGGCCTCACCTTCCGAACTTCCGCAGCAGGCGCCGGCATGTCCATGGTCGGGACCGAGTTGGGGCGGACCTCAAGCGGGAAGGTTTGGGCCACTCCGTCGGCCGCGCAATCCAGTTCGAACGGCGTGGCCAGATTGGCCTCCGCGGAACCACCGACATGGAAGCGAACTATACCCTCCTCATCGGCAAGGAGTTTGAACGACTGGGTTGTGTCGCCCTCCAGGTGCAGCGAACAGGTGGCGTTGGGCAACGTCACCATCGTAATGGGCGACTGCCCGTTTGGCAGCACCGTCAATCGAACCGGCCGCGCGGTTTCCCGCCGGGTGACAGCCTTGCTGTCGTGGAGGTTGATAGTTCCCTGGTCGGCGGGGGCCACTTGGGCGAGGGCGCCGAGGGGGCTGAGCAAGAACGTGAGTCCAAGCGTAAACAGGTTGTCGAAGCGTTTCATGTCGTTTTCTCCAATTTCGCCTGTGCTGTCCACCCAGGCGGTACCTTCACATGGGTAAGCAACAGTTCGGCGAATAGTCCGCCACTTAATAGGTGTTAATTAAACGGATGGCGTGGGCCGGGTCCGCAAGTCTGTCCAAGCCGCCCCGTAGGGTGGGATATATAATCGGGCGATTGAAAGGTGAATGTATGCAGAGCAGTCCACAACGCGACGAACGGGTGATGGCGATTGTCACGGAGGCCCTCCGAAGGCTTCCGGGCGAAAGGGAGGAGTACGTCCGCGACGCCTGCCAGGGCGATGAGGCGCTGCTTCGGGAGGTCGCCGAGGCTGTGGAGTGGGAGGAGCGGATGGGCGGTTTTCTGCGCGAACGCGCAGCTTCAGCCGAGCCTTCACTTGGCTTGGGCGCGACTCCTACGACTGGGGCCGCGATCGGCCCTTACCGGCTGTTGGAGAGAATCGGCGAAGGCGGCATGGCCGAGGTGTGGCGGGCCGAGCAGACCACGCCGGTACACCGCACGGTGGCCATCAAGCTGATCAAGGCCGGCATGGAAACCAAGGCCATGATCGCGCGCTTCGAATCCGAACGGCAGGCTCTGGCGTTGATGGACCATCCCGCCATTGCGCGGGTCTTCGACGCCGGGGCCACCGCGGAGGGGCGGCCCTACTTCGTCATGGAGTACGTGCCGGGCATGCCGATCACGGAGTACTGCGACAAGTACCGCCTGTCCACGCGGGAGCGCCTGGAGCTGTTCATGCAGGTGTGCGAGGGAGTGCAGCACGCCCACCAGAAGGCCATCATTCACCGCGACCTGAAGCCTTCGAACGTGCTGATCTCAGTGCAGGACGGCAAGCCCACGATCAAGATTATCGACTTCGGCGTAGCCAAGGCCCTGGCGCAGCGGCTCACCGAGAAGACCATGTTCACGGAGATGGGCATGCTGGTGGGTACGCCCGAGTACATGAGCCCGGAGCAGGCGGAGTTGACGGGGCGTAACATCGACACGCGCACCGACGTGTATTCGCTGGGGCTCATGCTCTACGAGTTACTGGTAGGCGCGCTGCCGTTCGATAGCACCGCACTGCGGAAGGCGGGCTTCGCGGAGATTCTGCGCCGCATTCGGGAAGAGGACCCGCCGCGGCCCAGCACGCGATTCCGCACGCTGGGGGATAGTCTGGCGGCGTCGGCGCGCAACCGGAAGACGGAGCCGGGATTGCTGGCGCGGCAGCTTCAGGGGGATCTGGACTGGATCGCGATGAAGGCGCTGGAGAAGGACCAGACGCGGCGCTACGGGTCGCCATCGGACCTGGCGGCGGAGATCGGGCGGTACCTGCGGGATGAACCGGTGCTGGCCAGCCCACCGAGCGCGGCCTACCGGGCCGGGAAGTTCGTACGGCGGCACCGCGCCGGGGTGGGGGTAGCGGCCGGGGTGCTGCTGCTGCTGCTGGGTTTTGCCATCACCATGACGGTGCAGGCGCGGCGGATCGCGCGGGAAAGGGACCGGGCCAACCGGGAAGCGGAAGTATCGCGGCGAGTGCAGGACTTTCTCACCGGGCTGTTCCAGGTGGCGAATCCGAACCAGGCGCGGGGAAACAGCATTACGGCGCGGGAGATTCTGGATAAAGGGGCGAAGCAGATTGACATAGAACTGAGCGGCCAGCCGGAGATCCAGGCGCAGATGATGCACACCATGGGTGTTGTATACAGCAACCTAGGCCTTTACGCTCCGGCTCAGCCGCTGCTCGAGCGTGCAGTGGACACCCGGCGCCGCGTGCTGGGGCCGGAACACCGCCATACTCTGGAGTCGATCATCGGGCTAGCTCAGTTGTACCGTAGACAATTCCGTACTGCTGATGCAGAGAGGATGCTTCGTGAGACGCTTTCGATCGCGCGCCGAACTCTAGGCATGGAACACATTACCACACTACGGGCAACGGAACGCCTAGTGGATGCCCTAATGTATGAGCGGCATTATGAGGAGGCCGAGAAGCTCAGTCGTGAAGGGCTGGAAATCTCACTGCGTGTACTGGGGCCGGAAGATCCGGACACCATCTCGTTAAGGGTCGCCTTGGGCTGGGCTTACGTGAGAGAGCATCGTTCCGCCGAAGCGGACGTCGTGCTTCGCGAGACACTCGCGACCGCGCGACGCGTGCGCGGGTCGGAACATACCTTTACGTTGAATATCATGGGCATTATGGTAGAGCATCTCCTGGCTACACGGCGTTTCCAGGAAGCAGCGACCCTGGGGGATGAACTCGTGGCGGGACGCGTTCACGTGCTCGGTCCGGAACATTTATTCACATTGGCGGCTAAGGGTGATCTGGGCTGGACTTACATGGAACAGCATCGTTTCGCCGAAGCGGACAGGATCTTGCGCGAGACGCTGACGACCGCGCGCCGAGTGCTCGGCGAGAACCATTTGGAGACAGTCGTCATCATTTACAACCTCGCCTGTCTTGCGGCCCTCCAGGGTCACCGCGCCGATGCGTTCGCGACCCTCCGTCAGGCTGTGGACCATGGGTACCGGGACGCGGATAACATGGCGAACGACGAGGACCTAAAATCGCTACATGGCGATCCCAGGTTCGATGCGATCCTGGCAGATCTCAAGAAGCTCGCAGCGGCGAAGTAAGTCGCACGCGGCCGGGTTCGAGCCAGCTCGGGCCCGCGTTTTCACGCGGGCCCGTGTGAGTCAAGCAGGGGCGTTATTTAAACGAGTGCCACGTAAACAGGACCTCATCAGGAACAATTGTGCAAGTCGTAGGAGTGGGACAGGTCTTGGCGCCCGCCGGAAAAGACAGCAGATTCCCTGCAGGGTGACCAAGAGAGTCAAACCCGCTGACCATTTGGATTGAGAGCGAATTGCTACTGTTCGCGGGCACGATCATAGAGCTATTGTTGAGTTGGGCATGGGCGCCCCACATTGTTGCGTTGCCGTAATTGGCTAGATCAGAGGGACCATCCGGCAAAGTGGGCCGACCTATCATCCACTCGGCCTCGTAACCGGGGACGGTGGTCACTTGCTGTGTCTCCCCGGGGTTCGCAATCCCAATAGCACCGCCGGGATCACCTGCACCCGTCGAGTCGCCGAAGTATGTGCGCGATTGGGATGTAAAGTAGGTCTTCATCACAGAGGTTGGAGCATGTTTCAGGTGTTCTGAGCCGGGGATGTCGGTAATCAAAAAAAAGGCAAACTTGCCCGAGAGATTAACGTCAGTGCCGGTGACTGGGCCGGTTGGACCGATCTCGAAGAATGGGAGGACAACATCGCCAATCCATACGTAACAGATGATTGTGTCGCCCGGATACACGCTGAGACTGGTGACCGCTTTCAACCCTATGTCTTGTGGCAAGAATTCGGTCCACGCATAGTCGTTGTAGACCAATACCCCGTTTGTGCGTATGGCCTCCTGCAATGTTCCGGCCTTCACCCCTTCAAGTTGACATGTTAGGGTGAGGTCGGGGACCGTTTGGCACGTGTTGACGCCATCGAGGCCCACCCACATGTCGGCTATTTTCCTTTTACCGTCTGCGAGAGGGACGAGGGTTCCGGGTGGGATGTCGGACGCCGTAGGGACGATCCACGTTCCCGTCACTAAAGCGTAGCTGAACGACCGATTCTTTGGACCTTGCAATTGAAAGCCACTCCGAGTAGTGGAGTATGGTGAGGTGGCGCAACATAGTCCCAATACCGCAGGGTTGGATGTCAATGTCGCGGCCCGAGGCATTGAGCCATGGGTAATTTCGGGATTGACGACCTGACGTGGGGCCACAACTGTCATAGGCTGCGTAACCGTCGTCAGCCACGTGGCGTACGCCTTGGAATCCTTGGCATCTGGACGCCACAGGTAGCCCCGTGCCGCCAGTTCTTCGTTGGACAGGGCGGCGGCCTCGAATTCGGTCAGTGCCCGCCGGACGAAGGAGCCCGGCTTCGGCTTCTGAACCTCTTCGGCAGGCGCCGGCATGTCCACGGTCGGGACAGAGTTGGGGCGCAATTCGAGCGGGAAGGTTTGGGCCACGCCATCGGTGGCGCAATCCAACACGAACTGCGTGGCAATATTGGCCTCCTCGGAACCACCGGCATGGAAGCGAACTATTCCCTCCTCATCGGCAAAGAGTTTGAGCGACTGGCTGGTGTCGCCCTCCGGGTGCAGCGAACAGATGGCGTCAGGCAACGTCGCAATCGTGATGGGCGCCTGCCCGTTTGGCGGCACGGTCAATCGAACCGGCCGCGCAGTTTCCCGCCGGGCTACAGCATTGATGTAGCGGTGGTTGATAGTTCCCTGGTCGGCGGGGGCCACTTGGGCGACTGCGCCGAGGGGGCTGAGCAAGAACGTGAGTCCAAGCAGAGACAAGTTGTTGAAGCGTTTCATGGCGTTCTCCTTCAATTTGGTTTGGTGGGTGGACTTGCGCCGGCTCGCCGGGGCCCCGACCGGTCTGCGCTGTCCACCCATGCCGTACCTTCACATGGGTAAGCAATACTTCGGCGGAGAGCCCGCCACTTAGCAGATGTTACTTAAGAAGCCGGATATAATCGGATCAATTCGGAAGCGGGGATTGGGTGGCGGATAAGCCAGGCGAAATCACGCAACTGCTGAACAAGTGGCGCAACGGCGACCCGGCCGCCGAATCCAGGTTATTCGAATTGCTGCTGCCGGATTTGCGGCGGATGGCCCGCCGCTACTTCCGCGGGGAGCGGGCCGGGCATACCCTTCAACCGACGGCGCTGGTGAACGAAGCTTTTCTGCGATAGGTCTCGGCGAAGGGCATCGACTGTCGCGCCAAGGCCGCACGAGCGAGGCCGAGAAGCTGTTTCGTGAGGTGCTGGCGAGTCGGCGCCGGGTGCTCGGCCCGGAGCATCCGGACACGGTGACAGCCATCAACGACCTAGCCTTGAACACTATGAGTCAGAAGGATTCTGGGGACACGGAGCAACTGTATCGCGAGTCATTGGAAACCGAGCGGCGCATACTCGGCCGGGAACATCCGGACACCATCATCACGATGGGCGGCTTGAGCTTGTCTTACATGAAACAGGGTCATTATCCAGAGGCGGAGAACGCTTTTCGTGAGACCCTCTCGCTCGCGCGCAGGGTGCTCGGCCAAGACCATTGGCTTTACGGCCGAGACGATCTACAATCTGGCTTGCCTGGCTGCGCTCCAAGGCAAGCGCGAGGACGCATTTGCAAATCCGCTCCACGCCGATCCCCGCTTCAACGCGATGCTTGCAGAAGTCAAGAGACTCGCAGCGGCGAAGTAGGGTTGCGCGGGGTGGATGCCTCGGTTCCACGTGCCCCGAGTATACAGGACTTCATCAGGCCTAACATTATTTGAGCAATTCGGGTCCGGGCAAGTCGAAGAACACGGTCTGCCGCCCGTTTCCTCCGGGCGCGTTGTGAGGCCAACAGCCTGGCATCACAACGCGTGCAATTCGCGCAATAGGCGATAAAGTGGGGGCAGGCGCTCGCCAAGTTCTCAGAAATCCGGGAGTTTCGTGGGCTGTCATCGAAATGGAAATACCGAAATGGAAATCTCACCGAAATGGAAATCCCGAAATGGAAACTCCCGGAATGTTTACTGGGCTTTGGTGGCGAAGTTGACGTAGCACTTGTTGTCGGCGGCGGAGAGGTTGCGCTGGATCAGATAGTTCCGGGACCCGCCCGAGGCGGCTGGGAGCGACATGTTGTAGTAGGCTCGGTTGGCGTCTAGGGTCAAGTTCTGGCCAAATGTCCACGCGCATTTATCGGCGCTTTCTTCACCTCTGGAGTCGTACCAGGCGTTGAGGTCGGGGTCGGTGGTGGCCTCGTCGAGCTCGTGGGCGATCACCGAGAGCATGCCGTCCACGCCGGCGTTGCCGTTGGGGCCGACGGTCTGTGCCGCGCAGGCGTTCAGGCAACGGTTGGCGTTGCCAACCCACGCGTATCTGATGTCCTGAATCTTTGACCCGGGCAAGGGCAGAGGATCGGTTTGGAGAATGCCGTGTGTGTGCCAGCCGCAGAACTGGGTGCAGAAACCAGTCTGGACGATATCGGAGGACGTGATCACAAAGTAGACGCCCCTAAGATCCTTGGGCAGTCTGCCGCTGGTGATGGCACTGCTCACCACTGAAAAGACGTTGTTAACGGGGAGCGAGGAGCGGGCGGCGGCGGCTATCGTGGTCTCGGTGCCGACGCTGACAAATCCGGTGGGACCGCTGTACGTAGTGTTGATCTGGAAGTAAGGCGAATTACTCAGGCCGAACAGGAAATCGCGGACCAGTTGCTGTCCAGCAGGCGTGTCGCTACCGTTTGACTGCTTCCAGTTGCCATACCAGATCAGGTAAGCTTTCGGCGTGTCCATGACGGAGCCGAAGTGGTTAATGATGGGGGACAGCGCACCGGTTGCGCCGTTGATGGGCGCGCCGTCAATCGGGTTGGTATCGTGGGCGTTGACCGTGGGCCCATCGGCCTCAAACTGCTTTCCCCGGTCATTCTGGTTGCCCCCATCGTCGGCCAGCGCACCAGCAGCGCTTAGCACGAGCGCCAGGGTAAAAGAGGCCAAACGGCCGCGAAGAACACTTTTCATTGTTTTCCTCTCATTCATTTGAGTTACTTCACATGGGTAAGCAATAGTTTCGGCGGAAAGTCCGCCCCTTAAGAAGTGTTAATTAAACAACGACACGTGAGCTAGGTTTCTGAGGCTGGCGATTCCACCGACTGGTCCAACTGACCCGCACGTGGGCTGATATATAATCGGATCAACTTCGGAAGGCGGGGATTGTGGCGGATCATCCAGGCGAAATCACCCAACTGCTCGGCAAGTGGCGGAACGGCGACCACGACGCCGAATCCAGATTATTCGAATTGCTGCTGCCGGATTTGCGGCGGATGGCCCGGCGCTACTTCCGCGGGGAGCGGGCGGGGCATACTCTGCAGGCGACGGCGCTGGTGAACGAAGCGTTCCTGCGGTTGGTTCGGGCGAAGGGCATCGACTGGCAGGACCGCGGCCATTTCTTCGCGGTCGCCGCCAGAATGATGCGGCGTTATCTGACCGACCATGCGAAGAATAAGCCGGGCGTCGTTTTTCTGGAGATGGAGGGCATCCCGGAGCCAGTGGCCGGCCGTTATCAGCGCGTGGAACTTACCTTGGCGGTGGATGCTCTCCTCGATGAGTTGGGAAAGGAATCGCCGCAGCGGCGCAGCGTGGTGGAGCTGAAGTTCTTTCTGGACTTGAGCGACGAAGACGCCGCCCAGGCGCTGAACCTCACCCTGCATACCTTTCAGCGCGAGTGGTACCGGGCACGCCGCTGGCTATTCGAGCGATTGAGCGCGAATCCACGCGAATCAGCCCGGGGCGAATCGGCGCGGGGCGCCCCCAGCGCGTGATGGCCACCGCGGCGTGTTGCCCGACTGGTCCGGGCCGGTAGACAACCGCCGGAATGGCGGCGACCGCTCCCCGAGACTCAACTTTCTAGTACTGAATCTCCAGTACCGAATGATCAGTACTAAATTTACAAAAAGCCCCGTCGCCGGGCTGCTAAAATTGCGTTTCGTTTCAGCAACAGTAGTACTTTTCACGAGTTTCGCCAGTATAATGAATTTGTCGCGACTGCTGCGAGTCCGCGCAACTGCTCGCGAACTCCCATGGAGACCATCGGCAAATACCAGATTATCGGCGAGATAGGGCGCGGCGGCATGGGGAGGGTCTACCATGCGATAGATCCCGTCATGAAGCGTTCGGTCGCCCTTAAGGTGACCCGCTGGTCCGATTCGGACGACGCCGGGGAGCGGAAAACCCGCAAGAAGCAACTCCTGCGCGACGCGCGGAATGCCGGGCAACTGACCCACCCCAACATCGTCACCGTCTACGGGTTTGAAGAAGATGGCGATCTGGCCTTCATCGTGATGGAGTTGGTAGAGGGCACGACGATGGCCCCACTCCTGCGAGGCGGAGCGAAACTGGACGCCCAACGGACCGTCCGCTACATTGCCGAGGCCTGCGGCGCGCTGGACTACGCCCACAAGAACCATATCGTGCATCGGGACATCAAGCCCGAGAACATCATGCTCACCAAGGAGGGCAAGGTCAAGATCGCCGATTTCGGCATCTCCAAGTCCATCCGCGGCGGTTCGCTCGAAGCCACGCGAACGCAGGCAGGAATTGTGATGGGCACACTGTTCTACATGTCGCCGGAGCAGGTGCGCGGGAGCGCGGTGGATGGCCGGTCGGACCAGTTTTCCATCGCCGTGGTCGCCTACCAGATGCTGACCGGCGTGCTGCCCTTTTCCGCCGAGGAGCCGACCGCCATCATCTTCAAGATCTCGTTCGAGGAGCCGAAGCCTCTGGAACTGCTGAATCCGGGTTTGGATCCGGCGGCAGGGGAAGTGATCAGGAAGGCCCTGTCCAAGAAGGCCGAGGACCGCTACCACACCTGCACCGAGTTTGCCGAAGCCCTGGCTAAATCTCTAGGTGTGAGCTACAGCGCCGCCATCGCCGCGAACCCGCCGATGGCGCGGCGCGTCCGCCTGGCAGCGGCACGGTTCTGGCGGGAATCCATTCTGCGCCTACCCATCCTGCGCCTACCCATGCCGGTGAAAGCGCTGCTGGTGCTGATGCTGCTGCTGCCGGCGCCGGCCTGGTGGTGGTTCCGGCACGTGTCGCAGATCCATCGGCCGCCGGTCGCCATCGAAGGTGCCAGCGCGATTGCCGGCCCGCTGGCGGAGGCGGGCGAAGTCGACAGCCTGTCGTTTGCGCCGGATGGCTCCGAACTGGCCGTGGCGGCCGGCCGGCGACCAATTCAGCTTCTGCGCGCGCCGGATTGGAGGCCGGGCGGAAGCCTGGATGCGGGCGCCGCGATTGTGGCTGCCTTCGCCCATTCCGGAAACCTGCTGGCGACCGCCGAGAAGCCTTCGATCCGGCTCTGGAATGCCGCCGACGCCAAACAGGTTGCAGTTTTGACCGGCCATACGGATTGGGTGACGGGTCTTTCGTTTTCGCCCGGCGACGGTGTGCTGGCCTCCGGTTCGGACGATCAGACCGTGCGCTTCTGGGATGTACCGGGACGGGCGGAGATAGCGGCGCTCCGCATCACGGACGTCGCCGTCACCAGTCTGGCCTTCTCGCCCGACGGCGCCACGCTGGCCTTCGGTGGGCGCGATGGCAGCGTCAGGCTCAAAGTTCTAAAAGGCGGAGCGGTGCAGATTCTGGGCCGCCATGAGGGTCCGGTAACCAGTCTGGCCTTCTCGCCCGACGGCGCGTTTCTGGCTTCCGGATCCGAGGATCAAACCGTGCGTCTGTGGAACCTCACCAGCGCCAGCCAGCTCCCAGTGCTGCGGGCCGGAAAGCCAGTGCGGAGTGTGGCGGTTTCGCCCGGTGGAACCCGGCTGGCGGCCGGGACAGACGATGCCGGCGTGCGGCTCTGGCGGTTGCCGGACGGTAAGGCGCTGCCGTCGCTGGTGGGCCATCGAGGCCCGGTGACGGCGGTGGCCTTCACCAGAGACCCAGCCTTCACCAGAAGCGCCGCTTTCACTAGAAACGAGGCTTTACCCGGAAGCATGGTTTTGACCGGAAACGAATCGGGCGTGTTCCTGGCATCGGGTTCCCGCGACAAAACGGTTCGGCTTTGGCGGCTCCAGAAGCAGTGACCATGGCGGGCCTCTTTCGGTGGTGGCTGGCCGCGCAAACTCTGGCCGCGGCACTCAGCGCGGCTACGTGCTCGCCGG
>Ga0210402_10004426_pt1 | contig 12810 bp, 10 predicted proteins | sample IncBWC7MmetaG_FD_161055 | JGI IMG/M metagenome (GOLD analysis project Ga0210402, IMG submission 161055) | Forest soil microbial communities from Barre Woods Harvard Forest LTER site, Petersham, Massachusetts, United States - Inc-BW-C-7-M | ecosystem: Environmental > Terrestrial > Soil >...
GCAGGAAACATACAAATGAGTGTAGATTACTAGAGCCCGTGTTTGTGTCTAGTATTTGTCCATGTTCTAGCTATGCGACATGAAATGTATAAGATATAAAAATTAAATGAATGTTTTTTTTTTTTTTACTTGCGAGTTGCGCAAGGGTCTTTGGGGTATTAGGCCGAAGATAAGTGTCTCGGCATTTCAACGTCTTCGTCACGAAGAACATGAGCCGGTACAGTAGGGGTACCGGAGGAGTTTGGTTGTACTCCACCTCCAGGGTGGACGGTATTGTTTGTAGAGGGGATCAATCCCCACATATTGTTAGATACGTCCAGCCCCTGGAGCTGGCGAGTGATTTCTGCGCTGGGAGCAATGCTGTCGGGCAATGCTCCAGCACTACCTGCACCACTGTCAGGCAGTACCGGTAGCTGCGTCGACCTCTCATGTGGTGGTTGACGAGGCAAGGAGGAGGCTTCTAAGTTAGAGCCGCCTCCCGCACTCGAGGGTGGTGATGCAGGAGTCTGGGTCTCCTGTTGCAAGTGTGTGTGCGAGGGCTCTTGGGTCCTCGTAGGTTGGGGATCGTTAGATCCACTGGGTTGATTGGGGTTAATATACCCCGGAGGCCTCCACCAATCGCTTTCGGGATTGGGGTTGATAGAGGGTGGTTCTCCGTTATTGCGGTCGATAATGGCCTCGATGTCTTTGAGCAATTCATTGCGCTCTTCACTGTTTGTGATGATGTCACAAATCCAATTGTACGCGAAGACCCATGCGTCTTGGACTTGAGCAATGGTCACTCCTTGTGAAGCCCAAAAAGATGCGACATCACCCAGAGTGATGTTAGCCAACGGCCGGTTATAGCGACTCAGCTCGGCAGGTGGAGGTTCCACCATTATACCCAATTTTGTCAGGTAATGGGAGTAGGCACCTGGTCTTGCCACCAATTCCACTGCTGTTCACGTGTAGGCGGACCTGTGCTGGGCTTGGTCGCCTTCGCCTTTTCTAGGGGTGAATTTACTTATGAGGCGTGAGCCTCGAATAGGACGAAGAGAGACACTTCCGTCGTCCTCTACGCGAAGACCTGCTCTTCGAGATGATAGGTTCGGCCAGACACGGCTAAAGAACTTTGCCCACGTCTGATCGTCGTCCTGTTGTGTTGGTGGATGATATGGCAGATCTTCCTGTTGCAAAGATCTGGCGGCCTGAGTACTGGAACCGGTTGGGTTCCGTGTAGTGCTCGCACCGGTGTCGTTAAATACGGGTGGGAGTGTCGAAGGGCCGGCTCTCTGAATAGTGGACTTGACGGTCCACTGTTTTGGCTTCCATTGTTGGAGAGCGCGGTGATGCGCTGGCGTTCTCGCCGAAGGAGCCAGAGAGTTGGCTTGCGTGACTCCCAGATTGTCAATCCAGGGCCTGGTGTGCACTGGTTGAGTGGGAGCTGCTGGGGGCGGCAGCGATGGGAACTCCTTGGAGTCTAGCTCCTCGGGGATGTCATGCATGTTGACATCTTGCTCAAATATCGGATTACTCCGATGAGCAGGTGCTTGTGGTGAAGGTGGGGGAACTGATGTCCTCTGTTCCACTCGTCTCTCTGCATCTCGCGACGTTGACGAATCTTCCGAATGACGAGGGCGCTTTCGCTTGCCCTGCTTGTCATATTGTTCAAGCCTAGCTTCGGCTTCGAGGCAGCGGTCTTGATAGTACTCCCTCTCTCGACGGAGCTTCTCAATCTCCAACTCTGCGCATAGCAAGTCGTTATTGACTTGGGCCATAAGGGCTTTGTGCTGCCTTTGGGTAGCATCTTGGAGGGAGTGGTCTGCTGATGTAGCCGCAGCCATATAGTGTTGCATATATGGCACGCAGATGTTGCACCGGTTGTGGCTCACCAGCTGCGTGATGGAGTTGTAACTCCAAGGCTTGTAAGGGCCTGTGTCATGCTCGTGTTCATAACGATATCGCGAGGAGTTATCCTCACGAAGACCTCCTCGACGTTCCTGTCTGGGTCTCAGTTCAGGTGTTGGTGAGTGAGATGTTTCCATCTCGACCTCACCTCCATACGGTAACCTGTCTGGATGTCGGTAAGGCTCGTTGTGCCTTACATCCACCTGATAGGTGGGTTCACAAACCCGTCGTGATGTCGAAGCCGAAGCTTGCGCTTCATGGCTCAACCAAGGTTGTTGTGGTGTCACGTGCGTGCCACCGCCAGCTCGTGCTGGTATTGCTCTAGGTGTTGCTCTCGCGCCACCTTCCTCCCCCTCTAGACGAGACGTCGAGGGATGAGGGTGATGAGCTGGTCTCGAAGGACCAGCGGTGACGACATCGCCGTCGTCACCATCAAAGACATCCGGGTTTGGGGTGGTGTTCGCCTGCGTTTGCACGCTTTTCCTTTTCCTTTGCCATCCATGATGACGGTTTGGAATCAGAAAATTCTATGCACGTGATCTGGGTTCGTAATCCTATACAGTTCTACAATCGGCTTTGGCCGATACCGGTCACGTGCTCCACCGGTAACTTGAGAGTCCAGCACATGTGACTTGTCAGTCATGTGTGGCTTAGCTCGTCATCACGGCTAAGTCCGATTCACACCTCTGCATTGACCATCATGACGACAAACTCATGCAGCTGTCTTACGAGATAACTGCTGCCAGTCCGCTATGCCCATCAGGGCTAGGTAGTGGTCGAGGGCCTCGAGCTCATCGCACGATGCGATGGGCTCCCAAGTTGTGTCTCCTTGGTTCCAATGAACCTGGAGCTCTATCTTTTTCCCTCGCCATCTGTGGCCAGTGATCTTGTCTACAAGCCACTGCATGTCATCGGGTGCTCCGAAATCATAGGTGTCGATAGACGTCCTATTCGGAAACATCACATCATCATTGGCATGATGTGGACGTAGTAATCCTACATGGAATACCGGATGGATTTGTTGTTTGACGAGCTCCTCTGGTAGTTCTAACTTATAGTTTGAGGTTTGAGGTAGTGCTTCTACTACCTTGTACAGCCCCACATACTTAGGGAGCAGCTTAGTTGCGCGCCCTTTTGGCAACGATAACTTCTTCGTTGACAAATAGACAAGGTCACCCTTGTTTATTGTTGGTTCCTCTTGACGTCTAGCGTTAGCTTGATGTCGTTGGAATACACGACTAGCGATTATCGCATCGTGAGCTGCAGCAACGTTTTGCAATGCTTGTGCAGCAAAGGATTTAACTCCCAGTGGTGCTCGATTATCCTCAGGGATTTGCTTGAGCATCGCGGGCATCCCTGGGCCATTCAACTCGAACGGTGTGAATCCTGTTGAATCGCTTATGCTTGCGTTAATCGCGAACTCTGTCATTGGTAGGGTGCGCACCCAATCCTTTTGGTCTGTGCTTACGGCTGATCTAACCATCCGTCCGATTGAACGATTTACTCGTTCAGTTGCACCATCCGTTTGGGGATGGAAGGAAGTTGACATTAGCAACTTCACGCCCATGAGACGATGAAGTTCTTTCCACCATTTGGAGGTGAACTTCAAGTCTCTGTCCGAGACTATACTCTCGGGGAGACAATGTAGTCTCACAATATCCCTAAGGTATATCCACGACAGTTCTGTTGCTGTCGTCTTTGTATTTACTGGCACGAGGTGAACCATAGATGTCATACGACATATAACTACCCATAGGTAGTTAAAGCCGTCTACCTCCAGAAATGGACCCACAAAGTCCATGCCGATGGATTGCCAAGGCCTTATTGGTATTGGCATCGAGTGCAAAAGGCCCATAGGTGTTTGTGTACTCGTCTTTGCCCTTTGGCAAATCGGGCAGGTGCGACAGAATTGCTGTACCACATATGCAATTTTCGGCCACCAATACCACCGTCGAATATAATCCACGGTACGTTGTGGGCCGAAATGACCCACGATCGTATGTGCTTGGTCTGTAATCAGGCCTTGCAGGCTCTGATTTCTGGTCAGACCAGTGGGTACACAGAGGACTTCCTCTCCCCCTCTGTTCCTCGTCCAGATCAATCCTTCACGGATTGTAAACGCGGGGTGTTCCTTCGGGAACCTCAGGATTTTAGAAAAGAGCTTATCTTTGCTATATCCTTTCTTGATATCAGTCAAGAACGTATCTTGCATTGATAGATGCTCTACGAGGTTCTTTCCTCGTTGCCGTGATTCAAACACGGTAGGATCATGGTTTCCATGATCTGTGGTCATTGCTATCCTGCCTTCAACCACTGGTTCAGCAGCCTGAGCTAATTGCTCAGCTCGAGCATCTCGCTCGTCTTGACGCTCAGTTAATTGAGTATTTCGTTTTCTACTAGGTTCCCCTAGTGCACGCATAGCTTTTAGCTCCATGTGCTGCTCTCGAATTTCTCGGGAGCGATCCCAGGGCAGATCATCATGCTCAGGATCCAGACGAACGTCGGCATCGACATAGTCTGACATGGGGCATATATCTTCCCATGTATCATATTCATAGTAGCGTGACAGTGCGTCCGCTACTTTATTATCATTGCCCTTGACATATCGAATGTCAAAATCGAATTGGGATAGGAATTCCATCCAGCACGCTTGTCTTCCAGACAAATTCTTTTGAGTTTTAAAGAACTCAAGCACTGTGTGATCGGTTACTATGTGAATTCGGTAGCCGATGAGCTTGTACTCCCATTTCAGCAATGCTTCTAGTATTGCAATGGTTTCTTGCTCGAAGACACAATAGTGTCATTGCGCGTCGGTATACTTCCGCGACATGAATCCAGCAGGCCTACAGGTCTGCCATGTAGGGCCTTGGCCATACATTGTGCCTACTCCGGAAACGGAGGAGTCGCAAATGATCCATATGGGATCATCACTGTCATGATTGATAGGTCGTAAGATGGGAGTCTTACAACAATGATATTTAATCATTTCGAAACATTTTTCGTGGAGCGGTCTCCACACGAACAGTTGTCCGTTTGCGCACATTGCTGCGAGCGGTCCTGTATAGGCCATTATATCTGGCAGGAAATGGGCTAAGTACTGTACTAGCCCGAGGAACTTCTGTACCTTGTTATAATTGCGCGGCTGTCGCCAGTCGCGAATTTTGGACATCTTGTCCGAATCAACGTGTAATCCACATTTATCAATTTTATGTCCGAGGCAGTCTACCTCTTTGGCATAAAGTTGGCACTTTTCTTCCTGCAGGTAGAACTGGTGCTCACGAATCTTCTCAAACACTAGTTTGAGATGCTCTTCGTGCTCCTCTATGGAGTTACTATAGACGAATAAATTGTCTAGGTAAACATGAAGAAATATTCCGATGTAATCGCGGAATATCATCGTCATTACCCGCTGGAACATAGCGGGTGCGTTGCAATCTCCGATTTGCATCGTATGACTTACATACGTGCCGTAAATTGTCGCGAACGCGCTTTTCCAGACATCGGCTGGCTCGATGCGTATTTGCTCATATGCATTGGAGAAGTCTATTTTAGACCTCACATTGGCTGCTGCCACTTCAAGACGTATTTGGTCTTGATCAGGGAAGGGCGTAACGTCCTTCACTGTGTTATCATTTCGCTTACGGCCATCTAGTGCTGTTCTTAGCGTCATATTTTTCTTTGGTATACAAAGAATCGGGGCGGCTTGGTCAGTTTGCACTGACTCCCACCAACCCGCGCGAGTATATCTCACAATCTTCTCCAGTAGCTGAGGTTTCAGTGTGTCTGGACAACGGGGTAAATGGTAGTTATACCGTTTATCCTCATTGATGAGTGGAATATGGTGATTCACTCCTCGAACGGGCGGTAGTTCATCAGGAACTCCATCCATAATATCTTGACAGTTGTCAACCCACTGCTTCCGCAGTTGAGGGATATCTTCCTCGGTGAGCTTTTGCTCTCCAAGCACATTGATTTGCTCAACGTGCTTTTCGGTGACGGCTTTCAATGCCTCCTCAAGTCCTAATTTCTTAGGCTTAGCAATCTTTCGCGGTTGCTTTTTAGGGTTGCTGTTACGAGTGTATTTACTCGTGCATTGTCTTAACGCATTCAACTGTTCTCTAGGGTACCTTTCCCTTGAGAATTCTTGAACGAATTCCTTACCGTCGTAAAGGTCTTCTGTGGGGGAGGTTTTACCTTCCTCCACTACTATCGGTTCTTTACCGTAGTCTATGAAATTGGTCTTATCCGTTTCATTTAATGCGTCGTCTGGACCCATTAATACAGGGAGTGATCTGTGTAATCCACTCTGATGTGGACTTGCATCAACATCTTCAATCTCTTCGATCGACGGAGCTTTTCTTCATGTTCTTGCCGGTTCTACCTTGGTGGAACTTGGCACATGAGGTTTCTTTGGCCTCATGTCTCTATATTTTGGTGAGGGCTCAGCCTCATCACCTATCCGTTCTAACAGTACAGATGAGTCTTTAATCGACTCCACGTGTCTTTCACATTCTATATCCTCATCTTCCACATCTTCAATACGGATACTTGAGGGCCTAAGCTTTTTAGGCACGGTGTCTTTCGACTCCGCTTTCTCTACTAGTCAATGACTGGAAGGTTTAACTCACCTGAGCGAGTGCCTGAGAGCTAATGCCTTAGCTTCTTCCCCCTCTAGAATAGCAGGGACGGAAACGCTGCGCACTATTATAGTGTCGGTTTCCGGGTCAAGTTTGATTCCAAACTTGCACATAAAGCCAATGCCAATAATGGCATCATAGTGGTCAATGTTGACCACATCGAAGTAGTATTCTTCGTCAATACCGTGGTATTGAGTGTGCCCTCGGGTACCATAGACGATCTTGGATCGACTACCTTTGCACCCTAACTGGATCGGAATTGGTTCCTCCAGTGCAAACACTTTCAAGTTCGCCACACGTGCAAATTCCGGGCTTACGGCGTCAGCTGTACTACCGGAATCGAACATTGCAACAGCTGTTAGGCTGTTAATGTTCATTTTGGCCAATAAGGGCCTCGTCACAGATGAAGGTCTGGACGGTCTTGCTTTTGGGAATCGAGACATGTGAACAACATTAGTTGTTCGTTTAGAGTTGCCAACAGGAACTCTCTCTGTTAGTGAACGAAACTCCACAACGATCTCGGGATCGTCGTCTGGTAATTTTGGGGGAATCTCTTCTGCCCACGCGCTAGTTTGATCTACTATCGTGTCAGAGTTTGCGGCTCTGGGGTACTCGGAGAACTTGAACATTTGTTCAACTTCCTCGAATTCTCCTTCCGAGAATTGTTCATACATTTCGAGAGGGTATTCCTCTCCTGGCGAACTGTACTGTGAACCTAGCAAAGGTTCTTCATGTTCTTCTAGAAGTTCTTGAACTTCTTCGACGCTATCATGGTCGTCGATATGTGCCTCTTCTGGTGGCACATGAGGATCCTCCTCTTGGTTTTCCAATGGGATTTCTTCCTCTGCAGGTTCTTCCTGCTCTTGTAATGCTGCCATGCACGGTTTAGGGTTCTTCCCTACAGGACAGTTATTCGCATAATGTTGTCCACCGCAATTAAAGCATTTTACACCTGGAGGAGCATTGTTAGATGTTCCCAGACGTCCACCTTTATCATTTGGTGGTTTACGGACCATATTGACAACTGGTCTCGTAGTTGGATGGGGTGACTTGAATGTCAATCCCAGAGATTTCTCCTGCAGCTGTTGGGCTTGCTCGGGGAAAGCTCTCAGCCGATTCACCGTAGGTGCTCGACTCGTTACCACGGGTTGTTTACTAACCCTGGTAAATGGGGTGCGACTACTTGTAGTAGCCACTGGTACCTTAGGTACCGATGATGCCGCTTTATACATTATATTGTGGCGCGCATCATAGCGCTTTTGAACCTTCATAGCCTCTTCAACATCACGGGCTGCCGTGACGAGGCTATCTAGCGATGATTTCTCGGCTGTATAGCCTTTCGCTAGTACCTCGTTCGATATCGATCGAGATAGTCCGAACATAAATCTTGTTCGGAAAGAATATGGGTCAGGGGCCTGAACCATTCTCTTTGAGTATCGCTCGAGATCGTAATAAAAGCCCATAACACCATTATCGGCTTTAAACGTCAAGTCATTGTACTTTGACGTGGCATCCTGAATGGTTGCCTCATGTATAAACCTGTCGTACAGGCTGGTTATTACACCATGGAATGTCCATACGTGTTGTTGTCGGGAGACACCTTCTACATTGTCATTATACCATGCACTGGCCTTATCCTTCAGGAAAAGTCCAGTGAGCACGATTCTTTCACGCTCCAGCTCTGGGCCGGCGAATAGGCTGAGCTTCAGCCAGCATAACAGGCCTTGGAGCCATGCATCAAATTTCTCGATATCCTCCTTGCCACTGTAACAGTCAGGCATAGGGAGGCACGATGCGCCTGTTTTAATGGCGCTCGCTCCTATACAGAGAGGGATCTCCACCTGTTCGTCTATCATATGACGATACTTGTCATGTATGTTCTTCACATAACTTGACTTGTGTTTACTAGCATTAAGGCTAGACCACCATGTATTCTGGTGGTGAGGATCGTCATCTTGACTGTCTGTGGATGAATCATGTCGCTCCTCTTTTTTACAGTGTCTAGACCATGATTTATGGCGTCTTCTCCAAGACGTAGGGCTTTTTGAACACCTGCGATGTGCATGCGTTCGTCGGTCCTCTCGAGATCGACTCCTGCTACAGTCTCTTTGAGATCGTTCGGAGCATTGAGAATGTCTCGAGTGTTCGGATCGGGATTTACTCCTCGAACCTTCAGAGGACGAGCTATCGCTTCCTCCTCCATCGTCACCATCTGGGTAACGATGACGCCTTTTGCCTCGAGACTCGAGGTCTTGCTCACTCGGAGCTTTAAGGGGTCCTGGCTGATTAGCTGGGTCCTCCTTATCATACAGGTATCCGTTTTGGTCAAACCCGATACCCTGATCAATGATGTTGGATGATTGATATTCTTGTATATTGCCATTACGCATTCGTTGCAGGGTTACCCAATCAGAGAAAAGCTTATTACGGCTTCTGCCATCGGGAACAGCTCTTGGCTGTTTTTCTTTCTTTTTAGGGGGAACGATTTCTATCTGTTCCTCCACCGGCACACGTTTCACTCGTGCTGCGGCCGCTGTACACCGCGCGTAGTCTGATCTACGTTCACTCTCTCCACAAGGGGCTTCCAAGATTCGGATGCTCTGGTCGATTGCATCGTCAGGTGCATGACTTGGTCCCACTACTGGCATCGGGTTATATGTAGCCATCTGCTGCACCGTTTCAGTGAATAACTGAAGCGCTTTGTCTGCCAGCTCAGTTCTGGACGGCGCGGTGACCTGCGGGTCATCCATCGCGTGAACCGCTTGTACAGCATCGTACAGACGGTTGGCAAATTCCCTAGTGTGATTTGCCATAATAATCTGACTGTACTCTTCAGTCGTAAGAATGTTTGTTCGGGTAGGATCCTCACTCGACATGGATCTTTTTTCAGACGCTCGGCAGCTAGGCCATGTAGACTCTCGGTCTACTTCTCGCTCCTTCCCTTTTGCAACCGGTGGCCGTCTGATCTGTTCAAACGGGCTTGGGTGTGTCGAGCCAGCGGGGAGCAACGGGGGTGTGCTCTCGTAGCTTCCCAATCCTGGGGGGCCTTCCGGGGATGTTGACCTGTAGTCTGACTGCATTTCTGCAGTGGATCTAGGATCTCTCAATCCTAGCATAGTAGCTTGCCTCGTTGCAGGGCTTAATGTATCTGCTACGCATGTGGCCGTTTGGTGACGTGGCCTCACTTTGGTGCTACACAAACTTGCTCACGAACCCACAGTTGGGTTATCGGGCGGTCTTGAGGGATCCACGCGGCCAGCGCGTCCTTTGGAGCGAGATGGGCGCGCTTGGGTAGCACGTGCTTTCGGTCCCATAGTATAGAATAGGATGTTGGTAGTCACGAAAAATTTAATAAATTTTTTCGCACTGAGATTTTGGGGTGGTCCCAATAAGTTCTGAAAATTCAAAAAAGTGTAAAGGATTGTGGATAAGCCGGACACTCAGTTCACACTGCAAAGAATTTGACCAGTGATTATTGGACTATCTATGCAGATGAATGGTTGAGTGTAAGCTTGGTTCCCCCAAGCTTACATCAGCCATCCTAATAGGTACATGATTACTAATCAGTTATATAATATTTACTAATATGTAACTTCCGTTACAGTAACGGCCGACCGAAACTCAGCTGATCACTCTCGCTTTCTATAGTATTCAAGTGAGTCCCACTCCTCGTCCCTTAATACCACAACACCACCACTCGATCTCAACCCAAGGACCCTAGTGAAGCCCATCAATGCAAGAGCTAGGCCACAATCAGTGTTCATCTCTCTAAATCCATCCATTGTGAAACATAATCTAAATGTGATGTTCGTGCGTCAGCAGCCAAAGGAACGAGAGATTCTGCAAGTACCCTTGCTCTCCCCCACACTGACACCCCAAAATGGCAAGTGATTACTAATCATGTCTATCTCCGACCAAAGTCTAAGAGTGCTGAAGTTGATGTTTTTCCAAGGTTTTCCTGAGCATTAAAGACTGTTTTAGAAGGCCCCTTATGGGCCTACTCAATAGCTTGTGATAAATTGTCTAAAAAGCCCTATTTTAACACAGTGTGTAATTGGTGTGTAATGAAAAAGTGTTTACTCTAAAATCACTGCTGCTTGCTGCTTGGGTGGGGGTCCTTAGGGGATGTAACATGGTGTGAGTGGGGGGAAAAGAGAAGGAAAAAAAGGGTGGTTCATTGCCATACAGTGACCCCATGCAGGGTAATAATCAGGTATTTCAATTTTTTTACTCAAAAATTAAAGGCTTAGGCAGGAATTGAACCCGTGACCCTCAGGAAAAACTCGGCATTACCCGAGAATGATAACATAAAGCATCAATAACCACTTGACTATGGTACAGGTTATAACTGTGGTCCAATATTTTTATATGTACCGTCAGCGCAGGTGAGCGACAAACACGTCAACAGCACATGACTTAAATTTGTCATCATTCCCTTTTTTGGTATGTCAGTGTGGGGGAGACGTGGGTCAGCTTTGCCGCCGTCTGTGAAGGCAGGGAGACGAACGAAGTGGAGAGGTAGCAGCGAGGTTGAACATCATGGTAGAGTTTGGAAGGAGGTCAACAAGTTCTATACAGAAGATAACATGAAACTGCCCAAAGAATTTCGGAATACAAGAGGTTGCTACCTGAATATGCTACGTTCCTCCACTGATTCTCAAAACACCTTAAGCCCTCTTTCAACGTGCACCAAGTGGAGAGTGTCCATCTGCAATGAGCGAATCATCTTCTTCACAGAAAAACGAAGGCTTCCTGCCTTTGGTTTGTTCAAGGCCCACACGTCTTCCTTAAATACTCTCAATAGCTGCGGCTCATTTGCAGATGGATAGTCTGGAAGAGGCTTGATGGGAGAGATCTTCATTGCGATCCAGACAATAAGCCAGACAAAGGATTCGGCGTCATCAGACGATTTGTACCCTACAATTCCATTCGTGTGGGCTAGTCGCTGCGAAAGGAACTGTGGGGTGCCCTGGTGAAGATGGAAATGGAATTAAGCATAAAAATATGAAATGGTCAAACTGATAATCGTACAGATGAGGCCCTCCAGTACTGATCCTTCATGATCAATGACAAGCCTAAATTGGTCAGAAAATCAAGGTCTTTACACTCCCCCACCTATTCCTATTGGCCTCCAATAGGAATCTGACTTTTCTGATTGTAATCCTAGGAGTCCAATAGGACTCCTATAGGAATATTGTATTAACAAGTGCTATGAAACAGCAGTGTTTTTCCGAGTCCAATCCGACTCAGTCTGATCGGAATCCGATCGGACTCCAATTGAAATATCGGAATTCCTAGGACTTTCCTAGGACCGGAAGGTACTGGGAGTCCGATAGGACCTATAGGAGTCTTATTGGACTCCTACGGAATTGAGTCGGACTGGTTCTCAAGTAACAAAAATTTTGTTAACAGCGAGATTCAAACCCAGAGCCTTTGGATCACGTAAGGTCACATAAGCGAAGTTAGCGATACTTACTGCTGAGCCCTAGAGCCTTTGCTAGCAAACCCAGTATCTCCTATAAGCTTGGTCTATGCATGTGCCCTGGGTAAGTCACGCCTTTGTTGAATAACACACGTTGGTTGGTTGAACCAACGCATGACTTCAACCTCAACCACAACCACCACCACCACCACCACCCCACCCGGCAACGGCAACGACGACGCCACCAACCACCACCACCCCTACCACCATCACCACCACCACCACTACCACCACCGCCAGCAACGACAACGATGACACCACACAACACACAACAACAACAACAACAACAACAACAAGGACAACAAGGACAACAAGGACAACAACCACAACCACAACCACAACCACAACAACAACAACAACCACAACTGCCATGACCACTGCGCCAACAACAACAACAACAACAACAACAACAACAACAGCAACATGAGGACCACCAACGCCAACGCAAACACCCAAGCACAAGCAACACAACCCATGCAACAAATGCAGGGGCAGGAAGACAGGGGGCGGCGAGAAACACGAGGAGGACGACAAGGGCAATACCCAGGATGACCAGGACGAGGGTGACGGTGATGGCGACAGGGTTGACCCCAACGACGAGGGTGGCCAGACCACCTCAGATCAAGACCCGGGGGCAGTGCAACAACAAGAGGGTGGGTGGGGGATATGGGGCGGGGGCACCGCCAGCGAATATACACGAGCGCGAGGCAGCACCGTTGCCCACCCCCCAGGTACATCCCCCAATTTTTTTCATACCTTTCGTTACTAATTTTACATTTCTTCCTAGTTACCCTGCCCTCCCCT
>Ga0210402_10004427_pt1 | contig 12810 bp, 11 predicted proteins | sample IncBWC7MmetaG_FD_161055 | JGI IMG/M metagenome (GOLD analysis project Ga0210402, IMG submission 161055) | Forest soil microbial communities from Barre Woods Harvard Forest LTER site, Petersham, Massachusetts, United States - Inc-BW-C-7-M | ecosystem: Environmental > Terrestrial > Soil >...
GTCAACGCCGCTTTGCGCCGGAGTGAGTTCGGGAGATTTGGTGGCGCTCTGAGGCACCGCGAGCGGAGTTCGAAGCGCGGCGACGGCTCCAGCGAAAGCACCTGCGCGAAGTAATTCGCGACGTTTCATAGCAAGTCTCCCATAGCGGCCCGGATTTATTTAGCTCAGGGTTTGCAAGTGCAACCCTGAACCCCGGCGTAGTGCGATTGCGCAGCGGAAAGTTTACACCAACGGGAGTTAGACGACACAGATCGGCAAATGTGAATTATGCGGGAGGCGGAATAGTGTTTGATACTGAGGCGCATTGGTGCTAAGGTCGCGCTAATTCTGTTTTCCTTCAGCCATTCTGTTTAAAGCCCAGACTGAATCGAACGCAAGAAAAAATACTAAGGAGATTTACATGAATCGACGGATGTGGTTCGCGATGTTTATGGTGCTATTCGCGGCGGTCGCGGTGTGCGTTGCCGCCGACGATTCGCTGATTGGGACGTGGAAGCTGGATGAGGCCAAGTCAAAGCTAGTTGCTGGGATGCCAAAGAATACCACCGTGGTTTACACCGCTGCTGGCGACAGCCTGAAAGTTACGGTGGAGGGAGTCGGCACGGACGGCAAGGCCACGCACAACGAGTGGACCGGCAAATTCGACGGCAAAGACTACCCGCTGACGGGCGATTCGACTGCTGACGCTCGGTCGTATAAGAGAGTTGACGCGAACACGCTGGAACTGACCAATAAAAAGGACGGAAAAGTGGTGATCAGCGGGCGCATCGTGGTTTCCGCGGACGGCAAGACTCGTACGGTGACTATCAGCGGAACCGGACCGGACGGCAAGAAACTTACCAGCACCGCGGTTTATAACAAGCAGTAATTGGGGAGCAATCCTCGCTTCGAAAACGGTATCGACGGGCCGCGAATTTCTCGGCCCGTTTTTTGTTGGCGGTGCACAGACCTAGCTTGAACAAGTAGGACGATAAATTTCACTCACGGTTTATTGACTGGGTTCATGTGCGCATCGAGAAATGCCAGGACGTCGTTTCCCCAGACGTCGGTAGCCGTAGAACAAAACTTACCGTGCCCATCCTGATGAGATTTGCCGAAAGGCGGATAGATTTTTGACTGAAAGTCCTTTTTCTTTTTGGCGGCTTCTTTGCTCAGGGCCTTGCTAGGGTCAAGGTCGAAATCATTTTCCGCCTGGATAAGAAAGACGGGAGGCTTGGCGAGATCTACCGCACGCAGCAGCCGACTTCGAAGAAGCAAATTTTGTTCCCAGGACATTGCGCCGGGTGCAAATGGCACCAGGGCTTTGACGCCCAGGTCGCGTTCGCCGATGAGCAGAGTCTGGATGCCGCCGTACGAGCAACCTGAAATGGCGATACGAATGGAGTCAACGTAGGACTGTGACTTTAGAAAGTTAAGGGCGGCGATGACATCTTCGACTTCGTCTTGCTGGAGTTCGACCATGCGCCGGGCACGTTCGCTCGAGGGCGACTGTTCCACCAAATCCTGGATGTACTCGCCCGGCGAGCGGCCTTGCCCACGGCGGTGCGGGATAAAAAACACGTACGAGTGTTCGGTGTAAAACTTGGCCAAGACGGGCTGGGAACCAGGCGACTTCTCACTGCCGTGATTCCACAAGATAGCCGGAAACGGGCCGGCGCCTTCAGGCTTCCAAAGAAAACCATGCAACTCGCGCCCATCGCTGGGAAACACAACTTCTTCAGGTTTGGATTGGGCCGAGGATTCTTGCTGAAAGAATACGATTAGCGCCAGGGCGCAGAGTATGTTCACGGCATATATTGCAATGGACGAATGATGAGTGATCCTCGCCGATCTGGCTGTCATGCGACTTACCTCCAGCGCGGCAAGTATAGCCTTCGTCGTGCTCCAGACGTGCAATTCGCCCGAGAGAATTATGGCCCGGGTGGTGGGTAGTAATCTTCGATGGCAAAGGGGTAAGCGGCGTTGATGCCAGGGCCGCCACCGTCGGGAGAAGTCCAGAAGGTGACGCGCTGCATGCGCGGATTTTTCGCTGCTTCAGCGGCGAAGGCCTGACCCAACGTTTTGCGCAGGCCGTCGTCAAGAAAATAGTAGGTTTCCGCAGCGCCGTAGATTCGTGGCGCTCCGAGGGATGGCAATGTGGCGTCGGCGTCATTGAGGACACGGTCCAGAATGTCGGGCATGGGGCCGGCGGCGGGGTCGGTGTAGCAGGAGAAATCAATGCGCTGCGGAAGCGGCAAACCGCTATCGGCCATGAATTTTACACTGCGATAGATCCAGAACATCGTGCGGTGCCCGTTGAGGATTGGGTACGTCGCGTCAATGTAGCCAGGCGTGAGTGGCTGATCGTTCAACGAGGCTGCGGCAAGGAAATAGACTGCGGGAGTAAAACCGGCCGCGGAAACGCGAGACACGAAACGCGGATAGTGGGTGGTCAGGAACCAGTCCTGATTGGCTTTGGCGCCGATCATCACCTCACCTTCCATGTAGATGATGTCCACGACCGGAAGGCCATCGGGGCGAAGAACGTTGGTGACCGCGTTGAGAAGTTTGTCGGTGGTTTGTTCGACGCGCGAAGTAAATTCCGGGCCCAAGAGTGGGGTGAAGCCGAGACCGGTTGCTGGAGTGCCCATAGTGTAGTCGGCGGCACCGAGCCACAGCATGCCGATATCGAGACGCAGGCGATTACCGCCAGAACCGATAAGTTTGGCCACATCCTGCGCGTACTGGTGGAGATTGGCCTGTTCCTGATCGGTCATAGGAAAGGTTGCGCGCCAGGTTTCGCCGAAATTGTCGGTGCCGGGCTCGGTAACGAACCAGATGCGCGTGGAAATGACCGTGGCGCCACGATCGGCCATACCTTGTAATTGGGTAAGCACTTCCTGACGAACTGCTGGCAGGTGGTATTGGGTGACGAAGGCGGAGTGTCCGAAGTCGGTACCGGTAGCGTGATAGTCCACGCCGACGTCGTAACCGGGAATATGGCCAACAGGAATAACCACAGGAATGGGAGCGGTTGCAAAAGCAGTGGCATCCGCCACGGCGACTGCTTTCACATGAAATGTTCCTGGTAGGGCGGGCGCGGTGTAAACACCTGCGGATGTGACCGATCCGCCGCCGGGCTCGAGAACAGACCAGGTAACGGTCTGGTCCGATGAATTGGCGACGCTTGCGGTGAAAGTGCGGGAGGCGCTGGTACCCAAAATGCTAGCGGAACCGGAAATGGTGACTACGGCGGGTAACGGTGGCGGCGCAGACGTACCACTACCGCCGCACCCTGAGAGAGTCGTCGCGAGAGCAAGTATTGCAGCAACGAAAAATGCTGAGGACCAGTCCCGGAGTGCGTTCCGGGTGGCGGTTGGCTGGATTGGAAAGGTCATGACGGTCCTCCGTGTGGCGACTCGGCGCGGCAAGATGATCGTCCGCGGCTGTTGCAGGTCAACTTATCCCACTCGCCGAGGATGGCAAGCGACATCAGGCGACATTGGCAAGGTGACGCGGGTTTTCGTCTGCGAGACCAAGATGTACAGACCTATCGCAGCCAAAGTTGGGGCAGGAGCAAACAAAAAGGGTGTGCGCTCGGCACACCCTGTTTTGAATCTCACTGAAGTTGAAAAAATTAACGGGCGTTTGCGGATTTGGACTTTGGCGCTTCTTTTTCCGCGGGGGATTCGTCGGCGCGGACCAGCGGAACGTCAACCAGATGCTCGGCCACGAACCAGACCTGGAGTTCATTGGTGCGGATGATTTCGCTGACCAGGACGTCGTTGGTGCCGTCATCGCCGGATTCGCTGGCCTGTTTGGCCATGGTGCGAGCTTCCTTCAAAAGGAATTCGTGAGCTTCAAGCAGGCGAGAGATTTGTACCGGAACTTCTTCGCGGCCGCGTGGCGGGCGGGGAATGATGGTGGTTTCGGCGACGTCGGCAGCCATGGCGAGGCTGATGCCGCCGAGGCTCTGGATGCGCTCGGCGATAGTATCTACCAGTTCATTCTGCTCTTCGTAGTGTTTATCGAAGAGGAGATGGAGCTGGTAGAAGGTGTGGCCGGCGACCTGCCAATGATGCTTTTTGTAGAGGTCGCGAAGGGTGATGGTGTCGGCCAGAACCTGATTTAAGTTTTCCACGCTTTGCGCGCAAACGGATTCGTCGAGGGCGATGGGCAATTTGGCAATCTTTCCGTAGGGCTGAATCTCACGGGCGTGCTGATGGAGAACCGGACGAGCGCGCTCGGTGTCGGCATGATGATTGATTTTGGAATCTTTTGGCATACAAGCTCCTTGATGTTGTGATGGTTGCGTTACGGGTTGGATGCAACGAGGCAAGGCGAGGATAGGTTAAAAATTTGCCGGTCGTCAATAGGAGCGACCCTAGCGAGGGTGGGGATCAGGCTTCGCCGGGAGAGACATGGTGTGTGGCGGGTGAGCCAGCGGGGGCGCGGGCGACGAAGGCGGCGACGACCAGCGATGCCGCGAGCAGAATTGCGCCGAGGAAGTATGGCGCGCCGGGAAAGTGCAGCGCCGTCGCCGGCGCGATCGAAAAGGCGAATACTTGAGTGAAGAGCGGGGGGCCGGCCATTCCGGTGAGGGCGCGCAGCGAATTGATTGCGCCTTGCAGCTTGCCTTGCGAAGAGTGATCGACACGTTGCGACATTAAGGATTGCATGGCGGGGCTGGCAACTCCCCACAACGCTATAAATGGAATCGCGGCGAGAATCAGATAGCCGCGGCTGGCGAGTGCGAAACCGGCGAAACCGAGAACGCCGTAAAAGAGTCCGGAGAGCAGGCTGAACCGCTCGCCAAATTTTTTTACATACGGGCCGACAAGTTTGCCAGAAACAATGGCCGTACAGACCCCAACGGCGGCGAGGGAGTAGCCGACTTCGCGTTCGGTCCAGGCGTAGCGGTATTCGGTATAGAGCACCCAGACGGAAGGCAGTGCGTTGTGGGCCAGGTAAAAAAGCGTGACAACTACGGCGAGACCGGTGAGCTCAGGATGAGAGCCGAGGAGCGAGAACGAAGCGAACGGATTGGCCATGCGCCAGGCAGATTTTGCGCGGCGCTCCGGCGGCAGCGATTCGGGAAGAATGAAGTAGCCGTAGAGCGCGCCAGCGAGACTCAGTCCGGCCGCGACCCAAAAGGGCAGGCGCAGGTTTTGAGCGCCGAGAAGGCCGCCGATGCCGGGTCCGATGACGAAGCCCAGACCGAAAGCAGCGCCAAGCTTGCCGAAATTTTTTGCTCGGTCCGCAGGAGGCGTGATGTCAGTGATGTAAGCAAAGGCGGTTGAGATGTTGGAAGTGGTGATGCCTGAGATGAGGCGGCCGACGAACAGCCAGCGCAGTGAGGGCGCAAGTGCCATGAAAATGTAGTCGAGTCCGAGGCCCAGGCAGGAGAGAAGAATGACTGGACGGCGTCCGTAACGATCGGAGAGTGCTCCGAGAATCGGCGAGAACAGAAATTGCATGGTGGCCCAGGCAAAGCCAAACCACCCGGTGATCGTCGCGGCGCGGACCATGCTGCCGCCTTCGAAATGCAGGATGAGGTTAGGAAGGACCGGGGCGATGATGCCGAAAGCCAGCATGTCCAGCCCAACGGTGACGATGATGAAATAAAAAGCCGCTTGGGAAGGAGCAGCGGCGCCGGATGGCGTGGGAGAAGTAGGGGTCGAAGACAATGGACGCTCCTGTAGTCAGGAAATTGTAGCGGGGAAGTGAGCCGCGCAGCAATGAATGCGATGATCGCACTACCAGCGCAGATGGTTACCGGGGAATGAATTTCTGTACGCGCATGCCGTGAAAGACGTCGCCGACGTAAACCGCGCCATCTTTGCCGACGGCGAGATCGTGGCCCCAGTAAATCTGGCCGTCGTAATTACCGAAGCGGCTCCACTTGGCGAGAATTTTTCCGGAGAGATCGAGTTTGAGAAGCTGGCCGCGATCGAGCCCGGTGGGCTTGAGGTCGCCGCCGTCCACGACGTAAAGCAGATTGTCCGGGCCGACAGTGAGCGACCACGGGCGGCCGAGTTCGGGCGACTTCCACATTTTTAGGAATTTCCCGTTGCCATCAAACACCTGAATGCGGGCATTGTTGCGATCCGCGACGTACACATTTCCTTGCGCGTCCACAGCCACGCTGTGCGGCAGATCGAATTCGCCCGGGCCGGCGCCTTTGTGTCCCCAGTCGAGCAGGAACTTGCCGTCGGCGGAAAATTTGGCGATGCGATTGTTGCCGTAACCGTCGGCGACGTAAGCGCTGCCGTCTGAGGCGAAAGCAATGTCGGCAGGGAGATTGAAGTGAGTGGTATCCACGCCGGAAGTGCGCTCGGTGCCAACGGTGAGAAGAAGCTTGCCGTCGTGAGAGAACTTGAAGACTTGTTGCAGCGCGCGGTCAGTGACCCAGACATTGTCATGCGAATCGACGCGCAGGCCGTGCGGTTCGAGGAAACGATTTTCGCCCCACGACGCCAGAAGCTTGCCGGTGGCTCCGTCGAAGCAGAGAATTGTGGCTGAGGCGATGGGATGAGTTTTGTCGGTGGCCCAGGAACCTTCGGCGCGATGAAAAATGAAAACGTGGTTGTGGGAGTCTACGGCAACGCCGGAAACCTGGCCGAGGACCATGCCGTCGGGAAGAATCGGCCAGCCATGCACGACGGTGTACGGTTCGAAGGAATTCTGCTGGGCGATTGAGGCCGTGGCACTTAAAAAAGCCAGCACCAGGAAACACGCAAAGGTTCGGAGCGAAGTCGGCATGAGGCACCTCATTAAGCGCAACGCTGCGGACGGGATTTCTTAGACAGGTCGCGACGGTTGGAATTATATGCGTGAAGAGGCAGAAAAAGTCGAGCCGATGCGAAGGTCGTTACGGAAGTTTGGCTAACGACGAGGCGGCGGGACTTGTGCAAAAAAAACCGCTCTCGCATGGGGACGCATGCGGGAGCGGTTGCAGAGCGATTCACGGGGAGAGACCGCGAATCGTAATCATCTCAACGGCCTGTAATACAAGCCCTGAGGCCCATGAAGCAAACCGTTAGTTGTTGCCCGGAGTGGTGGTTGGTTGCGCTGCAGAAGCTGCCTGCTGGTCGAGGTTGAGCGTGTACTTCTTCCCGGCAAAGAAGACGGTAGTGATGGACTTGGAACCGTCGCCTTCCTGGCGGGTCGAATACCCAGAGTTTTCCGGCGCGCGATTGGTAGCTTCGAGCTGGGCGGGGACAGTTGCGACGGTTTCCTTGCCCTTCACAATGCTTACCTGAACGTTAGAGCCGGTGCCTTCCCAGGACACTTTGTAATTGCCCGCGGGAATGGTCTTGCCGTTGAGCTTGACCGTTTCATACACGTTGACCGAAGCCTTTTCGCCGGCGAATGCCGCGGAAGCCAGAAGAAGCGAAGCGCCGAAGAGAAGACCCTTGCTGATTTTTGTCGCGTTCATGAAATCTCCTTTGAAGTGTCTTCTGTTCCGTGCGGGTGATTTGATTGAACCCTGCAAAGAACAAGAAACTGAACTCACCTAGTAAGACGAAATTGGGAGGCGTTCGTTGCAGGAATAAACGTAAATTCAAGTTATCGCTAAAGTACAAATTAGAAAATCCGTGGATGGTTAGGATGAAAATTATTTGTGTAACGACAGGGAGCTGAACTGCATCCAGTACGGGCGTAAAGATTCAAGGCTGGGAGAGTACAAGGACTCAGACTTCTAGAATGACCGGCAAGATGAGCGGGCGCTTGGAAGTCTGTTTGCTGATGTAGCGCTTCAAGTCCACGCGAATTTTTTCCTTGATGACCGACCAGTCGGCGCGCTCCTCAGCGTTGGACGTGTTGATAGTTTTCAGCACGATGTCGCGGGCGCCGGCCACCAGGTCGCTGCCGTTGTCGCTCATAAAACCGCGCGAAACAATTTCCGGCTGCGATTCCAGTTTTCCGGTGTGTTTGTCAATGGCGATGATTGGCACGACCACGCCGTCCTCGGAAAGATGCTTGCGCTCGCGTACCACTACTTCTTCAATCTCTTCCAGCGAACCTGAGTCCACCAGCACGCGTCCGGCGGTGACCGGATCACGGCGGTGATAGCCGTCTTCGGTGAACTCAATGCAGTGACCGTCTTCCGCGAGAATGATTTCTCCGCTGACCACGCCAAGTTGATGCGCCAGCGCCGCATGACGGAACAGATGGCGGTATTCGCCGTGCACCGGAATGAAATATTTCGGCTTCACGAGCTGCAACACCAGCTTTTGTTCTTCCTGGCTGGCGTGGCCGGAAACGTGAATCACTCCGGCGGAATTGTCGTAATAAACCAGCGCGCGGCGGCGGAACATGTGATCCAACATGCGGAAGATTGCTTTTTCGTTTCCGGGGATGATGCGCGAGGAAAGGATGACAGTGTCGTTTTCGTCGACGGATACGAAGCGATGATTGTCCACCGCGATGCGCGAGAGTGACGACATTGGCTCAGCTTGCGAGCCGGACGCCATGATGATGATTTTGCGCGGATCGAAGGAGCGGATGTCCTGCGAGCGAACCACCATGCCGTCGGGAATGCGGAGATATTCGAGATCGTGGGCAATTTCGACGTTGTCCACCATGCTCCGTCCGACGAAAGCCACTTTGCGGCCGACGCGCGAAGCGATGTCAATGACCTGCTGAATTCGGTGAATGGACGATGCGAAGCACGAAAGAATGACGCGCTTCGGCGCTGAGCGGGCAAGCTCTTCGATACGCGGAACAACAGCGCGTTCGGACGGTGTGATACCCGGCCGCTCGACGTTTGTGGAATCGGAAAATAGCGCCAGCACGCCTTCGTTGCCGTAGCGCGCGAAAGTGTGGATGTCGAATCCCGCGCCGCCAACCGGAGTGTGATCGATTTTAAAGTCGCCGGTGTGGATGATGACGCCGACCGGCGTACGAACCGCGAGCGCCACGCAATCGATGGTGCTATGAGTCACCGGAATCATTTCGACTTCGAATGGGCCGATTTCAATGCGGCGGCCGGGCATCACTTCGCGCAGCGTGGTTGACTCGAGGAGGCCCGCTTCGGTGATACGTTTTTTCACCAGCGCCAGCGTGAAGCGCGTGCCATAAATCGGAACGTTCAGATCGCGCAAAATGTAGGGAAGCGCGCCGATATGATCTTCGTGGCCATGGGTAAGTACAATAGCGCGAACGTGCTGGCGATGCTGCTTGAGGTAAGAAATATCGGGAATGACGAGGTCGACACCCAACAGTTCGGACTCGGGGAACATCATGCCGGCATCGATCACGATGATGTCGTCGCCGTAGCGCAACGCCATCATGTTCATGCCGAACTCGCCGAGACCACCGAGGGGAATTACGAAAAGCGACTGCAGAGGCTTGCTCAAAGAAATGTCAGCTCCAGTAGGTGCACTGGAAGAGTATCACAGTAAGGAGAGCGACCAGTGATTGGCGACCAGAGACAGACTTGCGTTTGCCGGTAGCTAATTTCTCGTACCGCTGGAGAAGAGATGTGCGATAGCGACGAGAATGACGGCACCCAATGTGGCCGCGGCCAATGAAAACAGAAAGCCGCCGCCAAAAATTCCGAGTTTGGTGAACACCCATCCGCCGATAAATGAGCCAATCAGACCAAGGATGATGTCGGTGACGCATCCAAAGCCGCGGCCGCGCGCAAGTTTTCCCGCGAGCCATCCGGCGACCAGGCCGAGGAAAAGCCAGGCCACGATTCCGCGTGGCCACCATTCGATGATGACGGTTCGGTGCTCAAGCAGTGCGAAAGGCGCAAGCATGGAGTCTCCAGTAATAATTTGGTGGGCCTTGAAAGTGTAACAAAAACAAGTACAAATTCATCTTCAGGCTGTGCGACGAAATGACGGCAGGCGCTACTTATCCAGCCGCGGGCAGTTGTTGAGTCATACAATGGATCGTGCCGAGGCCGAGAACCAGGTCGCGGCAGTAGATTGGAATAATTTCTCTGTCAGGGAAAAGCTTTGCGAGCGTATTAAGAGCCACCCGATCATTCGGATCATTGAAAACTGGAACAAGCACGAGTTTGTTCGCGATGTAAAAGTTGGCGTAGCTGGCGGGCAGGCGCTGGCCATCGAAGAACACCGGCGCGGGCATAGGCAGCGTCTCCACGCGAAGTGGCTTTCCGTCCTGGTCTTTCGCGGCTTTCAGTAACGCAAGATTCTCCTGCAGCGCGGCGTAATTCGCATCGGCGCGGTCTTCTTCCTCAATAGTGACCACAGTCGTTGCGTCGACGAAGCGCGAGAGGTCGTCGACGTGGCCGTGCGTATCGTCGCCAGCGATTCCACTCTTGAGCCACACCACATTTGTCACGCCAAGATAGTTGCGAAAAAAAACTTCATAATCGCGCTTACTGAAGCCGGGATTGCGCTCTTGAATCTTGCTTTGCAGACATTCTTCGGTGGTCAGTAACGTGCCGAGACCGTTGACGTCAATCGAACCACCTTCCAGCACCACTCGGCGGCCGTTATGCATCGGCAGAAAAAGTCTGCGGCGCAGCGTCTTGTTGATGCTGGTAACGACCTTCGCGTCCTTCTTGTGATTTGGATATTTTGCCCAGCCGTTGAAAAACAAATGATTGAACGCAACGTCGCCGGTGTTGTTGGCGACGCAAATCGGGCCAGAGTCACGCATCCAGCCGCGATCGGTCGGAACTCGCAGAAAAACGACGTTGTCGAGATTGACGTGCGACTTTTTCAGGATGAATTTTACACGCGATTGCGCCGCCGAGTTCCCAACCAGCAAAAAGACCCGCTCGACGCGTGCCAGGTTGCGAACAATTTCCGCGAATGCCCACGGGATCGGAGCGAATTTTCCAGGCCAGTCGCTAAGTTCGTGCGGCCAGCCCAAGAAGGTTCCTTCATGCGGAGCCCATTCGGCGGGCATACGGTAACTTAGCGAATCCGGAGTTGCGCTACTCTGCGATTTTGCCATAGCACTCGAAAGGAAAAGAATTTAACACAGAGATCGTAGAGGTCACAGAGAACACGGAGATGACAAAGAACAAATCACTCGCCTAGCCAGCGATTCAGGATCGGTTGATAGGCATCGATGCGCCGATCGCGCAGAAATGGCCAGTTGCGGCGCGTCTCCTCGCTTTTGGCGGGGTCGCATTCAACAACAAGGATCTCCTCTTTTTCGCTGCCCGCCTCCGACAGTATCTGCCCAAACGGGTCTGCGACGAACGAATTTCCCCAAAATTCCAGCCCCGGGTCTCCTGCGGCGGGATTGCCTTCGTAGCCGACGCGATTCACCACCGCGACAAATGTTCCGTTGGCGATCGCGTGCGCGCGCTGAATCGTCCGCCACGCATCGAGCTGCGCCGCGCCGAATTCCGCTCTCTCCTTTGGGTGCCAGCCAATGCTGGTGGGATAAAAAATCACTTGCGCGCCTCTTAGCGCCGTCAGCCGCGATCCTTCCGGATACCACTGGTCCCAGCAGATCTGAATTCCGATGCGGCCGTACTTTGTGTCGAAATTCGGGAAGCCCAGATCGCCGGGCGTAAAATAAAACTTTTCGTAGTACAGCGGATCATCGGGAATATGCATCTTGCGGTATTTGCCCAGGAACGATCCGTCGGCGTCCAGCACCGCGCAGGTGTTGTGATAAACGCCGGCGGCGCGCCGCTCGAATAGCGAAACTACCAGCGCGACATTGTTTTCTTTGGCAGTTTTGGCAAGCGCATCGGTGGCCGGTCCGGGCATCGCTTCGGCAAGGTCGAAAAGCGCGGCGTCTTCCGTACGGCAGAAATATTCGCCGCGGAAAAGTTCGTGCATGCAGATAATTTGTGCGCCGCGCTTCGCTGCCTCGCGGATTTTCTCGATGGCTCGAGAAAGATTCTCGCCGGCATCCTTGCTGCAGCGCATTTGAATCAAACCAACGCTAAATTTGTCGGGCATGAGAAATATCGTAACACGCGGATCCGGAAAATTTAATGCCGAGACATGCGGAGAGCGAAAAAACAAGCAGAAAGTTCTTTGACGAGAGTTACAAAGAAAAAGTAAGATGCGTCACAAGCGATGTGTCAAAAAAGTTGTTCGCTAATTTGTTCGGCGCCGCGCAATTCATTTCGGGATTCCCAGGAGCGAAATGGCAAAAGTGAAAAAAAAGGCGGTTGGCATAAAAACAGTCACGGGCCGAGTGCTGCACGACCCGGTAAAAGATAAATTGCGCCCGATCTTTCCGCTGGACTTGTCGAAATGTCGAACTATCGATGAATTGGTGCGCGCGATGGGCGATACCGCTTACACCGCGAGGCAAGTTGGCGACGCCGCGGATGTGCTGGAAGCGATGGCGCGTGACAAAGATTGCTTTGTAGTGATGACACTGGCCGGCGCGCTGACCGTCGGCAAAATGGGATTGGTATTTTGCGACCTGATCGAAAGCGGCATCGTGAAAGCGATCGTCTCCACCGGCGCGCTGATGGCGCACGGATTGGTCGAAGCCACTGGACTTTCGCACTTTCGCTACGATCCCTCGAAAATGAATGACGATGAATTGTTCAACGCCGGTTACAACCGGGTATACGATTCGCTGGAGCCGGAAACCAATCTGGACCACGTCGAGAAAGTAGTAGACGGAATTCTGGATGAATGGGATGAAGACGAGATTGTGTGCAGTTGGAAATTGCACCGGCGAATCGGCGAGTATCTGGTGAAAAATACCAAGGGCCGTGGAATTTTGAAGTCGGCATACGAACGTAACGTTCCGGTTTTTGTCCCGGCCTTTTCCGATTCCGAGTTAGGACTCGATTTTGCCCTGCATAAGTTCGGCCGGCAGCGCGATAAACGTCCGCTGCTGCGATTCGATCCTTTTGAAGACTTTGAA
>Ga0210402_10004428_pt1 | contig 12808 bp, 10 predicted proteins | sample IncBWC7MmetaG_FD_161055 | JGI IMG/M metagenome (GOLD analysis project Ga0210402, IMG submission 161055) | Forest soil microbial communities from Barre Woods Harvard Forest LTER site, Petersham, Massachusetts, United States - Inc-BW-C-7-M | ecosystem: Environmental > Terrestrial > Soil >...
CCCATGATCGTAAAAGATCTCCGAGCAGGGGCCGCAGGGGCCCAGCTCGCCCATCTGCCAGAAATTGTCGGACCCCGCGATGCGCACGAGCTTGTCGCTGGGAAGCCCGGCGATTTTCTTCCACAACTCGAACGCGTCATCGTCATCGATGAAGACCGTCACCAGCAGACGATCGAGCGGCAGTCCGAATTCCTTGGTGACGAGATCCCAGGCAAGCTCGATGGCGCGCTCCTTGAAATAGTCGCCGAACGAGAAGTTGCCGAGCATCTCGAAGAAGGTGTGGTGGCGCGCGGTGTAGCCGACATTGTCCAGATCATTGTGCTTGCCGCCCGCGCGCACGCATTTCTGGGCGCTCACCGCGCGCGCATAGGCGCGCTTCTCGAGGCCGGTGAAGACGTTCTTGAATTGCACCATCCCCGCATTGGTGAACATGAGCGTGGGATCGTTGCGCGGCACCAACGGGGAGGACGGCACCACCTGGTGTCCGTGGCGGGCGAAATAGTCGAGAAAGCTCGCTCGGATTTCGTTGACGCCGCTCATGTCGGACGACTTCCACTATTCGGTACCCGCGCTGCAGGATCGCGCATCGGCGGTCCGCCCTCGCCTCTACTTGTTTGCGCGCCGGCGCTGCTCTTCCGCCGCTCCGGTGGAGCAAACGATCACCGCAGCACCGCGATAATTCAACAACGCTGCACTCGGTTCGAGCGTGTCGTGGCTTTTAGCGGCGGCACCCCCCGCTGTCCAGGAAGCCCGATGGGACAAGGTGCTTATCGCACTGACGACCGTCGGCTATACTTGTCCTTATCCGCTCTGCGCAATCAGCTCTTGCGCATACCCACGTGCGCCTTTCCCAAGTCCGTCACCAGCACCCATGGACACTGCGCCACGACCGCCCGTTTCGATGCTCGAGGAGCGGCTCCGATCGAATCACTTCGTCATCACGGCGGAGGTTACGCCGCCGGCATCCTTTCGCGCGCAAGACCTGTTGGAGCGTGCGCTGCCGCTGCGCGGACTGGTCGATGCCGTCAATGTCACCGACGGCGCGAGCGCGCGCGCGCATCTGTCGGCGCCGATTGCAGCCGCCCTGCTCGCGCGCGAGGGCCTGGAGCCGGTGCTCCAGCTCACCTGTCGCGACCGCAACCGCATTGCGCTTGAAGGCGAGCTCATCGGCGCGGCGGCGTGCGGCGTTCACAACATTCTGTGCCTCACCGGCGATGATCCGAAAGCGGGCGATCAGCCGGAGACGAAAGCCGTGTTCGACATTGATTCGGCCACGCTCACGCGCATTGCCCGCGACCTGCGCGATCAGGCAATGCTGCCCTCCGGGCGCAAGGTTGCAGGCAGCGCACAGTTTTTTCTTGGCGCCGCCGATGTGCCGATCGACCCGCCCCCCGGCTGGCGCCCCGACAAGCTCGCAGGGAAAGTCGAAGCCGGCGCGCAATTCGCGCAGACCCAGTTCTGCATGGATGTGGAGATCGTGCGGCGCTATGCGGCGCGGCTCAAGGAGCATCCAGCGCTGCGCGATTTTTTTCTGCTCATCGGCGTTGCCCCGCTGCGCTCGGCGAAATCCGCGCGCTGGATGCAGCAGCACCTTTACGGCACGATCATTCCCGATGCTCTTGTGCAACAGCTCGAGCGCGCGGCCGATCCGGCGGCGGAGGGGCAGCGCATCTGCGTCGGGCTCATCGAGGAGCTTGCTGCGATCCCGGGAATCGCCGGGGTGCATGTGATGGCGCCGGCCAACGAGAGCGCACTCCCCGGCGTTATCGCCGAGGCACGCAGGCGCCTGAAGTGACGCCACGCGATGAAAGAACCTTCGCAAGGGCGACGCATGCGTCGCCCTTACGAAGGAGTGCATGTCGAGGTAGGGGCGAGCCGAGGCAGTGCCTCGCCTCTGCGAAGAAAAATAAACGCACGGCTGGGACGAAGCGGTCCCGAACCGTGCGCCAGCACTACTCAACACGTACAACTTCGAAGAAGCAGAGCCGGTATGCGCTCAGCCCTGCGCCGCCTCGCCATCGTCCTGCGGCTCCTCGCCGGCGAGAATGCGCTCGGCGATGAGCCCGGCGTTTTGCCGGACTGCGGTCTCTATTTTGGCGGCGATATCGGGATTGGCCTTGAGGAAGAGCTTGGCGTTCTCGCGGCCCTGGCCGATGCGCTGGCTGTCGAAGGAGAACCAGGAGCCGGACTTCTCCACCACGCCGGCCTTCACGCCCAAATCGATGAGCTCGCCCGCCTTGGAGATGCCCTCACCATACATGATATCGAACTCGACTTGCTTGAACGGAGGCGCGAGCTTGTTCTTGACCACCTTCACGCGGGTGAGGTTGCCGACCACTTCGTCGCGCTCCTTGATCGCGCCGATGCGGCGGATATCGAGGCGTATCGAGGCATAGAACTTGAGCGCGTGCCCGCCCGTCGTGGTCTCCGGCGAGCCGTACATCACGCCGATCTTCATGCGGATTTGATTGATGAAGATCACCATCGTGTTGGAACGGTTGATCGACGCGGTGAGCTTGCGCAGGGCTTGGCTCATGAGCCGCGCCTGCAGCCCGGGCATGCTGTCACCCATCTCGCCTTCGAGCTCGGCGCGGGGCACCAGCGCTGCGACCGAATCGATGACGAGGACATCGACCGCGCCCGAGCGCACCAGCGTGTCGGCAATCTCGAGCGCCTGCTCGCCGGCATCCGGCTGGGAGATCAGGAGATCATCGACATTGACCCCGAGCTTCCTGGCATAGATCGGATCGAGGGCATGCTCGGCATCGATGAAGGCACAGATGCCGCCTTTCTTCTGCGCTTCCGCCAGGCAATGGAGCGCGAGAGTGGTCTTGCCCGAAGATTCCGGCCCGTAGATTTCAACGACGCGGCCGCGCGGCAGCCCGCCCACGCCGAGAGCGATATCGAGGCCAAGCGAGCCGGTGGAGACGGTCTCCACGTCCATGGCCTTGTTGTTCTTGCCGAGCCGCATGATCGAGCCCTTGCCGAAATTGCGCTCGATCTGGGAGAGCGCCGCGTCCAGCGCCTTCGATTTGTCCATGGAGAATCCTTCGACGATACGCAGCGCAATTGCCATTGCTTTTGCTCCTTATGACCGGGATTGGGAGGACCGACAAACCGCCCCTCCCTCGATTGGCAGGACTGTACACGATTTGTTCTAGGTTCGCAAGATGTTCTTTTCGTCTGGGGGGTACTGGCCGGTCCGGCCAGTACCGTCTGGGGGGTACTGGCCGATTTCCGACCGATCTGTCCTGATTTGATTTTGCGAATGTCCTAATTTGCGGAAACTATTCAATCTGCAAAGCGTTCTAGTGCGTTCCGACTACGAACCCAGGGCAGGCAGACCATGGACAAGCAGGCGACAGACATTGAGTTTCGGATCATGCCGAGCGGTGACGGCCGCTGGTATTGGGAATTGATTCGAAGGGCGCGTAGTGTGCTCAAACGTGGGGTTTCCAATACTCAACCAGAAGCGTGCCATGACGCTGGAGACGCCGCGCGGAAGGTTGGGTTGATGAGGTAGCCTGCACTTTCCTTTGGCCGCCTCAGTTCCCGCCTTTATTACCGAGCGCCTAGTCCCTATGACAGGCGTTGTACTGAACGATCTACGCAAGCTGCCACCCCGCTTATAGCGGCGCCCCAGGACGCACACATTTTGCTAAATGTTTGGTGCCAAGGTCCGGGCAGCGCGGACGTAGCTCAATGGAAGAGCGCCACCTGACCAAGGTGAAGGTGGGGGTTCGACTCCTTCCGTCCGCTCCATGACTCCTTCCGCTCCATATCGGGGTACCCGAAAGCCACAGCGGGGAAGATTTCCCGCTCCCTTACCTTTCGCCGCCGCAATTCCCTCCAGCTACCCCAATACCCTGCGCTCTGGCCCGTTCGGTGGGCCGCAATTGGGGGGTTTGACATGTGGTTCATTCTGTTGCCGATCGCGATCTTCGCGTCGATGAGCGCATTGGGCTTTGCGCCGGCGTGGCTGCCGGTCGAGACTGACGAGAACCGGACACCTTACAGCGGATTCTGAGCCGGACGAGGCGGTTGGTAGGGTGCGCAAAGGCGCGCCCCTCCTCGCACTCGACCGTTCTAAAAAACTCGCGCGCCGTGCGCACGGAGGCGATCCGTATCCGCGTGGGCACGGCGCGGGAGCTTTTTGCATGCGCGGAGTTACGGGAGGGGCGCCCTTTTGCCCACCCGACCGAGTGACCGGCATACGTCGCGAGTAAGGAAGGTTCTTGCCTCACCCGCTCCGAGCATGCCACCCCTGACCAAGAACGAGAACCAGGGGCACGGGCGTGAAGCAAGGCGGCTCTATCGGCAAACCCGTCGCGCGGATTGAAGATCAGCCGCTGCTCACCGGTGCCGGCCGGTTCGTAGATGACCTGCGGTTTCCCGACATGCTGCAGGCGGCCTTTGTGCGCAGCCCCCATGCCCATGCCCACATCCGCGCCATCGACAAACAACGTGCGCGCTCACTGCCGCGCGTGCACGCAGTGCTTACGCTTGCCGATCTGCGCCCCGTACTCACCCAGGAACGCGTGCCGCTTGGGTTTCGCACCAGCGCGCTTCCCCCCGACATCACCCCATTCGTGCTCGCCCGCGACGAGGTCGCCTTCGTGGGGGAAGCGGTCGCGGTGGTGATCGCGCAGACGCGATACGTCGCCGAGGACGCGGCAGCACTTGTTGAAGTGGACTACGAGGTACTGCCCGCCGTTTCCGATTGCCGCGCCGCGCTGGCGCCGGGCTCGCCACGCGCGCATCTCGCCAGGGCGACGAATCTCCTCATCGAGTTCAAGCAGTCCTACGGCGACGTGACCGCCGCCTTTGCGCGCGCACCGCATAGCGCGCGCGTTGCGCTCAAACAGCACCGGGGCGGCGCCCATTCCATGGAAGGGCGCGGCGCGCTCGCGGCCTACGACAGCAACGAGGACAGGCTCACGCTGTGGACCTCAACCCAGCTGGCGCATGAGGTCCGTGGCTTCCTCATGCAGCTTCTCTCGCTCGACGAGAACCAGCTCCGCGTAGTGGCGCCCGACGTGGGCGGCGGGTTCGGCGCCAAGTTCCTGCTCTATCCGGAGGAGGTAACGCTCGCCGCCGCATGCCTCCTTCTGCGCCGCCCGATCAAGTGGGTGGAAGATCGGCGTGAGCATTTCCTCGCCGCCGTACAGGAGCGCGACCAGTACTGGGACCTGGAGGTCGCCTTTGACGACGAGGCGCGGCTCCTGGGCGTGCGCGGCACCCTCATTCACGACCAAGGCGCCTATACGCCGCAAGGCATCAACCTTCCCTACAATGCGTCGACCGGGCTGCCCGGCCCCTACATCCTGCCGGCCTACGAACTCGACGTGCGGGTGGCCGAGACCAACAAGGTCGCGACCATGCCGGTGCGCGGGGCGGGCTATCCGGAGGCGGCGTTCGCCATGGAGCGCCTGCTCGACCGCATCTCCGACACGCTTGGCATCTCGCGCGCAGAGGTGCGGCAGCGCAATCTCGTGCCGCCGGAGAAGATGCCATACGTGACGCCGCTCAAGACCCGGGCCGGCTCTCCGGTTGCGCTCGACAGCGGCGACTTCCCGCTCTGCCAGCGCAAGGCGATGGCGGCAATCGATCATGCCGGCTTCCCCGCCCGCCAGCAGCTCGCGCGGGAGGCCGGCCAGTATCTCGGCCTTGGCATCGCCAACGGGGTGAAGGGAACGGGGCGTGGGCCGTTCGAGTCCGCCATCGTCCGGATCGGACGCTCCGGCCGCATTTCGCTTTACACCGGGGCGATGCCGATGGGGCAAGGAATCAAGACGGCGCTCGCGCAGATCTGCGCCGACCAGTTCGGCGTTCCCCCGGATATGGTCAGCGTCACAACGGGCGACACCGCGGTCATTCCCTATGGTCAGGGCGGTTTTGCCAGTCGCCAGACGGTGACGGCAGGCTCATCGGTGCACCTCGCCGCGGCTGCGGTGCGGGAGAAGGCGATGGAGGTCGCAGCGCATCTCCTCGAAGCGAGCACGAGCGACCTCGAGTTGCGCGACGGGCGCATTGAGATCGCCGGCGCGCCGGGAAGCGGCCTCACCCTGCGCGAGGTGGCCGAGGCGGTCTCCGGCGTACCGGGCTATCCCATGCCGGGGAAGTTCCAGCCGGGGCTCGAGAGCATCCAGAGCTTCCTTCCCGATGCGCTGACCTACGGCGGCTCCTCGCACGCGGTCGAGCTCGAGGTGGACGAGGAGACCGGCGCCGTGCGCATTCTCCGGTATGTCGTGGTGAACGACAGCGGGCGCATCATCAATCCGATGATCGCCGCGGGCCAGATCATGGGCGGCGTCGCGCACGCGATCGGCAACGCGCTGTTCGAGCTCATGGCCTACGACGAGCAGGCGCAGCCGGTCACCACCAGCTTCGCCGAATATCTGCTGGCGAGCGCGACGGAAGTACCCAACGTGGAAGTGAGCTTCGTGGAGTTCCCCTCCCCGCTCAATCCGCTCGGCGTAAAAGGCGTGGGCGAGTCCGGCTGCGTGCCGGCGGCTGCCGCCATCGTCTCGGCCATAGAGAGCGCGCTCTCGCCGTTCGGCGTGCGCATCACCGAATATCCCGTCACCCCGGCGCGGCTACTGGCGTTGCTGCAGAACGCGAAGTCGTAGACTGGGCAAAGGCGCACCCCTTCCAATATTTGGGCGCTTGGCAAATCTCGAGCGCCGTGCCCATCCGGCCGGGTTCCCACGCTCGACCGCGTGAGTGAAATCGCTGGCCTGGGTCACGCAGGGCGGCGGGACGTGCAACGTTGGTCTTGCCCAGGTTTGAGCAGTCAAGCCCGCTCAATCGCCTCGGGTTGCGAGCAGCGGGTTCACGACCGACAGGCCGGCAAAACGACTGAAGTCGCGGTCGGCAGACCAGAGTTCACTCACGCCATGGTTGCGGCAAAGCGCCGCCACGCGGGCATCGTGCACCTGGGGGCCCGCAATGCGCCCATGGACAAGCAGCGGCCGCAAGCTCCCCCAATGCCCCGCCTTTTCCGCCAAGAGGGTGAGGGTGGGCGATTCGAGCCAGGCATCTACCTGGGCCAGAGCGCGGGCGAGCGGGGTCGGCGGCGCGTAGATACGCGGATGCGTAACAATGGCAAGGAACTCATGCAGGCACGGCCACGGAATGGCCCACGTGGCCTGTCCTTCCGCAAGCTCCGCCAGCCGCTGCGAGGCAGCTGCATGAAAGTGCGAATCGGCGCGATGCGCGTACACCAGAATATTAGTGTCCACCGCAATCAACCGCCGCGATTCCCATATGCCAGCTCGCGGAGGCTGTCCCATGAAGCGTTGCGGACGTGGGCCTGAAGCCCCTTTCCCTTGAAGCTGGCGCGTCGCAACTTGAACCGGACCCGGTGCTTGCCCTCGGCGAGGACACGATGAAGGCCGCGTTCCACCACGGTCCGCAGAGTGACACCTTCACGTGCGGCGAGCTCGCGCGCCTCGTGCAGGAGCGGGTCGGAGATCTCAATCGTCGTCTTCATTCACCCTTCCATATGGGAAGAGAAATATGGGTACCCATATCCTACGATACGAGCGCTAGCTGGGCAAGGTCCTGAGAGAGGTCCCCAGCTGAAGGCGACGTAATGCGTTGCGCTCATGTCTGATTCACAATTTATGCGTCGACGCATCGGGATCCAGCATTGGAAACGCAATCGGGGCTCCGCTCAAAACCGCTCGCGCTCGAGCGTGCGCCAGCGCGACATGCGCCGCTCCAGCCACATCACCAGCTCGGTGAGGATGACGCCGATGAGCGCGATCACGATGATCGGCACGAACAGCTTGGCGGTCGCGAACACGTTGGCGTATTCGACGATCATGCCGCCGAGCCCGCTGATCGCGGTAAAGAACTCCGCGACGATGATGCCGATGATGGCAAGCCCGACCGCAAGCCGCACGCCCGCCATGATGAACGGCACCGCCGCGGGCAGGACGATCTTCCAGAAGATCTGCCATTCGGTCGCGCCATAGGCGCGGCCGATCTCGAGCATGGAGCCGCGCACGTCGCGAATGCCGGCGTAGGTATTGACGGTGATGGGAAAGATCGCGACCGAGACGAGGATGGTGACCTTGCCGGCGAATTCGAGCCCCGCCCAAAGAATAATCAGCGGCACGAGCGCAATGCGCGGGATGGCGTAGAGCGCGTTGATGAAGGGATCGAGCACGTATTCGAGCGTGCGCCACTGCGCCATCACGATGCCGAGCAGGATGCCGACAATAACGGTAAGCGCCATGCCGACTGCAAACGGCCAGAGCGTCTGCACCATCGCCTTCTCCAGGGCGCCGCTTTGGATGAGCGTCACGGCCGCCTCGAAGATCGCGCTGGGCGGCGCCATGAAGATCGGGTCCATGCGCCGGCCGTAGTATTCCCAGATGACGAAGAACACCGCGACTGACGCCGTGCGGATGGCATTGGGACTGAGCAGGAGGGCGCGGAGCCGCTGCGCCGGTGCGGGTCTTGGCGCCGGAACGCAAACGCGCGGCGCCGCGCTCTGCTGTGATGTCATGCCTTGCTCCTGAGCATGTTGCGCAACTCGGCGCGATATTTGCCGAACTCCGGATGGGCGCGCACATCGCCCGCGAGGCGCACCGGCGCGACCGGCGATGCGACGATGCTGCGGATGCGTCCGGGGCCTGTGTCGAACACAAAGATGCGGTCCGAGAGAAACAGCGCCTCGTCGATGCTGTGGGTGACGAACACGACCGTTGCCCCGGTGCGCGACCAGATGCGCAGGAAATCCTCCTGCAGCTGCTCGCGCGTCTGCGCATCGAGCGCGCCGAACGGCTCGTCCATGAAGATGAGGATGGGCTTGCGCATCAGTGCCCGCGCGATCCCCACGCGCTGCTGCATGCCGCCCGAGAGCTCGTGCGGGTAGTGCTCGGCGAAGGCGGCGAGGCCCACGAGATCGAGGAAGTGGCGCGCCTGCTCGCGCCGCTCCGCTATGGGGAGGCCGTCGATCTCCAGCGGAAACTCGACGTTCCCCATCACCGTGCGCCAGGGCAGCAGCCCAAAGTTCTGAAACACCATGCAGGCGTCCTTGCGCGGCGCGGTGACCTCGCGTCCCTCGATGGTGATGCGGCCCTCGTCGGCAGCGATGAGCCCGGCAGAGAGACGGAGCAAGGTGGTCTTGCCGCAGCCGCTCGGACCAAGGAGCGTGACCAGCTCGCCCTTGCGCACGCTGGCACTGACGCGGTCGAGCGCGACCATCAGCTCGGCACCATGCTTCCCTCCGGCGCCGCCACGCACGGCAAAGAACTTGCTGACGCTCTCGTACACGACCATCGCGTCGGGCAGCGGCGCTTCTCCGAAGGCTGATGACGTCATCACGTGGCCTCTGGCCGCCCACGGCGGCGACCCTCCCCTTCGGGGAGCGTTGGCCGAGACTACTTCTGATAAGCCCCGAGCTTCCGGATAGCGGCGGTGACGAAGCGCGGCTCCAGCACGTCCTTGGGCGGCGGCGCAACCGGCAGGTTGCCGAGCTTCATGTTGAGGTCGGCGGTGAACTCCTCGATGGCCGGATCGAGCCCGCCGCCGATACCCCAGACCTTTTCGGAATTGAGATCGCGCACCACGGATTTGAGAAAGGGCAGGTCAAGATCGGGAAGCCACTCGTGCAGGATCGCAGCCGCATCGTCGGGATCTTCCATGATGTGGCGCGAGCCACGAATGCTGCCTTCGGTCAGGGTCTGGAACGCTGCTGCCATGTCCGGCTTGTCGAGGGACTCGGCGCGTACCACGCTCCAGATGTAGCCGAGCCCGGGGAACTCGATGGACAGTCGCGTGAGCACGGTGACCTTATTCTCCTGCACGCCCTTGAGCGCGGTGACGGTGTTGATGAGCGTCGCGTCGGCGCGCCCGCCGATCACAGCCTGCAAGCGCGCGGCGTGCCCGCCGACCTGGACGAAACGCGTGCTCGATTCGTCGATACCATGCTTGCGCATGACGAGGCGCGGGAGCTGATCGGGCAAAGCGCCGGGACCGGAGGTGGCAAACGTCTTACCGACTAGGTCCTCGAGCTTCGTGCCTTTGCCGGTCGCAAGCACGAGGCTGTAGTCGCCGATCGGCTGCCAGGAATGAATGGCGCGGATGCTCGCGCCGGCGTGGATGGACGCGAATACGTTGAGCGTTCCGATCACGCCGATGTCGGCATTTCCGGAGAGCAGCACCCGCATGGTGTTGGCATCGCCGGTGACGTGGAGATCCTCGACTTCGAGTCCATCGAGCCATCCCTTTTTCAGCGCCACCAAAAAGGGCAGCGAGTAGGTCGTTACCGGCCCGGCTGAGACGAGCTTGATCTTGGCGGCAACCGCCGCGGGCGCAGGTGCGAACGTCAGCGCGATGGCACAGGCGAGGCTGGCCAACTTGTAAATCATGTTGAACAGCTCCTCACTGGCTGGGTTTGATGCCGAGATCCTTGGCGACTTCGGCCAAGCGCGCCCGTTGCTGATCGATGGCAGCGACAAATTCCGACGGCCCGCCGATGTTGACGATCTGACCGGTTGCAATGAGGCGCGACTCGACGCTGGCATCGGTCACCGCACGCACATCCTGTGCGATCCGCTCGCGCAGTTCGAGCGGCATTCCCGGCGGACCAAAGAACCCCACGAGGCCGTCCATCGTAAGCTCGGGAAAGCCGGCTTCGGCGGCAGTGGGAACATCGGGCAGCATGGGAGCGCGCACGCTGTTCGTCAGCATGATCGGCTTGATCCTGCCTGCCTCGATCTGCGGGCGCGCAATGGCGTACGCGCCCTCATAGACCTGCACGCGCCCCTCGGCGAGATCATTCGCTGCTTCCACCGGATTGCGGTAGGGCACCTTGGACATGTTCAGGCCCTTCGCCTGGAGAAATCCGGCGAAGGTGAAATCGAGCGCCCCGGTCACCCCCGCCCAGTTGAGCGTTCCCGGCTGCGCGCGCGCCATGGCGACCACGTCGGCAAAGCTGGCCAGCTTGAGCGAAACCGGCACCGAGATAGTGATGATGGTGTTCGACACCCGCGCGATCGGCAGAAGATCGCTCTGTTTGTAGGGCAGATTCTCGTGCAGATAGGGGTGCGCGGTGAAGGAAGAGGTGGGGGCCGCCAAAAGCACGTGATCATCGTGGGCGCCCAGGAAGCTGGTGATGGCAACGATGCCGTCACCGCCGGGACGGTTCTCGACCACGACGGGCTGGCCCCATCGCGCGCTGAGCCGGTCACCTAGAAGCCGCGTGCCGATGTCGACGCCCGATCCCGGACCAAGGGTTACCAGAAATTTCACTGGACGCTGCGGCCAGTTCTGTGCCGCGGCCGGCAGTCCACACCCGAGGACGGCTGTCACAACAGCAAATATGGCAAGAATAAACGGGCGTCGCGCTTTGGGCATGGCCTCCTCCATTTTTCAAATGAGATAGCAGCGTCGCCTGGACGAGCGAAAGGGAAATCCGGAACCGGGCACCGCGTCATGGTGCCCGCGTCTGTGCCCGCGCCGGCCGGATGGAGCACAACGACATCCGAGGAACGCCGCCCCGGATTGCACAAACGCAATCCGGGCTACGGTTGCGTTGGTTGCCGCTTGATTCCGGCGGCGACCACCGCCTGCGCCCACAGGTCAAGGTCAGCGGCAATGCGCGCCGCGAACTCGTCGGGCGTATCGCCGAGGGGATCGGCGCCCAGGCTCGCAAGGCGCGCGACGAATGCTGGATCTTTGACGGCGCGGGCGATTTCGGCAGCGAGCCGGTCGATGATCGGCTTCGGCGTTCCTGCCGGCGCGACGAGACCATTCCAGGTGATCACGTTGAACCCGGGGAAGCCGGACTCGGCAACGGTGCGCACCTCGGGGAGCTGGGGGCTGCGCTTGTCGCTCGACACCGCAAGCGCACGGATCGCGCCGCTCGCAAGGTGCGGCAAGGCATCGGAAAGGTTCGAGAACATGGTGGGAAGATGGCCCGCCACGATGTCGGTCAAGGCCGGCGAATTGCCGCGATAGCTGACGTTCGTCATTGCGATGTCGGCCCGGTGCAGGAACAGCGCCATGGCGAGATGAGTGACGCTGCCGACGGCGCCTTCGGCATAGCTCGGCTTCGCCGGCTGCGCGCGCACCCAGGCGATGAACTCCGCAACCGTCTTGACCGGCAGGTCCTTGTTGACAACGAGGACGAACGGATTGGTCGCCACCACGCTTATCGGCGCAAAATCCTTGAGCGAGTCGTAGGGCACCTTGCCAAGCGCAGGCTGGATCGCCAGCGGCGGCAGGACTCCCCAAAGCAAGGTGTGGCCATCGGCCGGCGCGTGCGCGACTGCTTCCGCAGCGATGATGCCGTTGCCGCCGACGCGGTTCTCCACCACGAATTGCCGCCCGAAGGCGTCGCTCAGGCGCTGCGCTGTGAGGCGCGCCAACACATCAGCGTTGCCGCCCGCGGCATAGGGCCCGATGATGCGCACCGGCCGCTGCGGCCACTCCTGCCCGTGCGCGAGGCCGGCAACAAAAAGAGCGCAGGCGAGCACGCAAGATGCGAACAGACTCGCGCAGGGCCGCGAGAGTAGAGAGCCTAAGCGCCGCATTGTCCGTTCCCTCGATCGGAACGCGCCATTTACAAGGCAAAAGCTGGGCACAGGAATGGCAGCCGGACTGCGTGCACTCAATACGCTCGGCCTGAAAAAAATCCGCAACTTCCAGAGGAACCTTCCTTGCCTTTGCGCATTGTCGGGCGGGACGTGACAATTGTAGGGGATCACAATGCCAACAGCTCTTGCCCGTACGGGTATGCCCAGTGCATCGGTTCCGGTGCAAGCGGCCGGCCGCCAGTCCTCTGACAATCTTC
>Ga0210402_10004429_pt1 | contig 12808 bp, 4 predicted proteins | sample IncBWC7MmetaG_FD_161055 | JGI IMG/M metagenome (GOLD analysis project Ga0210402, IMG submission 161055) | Forest soil microbial communities from Barre Woods Harvard Forest LTER site, Petersham, Massachusetts, United States - Inc-BW-C-7-M | ecosystem: Environmental > Terrestrial > Soil >...
GTCGAGCGAAAGCAGGTGATGCGGGTTCAGCCGCAGAGCTTCCTGAAAACACGGAACTGAATCCGCAAGGCGGCCTTCGCGCGTTGCAATGACGCCGAGATTGTTCCAGGCGTCGGGGAGGGTAGCGGGATAATTTGCGTGCAGTTTCACTGCCCGCTCGAAGATCTCGCGCGCAGCGGCGTTTTTGTTTTGATTCAGGTAGACGCCTCCGATACCGTACAGGGCCTCGCCACTCGAGGGGTCGTCGCGCAAAGCCCGCTGAAACGAGACTTCGGCTTGATCGAGGTATCCGCGCTGGAAAAACAGCGCACCGTAAGAAAGATAGTTGCGCCCGCATGCGAGAGCGAATGCCGTGCTAGGGAACGGTAGAGCGCGCGCCAGACGTTCAGCGTCGCTGCGGGGAATGCGCCGGAAGTCTTGCTCCACGTGCTCGGGAATCAGCCCGCCTTGATAAACCTTGACGATGTCGCCCTTGCTATCGAGCAGGAATGACGTCGGAAGACTGAGATCGCGGTGCCGGTCGAACAACTGGCGATAGAGGATGTTGTAAATGGCCGTAAGGTCCTGCGATGCGCGCAAAACTGGAAACTCAAGGCGCCGGGTGAAGGCAATGACATCGCCATCTGCCGAATCATCCACGTTCACGCTGATCAATTGCAAGCCTTTCGCCGCCCAATTTGCGTGCGAGTTTTGGAGCGCGTCCAACTCTTCCCGCGAATCCAGCGACTTCATCGTCCAGAGATTCAAAAGCACCGGCTTGCCGCGAGTCGCGGAGAGTGCCCGGACCTGCCCTGTCAGATCAGGGAGAGAAAAGTCTGGAGCCGCAACCGGCGCGAGAAGCCAGGTTTCAACCCGGCTTGGAAGTGGCTCGCCTTCAGTCGCGACTTGTGCAGCAAGCGGAGTGTGCTTGTTTGCTTGCGTTTTGAACGGCTCCAGTCGCGAGGGCTCCGCGCCTTCCACGACCGAAATCCTGTGATTGAGGGGAAGGTTGCGAAGTTCTTGCACCAGGCCGCTGGGCCAGCGAATCGATGCTCGCACTGGGCCTTTCGTCTCCCCCAGACCGAAGAAAATGTCTTTGCTGTGCTGCGACAAAAAGCCTGATCCGGCCTGAAGCACTCGCGTCTGGCGACCGAAACCGGTCTCAACGGTAATCGATGCTCCGATGGCATCGCGGTTGCTTCTTGTTCCTTGAACGCGAAACGTGATTGATGGGGGAAGTTCCTCCGTCACACTCTTCAGCAGCCGCAGCTGTGGAGCATTGCGGTTCTTCAGGAATATCTCGAGCCGTCCATCGTGATCGAAATCCGCGAGGGCGAATGCCCTGCCGTCTTCCACGAAGTCGAGCCCCACCACGGCGGAGACGTCGGAGAAGGTTCCATCTCGATTGTTGGCATAGAAAACATTTCGCTCGTAACCGCTCCAGGTGCCGTCAGAGCGAATAAGTTCGTTGATAGCCGCCCATCCCTGCTCGTATTCGTTCGACGCGCGGGCTTCATCGGGGGACAAAGCCACAACCTGCCGCCAGAAAAAGCTGTTGAGATCCTGGCGCGTAGGCCCCGAGACCATGCCGTTGGCGATGTAGAGATCGGGGAAACCATCGTGATCGAAATCGAATGCGTCGCTCGACCACGACCAGCGGCCCATTCCGACGCCTGCGGAATTAGTAGCATCGGCAAACGCAGTGGAGCGATCGCGAGACAAATTGTGAAGCAGCGAGTTCCCCATGGCGTGCTTTTTGTAGAGAGCCTTAACCTCGGTTAACGAATCCTTCTTAAAAATGTCCTGCGTCGTGACGCGTTCGCCGGCCGCGGTCCACATGTTGGCGACGTAAAGATCTTCTGCGCCGTCGTTGTTGTAGTCGAACCAGGAGACGCTCATCCCGGCGCCGACGTCTTCTGCCGCCGCCTGTGAAGCGACATCGGTGAAGGTTGCGTCGCCACGGTTGAGGTAAAGATTTTTCCGGCCAAAATCATTCACTACATAAAGATCGGGCCAACCATCGCCGTTGCAGTCGCTCCATCCGCAGCAGAAGCTGTAACGAGTGTTGTTCTGATTCATGCCCGACGCGGCCGTTTCGTCGCTGAACGTGCCGTCACCGTTGTTGTGCATGAGGAAGTTGGGCGGCCCGTTCTCGGCATCGTGATACGGCGAAGGATATTTATATTGCCCGGTACCTTGGTAGTAGGCGTAAAGGCAAAAGTAAACATCGAGCCATCCATCGCGGTCGTAGTCGGCAGCAGCCGCGCCGGTGAAGGTTCCCTGCGGAGGATTCGCGAACCGGAATGCGTCCGGCTTCTGACGAAACTTGCCACCGCCTTCATTTAGGAACAGCAACGGACCGTTCGTCCGCACGACGATCGCGTCCTGGCGGCCGTGGTTGCTGAAATCGGCGAACAGCGCGCAGGCCGTATTTTCCAGAATTCCGAGGCTGGAGGATTCGGTGATGTCTTCGAACGTTCCATCGCCACGGTTGCGATACAGGCGGTTGGGCAGGCCCGCAGGCTGGCAAACATAAAGATCGTCGAAGCCGTCGTTGTCGATGTCTGCAAGCGAAACACCGTTGTGTCCGTGGATGTCAATGCCGCAGGCGCCGTCGAGCACGGTGCGCCAGTAGTCCGTGCCATGGAGCAACTGTTCAGGGTAGGAAGAATTGCCGCCGAGCGCGGAGGCCGTGACGTCCACGTAGAAGGGCGAACTGGAACGGGCCTGCGTTTCGTCAAGTCCTCGCCAGCTGCGGAGAAGAAAGACTGCAGTGGAGGACGGCTCCCATGCCAACTCCCAGTTGCCCACGCGTTGTTCGCGGTGGAAGCCGTCGCCAGTGCCCACGATTTCATAGCGCACGCGAGTCCGCACGAGTCCATGCGCTTTCGTTGGCGATGGCGTCGGCGTGGCGGCCTCCGCACCAGGCGCATCGATCGCCGTAATCTGGAATTCGGCTGTCACGATTCGTGAAAAAACACTGAGCCCCGATTCCCACTCTCGAAGAAAGGCTTCGCGGTTGAGCGTGGCCTGAGCTGCAAACTTGTTCCGACGAACTTGAAGCGTCGAACCGGAGCGTACAACTTGCGATTCCACCGGCCGCAGAGATCCACCTGAGAAATCGGCCGCGAGGGCCTTCGCGATTGCCTCGGTCGCCCCAGGGGACTGCAGAAGGTCAGCGCTCCACTGCGCGAGGATCACCGCGATCTGGTCGGCATATTTTTCCGTGACGAACTCATCGAGACCCGCCTGCACCTTCAGCAGCGTGGCATCGAGCGGCCGCTCGGTTCGATAGTGAGGTTCCAGGTGGAAAGCTGAACCGGCCGGTTCATTCCGGCGCGCGATGGATTTGGAATCAGGAAATGGAAGTCCCCATAAACTCGATGGGAGTAGAGTTGCGCCGGCGCCCTGACAGAAGCGGACCAGAAAGTCGCGCCGGCGAAGATCGACGGATTGACCCGGCTTCCCTGCCCAGTTCAGAGTGATGTCCCTCGATGTGTCACGTGTGGCACCGAAACTAACATTCGGGATTGGGCCGGTCAAGGCTGGTGCGTCAGACGCGCACAGGACCGATTGATGCGATAATTTTAACGACGGCCGCGCGATGCGAGCGGACTCTCAACCCGCTGATTTTTCATCGCTGGCCGCTACTGCTGCCGCGCAACTGTTTGGCCCGGGCCTCCGACTGTTGTGCTTCAGCCTTCTTGCCGAGACCGAGATACGCCTTGGCCAGCAGATCGAAGATCGTGGCATTTCTTGGCTGTGCCTTCGACAGCGCTTCTAACGACTTGGCGGCGTCCGCGAAGTTGCCGCCTGTCATCTGCGCATCCGCCAAACCTAACTGCGCCTCCACGCTGCCGGATTGCAGCAACAACGCAGCTTCAAATTGATCTTCGGCCGCTTTCGGATCTTTCAGATCCAGGTACACGCGGCCGAGCAGCAAGCGAGCCGGTAACTGCCCCGGCATGAGCTTCAGGCTGGTTTCCAGAGCATCCCGCGCGCCGGCCGGATCATGCGCCTTTTGCAGCGCCTGGCCCGCGTAAAACGAAGCCGTGGCGTCATCCGGACGGACCTCCATCGCACCTCTTAGATGTTGCGCGGCTTTAACAAAATCTCCTGCCTGCAGTTCCAACTCTCCGAGCTGACGCAAAGCCGTCGGCGACTTCGGGTCGAGCGCGAGTACCTTCTCCAGCGCTTTGCGGGCATCTGCGGAGCAATTGTCATCCGAAGCGATCATCGCGGCATGCAGTAGATTCTGCTCATCGATTTTGTCTTTCGGGTCTGGCAGCGAAGACGAGTTGGAGGCGGCGTCTTGCGGAGATCCATCTTTGGATGCCTCAACCGAAACCTCTCTGGCGTGAACTTCCGCCAGCATCGAACGCGACTTCTGCACGCGCGCGTCCTGAGGCTCGTACTTGTTGTTCGACTCGGCAACATCGAGTTGCAAATCGTAGAGCTCGGGCCGTGGCGCCTCAATAAACTTGAACCCGTCGCTGCGCACCGACCGCAGTGGGGCCCACCCGAAACGCAAGGGGTAGTCGGTTTCTCCAAAGGCTGGGCGGCCAGCTTCACTCTTGCCGGCAAAATAAGGCTGCAACGAGTCCCCGTCTCGCCTGTCAGGCGCAGGCCCGCCGGCCAACTCGATCAGAGTCGGCATAATGTCGAGGGTGCGCACCTGCGCCGTGACTGTGTTACCAGCACTGAGTTCATCGGGGAGCTTAACGATCAACGGTACGTGAGTCGTCGAATCATAGAGGAAGATTCCGTGAGTGTCTTCATGGTGTTCGCCCAGGCCCTCGCCGTGGTCGCCAACCACGACGAAGATCGACTTACGGTACTTGCCGATACTTTTGAGGTAGCCGACGAAGTGCGCTAGCGCAGAGTCCGCATAGGCGATTTCGCCATCGTACAAGCGATCTTTGTAGATCTGCGAGTAAGGCGCAGGCGGTTCGTAGGGATCGTGAGGATCGTAGAGGTGTACCCACACAAAATGAGGGCCGGCCGGGTGCGTGCTCAACCATTTTTCCGCGTGAGCCACAACTTCCATGCCGCGGCGTTCAACGCGTCCCCAGCGCGATTTCGTCGATGCATGTTCCGGAAAGTTGTCGTAGAAGTCGAACCCGCGATCGAACCCCGGGGCCAGAGTCTTGCTGTCGAGGATCACTGCACCGATAAATGCGGCAGTGTGATAGTCGCGCGCCTTCAGCAACTCCGCGATGGTGGGATAGGCCGTCGAGAGTGGCACTGCGAAATCCGTCACTCCGTGCGAACCGGGAAGAAGCCCGGTCAGGATGCTGGCGTGGGAAGTGTTCGTGATTGGGCTCGGCGTAAAAGCCTGGGTGAAGCGCACGCCGTCTTTCGCCAGCGCATCCAACGCCGGCGTCGATCCATCGGCGTAGCCGTAACAGTGAACGTGGTCGGCCCGAAGCGTATCGATCGTGATCAAGAAGATATCCGGAGGCAGCGTCTTCGCGGGCGCGGACGCAGACGAAGCCCCGGCACAGGTGGCCCACAGGGCGCACATTCCGATCAGGGTGGAGAAACACTTCACAGGCTCATCAGCGTAGCACACCGAGTGAGAATCGCACTGCGGATTGCCAACGCAACTCTGTCGTATAATCTTTCCTTCCCATGTCACCCTTCCGGCTTCTTTCGCTATTGTGCACAGCCGGCCTCCTTTTCACTCCACACTTGCACGCCGCCCTCGAGCGAAAACCGAATGTGGTGTTCATCACCATCGATACCCTTCGGGCCGATCACCTTGGCTGCTATGGATACAAGCAGATTCAGACTCCGAATATCGACGCGCTGGCCGCTCACAGTGCACGCTTTGAACGTGCTTACACTCCTGTGCCGGTCACGCTGCCGGCGCACACTGCCATCTTTACCGGTACCTATCCCACGCTCAGCGGTATGCACGACTTCAGCGGCAACAAACTCAACCCCGGCCAGTCGACTCTCGCTTCCGTACTTAAGCAGCAAGGCTACGCAACCGCGGCAGTAATCGGGTCGGCGGTTCTCGACTCGCGCTTCGGCCTGAACAAAGGCTTCGATTTTTACTATGACCACTTTGATTTCAACCGTCTGTTGGAATCGAATCTCGAAGAGATGGAGCGGCCGGGAAACGTCGTGACCGACGTCGCACTCGACTGGCTAGACAAGAACTACAAGGCCAACTTCTTTCTGTGGATGCATCTCTACGACCCGCACTACCCGTACCGCCCGCCCGCTCCCTACAGCGAGCAATATAAAGATCGACCCTATGATGGGGAGATCGCCTTTGCCGACGCGCAGGTCGGGCGTTTGATCGCTTTCTTAAAGACCAAGGGTTTGTACGAGAACACGCTGATTGTGCTGACGGGAGATCATGGAGAGAGTCTCGGCGAACACGGCGAAAAGTTTCACGGGTTTTTCGTTTACAACGCGACCCTGCATGTCCCGGTGATCATTCATCTGCCCGGAAATGATACTGCGAAAACGCTGCCGGAATTAATCAGCCTGACCGATCTGATGCCCACGGTCTTGCAAATCGTGAAAGCCGACAATCCTGCGCAGGTGCAGGGGCGTAGCCTGGTGCCGCTGATGACGCCGAAAAAGGAAGACGACTCTCGCAGCTTATATGCGGAGACGTTTCTCCCGCGCATCCACTTTAACTGGAGCGAACTGCGGTCCGTCGAGACCGAGAGATATCAGTTCATTCAGGCCCCGAAACCGGAGCTCTACGATCTCAGCACAGACCCTGCCGAAACGCGAAATCTGTATTCCAACAAGAAGGCGGTCGCGGATGAACTGCACGCTCGCCTGAACGCACTGATTCGTCAATACAGCGCGGACCAGGAGTTGGCTGAAAAGACCGGCCTCGATCCCGCGCTCATGGAGCGGCTGAAATCCCTGGGATACGCGGGCTTTTCTGGCGGGGGAAGCGCCAGCTCGACCGATACTTCCCTGCCGGATCCAAAAGAGCGAATCCAGACTTACGAGCTGATTTCGGACGCCATCGCGGAGAGCCAGCACGGCGAATATCAGAGCTCAACCGACAAGCTGCTGGCCGCTCTCAAGACCGATCCTGCGTCAGTTCCCGTCCATTACTTATTGGGACTGAATTATTATCGTCTACGCGAGTTTCAGAAGGCTGCGGAAGAATTTCAGCGTGTCCTGCAACTCAGCCCCGATTACGAATTGGCAGTCTTCAATCTGGGTCTCGCGTATGCGCGCACCGGCGACTTCGATCAGGCGATTCAGATGTTGAAGCGCGCTGTCGAGCTGGACAAGACCAATTTTTCGGCCGCGTATAACCTGGGCGCCGCGTATCTGAAGAAGCAGATGGTTCCAGAAGCCATGGCCGCATTCCATGAGTCTGTCGACATCAATCCCGACTATGCCGCTGCCCATCGGGCCATAGGGGAACTCTTGCTATATCAGGGTCAAGTGGATGATGCCATCGCGGAGTTACGCCGTTCCGCCGAACTAGAGCCGCGCGACCCCGCTACGCATGCGGCGCTGGCGAAGGCGCTAGCCGCCAAAGGCCTGAACGCGGAGGCCGATGACGAACTGCGAAAAGCACAGCGCCCTCAATGAAACCTGAGCGCACGGATCACAGATGATCGCAACGGAATTACGAGCGGGCGGCGGATCGCGGAGAAACGTTTCGACGATGAATTGGTCAACCGCGCTCGAAGGGACCGCTCGAATCTTATCGTTCCTCATTTTTTTTCTCGGAACCGTTCAAGTTTTCGCAGCCGCACCTGCCGCCCCCAAGCCGTCGCCGAATGTGATCCTGATTACGATCGACACGGTTCGCGCGGATCATCTTGGATGCTACGGCGCCAAGAATATTCGGACCCCAACGCTCGACGCGCTGGCCCGTGACGGTATTGTCTTCGAACGCGCCATCTCGCAGGTGCCACTGACGTGGCCGTCTCATGCTGCCATTCTCACCGGCCAATACCCGTTCCAGAGCGGAGTGCAGGATTTCACTGGCCAACCTCTCGACGCGCGTTTTCGGTCCGTCGCGCAGGCATTCAAACAGCGTGGATATGCCACGGGTGCGGTCGTCAGCGCGTTCGTTTTGGATCGGAGCTGGGGGTTAGCTCGCGGCTTTGATTTCTACGACGATGCATTCCCCGCGGCAGCTTTTGCCCATCGCGATCTCGGACTTGTCGATCGCAGGGCTGGCGAAAGCGTGGACCACACGCTCACCTGGTTGCAGAAAAACCCACGGCGTCCTTTCTTTTTCTGGCTTCACCTATATGATCCGCACAGTCCCTACGATCCTCCTGAGCCCTACCGTAGTCAGTATCAGGGTCACCTCTACGACGGAGAGATTGCGTATGCCGATCATGAACTCGGTCGTTTGATGGCGTGGCTGAAGCGCAAGCAGCTTTACGATTCAAGCTTGATCATGTTTCTCAGCGACCACGGAGAGTCCCTGGGAGAACACGGCGAACACGAACACGGTTTTTTTGTTTACAACGCCACCGTTCATATCCCGCTCATCGTCAAACTGCCTGCGGGAAGCGGCATTCGGCCGGGTCGTGTCTCGCGGCCGGTGGAAACAACCGCGGTTGCTCCAACCTTGATGCAAGCTTCTCGAATTCATGACGCCATGGAGAAACAGTTCTCATCTCCGAGCCTTCTCCAAAACAATGCTCCCCTTGACGATGCGGCATACAGCGAGACGTTTTATCCTTTCAGTTCTTTTGGCTGGAGTCCCCTGCACGCACTGGAGACCAACCGTTTCCACTACATCGATGCGCCGCAGCCTGAACTTTATGATGTAGTCGCCGATCCCGAAGAGAAGAACAATCTTGCGGCGCAACAGACTGCGACGGTGGCAGTTCTCAAGGACAAGCTGCAGGCACTACTGCGCGAACGGCCCTACGCGCCTGTGGTCGATAGTAGCTCTGGGCTAAGTCCTGACGCGCTCGACAAATTGCGCGCCCTCGGATATGTTGCTTACCGTTCTCCCGTATCCTCCGAGGTTCTGGCTGGCGGACTGGCCGATCCCAAAAGCAAGCTGTTGGAGTTCAACTCGATTCTCGAAGCAGAGGATGCCCTGCAAGCCGGAAACGCAAAACGCGCGGAAGAAATTTTGGCCCCGGTTCAGCAGCAGGACCCGAAGATGTATGTGATTCCTTTCCTTCTAGGTGAGACCGCCCTGCGAAACCAGGATTGGACCCGTGCCGCTGAACAGTTGCAGCGCTGTATGGACCTCAATCCGAGTTTTGACAACGCGATGACCGGCCTGGCGCGCGCGTTGGCGAAACTGGGACGCACCGATGACGCAAAGAACTGGCTGAAGAAAGCGACCGCGAGCAATTTTAACAACTACCGCGCATGGTATGAGCTTGGTCTCCTGGAGGCGGGGAGCGATCTGGCGGCGGCGCAAGTATCCTACGAAAAGGCAATTGCGATTCAACCCAATTTCTCGGTGGGGCAACGCGAGTTGGGCATGTTGCTCTTCAATCAGAAGAGTTACGCAGCCGCGGTGCCCAAGTTTGAAAAGGCAATCGCGCTGGGATTGAATGATGCGCCGTTATACAACTTTCTTGGCATTTGCTACAACCAGACTCATCAATTGCAGAAGTCCATTCGCAGCCATCAGGCGGCGCTGAAACTCGACCCCAAACTGGCCGAGGCGCACCTTAACCTTGCGTACGACTATCAACTCTTGAATCAACCAAAGACTGCGCGAGAGGAATACCAGCAGGCGTGCAACCTGGAGCAGAGGTTCTGCAAGTTCGTTCCGCCCCAGTGAGCCACCGCACGAAATCAGGCTCTTCCACCAGCCAGAGCGTGTCAGAAAACGGACGCCGGGAGCTAGGGGGAAAAAGCCGACGTATTACGCCACGGAGTGCGTAACTCATTCATCAAGAAATGCTATTCCGGTCGGTGATCTGAGGTGCTCTGACTAAGCAACCTGTAAAGCAGTTCGTTGGCCTTGGGCACAAACGGCACAGACGGAAAGGCTTTCAGGAAGGCCTGTAACTCGGAAATCGCATTCTGCCGCCGGTTCTGCTGGAGATAAAGATTTATGAGCTGCAGATGGGCTTGCCACATCGTGGAGTCCAGTTGCAGAGCCGTGCGCAGGCTCTTCTCCGCTTCTGCGGGCTTGCCGGTGCGTTCGTAGAGGGAACCTTGAAGGAAACTTCCGAACGCAGAATCGGGCCGACGCTGTAGCCCGGCGGTCAGGGCTCCATCGGCTTCGGGATAGCGATCAGTGAGCATCAAGACATTGCCTAGGTTAAAGTAGGCCTGTGCGTCATTCTGATCGAGCCGGATCACTTCCTGGAATTGCTCTTCCGCCAACTTGAAATCAGACTTGCTGAGATAGACAGATCCGAGATTGTTGTGGGCGGGATAATAATCCGGAGCAATCTTTAAGGCCTTTGAGTAGCGCTCGATGGCCTCGTCGGACTTGCCTTTTCGTTCAGCCTCAAGTCCCCGCTCGTATTCTTTAAGCGCCGCTTTGGGGAAGCGCTTGTTGTAGCTAGCGGGATCAACAAGGTAGGGATTGCTACCCGAAACGGGCGAAGCAACTGGGTCGTGCTTTTGCGCGCTTTGGCGGGGACGCAGAATGATGAAGGCCATTGCGGTGGCTATGGGTTCGGGATGGAGCATCACACGCTCGTCGACGGGCTCATAAGACTCGTCGTTGATAACAATGTGGTATTCACCTCCAACCAGATTGTCGAAACCAAACTTCCCCTCTCCATCCGCGTACATGCTGCCAATGGGGCTACCGCGAAACACTAACTGCACCATGATTTGATGCGATGGGAAATCACCCCGGCTGACCCTAAGCTGGCCAAAGATGTTACCTAGTTCCGCCTGCTGCGCCGCAAGCGTGCGAGGGAAGAGGAAAACGAAAAGGATCAGGAGTGGAGAAAGCTTGCGGGCCATAACTTACCGCCGAAAGAAAAAAGGACCCGTTCGCGGCATAGGCGAGCGGGTCCTGAAAAATGAACCGGTTAGAAGCTGATCTTCAGGCCGGCTTGCATTACGCGCGCACCAAGCGTTCCAGCAGCTTTGCCGAAGATTCCGCTCGTGATGCCGTTGTGCGCGCCTCCGCCAGCTGTAGCTAGAACGAAATTGGCGCGGTTGAAGATGTTGAAGGCGGCAACCTCAAACTTTACGCCTACCCTCTCCGTCACTTTAAAGTTCTTGGCCATCGTCATATCTGTTTCCCACGATCCAGGGCCTACGAACGTATCGCGTCCGAGATTGCCGACGCAGCCGAGACACGGGCTCGAGAAGGTTGGAACACCTGAGAATGCTGCTCCAGTCGACGGATTGTTACCCCAGCCATTAGCCCATTCGGCTCGAGTCGGTTGGAAGCTTGCTAGGGAGGAGTTCGGACGCTCGTTCCGTCCGTGAGTCAGTAGGTAGTCACCTCCGGCGTTGACGCACAGTCCTCCATCGACTCCAGCCTGGGAGCAATCCCCTGTCAGCCTAGCTGGACTGTTGCGGTACGGTTGCCAGTGAGGGCCACTCTGCAGGGCCCAAATTCCATTCAGAGACCAGCCTCCAACAATCTTCCCCATGACGCCGTTCAGGTTTTGCCCCGGGATCAGCCATACGTGATTGATCACCAGCCGATTGCGGATGTCGTAGATAGAGTTGCCCCGGTCGAGCGAGGGGTGGGTTGGGTCGGTGGTGAAACCCTCGCCGCCAGCAGCGCCGTTTGCCGTGGTAGCGCCGCTATGCCAGGTTGATCCGTTATCGATTGAGTGACTGTAGGTGTAGTCCACGTTCAAAAGCAGACCGTGGCTCATTTGCCGCTTCAAGGAGGCCTGCAAAGAGTTGTAGTTGGAGTTCACCACGTTTTCCCAAACGCGCAGACGCCCGTAGTTGGGATTCGGCCGACCACCATACCCGGTCTCGGTCTCTCCCAAATTGTTGACCAGTGTGACGCCGGCTGGCAACAAAGTGCCGGGCAGACGGTTTACGTCCTCAGCGCGGAAGAGCTTGTGACCAGTGGTGCCGACAAAATCCACCTCCAAAACAGTCTTGGACATGATCTCGTGCTGAATACCGAAGTAATAATTGTAGACGTAGGGATCATCGATGCCTTGCGGGAAGATGATTCCCGTAAGAGTAGCCGTGTTGGGATTCTGACCATACCAACCATCGATGTTGCCTTGCGCCTGGGCCTGACCTGCCGGTCCCTGATTGGGATTGGTCGGAGCCCCAGTGTAGGTCGGGGCAACACCTCCGGCCCCGAACTGGGCGCCGCCTGTAGCCGCGCAGCCGACGCTTACAGTACACGTTGAAGGACCGTAAACGACAGTGTCGCCGCCACCTCCAAAAGCATCGAACATCTGGTTGAAGGAGTAATACGGCAGATTCCACCGAGAATTCGACAGCGGGTTATACAGCGTACCCTCGTAAGATAGACCGAAACCGCCGCGAATCGCTGTCTTGCCGTTGCCGAAAACGTCATAGGCAAAACCAACGCGTGGACCAAAATCTTTGTGGCGGCCTTTGCCTAACGAGGAAGAGGCTGCGAACCCACCCGGCCCGCACACCCCTGCCATTTGAGCATAGGCCATTTCACCGGGAGTATCACAGCCTGAATTCCCGGCTGGCACGTTGGCATTCAGCACCCCCAAGATCGGGTTGCCACCTGGCCCCGGAATAAACGTCGTGGCCAGATTGTTCTCTTCCGTGTGACGGCTATAAAGGTCGTAGCGCAGCCCGAGCTGCAAGGTCAGGCGCTTCGTGGCTTTCCAGTCATCCTGAAAGTATGCGCCCATTTCGATATTCCGCCAGTGGCGGAAGTTACTCGCCAGACTGGAATTCGGGATTGTGTTGTTGTTCGCTAACGCCA
>Ga0210402_10004430_pt1 | contig 12805 bp, 9 predicted proteins | sample IncBWC7MmetaG_FD_161055 | JGI IMG/M metagenome (GOLD analysis project Ga0210402, IMG submission 161055) | Forest soil microbial communities from Barre Woods Harvard Forest LTER site, Petersham, Massachusetts, United States - Inc-BW-C-7-M | ecosystem: Environmental > Terrestrial > Soil >...
AATGCCGACCAGCCCGAAGCCGCCGCACATCACCATCATGCCGTCCTGCAGCACGCCCTCGAGCGCCGACTTGGCATCCTTGTAGACCTTGTTCGCCATTGCCCCTCTCATCTCCTCCCCTTCGCGGATCCCGCGAAGGGGAGGTGTCGCCGTCATACGGCGACGGAGGGGTCATGGGCAACAGCGACTCTTCGTGGCTCATGACCCCTCCGCCCGCTTCGCGGGCACCTCCCCTGCGCGGAATCCGCGCAGGGGAGGAAGTCGCTTCAAGCAGCCTTCTTCTGATGATGGCTATGAAGCTTCGCCCCGAGCACGCGACGGATGGCGTTGAATTCGGGGCTGGCGACGTCGCGCGGGCGCGGCAGGTCGAGCGCATTGTCGCTTTCGATGCGGCCGGGGCCGGGCGTCATCACCACCACGCGGTTGGCGAGGAAGATCGCCTCCTCGACCGAGTGCGTCACGAAGACGACCGTGAGCTTCGTGCGCTGCCAGATCTCCAGCAGCTCGTCCTGCAGGCGCTCGCGCGTCATGGCGTCGAGGGCGCCGAACGGCTCGTCCATCAGCACCAGCTCGGCGTCGTTGGCGAGCACGCGGGCGATCGCCACCCGCTGCTTCATGCCGCCCGAGAGCTGGTGCGGATAGGCGTTGGCGAATTTGGCCAAACCCACCAGCTCGATGAACGTGTCGACCGTCTCCTTGACCTGCGAACTCGCCAGGCTGCGCGCGATCGGGCCGAAGGCGATGTTGTCGCGCACGCTCAGCCACGGGAACAGCGCATAGTCCTGGAACACCATGCCGCGCGAGGGATCGGGCTCGGCGATCGGCTTGCCCCACATCAACGCCTCGCCGGACGATGGCTGCTCGAAGCCCGCCATGATGCGCAGCAGGGTCGACTTGCCGCAGCCCGACGCGCCGATCAGGCAGACGAACTCGCCCTTGGCGATCGAGAGGCTGGCGTCGGAGAGTGCATGGATCGTCTGGTCCTGCAGCTGGAAGACTTTGGAGACCCGCTTGATCTCGACGATGGGGTCCGCCGTGTCAGCCATGATGGTTGGGGCTCCAGCGCAGCAGCCGGTTGCCGATCAGCACGACCACCCGGTCGGAGAGATAGCCCGCGACGCCGATCACGATCATGCCGCAGATCACCAGCTCGGTGCGCGACAAGGTGCGGCCATCCATGATGACCGCGCCCAGGCCCTGCGGCACGCCGGTCATCTCGCCGACCACGATGACGAACCAGGCGAGGCCCAGCCCGAGCCGCAGGCCGGTGAAGATGGCGGGCGTCGCGGCCGGCAGCACGACCTTGTAGAACTGCGCGTTGCCGCGGCAGCCCAGCATCGAGGCCGCCTCGAACAATTTGGGATCGACCGAGCGCACGCCGAAGATGGTGTTGAGCAGGATCGGATAGAAGGCGCCGAGGCAGACCAGCGCGAAAGCCGACTTGGCGCCCAGGCCGAACAGGATCATCGACAGCGGCAGCCACGCCGTGACCGGGATCGGCCGCATGACCTGCAGGAAGGGATCGAGCAGCATGCGCGCCGTCGGCATGCGGCCGACCATGATGCCGATCGGCAGGGCGAAGAGGGCGGCCAGCGCGAAGCCGCCATAGACCCGGCTCATCGACGCCAGCAGATGGGTGAGCAAGGTCCCTGAATAGGCATCGTCGTAGATTCCGCCGACGGCGAAATCGACCATGTACTCGGCGACCGCGTAGGGCGTCGGGATCAGCAGGGTCCAGCGCTCAGTCGTCGCCACCTGCCAGAAGGCCAGCAACAGCAGCGGCACGATCAGCGCCAGGACGACCGGCTTGGCGCGGCGCCACAGCGACCTCGGACGGCCGGCGGAAGCTGCCGCCGGCTCGGCGCCCGTGTCGAGGCTGGCGTCGGCGATCGTCATGGCATCCTAGCTGTTGGCGATCTCGTCCGAGAACTTCGGATTGAGGAAAGTCTCGAACTTGGGCAGGGCGCGGATCTGCTTCAGCTCGAGCATCTGCTGGGCGTAGGTCTTGGCCTGGCCCTGTACGGTGGCGTCGAGCTTCCAGACATATTCGACATTGTTGGCGCCCAGCGCCTGGTCGACGGCGGCGCGGTTGGCGCCCAGCTTCTGCACCGTCATGTCGGTCACCAGGGGCTTGTTGGCCATCATGAACTCGACGGCCTGGCGATGGGTCTTCAGCATCGTGCGCACCAGGTCGGGATTCTTGGCGACGGTGTCCTCGTGGGTGCCGAAGATCATGTTCAGCCCGCCCATCGGCGTCGAGTAGGGATACTCGACGAGCTGGCCCGCGCCCGAGGTGATCGAGAGAGCCGGGCCCGGCTCGGCGCCGACATAGGCGTCGACGTCGCCGCGCGCCAGCATGGCGGGCATCTCGCCGAACGGCACGCGCACAGCCGTGACGTCCTTGATCGACAGGCCCTCCATGCGCAGCCGCTCCATGATGAAGACTTCCTGGGTCGAGCCCGGCCAGATGCCGACCCGCTTGCCCTTGAGGTCCTTGACGGTCTTGATGTCGGAGCCCGCCTTGGAGATGACACCCATGCCCTTGTTGGAGAGCGCGCCCACGACGACGACGGGCTCGCCGACCGCGCCGCCCAGGATCGCGGCGGCGATGCCGAAGGTGCCGAAATCGACCGACTTGGTGACCACGGCGTTCTTGCCGTCGGTCGGGCTGTCGAAAACGATGATCTCGATCTTGAGATCGGCCGGCGCGAATTTTTCATAGAAATACGGCGGCATGGAATGGACCAGCCGCAGCGCGCCCATCTTGACCGTGCGGGTCTCGGCCCGCAGGACGGCCGGGGCGGCCAAGGTAGTTGCGGCGGTGGCGGCGGCAAAGCCCGCACCCGCGAGCAGACGTCGACGTTGGATCATGAGGGCCTCCCGGCTTGGTTGCCCGGAGGCTCGCAACAGCCGTGCCAAACGGACTTAGCTGAGCAGCATGAGTTGCCGCGTCAGCGCGCCGTCGGCATCGCGCAGTTCGTGGGTGATGGTGAAATGGTCGGCGCCCGCCACCGGAATCAGCACCCCCGGCAGGTGTTCCGCGGCCCGCCTGGCATGGAGGTGGCGGCTGTCGGCGACCAGGGGCGGCAGCTCGGCCGTGCCGTAGGTGATGGCCAGCGGCTTTTTCACCATGGGCAGGCGGAGCGGCGAGAGGCTCGCAAGCTCGGCGTCGGTGAGCTGCAATTTGTCATTGAGGTAGGTGTCGCGGATCGGCCCCAGCTCGAACACGCCCGACACGGCGAGGCCCGCGCTCACCCGGGCGTGGCCCAGGCATTGCGCCGTGAGATGGCCGCCGGCCGACCAGCCGGACAGGATCACCTTGCCCTTGATGCCGTGCGCCGCCCCGTTGGCCGCCAGCCAGTCGAGGGCCGCATGGATCTCGGCCACGATCTCGGTGAGCGAGGCGTCGGGCGCCAGGGTGTAGCCCGGCAGGGCGCCCGCCCAGCCATGGGCGTGCACGCCGGCGATCAGGCTCGCGAACTGGTCGCGGCTGTTGCGCTGCCAATAGCCGCCATGGATGAAGACGAGGCAGGGCGCGTCGGCGTCCTTGGCCGGGAAGAGATCCCAGACGTTGCGCTCCCGAGGCCCGTAGCGCAGATCGAGATGCCCGGGATGGGCCGTGCGGAAGGCCGCGGAGGCGGCGATGCGCGCTTCGTTCAGCTCGGCGCTGTTCTTGACGGCATCGGTGTTGTTGTAGGCCGCGTCGCGCTCGGCCCTCGTCATCATTCCCCAGTTCATCATTCCCCAGTTCTTCATCGGTCAATTCTTCCTGTCCAGGATCACGATGGCAATTCCCGAGATCATCAGCGCGGTGCCCAGCAGCAGGCTCCAGGTGATGCGTTCGCCGAGCAGGACGGCGGAGGCGGCGATGCCGAGCAGCGGCGTGCCCAGCATGCCGAGCGAGCCGGTCACCGGCGGCAGGGCGCGGGCGACCGAGACGGCGGCCCAGGTGCCGGCCGGGCCGGCGAACGAGCCGATATAGAGCAGCGAGATCCAGAGCTCGGGCTTGCCGAAATCGAAATGGCCCTGGGGCTCGAGGACCAAGGCGAGGCTCCACAGCAGGATCGTCGCCACCGCCATCTGCCAGGGCAGCACGTCGAGCGGCGCGCTGCGCCAGCGATGGCGGCGGGCATGCAGGATGGCGAGCGCCCAGGAGAAGCCCGCCAGCAGCAGCCAGCCATGGCCTTCGACGACCGCGCGGTTGCTCCAGTCGAGGCGGGTCGGATCGATCAGCACGACGATGCCGGCCATGCCGAGCCCGACGCCCAGCAGGGCGCGCCGCCCGACGGTCTCGCCGACGAGCAGCGACAGCGGCACCAGCCAGAGTATGGCGGAATAGGACAGCACGCCCGAGCGGCCCGGCGGCACGCTTTGCACGCCGAGATTGGCGAAGGCGAAGTAGAGCGTGAGCTGGAAGACCCCGACCGACAGCACGATCGGCCAGTCGGCGCGGTCGGGCCAGCGCAGGCGCCCGAGTGCCGTCAGCAGCACGACGGCGGTGAGGGCCGACAGGCTCGCCCGGCCGGCGGCCAGCCAGACCGGCGTGCTGGCCGCGAGACCGATCTTGATGATCGGGAAGGAGAGCCCGAACAACACGACCGCGGCGGCAAGCTGCAGCCACGCGATGCGCGGCACGCGCGCAGTGTCCGCGACGGTCATGGCTTTTACGCGCGCTTGGCTTGGGCCGTACTGAGCGGCTGCGGCAGGCGGGACAGCATCTCCTTGGGAACGACCTGCCAGAAGCGCTCGACTTCGCGATCCCAGTCGTTCAGCAGGCGCGCGCCCAGCGGCGATTTGGTCTCGGCGACATGCTCCTCGACCAGCGCCTTGAGCACCGCCTCCCAGTGCGGATGATCGATGCGCTGGAAGGCCACCGTCTCGGGATTGACCTTGAGGGTGAACAGATCCTCCGGATCGTAGACGAAGGCCATGCCGCCGGTCATGCCGGCGGCGAAGTTGACGCCTGTCGAGCCCAGGATCACCGCGGTGCCGCCGGTCATGTATTCGCAGCCGTTGCTGCCCACGCCCTCGACCACCGTGTCGGCGCCGGAGTTCCTGACGGCAAAGCGCTCGCCGGCGCGGCCCGACGCGAACAGCTTGCCCGCGGTGGCGCCGTAGAGGACGGTGTTGCCGATGATGGCGTTCAGCTCGGGCACCAGCTTGCTCGACACGGTGGGCTTGACCACGATGGTGCCACCGCTCAGGCCCTTGCCAACATAGTCGTTGGCGTCGCCGAACACTTCGAGCTTGAGGCCGCGTACGGCGAAGGCGCCGAGCGACTGGCCGGCGGTGCCGCGCAGGCGCACCGTCACGGTGTCGGGCTGCAGCTCGGCCATGCCGTACTTGCGCGTGATCATGGCGGAAAGCCGCGTGCCCACGGCGCGATGGGTGTTCCGCACGCTGTACTGCAGCTGCATCTTCTCGCGGTGGGTGAACAGCGGCTGGGCGTCGCGGATCATCTGGGCATCCAGCGTGTCGGGCACCTCGTTGCGGCCCTTGACCGTGCAGTGCACGGACTCGCGCCCGCCATCGGCCCGCGTCAGCAGCGGGTTGAGGTCGAGGTCGTCGAGGTAGCGCGCGCCGCGGCTCACCTGGCGCAAGAGGTCGGAGCGGCCGACGATCTCGAGCAGCGAGCGGTAGCCGAGCTGGGCCAGGATCTCGCGCACCTCCTCGGCGATGAAGCTGAAGAGGTTGACGACCTTCTCCGGCGTGCCGGTGAACTTGGCGCGCAGCTTCGGGTCCTGCGTGCAGACGCCGACCGGGCAGGTGTTGGAATGACACTGCCGCACCATGATGCAGCCCATGGCGACCAGCGAGGCCGTGCCGATGCCGTACTCCTCGGCGCCCAGCATGGCGGCGATCACCACGTCGCGGCCGGTCTTGAGGCCGCCGTCGGTGCGCAGCAGCACTTTTTCGCGCAGGCGATTGAGGGTCAGCACCTGGTGGGTCTCCGACAGGCCCATCTCCCACGGGATGCCGGCATACTTGATGCTGGTCTGCGGGCTTGCGCCGGTGCCGCCCGAGTGGCCCGACACCAGGATGACGTCGGCCTTGGCCTTGGCGACGCCGGCCGCGATGGTGCCGATGCCCGAGCGCGCCACCAGCTTCACCGTCACCCGCGCCTCGGGGTTGATCTGCTTCAGATCGTAGATGAGCTGCGCCAGATCCTCGATCGAATAGATGTCGTGGTGCGGCGGCGGGCTGATCAGCGTGACGCCGGGCGTCGAATGGCGCAGGCGGGCGATCATCTCGCTCACCTTGACGCCGGGCAGCTGGCCGCCTTCGCCGGGCTTGGCGCCCTGCGCCACCTTGATCTCGAGCTCGCGGCAGTTGTTGAGATATTCCGCCGTGACGCCGAAACGGCCCGACGCCACCTGCTTGATGGCCGACGAAGCGTTGTCGCCGTTGGAGCGCGCCTTGTAGCGCGCCGGATCCTCGCCGCCTTCGCCGGAATCGGACTTGGCGCCGATGCGGTTCATGGCGATCGACAGGGTCTCGTGCGCCTCCGGCCCCAGCGCGCCCAGCGAGATGCCGGGCGCCACCAGCCGCTTGCGCAGCTCAGTGATCGATTCGACCTCGTCGATGGTCACCGAAGCGCGGTCGCTCTTGAAGTCCAGAAGGTCGCGCAGGTTGATCGGCGGCAGGCGGCGCACCTGCTCGCTGTAGCGGCGGTACTTTTCGTAGGATTCGGTGTTCACCGCATCCTGCAGCATGTGGATGAGGTTGCCCTCGAAATTGTGCCGGTCGCCGCCGCGCCGCGTCTTGTAGAAGCCGCCGATCGGCAGGGCGACCACGTCCTCGTCGAAGGCGCGGGCATGCTGCTCGGCGATCTTCTCCTGCACGCCGCGCAGGCCGATGCCGGAGATGCGCGACGGCATGCCGGGAAAGAACTCGGCGACCAGCGAGCGCGACAGGCCGACCGCCTCGAAGTTGCAGCCGCCGCGATAGGACGACAGCACCGAGATGCCCATCTTGGACATCACCTTGAGCAGGCCGTCGTCGAGCGCCTTCTTGTAGTTGGCGAGGCAGGCGCTAAGCGACAGCTTGCCGAACAGGCCGCGGGCGTGGCGGGCGGCGATGGTCTCCTCGGCGAGGTAGGGGTTCACCGTGGTGGCGCCGACGCCGATGATGACGGCGGCATAGTGCACGTCGAGGCACTCGCCCGAGCGCACGTTGAGCGAGGTGAAGGTGCGCAACGACTGGCGCACCAGGTAGGAATGCACGCAGCCCGCCGCCAGGATCATCGGCAGCGCGGCGCGGTCGGCATTCACGTTGGCGTCGGTCAGCACGACATGCAGGCAGCCGCTGCGCACGCCATCCTCGGCTTCCTTGCAGATGCGCTCAAAGGCCTGGCGCATGGCGTCGAGTCCGCCCCTCTTGTCTCCAGGATGCGCGTCGAAGGTGCAGTCGATACGGCAGGCGGTTTCGCCCATGTACTTGCGCATCGCCTCGAACTCGGCGTTGAGCACGATCGGCGACTGCAGCGACAGCATCTCGCTCTGCTCGGGACTCTCGTCGAGGATGTTGCCCAGGTTGCCGAGCCGCGTGCGGATCGTCATCACGTTGCGTTCGCGCAGCGAGTCGATCGGCGGGTTGGTGACCTGGCTGAAATTCTGCCGGAAGTAATGGTGCATGCCGCGATAGGTGTCGCTCAGCACCGCAAGCGGCGCGTCGTCGCCCATCGAGCCGATGGCTTCCTTGCCGTCCTCGACCATGGGATGGAGGATCATCTCGAGATCCTCGATCGACCAGCCGGCGGAGAATTGCCGGCGGCGGAGCTCGTCCGGCTGGAAATGCTCGGCGGCCGGGGTTTCCTGCTTGATCAACGAGTCGAGCTCGACGGTGCGCGTCGTCCAGTCGGCGTAGTCGTGCGTCTCCGCCAGCATGTCCTTGAGCTCGCGGTCGTTGTAGAGGGCGGGCTGGTCCATATCGACGGCCAGCATCTCGCCCGGGCCCAGCCGGCCCTTCTCGACGATCTTGGCCTCGTCCTGCGGCACCATGCCGGCCTCGGAGCCCGCGATCAGCAGCTCGTCCGAGGTGCGCACGTAGCGCATCGGCCGCAGCCCGTTGCGGTCGAGCCCGACCAGCGCCCACTTGCCGGCGACGGCGGCGATGGCGGCCGGGCCGTCCCACGGCTCCATGACGCCGTTCACATAGTGATAGAGCGAGCGGTGCTTGGCGGGCACGTTGGGATTGGCGCCGACGGCCTCGGGAATCATCATCAGCTTGACCATCGGCAGGTTGCGATGGCCGCGCACCAGGAGCTCGAAGACGTTGTCGAGCGCCGAGGAGTCCGACGCGTCGGGCTGGATGATCGGCTTCAGGTCCTCGATCGAGCGGCCGAAGCCGTCGTGCTCGAGCCTGGCCTCGTGGCTCTTCATCCAGTTGACGTTGCCCAGCAGCGTGTTGATCTCGCCGTTGTGCGCCAGCACGCGGAAGGGCTGCGCCAGCTTCCATTGCGGGAAAGTGTTGGTCGAGTAGCGCTGATGAAAGATCGCGAAGCGCGAGGTGAAGCGCTCGTCCAGCAGGTCGGGATAGAAGGCCGACAGATGCTCGGCCAGGAACATGCCCTTGTAGACGACCGAGCGGCAGGAAAGCGAGCAGACGTAGAATTCCGGCACGCTCTCGGCCAGCGCCGCCTTCTCCATGCGCCGGCGCAGGATGTAGAGCTGCTTCTCGAACTCGCGGTTGTCGAGGCGGGCATCGCCGCGGCCGATCAGGATCTGCTCGATCTCGGGCCGCGTGGCGTTGGCCTTCTCGCCGATCACCGAGATGTCGACCGGCACCTGGCGCCAGCCCAGGATGGTGTGGCCGAAGCGCAGGATCTCGGTCTCGACGATGGTGCGACAGCGCTCCTGCGCGCCGAGATCGGTACGCGGCAGGAACACCATGCCGACGGCGATGCGGCCCGTCTGCGGGGTCTCGCCGCTCGAATCGCGCACGTGGTCGCGGAAGAAGTCTTGCGGGATCTCGACATGGATGCCGGCGCCGTCGCCGGTCTTGCCGTCGGCGTCGACGGCGCCCCTGTGCCACACCGCCTTCAGCGCATCGATGCCGGCCGCCACCACGTCGCGGCGGCGCTTGCCGTCCAGCGCCACGACCAGGCCGACGCCGCAGGAGTCGATCTCCTGCGCGGGGTTGTAGCCGTAGGCGGCGGTGAGGCGCGCGGTGCCGGCCTTGTAGTCGCGGATGTATTGCTCGGCGTCGAAATGATCGGACATGGCGTTGGTCCTTTCCTGTGGCCTTCCCCCTCCGCCCTTCGGGCACCTCCCCCGTATGACGGGGGAGGCAAGATCTTCTCCTCCCCCGTCATACGGGGGAGGTGGCCCGAAGGGCCGGAGGGGGCGGGCAACAGGACGGGCGTTAGGGGTTACAGGTCATCAATCCGAAAACAGCTTCCCGGCCTCGGCCCAGTTCTCTTTCTTGATGTCGGTCAGGATGATCTGCACGGCGTCGGGCGTGCAGCCGAGCGCGCGGCAGGTGCCCTCGGTGAGCTCCTTGGCGAGCTTGCGGCGCTGCTCGGTGGTGCGGCCCTCGAACATCTGGACATTGATCATCGGCATGGTGAACTCCCTTTCAGTTCTTGTGATCGATCGTGACGTGACCGGGCTGCGCCGCGACGCGGGCCAGCCAGGCGCAGACATGCGGATAGGGGTCGAGGTCGAAACTGCCCTCGGCCGCGACGTGCGTGTAGCCATAGAGCGCGATGTCGGCCAGACCGTAGCGCTCGCCGACGAAGTACTCGTGACGGCCGAGATGCTTCTCCATGACGCCCAGTGCTGCGTAACCCTTCTCCATCCGGCCCGGCAGCTCGAGCTCCTGCAGCGGCGTCAGTCTGTCGAAGAAGTGGCGCCAGAAGCGCACCGTGGCGATGAAGGGCTCGTGGCTGTACTGCTCGAAGAACATCCATTGCAGCGTCTGCGCGCGCGCCAGCCGGTCGGCCGGCGCGAATTGCGTGCCCTCGGCCAGGTACCACAGGATCGCGTCCGATTCGGCGAGGTACGTTCCGTCGTCGAGCTGCAGCGCCGGAATCCGTCCGTTGGGATTCTTGGCCAGGAACTCAGGCGTGCGCGTCTCGCCCTTCAGGATGTCGCACTCGACCAGCTTGTAAGGCGTGGCGAGCTGCGCCAGCAGCAGGCGGACCTTGTAGCCGTTGCCCGATCCCATGAAGTCGTACAGCGTCAGCATGACCGCTCACTCCGCGGCAACGAGTTGGTCGGCCATCGCCTTGCTCGTCAGGTAGGCATGGATGCGCTCGGCGGCGTCGCGGCCGTCGCGCACTGCCCACACCACCAGCGAGGCGCCGCGCACGATGTCGCCGGCGGCGAACACGCCGTCGAGGCTGGTCATCATGCTCTTCCAGTCGATCTTGAGCGTGCCCCAACCGGTGACGCCGAGGTCGGGCGTGTCGAGCCTCGCCGGCAGGTCCTCGGGGTCGAAGCCCAGCGCCTTCAGCACCAGGTCGGCCTCGATGTTGACGTGGGAGTTGGGAATTTCCTGCGGCGTCTGGCGGCCGGTCGAGTCCGGCATGCCGAGATGGATACGCACGGAGCGCACGTGGCTCACCTGCTGCTTGCCGAGGAAACCCTGCGGCGCGGAGAGCCAGACGAATTCGACGCCCTCCTCCTCGGCGTGCTTCACCTCGCGCTGCGAGCCCGGCATGTTGGCGCGGTCGCGGCGATAGAGACACTTCACCGACTTCGCCCCCTGGCGCACGGCGGTGCGCACGCAGTCCATCGCCGTGTCGCCGCCGCCGACCACCACGACGTGCTTGCCCCGGGCATCGAGCGCGCCCGAGTCGAAGGCGGGCACCGCATCGCCCAGCCAGCTGCGGTTGGAGGCGGTGAGATAGTCGAGCGCCGCGGCGATGCCGGGCAGGCCGACGCCGGGGGCGGCGATGTCGCGCGCCTTGTAGACGCCCGAGGCGATCAGCACGGCGTCGTGGCGGTCGCGCAGCTCGGCCAGCGCGACGTCGCGGCCGACGTCGCATTCGAGATGGAAGGTGACCTTGGACTCGCGCAACAGCTTTTCGCGGCGCTGCACGACCTCCTTCTCGAGCTTGAAGTTGGGGATGCCGTAGATCAGCAGGCCGCCCACCCGGTCGTAGCGGTCGTAGATCGCGATCTGGTAGCCCTTGCGGCGCAGTTGCTCGGCGGCGGCGAGGCCGGCCGGGCCCGCGCCCACGATGCCGACGCTCTCGCGCCGCTCGCGCCGCGGCTGGATCGGCTTCACCCAGCCCTGGTTCCAAGCGGTGTCGGTGATGAACTTCTCGACCGAGCCGATGGTGACCGCCTCGAAGCCCTTCTCGATGACGCAGTTGCCTTCGCACAGCCGGTCCTGCGGGCAGATGCGGCCGCAGATCTCGGGGAAATTGTTGGTCGCCGAAGAGAGCTCGTAGGCCTCCTCGAGGCGGCCTTCCGCCGTGAGCTTCAGCCAGTCCGGGATGTTGTTGTGCAGCGGGCAATGGATCTGACAGAACGGCACGCCGCACTGCGAGCAGCGCGCCGACTGCTCGGCGGCCTTGTCGCGCGCGTAGTTGGCGTAGATCTCGTCGAAGTCGCGGCGCCGCTCGGCCGGCGGCCGCTTGTCGGGCATGGCCTGGGGCGTGCCCACGAACTTCAGCATCCTCTCGGCCACGGAATACCCTTCCTGCCAAAGTGTGAAATTTTATTACGCAAGCAGCGCGCCAACCGCGCTAAAGGTGCGTTTCAGGGGACTGTAGAGCATGCGGATCTCTTTAAGTCAATATGGCTGACCTATTTCGGGACGATTTTCTGCCACCTCGAAAGCCGATCTATCGCAGGATTCTATTACAGGAATAATTAGAACCGGTTCCGGACCATATCGGGCGGGTTGTCGATCCCAAAGCCTGCACCAGGACTTTTTGCGCCCCGCTACGGGGGCCTGAAACAATCCCGATCCGGGACGAGCATGCCTTGCCGCGGCGGAATCGAAACCGGCCGTCGCCGCTGCGCTGGGAAGTGGACATGGTTGCCGACGTCTCCATGAGAATGCCGGCAGGCATACGCCACAACATTGCTCAGTTCTGTCAAGCGTCAGGAGCGGCGCCAAACGCTGTCGGATTCACACACAGCACTCAGAGTCCCTCTCCCGCGCGATGACGCGGGCGGAGAGGGCCTCAGACACGATGGGCGAGGGACTTCGAGCGAAGCGAGAGCCGCTCGGTTCAGGCCCGGGCGTGCTGGTTGTAGCGGCCGCCGATGCGGAAGCGGTCGAGATAGGTCGGCAGGATGACCTCGGCGGCCGTCGGCGTGAGGCCCAGGCTCGCGAGGTCTTTGGCTCCCGGCCGCACGACATTGTCGTGCAGCAGAAGATCGACCTGGTCGCGGGTGATCTGCGGGGTGCGGCCGAGGAGGGCGGGAAATTCGGCGAAGAAGGCGGCAAGCTTCATCAGGCCGGCCGGCACGCCGATGATCGGCTTGGCGCGATCGATCTCGCGCAGGGTGAGGGCGGCCAGCTCGCGATAGGTATAGACGCGCGGCCCGCCCAGCTCGAACACGCTTTTCGCCGTGTCGGGCCGCGCCAGCACCGCCACCGCGGCGGCGGCGACGTCGCCCACGAAGACCGGCTGGACCTTGGCCCGGCCGCTGCCGACCACGGGCATGAAGGGCGCCATGGCAGCGATCCTGGCCAGGCGGTTGAACAGCACGTCGTCGGAGCCGAACACCACGCTCGGCCGCAGGATCGTCGCCGTCTCGAAGCCGGCCACGATGGCGTCTTCCGCCTCGACCTTGGATTGGACGTAGCGGTTCTTCCAGCTTCGGCTGTCGGCGCCGATGCCCGA
>Ga0210402_10004431_pt1 | contig 12805 bp, 17 predicted proteins | sample IncBWC7MmetaG_FD_161055 | JGI IMG/M metagenome (GOLD analysis project Ga0210402, IMG submission 161055) | Forest soil microbial communities from Barre Woods Harvard Forest LTER site, Petersham, Massachusetts, United States - Inc-BW-C-7-M | ecosystem: Environmental > Terrestrial > Soil >...
CGGCGGCGCCGCTGAACCGGTTGGTGTGGAAGAACTGCATGTCGTTGGTATCGAACGCGTAGGGTAGTACCAAGTGCCGCTTATCGCCGACCACCACGAAATACGGCAGATCGTCGTTGTAGGCATCGCTGTCGTAGAGGAACCCGCCTTCCTCGACCAACAGACGTCGCGTGTTGACCGAACCGGGAGATCGCGTGTGCCAGCCGATCGGCCGTATACCGGTCACGGCCGTTATCGCCGCCACGGTGCGCGCGATGCGGTCGCGTCCTCGGCCTCATCGAGATCGGCGTGGCCTTCCCACCGCCAGCCGTGCGCCGAGACCTCGTGACCACGGCGCACCGCATCCTGTGCGAGCAGCGGCAGCCGCTCGACGGCTCGCCCGCTCGAGCTCACCGTCGCCGGTGCGCCAAACTGCCCCAGTTCCGGTGCCATGTCTGCCCCAGCTGCCATACAAAGCGTCAGAGAGCGCCGCTCATAACGAGCTCGTTCAACCTCCGAGTGACGGGTAAACCGTCAATCACTCACTACGCCCCGTCATCGCGGCCCGAACCAGCCTCTCACCGCACTCAGCGGTGCGCTTACCAGGTTCGAGCTGGAGATCGGCAATGATCTGGCAGGGATCAGCTACTGCATCGTCACGCGCCACACTCATTCGCCTGCCCCGTCAGGTCATGCTCCCTGCCTCAGGGATTCTTTATCAACCCCGTTATGGTCGGGAACCGTTTTCTTATCCCGTAACCCATCATTATCGGGCAGGATTCTCTTGCCGGACGTTACAGCACGCCGAGATTGAGGAGCTACAAATTCGCCATGATCGAAAAGGCATCGGTTGGGCTATATGCCCGAACCAATGGTGCGCGAGGATCTCGAAAAGAGTGGCTCGTCCGGCTCGACATGCCCGACTGCAAGGGCGGGTCCTTCCGCTGCATGCGATCTACCGGACGGGATACGCCGCCGGGCCCGGCGGGTTACCTGGCTCATCTCCCGGTTCGAGGCCCAGGCGGCAGATGCCGCCGAAACAGCCAATCAGCGGTCATCCTTTCCGCATCGCACGATCGACGAAAAAGATCAGCAAGCGCGAGATGAGCGGCACCGCCGTGCGGTCTGTCACAAGGTTCAGTGCCGCGACATCAGAGAGAAAACGCCTCTCAGTCAGTGGCGACGCGCCGAGGCTGAGGTGAGTGGCGGTAAAGACGTCGCGGCTGTGATAGCACGGCCGACGCCGAACACGATGGGGCCTTTGGTCAGGATGTCGGCGGTCGCGAAATCCTCGGCGAGACGCAACCGTCTTTATCGGAACTATTCCGTATTAACGGCCTTTCCCCATCTGATGTCGTAAGCCCGATCGAAGGTGACGAACATCACGCACGCGGCCGTTCCCTGGCACGCGAATTGGTGCGCCATGTGAGTTCCCATCACGGCAAACCCTCCTGGCCCAAGCCGGGTCCGCGGATGATCGGTCATCTCCGCGATCACCGCGCCGCGAACGACGATCAGCTGCTCCTCGGCGGTGTGGGAATGCCACGGCACGACGCATCCGGGGTGTGCCTTCAGGATCCATGTCGACGGGCCGGTCAAGGGGTCCCCGGTCTCGAGCGCCGACGCGAGACGCCACGTCGCGATCGGGCGCAAACAGCACTGATCCAAAGGGCTTCACGATCCCAGTCTTCGCGTCTTCAGCCAGGACGCCACCGCCGGTCAGGCACCACAGCGCGGCGGTGGCGGAAAAAATTTTGACCATTGTCGTCGTATAGCACAGCTCAAGTAATGCGCGCAATGCATGAAACTATCAGTTGCAAAATAGGAAACCAATAAATAATATTTTGGAGACGCATACTTCCAAGTATTCAGATTGCTCATTTGACCGCCATGAGCTCACCACCGGGAGACCTGTGCTTCAGTATCGAAGGTGGACCCCACCCTGAGCGTGTATCAAAGGCTTGATTTCCCGATGCGAATTCCGGTTTCGGAGGGGTCCCGATCGGCGCCGATGGGGACCCCACCATGATGCTCATTTTCGTAGACTCATCAGAGTGTTAGAGCAAATTTAGAAGGGGTCCCATTTCGGTGCTGAATCACCGTTCGGGTGTGGTTGCGGGTTGTGGGGCGGCGATCAGCACACGGTTGCGGCTGGGCGGCGGGGCGAGCGCGGTTGTGTGTCGATTGCCCAGCGCGTGCAAAGCTGCGCACAGCCGCGGCGCCGACGGGCCCCCACGGTATTCGGACAGAACCAATATATCGGCGTCGTGACGCTTTAGCGCGTCGGCAATTCGGGGCAGCCGGGATCCGCCGCCTTGCCGGATATTCCAGGCGACTAGTCGCATACCGAGAGTTCACCGCGTCTCGGGCAGCGGCGGAAACTCCAACAAAGAGCAAACATGACCCGATTAGATCCGAGTGCCCACGAGAGTGTTGGGTTCCCTTTCTCTTTCTTATGCTGAGGGCGGCGAGCCCCTGCGCTGCCTTGAGACGGACTGTGGTGTCGGGGAGTTGCCAACGGATTGGCCGAGCCTATTGCCGAGACCGATTTGCTTGGCCGTCGTCGAACGCCGCTCCGAATAGGCAGGCGCGGTGACCGGGTGATCGGCGGGCAGTTTCCAGCGGCTCTGCGATAGACGGCGACTTCGAGATCATGGACGACCCGCAGATGCCGGCGGAGCACCTGGGCGTGATACCCGCATTCGAGGCAAACGACGTAATTCCGCTGTACGGAACGCCGAATCGGAACCGCTGGCGTCAGCGGTTCTGGCACTGGTGATGGCGATGTACGCCCGAGACTGGCAAGTGCTCGATGTAACTCGCCAATGAGTCCCGCGAGCTGGTCTGCCCCGATCTGGTGATGCCGTGCGTAGCTGCCGACGATGCGCGCGACCCGATAGAGGGCTGTCCCCGGCTGCTGGGGCATGTCGCCTTCCGGCACTGTATTTGTCCTGTATGTTCTCGCCGCCGAAAAACGGCGCCAGAAATTTATACCGAAACGTGGCAGCAATCTCGCCCGGATTTAGACTCGCCAGCGGAGGAAGTGGGATTCGAACCGCTGGTCCCCCCGTGAAAAGGGACGGCGTCTTTCGCGACCACCCTGATCGACCTCCGCCCCCTCTCCTCCCCGAGAATCAAGCGAGAGGGACCGAGGGTTCGAATCCACTTCCCTCCAGCGAAGAGAGTCGGCACGAACCAGAGATCCGCTCCGCAGCCCGGGCAATCTCTTCCTTGATCTGGTTGCCATGCAGCGGGAACCGCCATACTCGCCGGCAGCACAGACCCGTTTTGGGACGGAAACACGGCCTCCCATACCGGCAACGGTGCCGATGCCGAGAAGCAAGAGGGCGATCAGCCGCACCCACGTTGCCGGCATCGGTATCGGCCAGCACGGCGAGAATGCCGGGCCCTATGCTCGCGACGAACAGCAATAGTGATCACGGTTTTGCTGCCACCTCGGCTAGATCGCGCAGTGCTCGTACTACCCCTGAAAAATTCTCGAGCGGCGGCTCGATAGCGACGAAACCGCGCCCAGCCGGCCGCTTATTTAAACAATGCGGCCATGATCATCGGCGACAGGGTCGCCGACAAGCTTCCGGTGGAGGTCATCCGCATCGGCGCGCTCTTATCATGAAGGCGGAACTTGCGACCTTACCAAAACGTCGCGGCCCAATAATTAAATTGGCGTAATCCGCGACTTGCCGGGTATGCGCCGTTCCGCCGATCCGTAAGTCACGAATGAGGGACATGAGCCCCGTTTTAATAGAGGTCCGAAATGATCAGGTTGCGTACGCCATTCCTCGCTGCGGCACTTTTCACCGGGGTTGCTGCGATCGGATTGGCTCCCGCCTTGGCGCAAACCGGGCCGGCGCCGGCGAATTCTACCGCAGCGCCAACCACCCAGGCGCGTCATCACGCGGTGGAGAGGATGATGCCCGGACAACTCGTCGAGGGGCGCATCGCCTTCTTGAAGGCCCAGCTCAAGATCACGTCGGCGCAGGAGGCGCAGTGGCAGCAGGTCGAGGCGGAAATGCGCGAGAACGCTAAGACGCTCGACCAGACGATCACTACCGCGCGGCAAAATCGCAGTAACATGAACGCGGTCCAGCGCCTCGAGTCGCGCGAGCAGTTCGCTAAGGTGCGCGTCGACAACGACGCCCGTCTCGTTGCTGCGTTCAAGCCGCTCTATGCCAGCCTATCGCCGGAGCAGCAGCAAATGGCCAACCAACTGGTTGGAGCCCACAACCATTGGCACCATCGGGCCTGATACGGCTGCGGCGTCGCCTAGAAAACCGCCGGGTCGCCCCGGCGGTTTTTTCTATACGCAGGGTTGGCTCGACCGGATAAGGGATTACGGCAGGCGCCTCATCTGAGCTTGCCTCAACACGCCAACGAAGCGCTCGCGATGTCCAACACTCAAGTCGATTGCCTCTACGGCCCGATGGCCGATATTCGTCTTAGGGATCGCCCCGAGTAGGCGACTCCCCAAGCGGCTCCTGACCCCAACGCCAACACCATGTGGACGCTGTCTACAGGTTAGCAAGGGGTGACTCGCCGCTGGAGGAAACCGGATTCGAACTTGTATGGGGCTCTTCCTGTCAAGCAGTTGTTTTGGTTTGTTGCCGGTTCTTTGTTCGGAGCGGGAAGGCCGTTCTTCGTCCCGTCGCCTGCGATCAGGTTCGCGGAGCGCGCGGAAGGGGTCAAGGGACCGAAATGCTAGCACAGCTTGGCGGATTGCCGCTTAGCGGCGCTTGCGTTTCGCAGCGCCTTAAAGTCAGGTTCACACGAGACTCCCGGTGGAGGAAGCAGGATTCGAACCCTCGGTCCCCTCGGGAGAAATCGAGCTTTCGAGACCGTTCCGTTTAACCGCCGCGGCACCTCTCCTCTGCCACATCAACGCTCAGAGAGCCCGCCTGCTTGAGTTCCGGGACCAGTGTTTTCGAACATTGAGGGGTGCCGTTCGAGGGGATCGCGGGTTTGCGTGCCTCGATCCCAGCGAGCGCTCCTTCGCTAAGCGCCGCCGGTTGAAAGCGATTTTGGCCTGACTGCGCGATCTGATTGACAATAACGCTGGCTAGCCAGATGGCGGGGCCCGCGCCATGAGCAAATCGGATCGCCGGACCAAGCGACCAGCCTGATGGGTGCGACGATCTCGTTCCTCGCGCCGCGCGAAGCACGCGAGGGCCGACGTGCCGGTCCTGACCGAACAGCCGGCGGGGAAAACGGGGGCCATGCCCATCAGACCGAAAATCCCAATACCGATTACCGCAACAAGGCTCGCTGCGATAACAATCGGCCAAGGGCGAATGGTCGCCGTGGTCGACTTGCTAGTCGTGTTGGGCAGTTTCAGCTACGGTAGGGGCGATCGAAACCGCCGGTATATCAGCGCGACAGGGGACAAAATGGTCCGCGCTGTCAAGGCCGAGCCCACTATTACTGTCGCCGCCGTCCTTGACGCCCGTGCAAGGGTGGTCAAGGCAGACGGCCTTTCCGGCTACAACCAGGCAACTGAGCAATCAGAGCGACGTTCGCCGGAGATTTTCGCGTTGAGGCACGATCATGATACCACAGGCGAAAGCCACGATGTCGCAGGATGAAAGATATTCTCGCGAAGTTGAGGAGTAAAACGAATGATCGGACGATCTACGACAAGCACGACACGAGGTCGTCGTAGAAGTGTTGTCGCGAGCAACGTAGATAGAGAAATTTATTCTGCGCAATTCTTGGCATTGTATGAACACATGCCGAAGGTTTTGGCAGTCAACGTGGTCAATGCTGCGTTGGTCGCAGTGGTGCTTGCCTCATATATGGAGCAGACCCGATGGTGGATATTCTTCGGCTTGGTCGTCACGTTGACCGCGGCGCGGGCGATCGGGTGGATCCATTACCGCCATCATCGACAAGCTGTGGAAGACAAAACCAAATGGGCCTTATTTGCGACGGCAGGGTCGGGGCTTTCAGGACTGTTGTGGGGTGTAAGCAGCACTTTATTGCTTCCAGATAATATTGTTCAACAAACCTTCTTAGCATTTGTAATCGGCGGTATGTGTGCAGGTGCCCTCGTCTCCCTCTCCTATTATCTTCCCGCTTTTGTAGCCTATGTGTTGGCTTCTGCTTTGCCATTAGCCGGCAGCTTCTTGTTGGATGGCAGGACGGTATATGGCCATGGGATGCATGGCAGTGGTGTTCGTGGCCGCCGTAACTTTCGCTGCATGTCATTTTAATCATGCGTTTGTCAGAGGCGTCCGGTTGAACCTTCATCTCTGAGAGCGGACTGAGGAGCTCACGAAGCGGACTGAAGAACTAACCACTGTGAATTCGCGATTGGAATCGGAGATCGCGCAACGCAAGCTAGCCGAGGATCAGCTGCACCAAGCACAGAAAATGGAAGCGCTCGGCCAGCTGACGGGCGGCATCGCACACGACTTCAACAACCTGCTGACCGCGGTTATCGGCAATCTCGAATTAGCTCATCAGCACCCCGCGGTGACCCGCAGATCGCCGGCGTCTTGCGGGCCGCCCTGGGGGCGGCTGAGCGTGGTACGTCGCTGATCCAAGATCTGCTCACCTTCGCGCGTCGAAAACCCTTGCATCCGAGGGCGGTCGATGTCTCAGCGGCGGTCGATGATACAGAGAAGATCCTGAAACAGACAATCAGTCCTGATATCCGGCTGCTCATACTCGCGAAACCGAGTTTGCGGCCAGCATGGGTCGACCCAAACCAGCTGGAGCTCGCGATCCTGAACTTGGCCTTGAATGCGCGGGATGCGATGCCTCACAGTGGCAGCTTGCAGATAGCCTGCGAGAACCGAAGAGTAGAGGCAGGTAACAAGTCACCAGACCTCACCACAGGCGATTACGTAGTCGTGACAGTTACGGACACTGGCGCCGGAATGAGCGACGCGACACTGGCGCATGCCTTCGAGCCCTTTTTTACAACAAAGGAGGTCGGGCGGGGCTCTGGCCTGGGTTTATCGATGGTGCAAGGGTTTGCCGAGCAGTCAGGGGGAGCGGTGCAAATCGTAAGCTCGCTCGGTGAAGGCACGCATGGACGTTGTGGCTGCCGTGCGCAGAAGAGCGATCGAGCGAAACGGTCCCGTTGGAGCCGGGCGGATCGGTTTTGAGCCCTAGCCAGGCGCGGGTCCTCGTTTGCGATGATGATAGCGACGTCCGGGCGTTTGTCGCGACCTTCCTACGCCGTAATGGCTGTACAGTGTGGGAAGCAAACAATCCCACAGTCGCGCTGAAGATTCTCGAAAGAGAGCGACCTATCGATCTGCTGCTTGTTGATCATGCTATGCCCGAAATGACTGGCCCAGCCGTGATAGAGCGAGCGCACACCTATCAACCTGGCCTCAAAACGTTGTTGATATCGGGACATGCGGACGCACTGCGGGCCGCCGAGATTTCCGGAGTCCGTGCTCTCTCGAAGCCATTCAAGGTTGCTGAGCTAAGCAAGCGGATTGCTGAAGTTCTGGCTGGCTCGTGATCTGCTAACACCCGGAGCTCGGACCTCCGCCAGAGAGTCCCAGCGAGGAACTGTGAGACGCCGCGCCACTCCCAATTTCGAACGAATCCTCATATCCTGACCGACGCGCGACCGTTTCCCACGGGTCGGTCGACACAGCCCGGTCGATTGAGAGGGCGAGACTCTGCTTGCTCTACTTTGCCCGCCAACCGTTCACAACGAACAATCATCTTGTCGAGATATTGCTTCACTCTTGGGGTGGTAGCATCTGCCTGGAGCCTCCGGGCTCGCGCCGCCGTTGTGCGATAGTACGCAGTGGGTTGCCCTTCCGCTGACCAGCAATCCGCAATCTCTTCAATATGGCCAGCATACATCGCCGCAGCCATGGTCCACCCTCGCTCTACTACTGAAGATCAGCGAGCCGTCTCTATCGAAATTGCCGCCTGGCTCTCATTGCCTCGGTCGCAGGTTACCTCAGCATTTGTGACAGAATGTAACTAATCATGTCAAGAGGTAAATGGTTAACGTTCCCAAAGACGGCGGGACCTGTCCCGGCGCTCGCATAAACGAAAAATCTCTGCAGGAAGTCTCAAGGGTCAGGTCGTTAGAGACTAAAGGCGCTCCGCGCTAAGATCCGGCCGGAGCCGGTCCGCGCGCCGCGGCCGTCGATCCGGCATTACGCGCCGCCGCGGGTCGACGCGCGAAGCCGGCGACGGTGAAATCCGAGCGGATGCCGCCGATGGCTCGACACCCTGCGGGCCGCGTCGTACCCGGCACCCCACTGGTGGTGATAACGATGGAGGTGGGTTCATAGAGCGGACGGCGCGCGGTTCGACCGCGCCATGGTTCCGCGTCAGGCGTTTACTAAGACAACCGTGATGCGCGGCGGTGATCCCCTGCCCGCTCCCACCTTCTACTTAGATTGAGAAAGGACGTTATCATTGATGAAATGACGGGGGCCGGAGCAGGGGGTCAAGAGGCATCGTGCTGGACATCCATTCGAGCGTCAGCCCAACCCAATGCCGCGGACCTGGATGCCGCGTAGCCCGCACCGGCGCCGGCTAAGCGTACGATTTAGTCCAAATCGTGCCGTGATCCCTAAGAAGGAAACCTTACCACCATCATCGTCTCGAATGGGCGTCGCTGTTGTGAACCGCGTCACACCGTCGGGCTCAAATGCCAACTATCCTGAAAAGCGGGGATTTTGCTCGCGGGTGTTCGATATCACCCGCGCCAGGTCCTCAGGTCGCGAATGCCGGCGGACTGTGGCTCAGCGCTCGCGCACTGTTCAGCAGATGCCTCGGCTTCGCTTTAGGGAGAGGAATATGTCAATGACAACAGCATCCGAAAATATTTCCGTCCAAGTCGAGGCCTTCGGTCCGACCGCACCACAGATGGAGGCTGTGGGCAGGCGTATTCTTGAGCATGAGGCCGTACGGCGTGCCGTCGGTACCGGAAAGCACCGGTTGCTAAACATAGAGCTGATCGACGCAATCCCTGCCGCCGATAAGCCGAGCCGGCCACACCCGCCAGAACAGTTCCGGGCGACGATCCACGATTATGCGTCCACACGAACCTTCGTCGTGGAAGGTTCGATCAACGCCGTCGACCGGCTAACCGTGAGCGAAACCGCCGGGCAACCCAACGTGACAGCAGAAGAGTTCCAGGAAGCGGTGGAAATGCTTCATGCGAATTCCCCGTTTGCCGAAGGGCTGCACAATGGTCAGCTCGTTGCCTATCGGCCGATGCCGCCCTTGATCGACGTGCAGGAGCCCACAGGGCGAACAAAGCGTGTCATGGCCGTCGGGTTGTTTTCGAAGGAACAGCGTACACCGGTGGAAATTTTCGGTGTTGAGCTCGGAAGCAACATCCTGCATCGCTTCGACGAGCGCGCGCCTCCCGGAACCAGGCCGAGCAATAATTCGATCTGCGGCGCGCCTACGGGAGCGAACCAGCCCACAACTTCAAAGGGCACCGCCGGCCAAGTCTGGGTTACCGTAAAGCAAGGCGGCACCACTTTGTGGCACTTCCTTGTCGTCCGCCCCGCGGCCTCGTCCGGCTTGCGCGGTTCGGGAGTTGAATTGCGCTATGTCGATTATCGCGGTAAGCGCGTGCTGTACCGCGCCCATGTGCCTATTCTAAATGTGCGTTATGACCACGACGCATGCGGGCCGTATCGCGACTGGCAGTATCAGGAGGGTGAGATCCAAGCTAACGGGACCGATTTCGCTCCCGGCTTCCGGCTTTGCCCCACTCCGGCACAGACCATCATGGACACTGGCTCCGACGTCGGTAACTTTCTGGGCGTGGGCATCTATGTGGAGGGCCAGGAGGTCGTACTGGTGAGTGAAATGGAAGCCGGCTGGTATCGCTATGTAAGCGAGTGGCGGCTAGCCGCCAATGGCACTATCCACCCGCGCTTCGGCTTCGCCGCTACCGAAAGCTCGTGCGTGTGCAACGTGCACCACCACCATGCCTATTGGCGCTTGGATTTCGACATCCAGACTGCCAGCGGCAACCGCGTAATGGAATTTAACGACCCACCGATCATCGGCGGTAACAACTGGCATGAAAAGCCCTTTGAGATTGCGCGGCCACGCGACCCGGGGCACAAGCGCAAATGGCGGGTGGAGAACATCGCCTCTCGCGCCGCTTATGAGATCGTGCCGAGACCCGAAGACGGGGTCGCCACCCAGCGACCGGACTGGCCATTCGGCGCCGGGGATGTTTGGATTCTCCGTTACCATGGCAACGAGATCGACGACGGGTTTAACGTGACGACCAGCGTCAACGCAGATGCCAAGATCGGCAAATGGGTGAACGGTGAGCCGGTTCTCGAGCAGGATATCGTTCTGTGGTATGGCGCTCACTTCACGCATGACGTTGCACACGAGGGTCCCGCCCAGCATGGGCATGTCCTTGGACCGAACCTCGTGCCCGTGAACTGGCCACACTGAGAGACTGATATGATACGACCGGTGCGCAACTTCAGCGCACCGGTCGTAACTTCAGCTGGGAGGTCTTAGCCGGGTCACGGTGCGGCTAGTCCGGCCGGACGATGCCGGTGGCCAGATAGCAAGAATCAGACGGTTGGCGAAATTTCAACGGTCATTGATGGGATTCGTCCCCGAAAATTAGGTTCGCACTGGACTCTCCGCTGGAGCAAGCGGGATTCGAACCCTCGGTCCCCCCTCGAGCCGCGCGATCTCGATGACTGAGACTGCTCGTGGGTTTCGACGGCGGCACGGATATGGAGGCATGTCAAGCCGCTTCGTCGGCGCTCCATTCTGCGAGCTTGGTCCAGCCATAAGGGATCAAGCAATTCGCATCCTCTTCGCACTCTCGACGATGCGGTCCTCTCCGATGGTGATGTGTCGGCCGGACAGCGTCTGGACGGCGCCGATCCCCGGCGGCGCCTTGAGGCGGACATAGACCGGCTTCGGCGGTTTCAGTTTTTCGGCCATTTCTCGATAGTATTCGAAGATGCCCGGACTCGGGAAAGGTTTCTTGAACCAGTCGAGGAACTGCGCGGTGGAGTCGACCTGGTCGTCATGTTTGCCGTTGGGAAAGACGGTCATCTCGTGGAGGTATTCGGCGAGCCAGGGTGCGCTTTCCGGGAGGTGGACAAAGCCGTTCTCGATCATCGCGGTCTGCGCGTGCAGCCGCATGATTTTCTCGCATTCCGGTTGGTAGCGGGTGACACCATGACAGCCATCGGCGATCAGCTCCTGGATCAGCTGGGTGCCCGAGGCCTTGTCTTCGATCAACACCTCGGTCGCGTCATACAGGCTCTGCTGCTCACGCACCGCGCGTTTGAGCGCCGGATATTCGAGCCGCTGGCGCAGCAGGCCCAATAGATAAAGGTTCTTGCCCCGCACCCCCCAGGTCGTACAGACGCTGTAATCGCTGAGCTCGGTGGCCTTGTTGGCGGTGTCCCAGCTTTGCACGATGCGCTTGAAGCTCTCCGGCCGCTCCTGCTTCTCGTCGTAACGTTTGAACCATTCGGCTTTTACTAGTCCGCCGCCCAGGGAGCCGGGGATTGCTGATACTGGCCGGCAAAATTGTATTCGCCGATGGTGCGGCGAATGCGATCGGGGGTAGTGAGCGGCTCGCGCGCCGAGTGTAGGGCTTCGCCGTGCCGCCGACTGAAATGTCGTGATCCCCAAATCGTCTCGATCTCAAAATTTCCGCGGGCGATGTCTCCGACCCAGGATAGATAATGCACGACTAGCGGGTCACTCAGCCCGAGCTCCGCCCTGTAGTGAGCGCGATCTGCTTCGCTCAGCTTGGTAAAACCCTCCGGGCCAAAAATAGCGACCAGCGGATCTCCCGGCAGGATACGCAACACCATGAACACTATTATGGACACGCCGATTATCGTAACCGCGCCGAAGGTCAGACGACGCATGATATAGCTATACATGGTGCATCGGACCGCAGGCCTTGGGGTGGGAGATCCGGCGATTGCTTGTAAAACAGCATGGTATAATGCTCGGACGCGGCCCGGCAAGCTTCACACCGACCAGGCAGCAAGAATCAGACGGTTGGCGAAATTTCAACGGTCATTGATGGGATTCGTCCCCGAAAATTAGGTTCGCACTGGACTCTCCGCTGGAGGAAAGGAGATTCGAACTCTCGGTCCCGCCGACCAGGTTCTTTCAGGAGCGGCCTCGGTTCAGCTCGATTTCTTCTGCTCGGCGAGCCATTCCATGGAGCCGGGGGCCCATGTGGGTTGGGCGCGCCCCGATGCAGCCTCCCGCTCGGCCTGCAGCTGTTCGGCCTGCCGTCGAGCGAGCTCATAGGCGCCCCAGCCCTTCATGTTGGGATTGAGCATTTCCAAGGCTCCGCTGCAGGCGTCGACCTCGTCGTCATGGGCGAGATCGGGGAAGCCTTCGAGGACGCGGAACAGGTCCTCGTTCCAAAGGCCGCGCAGCACCTTCACGTTGCCGCGCGGCACTGCGCGCTGAACGGCCCGAACCTGGTGAGCTTGTCGCCACTCTCCGCCGCTGGGGTTACGGTGAAGCTACTCATCGCGCGCACCAGGTGGAGTGCCTGGCTCTTGCCGGCCTGCCCCGGATCTACGCTTCCAGGTTCGTGAGCACGCGTGGGGTCTGGCAGAAGCCGAAGTAGCCGCGCCATCCGATAAGGTATGGCATGAGGTCCTCGATCAACTGTGGCAGGCTGATCCCCCGTGTCCGGCGGGTCAGGTCCCGGATCTGCGTCTTGAACTTGTCGAGGGCTTTTGACGCGATGCGCCGCTCGCTCCCGTCATTTGAGATGCTGAACCCCAGGAACTTGCGCTCCTCCGGTCGCGCCACCGCGCTTTTCGCCTCGTTGACCTTCAGCCGCAGCTTCTGG
>Ga0210402_10004433_pt1 | contig 12801 bp, 17 predicted proteins | sample IncBWC7MmetaG_FD_161055 | JGI IMG/M metagenome (GOLD analysis project Ga0210402, IMG submission 161055) | Forest soil microbial communities from Barre Woods Harvard Forest LTER site, Petersham, Massachusetts, United States - Inc-BW-C-7-M | ecosystem: Environmental > Terrestrial > Soil >...
CGCGAAATAGAACTCGGAGCCGCGCTACGGGCCAAATCTATCTCGGCGTTGCGATCTGTCATCAGGTATTGGTCAAGCGGGGCCATGCTAGCGTACGGTGTCTTCGGAGCTTGCGCTTGCGCCTGCAAACACCCTCCCAACATGACAAGCAGCGCCAAGGTTTCCCATACGATTCTCCCCGTCATGTTCCGATTTATCGGTCACTCCTGAAAAACGGGACTGGAAAATGTGAGCCTGCGCCGAGCACTTATTGGCGCAGGCTCGATTGCTATCTAGTCTCCAATGTTTCGTCGGCTCTACGCGGCCTTTTGCAGCTGGCCGCGCATTTGCTTCATGAACTCGCGCATCTTAGCGATGTGCCCGGGCGAGCGCTTGTCCATCCAGGCCTCAAAGCGTTGCGCGGCCTTTTCCAGATGTGCGAGGAATTGTTTGTTGGCCCACTGTTCCCGTCCTTCCGCGATGGTGGGCTTGATTCGCTCCCAGACACCGAAGAATTCGCCGCTGGTTTCGAAGAACAGGTCCTCGTGAAGCAGGCCATAGTTCAGCAAGGCGCAGGTCTGCTCCCAATAGCTGGCCACCATCATGAAGTTGGTGCCGCCCTCTGTACCGGGCGCGGTAATTCGCATTACGTCGTTCCAGTTGTCTGCGAAGTAGTTCTTGAAGAACCAGTCGCGGGCCTGCCGAAGCCGGGCCTCACGTCGTTGTTCGAAAACCTGCATTTGGAGTTGTGCTTGTTCGTGCGTGGGTTTTGTTTCCATGGTGTTTTCTCCTTATTTGTATTATGCATTGCCTTCTGACGAATCTACTTAGCCGGGGCGACCCCGTCGTACGCTAGCTTCAAGCGGCTGATGTCGAGCTTTTCCATTTGAAGCATTGCTTCCATCACTCGTTTTGCTTTTCCGGGGTCCTTGTTACCTAGCATTGTGGTTAAGGCCGAAGGAATGATTTGCCACGACAGGCCGTACTTGTCTTTCAGCCAGCCGCATCTTGATTTTTCTCCGCCTGCAGAAAGCTTCTCCCACAGCTCGTCTACTTCTTGCTGCGTTTCACAGTTCACGAAGAATGATATGGCTTCTGTGAACTTGAAGAGCGGTCCGCCGTTCAATGCGAAAAAGTCTTGCCCATCAAGTTGGAAAGTTACGGACATGACCGTCCCTTTCGGCCCCGGTCCCGCATCCCCGTAGCGGGTGACTGTTCCTACCTTCGAATTCTTGAAGACGGAAACGTAAAAATTCATCGCCTCTTCGGCTTTGTCGTCGAACCACAAGAACGGTGTGATTTTTGGCATTTCGTTTCCTCGCATTGCGTTGAGTCGTGTTCGCTTGGCTGACCCTAGGGCAAGCCCGGGATCTCGACTACCGGCCGTATTTCGACGGTGCCTTTGCGTGCGCCAGGAATGCGACCGGCGATATCGATGGCTTCGTCCAGGTTCTTGGCGTCGACCATGAAGAAACCGCCGAGTTGCTCCCGTGTTTCCGCAAACGGACCATCGGTTACCAGCCGTTTGCCATAGCGTACCTGAACCGTGGTCGCCGTCGACACCGGCTGCAGGGGGGACGTTGCCAGAAACTGGCCATTTGCCTTGAGCGTGTGCGCAAGCTGCGTCGACTCACCATAGCACTGTTGTCGCTCGGCCTCGGTCGAGGCCTTCTCGTCGGCGTAAATCAGCAATATGTATTTCATTGTTGCGCCTCCATCAGTAAGTCGAACGACGGATGTCGATATCGACAGCACGATAAAAGAAGTTTACCGTGAGGCCCCTTCGGCCCGGAATGGCCATTGCCCTCGCATCGACCATCAGCGAGTCTGCCTGTGTAAGCTTAGACGCAATCATTCTTTTTCGGCTAGCTGTGCGCGAAGACGCCGGTCTCGCTCCTTGATCTCAGGTGTAACCGCGGCGCCGAAGTCTTCCATTTCGTACACCGGACGAATCTCGATCTCTGTGCCGCCTCCGAAGGGGCTGCGCTTCAGCCATTCAATCGCCTCTTCCATCGATTTCGCCTGCCATACCCAGAAACCGGCGATCAGTTCCTTGGTTTCAGCGAAAGGACCATCGATCACTGTCGGCTTCGCTCCGGAGAACTTGACGCGCTTGCCCTTGGAACTTGGCTGCAGCCCATCACCAGACAGCATCACGCCAGCTCTTACCAATTCCTCGTTGTATTTTCCCATCGCCGTCAGAATCTCTTTGCTGGGAAGAATGCCGGCCTCAGAGTCCTTGTTGGCCTTAACTATCACCATGAACCGCATTTATGTCTCCTTTAGAATCGACTTAAAGCGCCTTTTTAGATGCCTTCATTGGTAAATCGAACAGCACCCGGCTAAATCGACACTGCGATGAAAATAAATTTACAATCAGGCATGTCCCTCGATGCCGCCGAAGCAGTGGCAGCAGTCTACCGCTCCGATTGGGGCCGAGTCGTGTCGATCCTGATTGGCCTCATTGGCGACTTTGACCTTGCGGAAGAGGCTGCCCAGGAAGCTTTTGCCGCCGCCGTGGACCAATGGCGAGTTTCCGGCGTGCCAGAGTTCCCGCGCGCATGGATCATCCAGACGGCGCGGCACAAGGCGATCGACCGTATTCGCCGTCAAACGCGGTTCGAGGAAAAACTTGAATCGTATGCGACCTCCGGTCTGGTTCGAACCGTTGAGGAGCCGGACTACGATACCAGCGAGATTCCCGATGACCGGCTTCGCCTGATCTTCACCTGCTGTCACCCGGCGCTAGCCCCCGAGGCTCAGGTTGCGCTGACCTTGCGAACCCTTTGCGGCCTTGAGACTGATGAAATTGCCCGGGCGTTTCTCGTGCCTGAGGCGACGATGGCGCAGCGGTTGGTTCGCGCCAAGCGCAAAATTCGTGATGCCGGCATCCCCTATATCGTGCCTGAGACCGGCGACATGGTTGCGCGGGTGGGAGCCGTTCTGACCGTCATCTATCTGGTCTTCAACGAGGGCTATGCGGCTACACGGGTGGGGCCGCTGGTTCGGACCGATCTTTGCGCCGAGGCAATTCGCCTAGGGCGTCTGGTGAGGTCGCTGATGACACCGCAACCCCCGGCGGAAGCGTCGGCCCTCCTTGCTCTCATGCTGCTTCACGATGCACGCCGCGATGCTCGCACTGATGAAGCCGGAGATATTGTGATCCTTGAGGAGCAGGATCGCGGCCGATGGGACCAAGGGCAGATCGCTGAAGCGCTGCCGTTGGTGGAAGAGGCTTTTCGCGGCGGCCCCGGTCCTTTCGCTATACAAGCGGGGATCGCTTCTCTGCATTGTCAGGCGCCGCGGGCTCGAGATACGGACTGGCCGCAGATTGTCCGACTCTACGATCTCCTTGAACAGGTCCAGCCTTCTCCAGTTGTGACCCTGAACCGCGCGGTGGCCGTCGCGATGGCTGAAGGCCCGCAAGCGGGACTAGACCTGATTGATGCGCTGTCCGCAAACGATAATCTTGCCAACTATCACCTGCTGCATGCCGCGCGCGCGGATCTGCTGCGCCGCCTTGGATCTCCCGTCGGAGCAGCAGAGAACTACCGTCGGGCCCTCGCTTTGGTCACGAATGACAGCGAGCGCCGATTCCTCGAACGTCGGCTGCGGGAAGTCCAGTCATCAGTGGCGTAACCTCGAGTCCCTCGGCCTCCACGAAAACTCCGTGATCTTCGCCCGCCTTTCGCTCTGCTTATTCGGATATCGGTGAAATCACGGCTCAGACTACAGTTATCCCGTACGGGAACCGAGAACCCAGGTCGCATCCAAGAGGCTGAGATGGGAGGCATCTTGGCGAACGGAAACGTAATTATCGAAATGCAGGCACGGTCGAACAAACTGGTTCCACTGCTGCCCGGAGCCCGTAGCGACGCTGCCGGAAGGGCAGTGAACAATGTCATCCTTTTGTCTCTTCCTGATGAAGAGTACAACCTGCTTCGACCTCACCTGGAGCCGGTGGAATTGCCGCAATACAACATCTTGCACGAGCCCGGCGAGAAGGTCGCTTTCGGGTACTTTCTCAATGACGGCATGACGTCCCTTGTGGCTTTAAGCGTTGATGGCAGAAGCGTTGAAGTTGGCATCGTCGGCAAGGAAGGGATGGTGGGCTTATCTTTGACGGCGGGACTGCACCGAGGAACCTTCCGGGCAATCATGCAGATGCCTGGGAGCGGAGTGCGGATACGGTCGGAGGTTTTTGAAGAGATCCTGATGTGCGCTTCGACTCTACGGTCCGAACTCAGCCGCTTCGCGCTGATGCACGGGATACAGGTTGCGCAGCTTGCAGCGTGCAACCGTCTGCACGACATTGAACAGCGCCTGGCGCGATGGTTGCTAATGTGTCAGGACCGTGTGGATTCCCAACTGCTTCGCCTTACACATGAGTTCCTGGGGCAGATGCTCGGCACGGGACGTCCCAGCGTGACCTTAGCGGCCGGAGCCCTGGAAAACGCAGGACTGATTGAAAATCTGCGCGGTACCGTGAAAGTTTTGAACCGGAAGGCGCTGGAAGAGGCTGCCTGTGAGTGCTACGGGGTTATTCAGCATTTCAATGGAGGCCTAGGCCTGAAATAGCTTACCGGAACCTCTCCGTTCGGTGTCGAACAGACAAACTTCATCTGCGACCACTAGCCTACGCCCACCTGTCCAACAAGTCTTGAGCTTGCGGAAGCTTGCAAGGGAGCGGTGTGGAACGTACAACTAGCCGAACAGAACGAAAAGGCATACGAACTGATTCCACGGGAAGACCGGTCCAGAACTCGATTCTTAGGTCTATACCAGACGGCGAATTTAATCTCTTTCGGCGACATCTGGAGCCATTGGACCTGCCACCGCAGCGCATTCTCCATGAGGCTGGCGCGAAGATTGACTTCGCCTATTTCTTGAACGATGGCATGGCCTCGCTGGTGGTGCTCACCAGCGACGGCCGAAGTGTGGAAGTGGCGATCGTAGGCAAGGAAGGGATCGTAGGTACGCCGCTGGTCGCCGGGCTAAGCCGCGGACCGCACCGGGTGGTCATGCAAATTGTCGGAAGCGGGCTCAGGGTGCGATCTGCGATTTTGATGGATACCCTCCAGTTGGCGCCGGAGCTGCGGCAGGTATGGAATCGGTACGTACTTATCCAGGGATTGCAGGTAGCGCAGATTGCAGCCTGCAACCGGCTCCATGAAATTGAGCAACGGCTGGCGCGCTGGTTGCTCATGTGCCAGGACCGGATCGACCGCGAAAAACTTGTGGTAACTCACGAATTCCTGGCTCAGATGCTCGGTACGGGGCGCCCCAGCGTGAGCCTGGCGGCAGGAATCTTGCAGCGGGGTGGCCTGATCGATAACGGGCGCGGCACCGTAACAATTGTGGATCGCCCCGGATTGGAAGAAGCCGCCTGTGAATGCTATCGGGTAATGAAACGATTTAACGGCGATCCGGGCGTGTTATAGGCAACGACCGATGGTCTGATACCGAACAGACATTGGCAGCGAAAGGCTCTATCTTCCGCGATATAACAGTCTTGGTAAGCGGGAACCTCCTGGAAGGTCATAAGAATCAGCTATACGCATTGTTTGAGGTGATTTCGGTGAGCACGGATCAGCAAAACGACTGGCGGATTCTCTATAAAGCTGCTCTGCTTGAACTGGATCCTGCCAAACTACCGGAACGAATCGAGCAAGCTTATAAGGCTATCCTGACGCACATGGAAATGACGCAACCGAACTCCTACAATGTCGAGCATCAGGCATTGATTGACGCAATGGCGAACCTTCGAGTGTTGCGTCGCGAGGTCGTGCCTGCTACTCGCAAAGAGTCTCCTGCTCCGACCGGTTAGACCGTTTCGGAATTGAATTACCTCTGCGGTATTGTCACCTGGCCAGCAGGCACGTTCGTCTGGCTTGGCGGCGCGGGCAAAGCCGGACCAGCTTGACCGGAGTTAGCAGGCGAGGCGCTGGTATCCTGGTCCGGAACCGTTTGCCCAGTCGCTTGGCCAATCGAAGATCCTGAGACGACCAGTTCTACCCTTCGGTTCTGCTGCCGTCCCGACGGTGTATCGTTTGAAGCAATGGGCTGGCTCGGTCCAAAGCCTTGCGTCCTTATGGCTGACGAGTTCACTCCCTGGCTGGCCAAGTAATTCCTCACCGCGTCTGCTCTTTGTTGAGAAAGCTGCTGGTTGAATTCCAAGCTCCCGGTGCTGTCTGTGTACCCGTCGATTTCCACGCGGATATCCGGGTACGCGATAAGAATTCCGGCAACCTTCGCCAGCCGTTCCCGAGCCACCGGCTGCAAATCGGCTTTCCCCGTATCGAATAGGACATCCGGCATATTTACGATCAATCCTCGCGCGGTGTCCCTGGTCTCCAGAATCTGATTCAATTGCTGCAGCATGCGAGCCCGCATCTGGGCTTTGTCGGTTTCCGCCTGCTGCGCTTGCTGCGTGGCCTGCTGTTTCCCTAACTCAGCCTGTTGTCGCGCTTGTTCTGCCTGTGCCGCCTGTGCTTGAGCCTGGGTGGCTGCGGCCTGTTGCGCTTGAGCGTCGGCTTGAGCTTGTGCTGTCTGATCGGCAGCCGCTTTACGTTCCTGTTCGATTTCCGCATCTTGCTCGCGTTTGATGGACATCACCCGCGCCTCCTCCGCGGTCTGAACTGCTTCTCGGGCGACCGTCCCGATGGGACCGTTGCCTTGCTTCCGGCGGTAATAGTCTTCCGCCTGGTTCAGCAGATCCTGCGCTTTTTGCAATTCGGAGGCTGCGTATTGACTGGCGCTGGAGTCCTTGGCGACTCGGACAGCATTCCGCGCTTCGAGCAAATCAAGCGGCGTCTTATTACTGACTTCGTAAACCGGAGAGTTGATGGGCTGCACTTGAGAGTTGTACGCATCTCGGGAAATGAGCTCAAACTTCACGTCCACCGGCTCAATCCCGCCTTTTGTGTCGCGTCGAATCTCGTTTTGCGCCACGACCAGGTCGCTGGGTTGGGTGACCGCAAAATAGGGTTCTGCGGTTACGATCAAAGCGAATGCTTGCAAGTCCGATGTCGTACGCACCGAGGCCTTGCCATCGTCCAGAATCAATTCGCCCAGATTCCGAGGCCGTCCTTGAGGAGTGATCGCCCACAACACATAAGTCAGGTATGCCAAGCCAAAACCGTTTGCATTCGGCAATTGCTCCACTTCGGCTTCGATTTTCACGCCGCCAGCTTTGCCTTCGACCTTAGCTTCGCCGCGCACTCCAGAGGCAAGATCCGTTCCTCTCAAGTCTACTTTTGTCGAACCCTTGTGGTGATAGTCAACAGCTTCAGTACTGCGCGATACGACCTTCATGCGGTATCCCGACGTCTGATCACCGGTGACCGCTGTGGTTTGTTGGCCGTATCCCGATGCGACGAGACCTACGGATGTCAGCAGTAGGCAAGACACCACCGAAAAAGAATTGAGACGTTCTCTAAACTTGATCACATGTACCTCCCGTAGTCTCAGCAATCAGAATTCAATGGACGAAGCTAACCACTCCGAGCCAAGAGAGGATCAGCAGGATTACCAAAACGGTCCAAAGCATTGCCTACGTCCTTGCTCGGCGACTCCGATCCACGATAAGCACCACGGCAAGCATGAACGATCGTGGCGCCGAACCCTATCGGGAAGATGCCGTAGGTTCACAAAATAAGTTCTGGACGCACCGTAAGGCGTTCTGCCGCTTAACTCGCGCGGGGTAACGGTTTGTCCGTTTTCTGCCAGTCGGCGCGGGATTCTGCAGTCGATGCGATATCGGTCGCGCCCGTGCGTTCCAGGACGTCCTTTGCTTTTTTGGTCCAGTTTGAATCGTCACAGTGAACCGAAAGCAGGATCCCGCCCTCCTTGATCCGGCCCTCATAGCGCTTGGCTTCGTATTCCGGAATGCCCATGCCGATCAGCGCTCCAGCAATACCTCCAATCGCTCCGCCCACGCCGACACCGGTTAGAGCAGCAACGATCGGACCGGCTGCGATAAGGGGGCCCACCCCAGGGATGGCCAGCGCTCCAATGCCTGCAAGCCACCCCAAAGTGCCGCCGACTACGGCTCCCGTAGTGGCTCCAGTAGCGGTTCCCTCTGGCGCCTTAGTGTTCTTTTCCACCGCGAAATCTTTCGTCCCCTGGTTCTCAGGAAACAGAACGGAGATGTCGGTATTGCGGAAACCCTCTGCCCGCATAAGGTCGACTGCGTATTCAACATCACCTTGAGTGCGATAAATCCCGAATGCTGCCGTATTTTTCCCAGACATAAATAGCTCCTTCGACGACTGTTCTTGATTTTGTCTTCGGTCGCGGCATTAGGATGGCAAGTGAAAGGTTGGGGATGGCCATCCGGGTTGAAATAAGAAAAGTGCGATATTATTCCGATGATTTCTGGGTTGCCGGCAATATCGACAGAGTGTCGATCCCTTGATCTATGTTGCTCGCTTTCAACTTACCTAGCTCCTCTTGCGTCGTTCTCCATGTTTTGGCGTTCGTCTTAGTCGCCACGGGCGCAGTCGGGTTGGCGTAGAAGCTGAGAATATTTCGTCGTAGTTCAGGAGATGCCTGATCGAAATTGTGTTTGGCCAGGTCGTCCAGCAGGCGGGCGTAAGTTTTATCGGCCAGGAAATATTCTCCGGCGCGAGACTCGCGGCCAGTATCGAAGTCCAGATCTGCAACTATGAGGTGTCCTGCCTTTTGCTCACCTAGCAGGGCGGCATAGTCATCCACTGTCTTGTTGATGCTCTTGATGTACATGTCTTCAGTCTGAGTAGACGGGATGTTGAAGGCCACCGCTTTGAAGGGGCCCACCTTGGGGACAATCTTTAGAAAGAACGCCAGCACCCTGGTTCCAAATCCCGGCTTGCGATATCCGTTCCCCCATTCCTTTTGATACTGGGCTCGGGAGAGGTGATAGAGGAATTCCTTCTCGTTGAAATTCGGAGTGTCCTGGACGATTTCTTTGTGGCGCGACAGCAGCGCGACGCGAGTCATCTCTGGAATCACAGTGCTAATAGCGCGCCGAAAAGTTCCTATAGCTAAGTCTTCATTGTGTAAGACGTCCTGTAGTTGGAGACCATAGGTTTCCTCAAACGCGTTTTCGAGGAGAGGCTTGCTAACGTTGAAACCGATGAAGTCGTGGTAATTGTCAGAGGTATAACGATTTTTGGCCACCTGCACCATGTCGAAACCGAATTCGGTGCGAATGTGCGCCTTCGGATCGTCCGCGTAGGTAACTTCTTCCCCGTACTTTGCCCTCAACTTCGGAAAGGTTACCGCGACGACATGGTTGATGGTGGGGTGGCCGCTGTTGTCGGAAGCGTAGTGTGCGAGCGCACCCAACGCGAAGGCATACTCATTGAGATCGGTTGAGTCCCGGATAAGGGCCGATACAAAATCACCGCTGCGAACGTAATGCACCAGGTCGCTGAAATACTTGTTGCCAAATGGATAATAGCCCATGTCCTGGATTACGCTGCCGCCGTAGGCGTAAGCATGAGCTTGCTTCAGATCTTCTGCGCTGGCATCGGGAAAACGCTCCAGCAGCAACGGTCGAAGCTGATCCTTCCACAAGAGGTCGACGATTTCTTCGTGGGTGAGTACGGAATAGCTGTTTCCCGCTGCTGAGCAGAAGAACACGAACAACAAGACGACGCCGACTCTGGCAAGAACTCGTCGAGTTGGTCGCATGGTCATTTTGTGGGGCATTTCCTGCACACAAAGCGACGGCCGCCTGCCAACCATCAGCATGCATTCGTGAGCAAGCGGCCGGACGGATTATCTCCTACCTTAGACGGCGGTTCTGCGTCCGCTTACGAGATTGATCACGAGAACGACCAAGGCGAGCACCAGCAAAATGTGAATAAACCCTCCCAATGTGTACGAACTCACCAGGCCCAGTAACCACAAGACCAGCAGTACCACGAATATTGTCCAAAGCATGTCAGGCTCCTTTTCTCAGCGTGAGAACGCTTGCTCACCACCGTACGTAGTTTGCTTCGCCTGCAGAATATAGGTGCTCTTGGTCGGCCCCGCTATCGGGTGAACGGGGTACATCAGCGAGGTTCTTGTGGTAGCAGATATCTTTCGTCCGGCTAGAACCGAGTCTTGACGGCGACTCTTCTCGCGCTCGCCTACTGGTCTTCCTCGAAGAAAGTACGGCTCGAACTCGATTGGCACCTGTGGCTGAAGGCTCTATGTTTCCTACAGGGGCAAAAGGGCGCGGTTTGGCATAGCTTGGTTCCGGTCTCGGGTACGAATCTCGGGGCGAACAATCAATCGGGGAACACTCATAAATCCCGTCGGCGCGCAGCCGACACGTAAGGAGTAACTCAAAGTGAACTTTAAAAACGGTGTAAGAACGTTTTTTCTCGTAAGCTCGCTCTTAGGCAGTGCCTGGGTGGTTGCCCAGGACTCGACCACTCAAAGCGCTCCGGCTGACAACACCAAAGTCAATCAGCGGGACCAGAACGCAAACGAGCCTACCGCAGATCAACAGAAAGACAACAGTTCCGACCGAGACATCACTCAAGAGATCCGCAAGGCCATCGTGAAGGACAAGTCTCTGTCGACCTACGCCCACAACGTCAAGATCGTCACACAGAATGGTCAAGTAACGCTGAAGGGACCTGTGCGATCGGACGACGAAAAGCGGGCGGTCGAAGCCAAGGCGGCTGCTATAGCAGGCGCGAGCAATATAAACGATCAGTTGGAAGTCAAATCCAAAAACTAATTATCGCAAACAAAACCACAAAGGAGATCCTCAATGGCAGGGAAGAATACAGCGGTTTTCGGAATCTATCCCAGTTACACGACCGTAGAGATGGGAGTTGACGGCCTGAAGGCGGCGGGATTTAGTAACAGAGACATTTCTGTGCTACTCCCCGAAAGCTCGGGATCGAGAGATTTCGCGCATGAGAAAGGCACCAAGGCACCGGAAGGAGCCTCAACGGGCGCCGGAACAGGAGTCGTCCTCGGCGGCGCAATGGGGTGGCTGTTAGGCGTTGGTGCACTGGCAATACCGGGCTTGGGACCGTTTATTGCTGCCGGTCCGATCATGGCAGCCCTTGCGGGTGCCGGCGTGGGTGGTGCAGTCGGTGGAATTACCGGAGCTCTGATTGGAATGGGAATTCCGGAATACGAAGCCAAGCGCTACGAAGGCAGAGTAAAGGATGGTGGCATTCTGCTTTCGGTTCACTGCGACAGCTCGGAGTGGGTAAAACGGGCGAAGCAAGTTCTCGAACACACGGGCGCTCAGGATGTTTCGTCAACCGGCGAGGCTAGTTCCGCTGAATCCACTGAGCGGCACCTGCCTCGCGCAGTTTAAGCGGTACGTAGGCTTAATAACAAAACACATAAAGGAGAAAAGTAAATGAACTCGGATCAAATGCAAGGCAAATGGAAACAGATCAAAGGATCGGTCAAAGAGCGTTGGGGCAAACTAACCGATGACGATATCGACGTCATCAACGGAAAGCACGATCAGTTGGTCGGCAAGATCCAAGAGAAATATGGCATCGCACGAGAGGCGGCTCAAAAGCAGGTTGATGAATGGAATGCAGTCGATTCCCGTGAATCCGACCTGGAACAGCGACGCAAGGCAAGCTAGCGGCGCCCGGCCTGATCGTTACAGGGAGCCGCTTGGCGGCTCCCTTTTTCTCTACGCTGCCGAGCCTTCTGTCGGGTTCTGAAATTGGGCAGGGATTTGCACCTGGATGATGTTGTTTTTCACGGCGTAAACAACCAAGTCGCGGATGGAATGGAAGCCAAGTTTCCGCATAATGTTGCTGCGGTGGGTCTCGGCTGTCTTTGTACTCAAATTGAGGACGCATGCAACTTCCTTGGAACTCTTTCCCTCGGCCAACAGTTGAATGACCTCCCGCTCGCGAGCGGTCAACTTCGGCAATCTCGGAGGCTCGCCGCTTGACCCGTTGTGCCCCTTGTCGAGAAAGCCGGCCAGCACCATATCGTTTACTCGGGGAGTAAAGAACATACGGTTGCGCTGCAGTGCCTCGACGGCAGAAACCAGATCCCGAGCAGCGTCGGATTTGAGAACAAACCCGCGAGCGCCCGCATCCAGAGCCTCGCGAATTACCTGATCTGAATCGGTGATCGTCAGAACGATAACCTTGCAGTGGGGATCATGTTGGGTCAACTGGCGAGTGGCCGCCAAGCCGTTGAGGTTGGGCATGCCGACATCCAGAATTACCACGTCGGGCTTCAATTGCGCCGCCTTTTCGATGGCTTCGCGCCCGTCCTTGGCCTCCGCGCAAATCTCCCAGCCGTCATGTGCCTGCAGCAATGCACACAGCCCACGGCGTACAACTTCATGATCGTCAGCTATCAGGATTCGCAGTTTCATAGCTCACCTCGATAAGTTTTTGCAACGTTTTAACCTTAACAAGAAACCGGCTATCCAAGCCCTAGTACCGATCCCCAGGATGCGAATTCAGGGCTGTAAAGGGCAAATGCTGGCTTACAGCCTCCACCGCCGCTAATAAATCACGTGAAGCATTGGACTTCACGACGTAGCCCCGCGCGCCCGCTTCGAGCGCCTCGCGCATCATATGCGGAGAATCATGTTGTGTCACAATCAGAATCTCAGATGTCGGCGCCGCCTTACGGATTAGACGGCATGCTTCCAGGCCGCTCATGTTCGGCATGGTGATGTCCAACACCACCACATCAGGTTTCAGACGGCCCGCCTTAGCAACGGCTTCAATTCCGTCCGCCGCCTCATCGACGATTTCCCACTCAGGATGTCCTCCCAGTAAAGTCCTAAGACCGTGCCGTACAACCGGATGGTCGTCCACAACCAGTATGCGAACTGTCATAAGT
>Ga0210402_10004434_pt1 | contig 12800 bp, 10 predicted proteins | sample IncBWC7MmetaG_FD_161055 | JGI IMG/M metagenome (GOLD analysis project Ga0210402, IMG submission 161055) | Forest soil microbial communities from Barre Woods Harvard Forest LTER site, Petersham, Massachusetts, United States - Inc-BW-C-7-M | ecosystem: Environmental > Terrestrial > Soil >...
CTGCTAAACGAGTATCTGACCGAAATGTCGCAGATTGCCATCAGACACGGTGGCAGCGTTAACAAATTCATCGGCGACGCAATGTTGGTGTTCTTCGGTGACCTGACGACGCAGAGTGTCGTGGAGGACGCGCACGCCTGCGTTGGCATGGCGTTCGAGATGCAGCGCCGGCTTGCCGAGCTCAACGTCAAATGGCGCAAGCAGGGCATCGAGCAGCCGTTCCGGGCTCGCATGGGCATCAATACCGGGTACTGCAACGTCGGAAACTTCGGCAGCGAGCAGCGTATGGACTACACGATCATTGGCGCGGAAGCGAACCTCGCCGCCCGCTTACAGTCCATCGCTCAGCCGGGCGAAATTGTTCTCAGCTACGAGACCTTCATCCTGGTGAGCGACGTCGTGCGTGGGCGCGCGCTCGAGCCGTTCACGTTGAAGGGCATAGGCCGGCCGATTATGCCGTATGTGGTCGACGCCGCAGAAGGCAAAGAAAAGGTCGAGCAATCGATCATTACCGAGCACAGCCCAGGAATTGACCTCTTCCTCGACGTGCGCGCCGTGACCTCAACCTCGTCAGAGCGCATTGCACAGGTGCTCGAAACAGCCCTTGCTGCCGTCAGGAATGCCGCAACTCCCGCTGCCGGCTCGGCCGATTTGAAAACTACCGAAGCCGCTGGACGGGCATAATCACCATTTAACCGCGAAGCCCGCGGACATCCATTTGCTGGATTCCACCGAGTGAACAATGGCGGTTTGGCCGGCTTTGAGCTCGCCGGCTCGAATCATTTCGTCGAGATGAAGCAGAATGGACGCCCCGCCGCAGTAGCCGGTGTTGACGCCGCGAAATTTTCCCTGCTCCCGAGTGATGCCGAGGCGGCTCATAAACGTGTCGTACTGACTATTGTAAAACTGGATCGTGGGAATGGAAAGAACATAGTGGTCGACGGTGTCCGAGTTAATGCCAAGCTGCTTGGTGAATTTGCACAACGCGTCCAATAACAAGGGGCCAGCATCCCTGTTGGTTGCAGCAAAATCCTGCCACAGATGATACCCCGCCTTGTCGTACATCTGCGGAATCTGACAGCTGGCCTTGATCAAGTCTGCGGCGTAGCCGCCCGCGGTCATACCAGGCGGGCGTCCCGGCCCCACCGATTCGGTGAAGGTACCGAGGATCTCGTGCTCGGTGTTGCCATCTGGCCGCGCCTCCAGAACCAATGCGCCCGCCCCATCCGCCAGAATCCAGCGCATCGCAGCATGGACCCTATCCATCTTTGGCTGGTTGAGGTAGCAGCCGCGCAGGAACATGGAAGAAAGCTGGCTGTAGGTCACGAGAGCCGTGCGGTACCGGCCAGTGCGCAAGGCATCAAAAGCAATCTGCACGCTTTTACCGACGCCTGCGCAATTGGAGTGAACTTCGATTTCCGCGCAGCTTGGGATGTTCAGCCGCTCCTGCAACAAGGCGCTTGTCGGCGGGGTGCCATGGTCATACGTCGGGCAGGAAACGACAATCAGCTCCATTTCCTCCGGCTTCATGCACGCCATCTCCAGAGCCTGCCGAGCAGCATTCTCGGCCAGGCTGCTGTGAGTATGTGTCAGATCTCCCGTCTCGGGATCGACGGCGAAATGCCGTGACTGGATCCCGCTCTGCTCCAGAAACTTCGGTCCTTGATTTTCCACGAAGTTTTTTATCTTGGGTGATGCTTTCTCAAGCGTGCCCAAGACCATCTCAATTCGGTCATTGGATACCGGCGCTCCAGGAAGAAAGCTCCCGGTTCCAGCTACTCTCACGGGAACAAAAGACATTGTGCCTCCATATTTTGCCGGACGGCGCGTCGGAACCCGACGAAGCCCGTCCCATCTGCCTCATGCGCTCAGCGGGCGGTCCATCCCACTCATTTCTCGACGGCCGAACCGTCCGCGCAACCCCGCAAATGTCCGGCCCGCATATGCGAGCATGAGGAGCAGCACCACCCAGGTATCCGTTTCCAAGGCCGGCGCCCCATGCACCGCACGCCCGATGATGCCTATCAAGATCGGCGAGACCAGTGCCGGGAAGTAGCGATCGAGCAAAATCAGCACAATCCACAGTCCCACAAAAAAGCACTGGAGCGTAAGGTTGTAGAAAAGCACCGCGAACATGTTCGAGGCCTTGGTGGTTGCACCCTCGAACACCTTGGCGTGTCTCCTCGCCAGCGAGGCGTTGAAGAATGCCAGCTCCGCTGCTTTCGCCGGAAGATCGCCGGCGATGACCAAGTTCATCATGACCTGCCGCATCGACCTGCGGGTCACAAATTGCCTCAGGGTGCGCTGCTCGGCTTGTCGGAAGTACGCTTGGCCCAGCTCTGTGTGGTTGACCTCGGGATTGAGCCGGGACAGCGATGCATCCAGGGTCGTGAGTGACCGCAGCACCCTGAGTGTCTGCCACTCGAACGTGCATTTGTACTTCAAGTAGATCTTGTTGCACTCTTCCCAGACGTTGGGTACCGATTTCTCTGCATATGGCAGTTTCTTGACAAACGTACGAGCGCCCCATGCGCGCAGGGTGCGGACCAGATCCTCCTTCATGGGCTCGAGATCCCTCACCGGAAGGCTGCCCGACAGCAGAAAGCTCAGGTCCGCCGCCTTGTCATAATCGAGCTCGACAAGCGATTTCATGAACAGTCGAAATTTCTGCAGGTATTCGAGCTCGAGAAAACCGATCGTACCGCAGTCGATCAAAGCAATGTTGCTGTCGCGCAACAGAATGATGTTCCCCGGATGCAAATCGCCGTGGTATAGGTTGTCTTCCAGGATCTGGCGCAGCATGGATAAATGGAGCCGGCGCGCGACCCGCCTCGGGCTGACGTTGTTTTCCCTGCACCACGCGGCGACGCTGCGTGGGTCGGCTTGCAGCGCATTTAGGAATTCGGCCATCAGCGCGCCGGTCACGAACTCCATCACCAGAACTCGCTGTGCGCTGTACTTCTCGTACACCTGCGGCACGACAATGCGATGCCGGCGCAGTGTTTTGCCAATCCGCTCAATGTTGGAAGCCTCAAAGCGATAATCGACCTCTTCGCGGAGAATGTGGTCAATCTCCCAGTACCCCTCGCGCCAGTGCGCATGACGCCGGATCGAAAGCGCTTCGAGGAGGTCCGTAATACGTTTGACGAAGGCCAGATTCTCGGAGATCGTTTGGGCGACGTAAGGCCGCTGCACCTTCACCGCAACCCAGATCTTCTCGTGGCGCAGATGCGCGCGATGGATCTGTCCGATGGAGGCAGCAGCAAAGGGAGCCTCATCGAATACATCGAAAACCTCGGACAGATCCCTTCCAAGGGCCTGCTCGATCATGAAACGAGCCATGTCGAACGGAAAGCCAGTCGCACGATCCTGCAGTTTGGACAGCTCGTCGCAGATTTCGAACGAAAAGATGTCCCTGCGGACCGACATCAGCTGGCCCACCTTGACCCAAAATCCTCCAAGCTCCTCGAACAGAATCCGCAGACGGCGAGCCTGCTCCACCTTGTAAGACTTTGCCCGGATGAGCCGCAGAAAAAGCCCTTGCAGCGCCCAACCCAGGAATCGAAGACAGGTTCGCGTAACGAGGAAATTGGGAGGGGGCCGCTCTTTCGCTATCGCGATCGGCAATCGCTGCGGCGGACCCGGCAGTCGGGTTGGTATCAGGGCTGGGTCTAGCATCCGCACCGCCTTCACCTGATCGGCTGACCCGAACAAGGTGCCGGGCTGCGACCTGAATGGTTGCGGCGTGCCCGATGCCGATTTGCCTCGAGCGCGACCAAGTCCATCGGCCCCGGGCATCTAGCCGCCATTCTCAATTACCAGCAATCGATGCAGCAGGCCCGCTGCTGGCGCGACCCCAATTCCAGGCTTGTTCAGCGAAGGCAACCGCGGTCAAAATAGTCATTTCGCCACAGGGCCGGTCTCTGCGGCGTCACGGTCCGGAGGGAGCGGCAGCCAGCGCGGGACTTTTCTGCAATAGTCCTCGTAGACCTTACCGAAACGGACGCGCAGCCGAGGCTCCTCGATCCGCGTCGCCTGGTAATGTGCGAACACGATTCCAAGTCCCACGAGCATCGCCAGCGCCAGCGATGAAAAATAAATCGCCTGTCCGGACCCAGTAATAACGAGGCTGATCGCCACTGGATTTCGTACCCACCGGTATGGCCCCGTAGCGACAAAAACTTTCGGCGGGTCGAACTCGACGTGGGGGCCACGTCCATAAAAGATGAGCCATGCTGAACAGAAGATGTACGCGCCGAGACCAATGCAGAAAATGGATGCCCCGAGCAGGCTCTGCATGTCGCCCCAGAATTGCGCCAAGATAGCCCCGGCGCTGAAAGATGAGCCCAGCATCCGCTGCCCGGCCAAATAAAAAAGGGACGGAATGACGCCCAGAGCAAGCCCGAGAAAAACGATCGTGTAGCTGATGCTCCTCAACGCGAAAGATTCTTGTCCGGCGTCCGGCATCGGGAGCGTTGCTTTTTCTACCAAGGATGCTCCCCGAACCGGAACGCAGGGCGTGGCGCAGGCGTTGCGCTCAACCGTACCAACAAGCCGAACCCGGATCAAGTTGCGAGCGGGCGCATTAGAGTCCTGTGGCAGCCGAACATTGAGTACGCGGATCGGTTCACGCGCCCGCCCCGGAGGCGCTTGTTCCCGCCAGCGCGATGAGGTAAACGTTACGAGCCACTGCTGATGTTCGCATCATTAGTTTGGCATATCCGCGGATATGCCTCAACCACCGCCATGCCAGGAGAGTCACAATGGGACTCGTAAGACGCATTACCGTTCTCAAGAGTAGCGGCGAAACCGTCGAAGCAGTGACAGTGCACCAAGAGCCGCGCAAAAGGCCTAGGGTTTCGGCGTGGACAAGCCCGATCGAGCGCGCGGCACGCCGGCTCGTGCGGGCGCAGGTCGTGTTTGGACAGGAGGTCCTGCGGCGCCACAATCGATCAAACCGCCGCCGGCGCGACGGCTGGCTGCTTGAAGCCCCTGCTAATCTTATCGAGTCCGGCCGCAAGGCCTTCAATGACGAAGTGCGCAAGGGTATGCCCTTCAGACTCCTGCCCAAGCTTTAGTCCCGACGGCAACAGAAGCGGAGGATCTGAGCAATGACCATAGAACCTGGCCACTCGAAGAGTCCGAGCAAGCCGAAATCGGAAACCAGCGGCAAGTCTCTCGTGGTGGTGGAGTTGTCGAAAGTCCGGAGCCACGAGCAGGTTAGACGGCTTCGCAGAGGTCGCGGCAGGCTGGCGACCGACATCGAGGAAGTCGTCAATGAGCTCGTTCAGTCCAGCACCATCAAGGCCGATACTCCACCGGTCGTGATTGTCGTTCGAGAGTCCACGGCATCTCTGCTGTGGAGCGAGCTCGAGCATGACCTGGACGAGGACGAGGACGAGGACGACGATTACGACGAAGAGGACGAAGACGACGACGATGAGGATGACGATTGACCCATCGCTGCGCGTTCCAAGTCCTTGCTCGCCGCACCCGAAAATGATGGGCAGTTCACAGGATGGCCTTCGCTTGGGAGTAGGTACGCTGCGGCAGGAGCCAGTGTGATCGTGGCAATGACCTGATCGCAACGGTATCGACGTTCCTACAGGCGCGGATCGGGGTGAAGATCTCTGGCGGCCGAGCGGCAATGTCGCAGCGGTTGTGCGGGTTCGTTGCGCCATCGCGGCAAATCACCGCCCCCGGGGGCCGGAAGCCCGACCACGCGCGGCAACAGATCATACGCGTGTTGCCGTTGTTCCAGCGAATCTGGGCTGCATCCCCTATGCTAACGTTGTCCGCCGGGACAACTGGAGCACGTGGGCATCGGATTTACCACGCGAGCCACTTGATTTACCACCAGAGGCGGCGACGCGCTGAAGACGGCTTCGGTCGGCTCGCAAATGGAGCGGGTAATGGCGATCAATGTTTCCGCATGGTCGATAAGGCAGCCGCTCCCCGCCATCGTCATCATGGCGCTCCTATGCGCCATGGGGTACATCGGCTTGAGAAAGATGCCGATCACGAGACTGCCGAACGTCGACGTTCCGGTGGTGTCGATTATAGTCACGCAGTTCGGAGCATCGCCTGGAGAGCTTGAAACGGAGGTAAGCCAGAAAATCGAGGATGCGGTATCCGCGGTCGCGGGGGCAAGTCATATCACTACCACGGTCTCGGACGGCGTTGTGAGTATCGGCATCCAGTTTAGGCTGGGGACGGACAGCGATCGCGCCTTGAACGACGTCAAGGATGCAGTCACGCGTATTCGCGCCGATCTGCCCCGCAATATCGACGAGCCAAGGGTGCAGCGCTACGACATTGCCGGACTTCCTATTCTGACCTATGTCGCAATTGCGCCCAGCAAGACCCCCGAGCAGGTCTCGTGGTTCGTTGAAAACGTGGTGGTGCGCAAGCTCCAGGGACTTCGTGGAGTGGGCAGCGTCGACCGGATCGGAAGCGTACAGCGCGAGATCCGGGTCGGCATTGATCCGCTGAGGTTGCAAGCCGTTGGCCTGACCGTGCTCGACGTGAGCCGGCAGTTGCGCGGCAGCAACGTCAATGTCGCCGGCGGCCGCTCCGAGATCGGCGGCCTCAGTCAGGCTATCCGCGCGCTTGCCCAAGCGACGACGATTCCGGCCATTCAGGCCGCCCGGATTGCGCTCCCCGGCGGCGGAGATGTGCGGCTCGACGATATCGCTCTCGTCACGGATACCATTTCCGAACCGGTCACCTTCGCTCGTTTCAATGGGACTCCCGTCGTAGGCTTCAGCATCTTGCGCGCGAAGGGCGCAAGCGATGTCGAGATTGCGAAGCGCGTCACTACCCAGATCGAAGCGCTTAAAAAGGACAATCCGGATTTCGACCTCAAGCTGATCGACAGCTCGGTCAACGCGACGGTCGAGAATTATGAGGCCGCGATCGAGACTTTGATCGAAGGCGCGCTGCTGGCGGTCATCGTTGTCTTCCTGTTTCTGCGCGACTGGCGTGCGACCTTGATCTCGGCGATCACGCTCCCGCTCTCGATCCTGCCTTCATTCTGGGTCATGCATGCGCTGGGGTTCTCCCTCAACATGCTGACCTGTCTCGCAATCGTGCTGAGCACGGGGATCCTCGTGGACGATGCCATCGTCGAAGTCGAGAACATCGTGAGGCATATCCGAATGGGTAAATCGCCTTACGACGCGGCCATGGAAGCGGCCGACGAGATAGGCATTGCGGTGATTGCGATCAGCCTGACCATCGTCGCGATTTTCCTGCCCGCAAGCTTCATGACTTCGATAGCCGGACAGTTCTTCAAACAATTTGGTCTGACTGTTTCCGTGCAGGTTCTGTTTTCATTGCTTTGCGCGCGCCTGATTACGCCGATGCTCGCTGCCTATTTCCTCGCGCCGCGACAACATTCGGAGAAGGCTGACGGACCCGTCATGCGACATTACACGCGCCTGCTCACGTGGTCGGTGCGCCATCGGTGGATCACCGTCGGGATCGGACTGTTGGTATTCATTCTGCCGATGGCCGCAGCAACCACGCTCGGATCGGGTTTTCTGCCCGCGCAAGATACCGGCCGTTCCATCCTGGCGATCGAGCTCCCACCCGGCTCGCAACTCGACGACACACAAGCAGTCACCGAGCGGATTGCCACTCGCCTGCGCTCCTGGGCGGAGGTGGATAGCGTCTTCGTCAATGGCGGCCAGGCTCCGTCGGGCACCCAGGAAGTTCGCATGGCCACCCTGAACATCAACTACGTACCCAGGAGCAAGCGAACGCTGACCCAAGTTCAGCTCGAGCAGGCCATGACTCGCGATCTGGCGAGCATTCCCGATTTTCGCTTCTGGTTCCCCGACGAGGACGGGGAGCGCGCTGTCAGCTTCATCATTGTCGGGTCTGAGCTCGACAAAGTAGCAAATTTTGCGTCCGATCTCGCAGCTCAAATGCATCGGGTGCCGCTGGTGACCAATGTCGTGGCAACCGCCGCCCTGAGCAGGCCGGAGCTGCAGATTTTTCCCCGGCGCGATCTGGCTGTGCGCCTGGGCGTCACGACCGAAAGTCTCTCGGAGGTGATCCGGGTAGCCACCATAGGCGATGTCGCTCCGGCGCTCGCGCGTTACGATGCCGGCGGACACACCGTGCCAATTCGAGTTCTGCTGGAGGAAAAGGCACGAGCCGACCTGCAGGTGCTGGAGCAGCTGCGTGTGCCGTCGCCGACGGGAAACGGCGTGCCATTGGGTGCGCTCGCCGACATCCGCTTCGGCGAAAGTCAGGTCAGCATCAATCGTTACGACCGGCAGCGTCAGGCGCAGGTCGCGGCCGATCTGGTCGGCAGAGCACCGCTGAGCGAAGCATCGGCGCTCATCTGGAAGCTTCCGTTGATGCAAGAGATCCCGCCGGGAATCACCGTCCAAGAGGGAGCCACGGCTGAGCACCAGGCAGAGCTGTTCGAGGAATTCGGCGAGGCCATGCGCACTGGCCTGGCCTTGGTCTACGCCTTGCTTGTCGTGCTCTTTGGCAGTGTGCTGCAGCCTCTGACAGTTCTGCTCTCGCTTCCGCTCTCGATTGCAGGGGCTATCATCGCGCTTCTTGTTACCAGGATTGATATCACTACGCCGGTGCTCATCGGAATGCTGATGCTGATGGGAATAGTGGCGAAGAATGCAATCATGCTGGTCGATTTCGCCGTGGAAGCAGTCCATCACGGCATCGAGCGCGACGCCGCGATCCTCGACGCCGCGCAAAAACGGGCGCGGCCCATCATCATGACCACGATCGCGATGGTGGCGGGAATGGCCCCGAGCGCGCTCGCCATCGGCGCCGGCGGGGAGTTCCGCTCGCCCATGGCCATCGCCGCCGTTGGCGGTCTCCTGCTCGCGACCCTGCTGTCGCTGCTCTTCGTGCCGGCCGTGTTCACCATGATGGATGATCTTGGGATCCTCTGCCGGCATTTCTTCAGCCGCTTTGTCGGAAGGTCTCGAAACCCTTTACAGCACGTGCAAGAAAGCGGGGGCGCGTCTGTTCCTGGCAGCAGCCTGGAGGATGCAGACGAGCATCAGCGAGTGTCCACGCGCGCGGAACCTGGCTCTGTGCCGAAAGCAGACGTTTTCGCGACCGATGCGAAGACCTAGGCGACCAGATCAGCCTTTCGCCGGCATAACCAAGGGGAGGTCGGCGAGGTATGGCGTCTCCACCCTGCGGCCGAGCCACATGCGATAGCCCTGCCGCAATCCGCTTGCTTGGTCGCGCACCCTCCGGAGCACGGAGACTTTGCTTCGGCCTCCTGCTCCATCTCTTTTGTTTGCGCATGTCCCTGTTCGCAAGCGTGCTTTGCACGTTGGAGGACATCCTCCCAGATCGCGGACTATTGACTCTGCCCGGCGGAGGTCACACGCTCCAACGTTTTCGCGGAGAGATCGCATATATCTTCTCCGACCATCCTTAAGGGAGTTCCACATGGATCCGAAAGCCTTGCGCGCTCAACGGGAGAAAGACCTGAGGGGACTGGTGACGTTGGCAGTGCTCGATGGTGACGAAGACAAGCTCGTGACCCGGCTGCTCGATTCTCTCGAAGATATAGATGGCGCGTTTACATTTTTTGCGCAGCGCAAGCGCGGCACAATTCTCGATCTGGAACCCGGTCAACAACTGGGTCGCTGGGAGACTAACGTCCGCTTCAATGAGCGGATGGACCGCGAGCCGGAGCTCTATGCCGAGATGGTCCGACATCCCCGCTACCTGATGGCAGCATTTACGCAGGAAGCAACGGGGCTGCCGATTGTCGGCTTCCTGGCGCAGGTGAAGGAAGTGCGTTTCGTGGAGGAAGAGCCGGGCCTGCATTTGCTGCTGCTGCCGGCGTGTCACCGCGGCTGCGGACCAGTCAAATCAGAGTCGGCCGACGAATGCATCATGTGCGGCCTGCCGCGGCCCACGGCGAGCAGCAAGTCCAGACCTCTGCAGGGACTGACAACCGCACTCGAGCGCATTCACGCGGTCGATGATTACCTGGTGCGCTCGCTGGATACGAGCCGCGCTGCCCGCGACCTCGTGATGAACGACCCGACGCAAGCCTTGGCACAAGCGTCGCAGACTCTCTTCGGGGCCAGCCCGGAGGAGCTCTTCGGCATCCACACGACCCGCGTTGTCCAGGACACCGATAGCCTGCTTTACAGCATTCGCTTGGCAGACCACACGCCGAAGCGGGCTGTCGAGCCGACTCGTGTCATGACGACAGCGGCATGAGACGAGCCAACTTTGGTCGTTACGCGATCTTTCACCCTAACAACCTTTGAAACCCCTCTTTCGAGCGAAAGTGAGGCTCACCCCATGTGACGTGGATGTGTGTCAGGAGCCGATCGACGAGTGCCGTCGGCAGGCTGCGGATACATCGCGCCGCCAGAGTCAGCGGCCAGGGGAATAGCATTTCGCGACGGCCGCGGGCGAGGCCACGGGCAATGTGTACCGCAGCGCGGTCCGCGCTCCACAGGAAGGGACCTCGGCATCCGAGGCTTTGCGACATCGGCGTATCAACGAAGCCCGGGTATACGGTCGTGATCCGAACGCCGTGCGGGGCCAGTAGGCTGCGAAGTGCATCCCCATACACGCCGGCTGCCGCCTTGGAGGCGGAATATGCGGGGAATGCAGGTACACCCACGAACGCTGACAACGAGCTTACAATCGCGATTTGGCCCGTGCGACGACCGATCAAGCGCGGGAGCAAGGGTGTTACCGTGTTGATCATGCCCAGCGTATTCACTGAGAAGATCCGGCGCGCAGCGTCTGTTTCGCCCGCATTCTCAATCAAAACCGGCGCACCGAGCATCCCAGCGTTGGCGATTATCAGATCGACCGGCACGACTGAGTCACAAGCGAACAGCCAGCGCTCCATCCCGGCGGCATCGGTGACATCGCCGGCATGGGCTTCGACATCACAACCACGGTCGCGACATGCCGCAGCGACAATTTCGAGCCGACCGAGATCGCGGGCGAGAAGCGACAATCGCGTCCCCGGGACGGCATAGACCTTCGCCAGGGCGGCCCCTATCCCGCCATTCGCACCCGTGATTACAACATGCTTGGGCATTTCACGTCATCCGATTGAGCCCTGGATCAGCCGCCGCCGCGTTTTCGATGTACCGAAATAAATGCCGGGGTGTCGAGTTGCAGGCAGCAACTGACAGGTCTCCCCCCTGCCTTCTATATTTCCGAAAAAAATCAGTTGCCCGCGAGCAGTTCGCGCAGCACGTCCTCGGCGCGCTCGACTACGAGGCTGATGTGCCCGGCATTCGGGACAATGTGCAGCTTGTGATTCGGCAACTTGGACGCCACGTATTTGGCACCTGCGGGAAACACCATATAACCGAGTTCGCCGTGCCAGATGTTTACCTGCATGGTGATGTCCGACAGGGAAAAGCCCCAGTCCTTCAATTCAAGGGCGATCGATTCGACTGGGCCTCTCACACCGTTGCGGGACCCTTCGAGGATCATATCTTGAAAGTGCTGCTTAACCTCTGGGCGCTTCAGGATTTCAATGTCACTTTCAGTGTGACCTTTCACCTGCTTCATTGCATTGACCGGATCTTTGCGGATCTGCCACAGAATGTACCGGTAAATCGCTCTGGCCGCGAACGGAACGGTCTTCGCCAGCCGCGCCTGGAGAAGCTCCTCAGCCATGAGGAACTGGCTGACGTCGAGCTTCTCGCCATTAACCACGAGCGGGGGTACGCCGCTGATCACGGCACAACCCTTCAGCCGCTCCGGGATGAACCGCGCACACGCAAGCGCGTACGGCGAGCCCGACGAGATGCCTGCAACGACAAACCGGTTCAGCCCAAGCGCATCGGCGAACTCGATCACGTCGGCTGGCCAGTCGACGGTCCGATAGCCTTTCACGTACGTCGATATGCCGAACCCAGGCCGGTCGATACCTATCACGCGGGCACCGAGCTTCTTGCCGGCCTCATCATAGTTCATCGCCTCGAGGCGGCTTGACGGGCAGCCGTGGAACTCGAGCATCGGCTCGCCCTTCGGGTCACCGTACTCGGCGAAGCCGAGCGTGCGGCCGTCCTTCAGGATCAGACGCTGTTCGGTGGGGTTGCTGATTCTCTCTGCCAATTTCTCCAACTCCTTGAGACTCGTCAGCACCAGTCTACTGGGTCATAGGAAGACCGTCCAGAAGCACTCGATGCATCATACGACGGCTGCGCCCAATTAGACGCCGAACATTTTGTTGCCTAGTCATCGTATGGTGCAGGAAATGGACAGCTTCGGCTGCTCGTGCTAGTTTAGTAGTACAAGTCGGCACCAATACGGAGGAGCGCTCGGATGAAGACAAGAGCTTGCAACGTCCTCCTGGTTTTCCCTCGGTTCAACCCGTACTCCTTCTGGAGCTTAAGAGGTATTCTGGATATCGTCCGGGTGCGCTGTCCTGCTCCGCCGCTCGGCCTGATCACGCTTGCCGCGCTTCTTCCGCAAACATGGAATTTCAGGCTGATCGACCGCAATGCCGAAGACCTGAAGGACGATGATTTGAACTGGGCCGACCTGGTGATGACAGGCGGCATGCTCCCACAGCAGCCGGACTCGCTCTGCGTCATCGAACTATGCCGCACTCGCAATATTCCGGTGGTCGTCGGCGGCCCGGATGCGACCTCGAGCCCTCACGTCTATGCCAATGCCGATTTCCGGGCGCTCGGAGAGGCCGAAGGCATCATCGAGCAGTTCATCCAGGCATGGATGGGCGGCGCCACAACAGGGCTGTTCGAAGCCGAGAAGTTTACAGCCGATGTTACGAAAAGTCCGACCCCACGCTTCGA
>Ga0210402_10004437_pt1 | contig 12798 bp, 6 predicted proteins | sample IncBWC7MmetaG_FD_161055 | JGI IMG/M metagenome (GOLD analysis project Ga0210402, IMG submission 161055) | Forest soil microbial communities from Barre Woods Harvard Forest LTER site, Petersham, Massachusetts, United States - Inc-BW-C-7-M | ecosystem: Environmental > Terrestrial > Soil >...
AGTTCGCTTCCGCTTTCAACGTTTCTCCTTGGGCAGAAGAGCAGGGGCCAGAATCTTTCGCCAAATCACATCCGCTTGCTCCCTCCCTCGTGAGGGATGGTGCGCGACATCAAGCCACACCTGGAGTACGTCGCAAACAGGAACGCCGTCGTTCAGAACAACGGCGCGAAACACGGATTCGTCGTTCCGGGGAACGCGGACATACACGTCCGGACCGACATCTACGGAGCTTGCCGAGAACCCGAGCCTCTCGAGAATCCTTGGCTCCATACGCTCTATATAAAGGTAGGGCTGCACCCCGTGCACGAACCCGAGCCTAAGCGCTTCGGCGGCGGCAAACAACGCGAGACACGCCCGCGGCCGATGAAAACGGGAGTCCTTGTCCCCTGCATGGCGGTGCTTCCTTTCTTCCGACCGGACATAAGAGCGGATCGCATCCCGAAGCGCATTTTTCCTTCCGCGAAGAACCCAGCGAACTCCTATTTCGGGCACGCTCCTCTGATTGGCCGCCAGCCAACGGTTCATCAGTTCTTCGATCCGTACGACGCGTAATCCTTCGTGCTCTTCCTCAAGAAATCCTGCTTTCGAAAACTGCTCGATGAAGCGGAATGCGCTCATCACGGAAACAGCGGCCGCTTCCGCGAGTTGCGAAGCGCCGTGGTAGCGTCCACGCGGCGCAGAGAGATAAAGCTCCGGGATGTCTGGCGCCAGGAGAACTTTCAGCATCCACTGATTCAGATCAGAAAAGAGCTGAGGAGAAGGCATGCGATTGGCCGGCGATATGGCACTTCTCGCTCTCGGCCTCTCGGAATTGAATTGCTCCAGTCCATGGCCATCGAATGACCTCATGCCCTCAAGGTCCATCACCCCGACGGCGATGTCCGGCGCATGCCGGCGTGCAAACTTCTTTACCTGCAGGGCAACGGACTCCGGAATGTGGTTGGCCACGACGATAGCCACGGCGACAGGGTGTCCCGGCAGGTGGCGCGCCCCTTCTTGCGCCTGGAGAATTGCCTGAGACACGAGCGGGATCAGGCGGTCTTTCCGTCCCTCGGACGAACGTTTGATTTCTATGACGTATTTCTTGCCGCCGTGTTCAGCAATGAGGTCTGGTTTTCCATCTCCGGCATCCGGTTCTTCCCGGACCTTCCACCCTCCGCGGCGAAACACCTCGGCCACCAGGCGCTCGACTTGAGCCTCTTTGTCGCGCGGGGAATTGGCAAAAAACCCTGGCATGGTCTTATCATGGCCATGGGATATATCATGGCCGTGTTAATTATCTTGGCCATGATAATAGGATTTGAGCCCCTTGTCAATCGCCAACACGTCTCGATGAAAGATTCCCAGGTGCCAGAGCGGACGACTTCCTTCGTAAGTTCAAGGTTGCCGCGCTCCAGACGCACCGCGCGAACGGCTTCCTTGCGGCTCATGCCTTCCCTCATCTTTTCCGCCGCCGCCATTTCCAAGTAGGCGCCCAGTTCCTCATCCAACTCCCGGTCGACCTGTTCCTTTCGGAACAATGATCGGAGGCCGCTTGTAATGTTCCGTAAGAAGGACATGCGTAGCCTCCTACTCGTAACGCAAGGCCACCAAGGGATCGACGCGTGTAGCGCGCCGGCTGGGGATATAGCAGGCGAGCAAAGCGACGGCGATCAGCAGGAATGCGATGATCACGAAGGTGGCGGGATCAGTTGCGCGGATACCGTAAAGCAAAGAGCCAAGGTAACGCGTCACGCCGATGGCGGCTCCGATGCCAACCAGGGCGCCGACCATAGCGAGGATGAGTCCCTGGAACAGCACGAGACGGAAGATTTCGCGGCGCTGCGCACCCAAAGCGATGCGGATGCCAATTTCACGAGTGCGGCGGGCGACCTCGTAGGAAAGCAAGCCGTAAAGTCCGACACAAGCGAGAATCAAAGCAAGAGCGCCGAACAGGGAGGAGAGCTTGGCGACGAGCCGCTCGTTGAAAAGGAGGCGATCGATGGTCTGGGTTTGCGTTCTCATGTCAAACAGCGGCAGATTGTCATCAAGAGCGCCGACGATGCGGCGAACTTCGGGAATCAGAGCCTCGGGCTTGGTGGACGTACGCAAAGCGAAATACGCTTCGCCTTCTTGAAGCGGGATGTAGGCGGTGGGTTCCAGAGGCTTGCGCAAGTCATCGTACTTGGCGTCCGCAACCACGCCAACAATCTCGCGTTCGACTTTGTTCCCGCTGGGAGTTGTGCCCCCGAGACGCAGGCCGATAGGATTTCTGCCTTCCAAGAAGCGCCGAACGAAAGTTTGGTTGACGATAGCAACAGCCTGCGTTGACCGCAGGTCCGACGCGGCGAAAGTTCTCCCGTTCAAGAGTGGAAGGCGCATGGTTTCAAAGAAGGAAGGGCCGACCGCGAGCATGTCCGTTTCGACGGTGGTTTTCTCCGGCTGGCCTTCGATGTGGACGCCAGAAGTCCATTGCCCGGCGCTCAACAGCGTGTCAGAAGAGTAGCTTGCGGAGATCACCCCGGGCATGGAAGCGAGTCGAGTCTGCAGTTCGCTGTATAAAGTTTGGATTCTGTCGTTGCTGTAGCCGGTCAACTTGGGATTGATTCCGAAAAGAAGGACGTTATGTGTGTCGAATCCCGGATCAATGTTCCGGAGGTTAGCGAGCGTGCGCACGAGCAGGCCAGCACCGGTGAGCACGACTACGGAAAGCGCAACCTGAGCAACGATCAAGGCACTGCCGAGGCCGAAATGGCGGCCAGAGATTTTGGTCGCGTCGGAACTGGCCGCGCTTTCTTTCAGCGCCGGTCCCACATTGATGCGACTGCCGCGAAACGCAGGCGCCATTCCGAAAAGAATTCCCGTGAGCAGGGCAATGCCTAGAGTAAAAGCAAGAATTCGTGCATCGGGCCGCGTGTCGATGAACAGAGTCGAATAGGCATTCTTAGAAATAAAGGCCGCGAGAGCCTGTGCGCTCCAATCGGCGAGAACAATGCCAAGCGCAGCCCCGGCGGACGAAAGCAGCAAGCTCTCCGTGAGGAGCTGCCGAATAATTCGGGCTCTTCCAGCGCCGAGCGCCAGGCGCACGGCCATTTCTTTTTCGCGAGCAGTCGCACGCGCGAGCAGGAGCGCGGCAATGTTCGCACAGGCGATGAGCAGGACGATTCCGACTGCGACGGTCAAGATGTAGATCGGCTTGTCATAAAATTGCCGAAAACCAACGAGGCCTTTCTGCGCGGGCAGAAGCGCGAGTTGAGGTTCGTCGATCTCTTTCAGGAGTGGCTTTGCCCCGTGCAACATCTCATTACGGAAGACAAGGTTCGCTGCTGCCTGAGCCTGCGCCATGGTGCCGCCCGGCTTTAGTCTTCCGACTATCGCAAGCCACCAATTCGTTGCATCGTCGATGGTCCGTCGCTGGTCGTTCCAGCTCGGCTCGAAGGACGCCGCCTGTGAAAGGGGTACCCAAAGGTCGTGAGACTTTCCCGGCGTCAGCCGTGTGAAACCAGGATCAATTACACCGACGATCGTGAAAGGGGCACCGTTCAGCCGTATTGTTTTGCCAACTGCGTCGGGAGCGCTGCCAAATGCTCTTTGCCAGTAAGCAGAGCTCAACACAATTACAGGCGTCGCACCAGGCTGATCGTCGGAAGGCGCTAGTGTGCGGCCAAGGGCGGAGGAAACACCCAGCGTGTCAAAGTAATTGCCGGAGACGAGTTCGCCTCCGACCAAGTTGGCCGGACCATTGCCGCTCAAGTCCAGCTGTCCGGCGCCAGCCATCGCGAGCACGCTGGAGAAAACATTCGTGCGCGCGAGGATAGCCTTGTACATCGGGTACGAGAAAGAGCAGCTTTGGTGGACTCCGGGTACCCACAGGCAGTCTCCAGAGCTGCTGGTGCCGATATTGGACTCCTCAGGCAGCTCGTGGACGGACCAGCGCAGAACCACCAATTGCTCGGGATGGCGGACTGGAATCGACTGCAGCATGACGGCATTCAGCAGGCTGAAGATGGAAGTATTTGCGCCGATGCCGAGAACTAGAGTGAGGACTGCCGTCGCGGTGAAGCCGGGGCTCTTCGCCAGCATGCGCAGGCCAAAGAGCACGTCGTGCCAGCACGTCTCCACTAAAAACTCCCAGCCGCCAGAGCGAACGATTTCCTTGGTAACTTCGAGACTGCCGCGCTCTAGTCGCACTTCGCGGAGCGCTTCCTTCCGGCTCATGCCCAGCTTCATCTTTTCCACTGCAGCCATCTCGAGGTAGGCGCTTAGCTCCTCGTCCAATTCCCGATTGACCTTATTCCTTCGAACGAGGGACCGGAGCCCAGTTGCGATATTTCTGAGCAAAGACATAGCTCACCCTTACGAAGCCTCCAAAATTCTGCCGATTGCCGCCACTTGCCTGCCCCATTCTCGTGTTTCGCTGTCGAGCCTCTTTCGTCCCTTCGCCGTCAGAGTGTAATACCTTGCCCGCCTGTTGTTTTCACTGGGTTTCCATTCGCCATTAATTAGCCCGTCCCTCTCTAATCGTTGAATCGCGAGAAATAACGAGCCAGCATTGAGACGGAAGACGCCCTTGCTCATCTGTTCGATTCGGACGGAAATCCCGTATCCATGGGTGGGTTCGAGTGCCAACGTTTTCAGGATGAGCATATCGAGCGTGCCCTGGACGAGGTCACTTGGCTTCTCAGGCATAGAATCTCCCTACCCCTTGGCTACCAGGAGGAGAATACTCTTCTCCTACTGGTTGTCAATAGGAGAAAACCTGAGCAGGCAACTGCCAGGCTGGAGGGGTGAGTTCGAGCTACTGGTAACGCACGGCGGCAGCGATTTTGACGCGGACAGCGCCCGTTGTCAGTACCTGTGACCCGCTCCCGGCACCGCTACATGTCTGCCGATAAAAGAGCTGCATCATTGCTTGGTGGGGCGAGTGGGGCAACTCAGAAGATAAAAAGAAATCTAAGTGAAGCCGTGCCTTAGCTTAGATTTTTCCTCGCTCGCAACGAGAAGGCCGGCCCTGGCCTCCTGCTTCGACCTACATACACAGATATGTACGACATATAGATCCGCAAGAGAACGTCAAATCCAACGGTTTCGCAGACCGCTGCACCGAAGAAACAGCGTACAGCACTGGAACCGAATCTGTCGCCAGAACTCTGGAATTCGCAGCACCCGGGATCATTTCCCGTCGGCAATTCGTATCTTTACTAAGCGAGAAAATTCCCTATTTTTCTTGACCGCAAGTGCTAACTGTTAGATGCTGCCATAGTCTAACTATGTCAGAAAGTATTCGGACAGGAGGCGTGTTTTGCATCGAGACGAAATTCCGCCCGGAACTCTTTATCTTCTGATTTTGAAGACGCTTGCACGTGTCGGTGAAATGCACGGCTATGAGATCGCAGACTCAATCCAGAGAATCTCCAATGACGTTCTTCAAGTGGAAGAAGGATCGCTATACCCGGCTCTTCAGCGGATGCTGATCAAAGGCTGGGTGAAGGCCAAGTGGGGAACTACGGCTGGGAACCGCCGGGCGCGGTATTACCACCTTACAGTAGCGGGTCGTAAGCAATTAGAAACGGAATTGTCCCAGTTTGAGCGTGTGATCGGAGCCATCACCCGCGTGATTCAGACAGCTTGAAAGGGCGATCTCCATGGATTGGCTGAGTGAACTCCTAAGGCGGCTTTGGATGCTAATACGTCGCCAGCAATTTGATGCGGACCTCAAAGAAGAGATGCGTCTGCACGTGGAACTCAGAGAGCAGGAACAGATCCAGGCAGGCCTATCGCCAAGGGAGGCTCGCCAAGCAGCGGCACGCCGATTCGGAAATGCGACGGTGTTGAAGGAGAAAAGTCATATGGCGTGGGGATGGGACTGGTTGGAAAGTTTTGGTCAGGATATCGAATACGGCAGCCGCGCCATGTTGCGTAGCCCAGCACTCACCATCGTCGCACTGCTCTCGCTCGCTTTAGGCATCGGCGCTAATACCGCCATCTTCAGCCTCCTCGACGCCGTCATGCTGCGCTCTTTACCCGTAAGGGATCCCGCTAACCTCATCTTGCTGGGGAAAGGAAACGTTTCCGGCATCACGGACGACTTCGCCAGGACCCAACTCTACTCTTACCCCTTCTACCGTCAAATGCGGGAAGAAAACCAAGTCTTTTCCGACACCGCCGCCATCTTCAGCATGACGAACGACATCCATGGCTTCGTCGAGGGAAGAATCGAATCAGAACCGATGAGCGTCCAGCTTGTCTCCGGCACGTACTTCACCACCCTCGGCGTAAGAGCATTTGTGGGTCGCACTTTGGATGAAGCGGACGATAACTCGGAAGGCGATCACTCTGTAGCCGTCATTAGTTACGCCTGGTGGAAGCGCGGCTTTGCACGGGATCCTAACGTCCTGAACCGCAAGCTCAAACTCGGTGCCACGACCTACAACATCATCGGCGTTGCTCCGCCCGAATTCTTCGGCACCAAGGTCGGCGAAGCTCCGGATATGTGGGTTCCGCTCTCCATGGTCAAGGTGGTCCCTCCAAACTACGGCGGATACAAAGACAATTTCTCGGAATCCCTGCTTATCATGGCCCGTCTCAAGCCCGGAATCTCAATCAGCGAGGCCACATCCAATGTAAATCTGCTCTTCCGGCAAATCCTGCTCGGATTTCCAGACGCCAAGCTCAGTCAGGAGAATCTGCAAGAATTAGACAGGACTAAGGTCCCGTTGACGCCAATGGCCACGGGTCTTTCCTCGCTTCGAAGGCAATTTTCAGAGCCACTCCAGATTCTGATGGCCGTCGTAGCCCTTGTCCTGCTCATCGCTTGCGCCAATATAGCCAATCTGCTCCTTGCCCGATCGACCGCGCGCTCTCGGGAACTGGCGGTCCGCCAAGCGCTCGGAGCCCGGCGTACACGCATCATCCGTCAGCTCATTACTGAAAGCCTGCTCCTTGCTCTCGCAGGCGGCGTGCTCGGCGTAGCATTGGCGTCAGTCGCCAATCGCCTTCTCTTGCGGATGGTCTCGGGCGGCCTCGACACGATACCGCTCGACGTCTCCATTGATACTCGGCTATTGCTGTTCACGTTGGCAGTGACAATCGCTACCGCGTTGATCTTTGGCACTATCCCCGCCTTTCGCGGTACGCGGGTGCAACTCACGGACACACTGAAGGCCGGCCGCGGTCCACAGGGCACAAGCGGGAAGAATCCGCTCGCCAAAGCCCTCGTCATTTCACAGGTCGCGCTCTCACTCGTCCTCATGGTAGGAGCCGGACTCTTTCTTCGCAGCCTTTTCAATCTGAACAATGTCGACATTGGCTTCAATAAGGAGAACGTCTTGCGTCTCGAAATCGACTCAAGTTCCGCAGGATACACGCCTGGCGAGCCGCGAGAAGTCGCACTCAATCAGCAGATTGAAGAGCGTGTCAGTGCACTGCCAAACGTGAAGGCCGCCAGCTTCTCGGCATTCACCTTCCACGAAGGCAGTTGGAGCTCGAATGTCGTCGTGCCAGGGATGAATACCGACGAAGACATCAACGTCAAGCACAATGTTGTCGGCGCTGGCTATTTTGCGACAATGCAAATCCCTCTGCTCGCGGGTCGTAGCTTCTCACCCTCTGACACGAGTACCTCACAAACTGTCGCAATCATCAGCGAGCATACAGCTAAGACGCTCTTTCCTCTCGGCAACCCAATCGGACGTCACTATCGCTTGAGCGATAACAAGCCCGAAAACGATGTGACCGTCATCGGCGTAGCGAAGGACGTTAAGTTTCATGACCTTGCAGAAGAACCCGTAAATCTCGATTACTTCCCGTACACTCAGCATCCTTGGAGCTTCGGTGACTTCGAAGTGCGCTACACTGGCGGTTTTGATCCTGTCGCCGCTGCCGTCCAACAAACCATCCACTCGATTGACCGCAACCTGCCGATTACCCGCGTAACGACGCTCGACCAGCAGGTGGCACGCTCAATCACCAACCAACGTCTCGTCGCCCAGCTCTCCGCCTTCTTCGGACTGCTCGCAGTTTTTCTCTCCTGTATCGGCATCTATGGCGTAATGTCCTATGTCGTAATGAGAAGGACTAATGAAATCGGCATCCGCATGGCGCTGGGGGCGAGGCGTTCCAATATGCTCTGGATGGTGCTGCGCGAGATCCTGATACTGGTTTCGATCGGCGTTGTCATCGGCGTACCCGTCACGTTGGCCGGTGATCGCCTCGTCTCCAAAATGCTGTTCGGACTCAAGCCGAGCGACCCGGTCACGCTCGTCAGCGCAACCGTGATATTGCTAATTGTCGCGGCGATCGCAGGCTACTTGCCGGCGCGAAGGGCCTCCCTGATGGACCCCATGGTGGCTTTGCGGTATGAGTAGCCGCCTCTAACGACAACGATTCGCCAGACCCACTAATAAACGAATGCGTTGCAGTTGCAGAGTCTGGAGCCCGCCTCGGGGCTATGGGCGGATTACGGCAACCCTTCCATAATCCGGTAAGGTAAGGTTTGCCGACCAACCGGGAGCGAGCTGCTGGGCCGGTCAGCGCCAGTTCACACGAACTCACCGGTAGTGTGAATTCGCGGCCATTCAACCAAAAGCCATTTCTCGTCAATTCATGAATTCCTAAATCGAGCGCAGAGCGTCCATGGGATCGGCGGAAGCGGCGCTGGCCGCGGGAAGCGTCGATGCGAGCAGCGCCATAATCATCATAATCAAGACGCACAGTATGTAGATGACAGGGTCGGTTGCGCTGACGCCGAACAAGAAGGAGCTGACCAGTCGCGAGACGGCTAACGAGCCGAGAACACCGAGGCCGCATCCGAGCAGCGTGAGCTTCGCGCCCGAAACAAGCACGAGCTTCGCAATGCCGGCACGCTGCGCGCCCAGAGTCATGCGAATCGCAATCTCCTGCGTGCGTTGGGACACGGAGAAGGCCATCACGGCATAAATCCCAGTGATCGCCAGTAGAAGCGCGCCCAAGGCGAAGACCGTGATCAGGTCTGTGTTGAAATGTCGCGGTGCCTCAATTGCAGAAACCGCATCCGTGACGGGCCGCACCTCCTGCAAAGCCAGGAGTGGATCGATCTCCGCGATGGTCGACCGGAGTGTCTGGGTCATGTACTGAGGATCAAGGGCTGAGCGAATTGTGATGTATCCACTCGGCGGGCCGCTGAGGTTTCCCGGAGTTCCCGAGCCGTACAGAGTGGCGGGTTGATCCATCGGCGTGTACCACTGATCGATGCTGGGCACATCGCGAGGTATCTTTGTGTCGGCGACAACTCCGATGACGGCTGCCCACGGGACTTCCTTCCGCGGGTTGCCGACGTGCATACGCTTGCCAATAGCGCTCTGGCCCGGCCAGCAGTCTCTGGCCATCGATTGGTTCACAATTACCACGAGCGGCGCGTTGGAATCGTCGTGCATCGTGAAGGTTCGGCCTTCGAGCACAGGAATGCCCATAGCGCCGAAGTAGTCCCCATAAACGCTGGTAAACGCGGCGAATTTCAGCTTCCAGTGATCCGCGGAAACGCCCTCGATGGTGAACGCAGACTGCGGGGAAAGATCGGATGCGGCGACCGCGTTGCTGATGGCTACAGCGATCACTCCCGGCTTGCTCGACAGTTGGTCGACAATCGCTCGGTTAAACGTGCCGACAGACGCTGTGGTGGGATATTGCGCCAAAGGAAGTTGGTAGCCTGCAAGTAGAGCGTGGTCGGCACGGAAACCGGGATCGACTTCCTGCATCTTCTGTAAGCTGCGCAGGAAAACGCCAGATAGGGTGAGCAGCACCAGCGCGATGGCGACCTCCGAGACAACCAAGGCGGAACGTAACCATGTATGGCTTGCACTGCCGCTGCCGATTTGCGCGCCCTCTTTGAGGCTTTCTATCAAATTGATGCGCAAGGCTGCGAAGGCGGGCGCAAGACTGCAGAGAACGCCGGCCGCAACGGAGACGACAAGTGCAAATGTGGCGACGATGGGGTTCATCGAGACAGAATCGATGCGAGGCATGGAGTCAGGCATTAGATGCAAGGTGGTGCGAATCGCAATTCCGGCGAACGCCAGACCGAGCAGGCCACCAGCCATGCTCAGCAGGAGTCCTTCCACCAAGGATTCGCGGATGATTCGGCTGGAACTCGCGCCAATCGCAACGCGAACCGCATATTCGCGCCGCTGACGGATGGCCCGGACCAAGAGGAGGCTGGAGACATTCACGCAGGCAATCAACAGCACGATGACCACAGCCAGAAACAGCATCTGCAACACCGGGCGGACGTCTGCGACTACGGTTTCGCGCAGTGGCCTGACGTCGCCTTGAATCTGAATCGCCGACATGCTTGCGGGAAAATCGCGCATGATTTGGTGCGCCACCCGGTCGGCATCCTGAGCGGCTTGCGGCAGGGACACTTCATCCTTCAGCCGGGCGATCATGTGGTAGCCCCAGAAGCCCGAATGTTGATCGGAGAGCTCCTCGGGGCTCAGACTCAAAGGAACCCAAAGCTGTGCTTGGTACAAGCGGCCGAGCTGTAACGGAAATTCAAACCCGCGCGGCATCACCCCGATAACGGAGTAGGGTTTGCGGTCGAGCATGATGGAGGCGCCGAGGACGTGCGGGTCGCGGTTGTAGCGGTCGGTCCACAGCGCGTAACTGATCACGGCGACCGGTTGACGGGCATCGTCTTCTTGCGGAGTAAAGACACGGCCGAGGATGGGCTGAACGCCGAGCGTCGGAAACATTTCGGAATTCAGGCGTGCGGCATTGATTTGGTCTGGCTGTGCGCCTCCAGAAAGCTCAAACGATGACGTGATATAGCCGCCCAAAGAGGAAAACGCCCCGGTCGCAAGTGTGTACGTTTCGATTTCGCGAGCCCTAACGGACATGCCTGGCCGGCCTCCCAGATGATCTCCCAGCAAAACAAGCCGGTCGGCGTCCTGGAACGGAAGTGGGCGCAGAAGGACGCCTTCGACGAGCGAGAAGATCGCAGTAGTGGCACCAATGCCCAGGGCTAGGGTGAGGACGACGCTGAGGGTGAAGCCGGGTGCTTTGCGCAGTTGGCGAAATGCGAAGCGGACATTCTGTGCGAGCGCGTCCATCTGTCCTCACTGATTCTTGAGTTTCCTGAGCTACTGCGTAGCCTAGATTAGAAATGTTTGGTACTGCTTTTTTAATCGGCAAAAATTGCTTTCTCGTTTGCTGTGTCCGCTAATGAACGTCCCTTCTGACAGCCAGCAACTAATTTGCTCCCCAACACGGGGATTTCCGTAACTACATCGAGGCGCTAAGCATAAGCAATTGATGCGAAATCGCGGTTCCATGAATAGAGACTAGCACGGACTTCGCAGGCGTGGGGTCTACCGACCAGCGATTCCGTTCGTTCATTCCCGCCGGATCACGGCAAACCTGGCGTAACGCGATTAGGTAAGGGTTGCCGACCACTCCGACCTTTGGTGGGGCAACCCAATGGTCACTTTGTGTAAGGGTCGCTTAGACCGTTCTACTCCTCACGTAATGTATTGGCTGGGTCGATCCTTGAAATTCGCAGAGCTGGCAGGGTTGTGGCCAAAAGCGTTACCAACACGAGCGTGAGAACCACGGTGGCCAGGGTTGGTACATCGTAGACGCCGACGCCATAGAGCACGCTGCGCATCACTCGCAGCGCTCCCGCGCAAAGAGCTAGTCCCAGAAAGAGGCCAAGCACTGAGGCGCCCGCACCGGAGCGGCCGATCTGCACCATTGCCTGACCAACGGTCGAGCCCAGGGCCATGCGGATGCCAATCTCCCGCGTCCGCTGGGCGACCATGTTAGCAACGAGGGCGAAAATACCGACTGCGCTCAGCAGCAGAGCCAGTGCCGCCATTGCGCCTAACAGCGCGACTTCGACCCTCTGTGTCGCCAGAGTTTTCGCGAGCAGGTCGCGCATGCTGTAGAAGCCGGAGAAGGGCAGGTTGGGATCGACACTGGCCAGCGCCCGTTGCATCTGGTCCGTCAATCCCTCCACGGGACCGGCAGTGCGGACAATCCAGTCCGGTTGAAACCATACATGCACTAGCGAGAGTTCCTGCGCCTTCAATTGTGCGGCAGGAATGTACATACCCTGCTCGCTCATGAGCGGAGCGCCCTCATACAGACCAGAAGAAACGGAGACATCGGCGACCTCGCCCACGATGAGTGTGTCTTTGTCGATATAGCGGCCCACGGGATTGGTTCCGCCGTAGAACTTGCGGGCGAAGGCTTGGTTCACCACTGCCACGTGCTGCGTGTTTGAGCCGTCGGCATCGGTAAAGACGCGGCCGGTAAGCAAAGGCATCTGCAATGTGCCGAAATATCCGGGCGTGACATAGACCACATCCGTCCCATCCTGCTGCCCGGCCTCTTTGCCGTCGCTGAGCGTGACGCCGCTATTTAATGTGCGCTCGTAAGGAAGGCTGAGTCCGACGGCGGCATTTTGCACGCCGGGAATCTTGCGCATAGCGGCGGTGCCCTCGTCCAGTAGCTTTCTGAAGGCTGCGGGATCGTGGAACCGGACGTCATCGAGCGAGGCCTTTGCGACAATCACTCCGCTCGGATTGAACCCTGGCGGCAGCGTCTCCAAGTGGACCAGGGTGCGTATGAGCAGTCCGGAGGCCGCCAGCAGAACAGCAGTAAGGGCGACCTCGCCGGCGATCAGCCCTTGGCGGAGGCGCACGCTGCCGCCGCTGGCCACGGCACGGCTGGCCATCGAAGAGCGCAAGTCCACATTCCGAGCTTTGAGCGCGGGGAGCATTCCAAACAGGACGCTCGTCAACAGCGAGACGGCGAGCGTGAAGGCCATCACGCGACCATCGAGGG
>Ga0210402_10004438_pt1 | contig 12797 bp, 8 predicted proteins | sample IncBWC7MmetaG_FD_161055 | JGI IMG/M metagenome (GOLD analysis project Ga0210402, IMG submission 161055) | Forest soil microbial communities from Barre Woods Harvard Forest LTER site, Petersham, Massachusetts, United States - Inc-BW-C-7-M | ecosystem: Environmental > Terrestrial > Soil >...
ACCTCCTCCGGTGATAGTGACCGTGCCGACCACCCAGAGAGTCCCCGTAAGAGTAAGCGTGCCTCCTCCATTTATTGTAAGATTCCCGGTTATTTTCCCGGGACCGAAAGTGGCGCTATGTGAATCTACTATGCAATCTCCCCCGCTACTCCCGCCAGGGCATTTAGTCGCACCAGTAATCGTGCCCCCGGCCGCTGCGGCATTTTTCCAATCTGTTATATTTTGGTCGGTAAAAGGAAGATCTACCGCCGGGACATTGCCGTGCGTAGTATTGCATGCCTTGTTGTTATTTGATCCGGTGTTGCAATATAAATTCCCTGCAACCGTTGCTCCAAGCACACTATCGGCCCAAGCATCTCCTACTCCCGCACTACCAATAACAACTCCTCCGACATAGCCTGCCCCGCCGATAAAAGATGACATACCCCCTGTATAAACCTTAAAATAGCCGTCCAGATTAGCCGCATTCCATGCACCGGAATAAACGCCAGTTTTAGCGGTGCCGGATGAATAAGAAGTGTCGGCATTGGCTCCTAAGACATAATAACTGCTCGCGCTTTGAGAGCTATTGTCTATGACAAGCCAATAAGTCGCGCCCGGAATTAAGGAAGGATACGAGGTAAAAGGTATTTCTGCCCAAGCATAATTGGTGGTAATTGCCGGGGTAGCCGAAGCTAAAGAAATACTTCCAATGGGAATAGTCGTGGTGGAAGGAGAGCCGTTATTGTCGGCCACAAGACGAATGATGGCATTGTTGTCGGCCGGAGATCCGACTTTTTTTATGTAAAATTGAATTTTGTTGACAGGTGAAGAAGTGGAAACCTGAAAACTCTGCGCAAAATCCTGGGAGCCTGAAACATTTCTGAAAGTTATGGAGTTTGGCGGAGTTGAAGGTGTATTATTTGACTGATCCAATGAAAGCGCGGGGCTATCGGCCGCAACCGCAGACCCCGTAATGGTGGCGCTTATGGCATTAATGCTTGCATTGGAATAAATATTCCCGCTTATAGTGGAACCTCCGTCTACGGTAACTCCCCCGTCCCCTACTTGAAGACCATAATTAAAAGCAACCCCGGCGCCGGTCGTAAGAGTAATACTTGTTTTTCTCTGGTAGCTGGAAACGTCTCCAAGCGAAGTAATCTGCTTGCCATTGCCAAAAAGAGTAGCGATAGTTGTGGTTTCCGAACTATTATTAAGGCTGATTGTTTCACTAGTACCTATTGTCTTGTTATTTAATATTCTGTAAACCGCGTCTTCGCTTCCAGACTCAGCCAGAAAATATGATTGCTTGGAGCTTAAGTTAACGTTTGCACTTCGAAATTCTCGGACTGTCGGCGATACCAGCCCGGCGATAATCGCCAGAGAAATAAAAAGGAAAAAAATAACGGAGATCAGCATGGCGGCTCCGCCGTTTCTTTTAATTTTCCCTTGTGCTTTTTTAAAATTTAGGTTCATTTTATTTCTTATCAATAAGCGCCCCTTAAAACAACTGTGTCGTAAAAATCCTGGGTGCGGTTAAGCGCATCGTTGGCAGATTTAACTGTTAAAACTATTTTAATGGCTTTTCCGGGCGCGGTTGTAATCTGTGTAAAGGCAAGAGCGGTGACGCTTATAGTCGGTGTATTTAAATTCCCGGTAAGAGTACCGTTTTCAAGCAACTCCAGATTCGTCCCGGAAAGTAAAAATTCAACGGTTTTATTTGCTCCCCCGCTGTCTTTGGTGTTAAGCACCAAATCCCCGGCCCCCACCGAACCAATGCCGTAAGCTCCTCTGATTTCCCGCGAAATACGCTCCATAATGGTCCCGCTTTCTATGAGCTCTGCTTGTATCGAAGTTTCTTTAAAGGATCTGGACATTGTAGCCATTGCGTTTATTACCACAACAGAGAGAATTACAAAAAGAGAAATATAAAACAAAAGCTCCAAGAGGGCATAGCCGTTTTTTATTTCTCTTTTTTGATTAGTTGCGCTCATGAAAAAATATCCGTTATATAAAATTGCAATGTTTTGCTAATTGTTGTCCCTCCTTCCGGCCAGGACACGGTAACGGTAATTAATTTTGTTCCGGGATCGTTCGTGCCGATACTTGCAATATCTTGCGTTGTATTATCGCGATTAACGCCGGATACGGTAACTATCCGCGTAAAAATTCCTACGGTATTTGAAGTGGCCGACAGACTCCAGGTATTGCCGGCAAAGGTTGGATAATAACTTGTCCCGGCGGTCAACCCGGAAATATTAGCCCAGGCGTTGTCGCGAAATATCCGAACAGCTTCAGCTCCTTCTTCCAGCAAAAATCCCGCTTGAGTGGAATGAAGAGCCTGTCTGGAAACGTATATGGATTTTTGGGCAACGGTCATTGCGGCGATAATTGAAATAACGATAATTGAAATAGCCACAATTATTTCCACCATCATAAATCCCCGATTTTTAATATTTTTTCTCATTTTGTGCACTTTAACAAAATCAAGGCCGTATTAATTCGAACTGGCAGAACCTGTCGCGGAAATCGTAATAATTTTTGAAAAAGAAGAAGTGGAGACGGTAACAGTCCCGGTTTTGCTTGGAGCGCCCGAAAGACGATTAAAATAAACGTCTCCGGAAGTTCCGCTTGTCCCGGCCAAAGTAACGTTTGTTATAGCCGCGGGAGTTACAATATTTATTGTTTCATTATTGCTGTCTCCGGAAGAAAAAACCGTTCCTTTAAAAATTATAACTTTATCAGACTGGAAATGCACTCCGTAAGAAGAAGAATTTACGGAAGCAAGCGTCTGCGACCGGGCTTTGTTCAAGCTCGACATTATATCGCCGATAGTGCTTTTAAGCACCTGATTTTCCCTTGTTTTTGAAAATTGCGGAATTACGATTGCGAATATAATGCTCAGTACGGCAACTACCAGCATTATTTCCAGCCCAGTCATTCCTTTTTTGTAAAAATTTTTCATTAAGTTAACCTATGCTGCCTAAGATTGAATAAAGCGGCGATATCATAGAGATGGCGAAAAATCCGACTCCGGCGCCGATGACAATCATAAGCAAGGGCTCAATAATTGTGGAAAGATTTTTTGTCTTGTTTTCAACTTCCCCTTCGTAAAATAATGCAATCTGAAGCAGCATATCCGATAGCTTTCCCGTTTCTTCTCCAACCTGAATCATTTCCGACATCATTACGGGATAAAGATTGGTATGTTCTTCGAAAGCTTTGGAAAAAGGCGCCCCTTTTTCGATGGCAATTTTGGCTTCATTCAAAACTTGTTTGTAATAAATATTTTGAACCACGTCTTCGGTAATTTCCACCGCCCGTGTAATAGCGACTCCGGACAGCAGCAGAGAAGATATGGTCCGGGCGGTGCGGGCGGTATTGACTTCTTTCACCAAATTATTTACCACCGGAATTTTTAAAATTATTAAATCAACATACTTTGCCGCAAATTGCGCGCGGAGCAAAGAATATATGCCCAGCGCGGCCCCGGCGATAATCACAAATGTTAACAGCAAATGAGCCGAGAAAAAGTTGCCGAAAAAGATGAGAAGTTTTGTGGAAGCCGGCAGCGTCACGCCGAGCTCTTTGAAGGTTCCGGCCAGGGTCGGCACTACGAAAGCAAACATCAAAACTCCGATCAGGACCATCGCCGACATAATAATCCCGGGATAAATAAGCGCACCGTGGATTTTCTTGGTCAGGGAATTGGACTTCTCGAGGTTAAGCCCGATATCGGAAAGAGCGTTCGCCAAGTTGCCGGACTCTTCGCCGGCGCGCACCATCGATATAAAAAGTTTTGAAAAAACATCGGGGAATTTCGCGAGTGAGGCGGAAAAAGTTGCTCCGGAATTTATATCGGCCGTTAATGAAGTCAGGATGGAGCTTAACTTGGAATTTTTGGTCTGTTTCTGTAAAACCGACAACGCCCGGGAAAGCGAAAGGCCGGCCATAACCATTCCGCTTAAATTTTTCGTAAAAATAATAAGCTCGGAAACTTTTATTTTTGAAAATGTATTCGTGATTACCGACAGCTTTTCAATAATGTTCTCATTTTTTTCCATTATTGAAAGAGGGGTGAACCCGCGGGATCTGATCTCGCGCGCCAAAGAAAAACGGTTGTCCGCATCCTGAGTGCTTTCAAAAATTTCCCCGGTTTTTGATTTTGCGCTGTATGAAAAAATCATAATTTACTCCGAAACAACACGGAACACCTCTTCCAGAGTCGTCACGCCGAGCACTGCCTGAAAAACGCCGTCTTCCAGCATTGTCAGCATCCCTTCTTTTTTAGCCTGAACTTCTATGTCGTCCTGTGATGCCCCTTTGACTATCATTTCTCTGATGCTAGAAGTGACCTTGAGCACCTCATGCATTCCGGTACGGCTTGAATATCCGTCTTCAAATTCACTGCTCTTGACTGCTTTATAAAAAGGAGTTTTTTCAATCGTATCTGCGGGCCCGATTATTTTTTCCGTTTTCAAAAATCCCAGCACCCGGTCAAGGTCAACAATTTTAGCCAGATTTTTTACTTCCGCCGGCGACAAGAAGTATTTCTCTTTGTTGGGAGTAAGCTTGCGCACGAGTCTCTGGGCAATAATTGTTTTTACCGTAGCGGTTATCAAAAAAGGCTCCACGCCCATATCTATGAGCCTCGGTATCGCTCCGGCAGCGCTGTTGGTATGAATCGTGGAGAGTACCAAATGCCCCGTAAGTGAAGCGTTAATGGCAAGCCCTGCCGTCTCCCCGTCTCGGATTTCTCCGACCATCACAATGTCCGGGTCCTGACGCAATAAGGACCGTAGCCCGTTGGCAAAAGTTAAACCTATTTCCGGTTTGACTTGGGTTTGGTTCACGCGGGGCATTTGATATTCAATCGGGTCTTCCACTGTAGAAATATTAACTTCCGGCCGGTTTAAAATATCAAGCATTGTATAAAGGGTTGTAGTCTTTCCGGACCCCGTCGGTCCCGTCGCCAGCACCATTCCGGTTTTTAATTTCAACGAGCTGTGTATGAGCTCCAAGGCCTCACCGTGAAAGCCCAGGCCTTCGAGGGAAAAACCGTGCGCATTTTCTTTCAGGATTCTGATAACTGTTTTTTCTCCAAAAAAAGTCGGCAATGTGGAAACGCGGAAAGAAATCTTCTCTCCGTTTTGTTCTATTTTAAATCTGCCATCCTGGGGAAGCCGCTTTTCGTCAAGCTTCAAATTTGAAAGCACTTTGATGCGGGCTGTGATGCCAAGGCCGGCATTTTTTTCGAGCTGCATCGCATCGTGCAGGATGCCGTCTATCCTGTAACGGACCGTAAGTTCTTTTTCTCCCGGTTCAATGTGGATATCGGACGCATTTTGCAAAATCGCGTGAAAGATAAGAGAATCCACGATTTTGACCACCGGCAGATCTTCCGCCATTTCTTTCAATTCACTCTCTGATTTTTCTTCTGTTTTTTCTCCGGGTTTTTCATCCGCTGTCGGAGAAGAAGTTTTGAGCGAGCTGGATTCTTTTTGGATAATATCCTGGAACTCAGCCTTGAGACTTTGCCGGTACTGCACGAGAACGAATCTGATGGAAGCGTTATCGGTCAGCCGGGGCAGAATCTTCAATCCTGAACGTTTCTTGATAAAATCAATTACCGGCAGGTCATCAACGTCCAGCATCGCCACTTCCAGACTATCTTTGCTTTTTTTATAAGCGACAATATTATAATTACGGGCAATAGGTTCCGGAATGAGCGAAAGCACCGAGAAATCTATTTTTTGATTATTTAAACTGATAAACGGTATGCCCAAGACAAAAGCTTCCATCCGTTTTAAATCCGTTTCGGATATTTTCCCGTCGGACAGCAGAACGTCGCCTATTTTTTGTTTTTTAACTTCGGCATTTTTAACTGCATCTTCAAAATCGGTCTTAGACACCAGCCCTGCCTGTAAAATAAATTTCTTCAGCTGTTCTTCGTTGATGACCATCAGCTTATAGTATAACAAAAAAATATTGATTTTCCCAAAAAAAAGCAGGGTCTCGGTTTTCATCAGAAAACCGGAACCCTGTCTTGCTTTTTTGAGCCGCTTTCTTCGGCTCGGTTGATGATATGTTTAGACTTCTCCAGCTTATTGACCGGAAACACAGACCGTTTGTGCGCCCAGGGTTTGAAACCCCTGGGAGAGGACTCGGTTGTCCTCGGCAACGCCGATCTTTCCGGCCGGCTCTCCGTTCACCAAAATTAGCGGTGAGGACCAGATATCCGCACGCTTACAGGCGGGCAGACAGACGCTTGGGTCTGCCGACGCAGTGTAAAAATTCTGCGTTGAATATTCGTGTGCGTACGGAGGTTGAATGTTCGGTTCGATTTGAAGCTGACGGTTCATGCCAAGGGTCAGACCAAACAGGGCAGACGCGACCCCTTCTGATGCGGCATCGAAGGCCAAAACCTCCCAAGCCAGACTGCTGTCGCCGTTGGCAGGACTGGACGCGATTCCGGCGAAATCTCCGCGTTCTCCTACCCAGAAAGCGACAACGGCATTGTAGTTTTTTTTCATCGCCAGAATCTCGGGCGACGTGGTCTCCCACCGGAAATCATCCTCTCTCACTCCGTGGGAGGTGTATGGCACCAGCCACGAAAATGCGAGAGAGACTCTCCGATTACCGTTTGGTTCGGTTTTACGGATAGTTGCGTTGATGTCGGCAATTCGTTCCAAAATAAATGCATCCCTGTCAGCCGGCGAGCTAAATCTGCCCAGGAAAGTGGTGTCATACGGCACCACGATCTTAAGTTCAGAAATCGGTGTTTGGCCGACGGGACAAATACTTGGTGGATTGCTTGGGTGCCTCCGCGAACTTGCCGTGGTGACGTAACTGATGAGAAAATCATTGCTGTTGCTTGCGAAAAGCGCGGACGCTGTGGGCGGATCGCCCCCTACTGCCTGCGTATATGGAACGTACACGCGCTCCGGACCATCTGCTGCCAACACAGAAGATCCGAGTGAAACTGCGAGAAAAACGAGAACTGCTAGTTTAGAAATTCGCATGACGATCAAACCCCCATAGTCTTGTTGTTATTGTTTGGTTTGTGGTATTTCTGCCGGTTTAACGTTTATATTTGTTCCACAGTAAAGTATCATTACCCGGAACCAGAGAAATCATGTCAAAGGACTGGAAGAACACACATTCTTCTCGTCAGTTATACCACAAAATACCCCAAATTGCAAAAAAGGGGTTTCGTGTTAATTTCTTTTATTAATTACCCCGGCAAAAGGAGCGGCTAATTTTCTTTAATTGTAGGTGTTGACTTAACTATAACTGTTACACTGGCTGAACCTGCCGGAGCGCAACTAACATTGTAAGTAGTAGTCGACTTTGGGCTGACCGAGGCACTACCATTTAAACCATTTCCCACTACGGCGTTTGTGGCAGAATTTTTTACAGAGCAAGATGTAGCACCTGAGGAATTCCAAATAAGCGTCGTTGATATTCCTTGGAATATAGGATTCGGTTTAGCATAGATGCTTGCAGCGTAAGCATTACCTGTACCGGATACAGTAACCGAAGCACCAACTAGAGCGCTCTTTCCACTGCTGTTGGAACAAGTCATATTATATGTATATGTCCTCTCGGCAAAGAATGGCCCTACTCCTACAGCTCCTGTTACAGCTTTGGCTCCCGACCAATCACTGGCAGGAGTTGTATCGGCAGTACAAGATGTCGGGTTATTGGTTGCGCTCCAAAAGATGGCCGCAACAGTTCCGAGTGGACCGAAAGTCGGGGAGGCAGTTATGGTGACAACCGGGACATTTTGATTTGGTGGTGAAAAGTTGGTAACTGTTAAATTTGTCCAGGAAGGACTGCAGTTGTTCCCTTCATTGCTGCCTTCATCGATAACTGCCCCATTTTGAGGAACCGCTCCCTGTGTACTGTTACGATTCGTTTTGTCTGCGCAAGCCCGGACGGAATACGCACCCGTGGAAGTGAAAACGTAAGATTTTTGTGCGGTACTGGATGTGCCGGAAGCGAGCGTGGACATTGTAGTCGGAGAAAGGTCGGTGAGAATCGTGCCTAATCCATTAGAACCATTTACAACTTGAAAGAAATTAGAAAAACTTGCGCCAGTAGATGCGTTGCCTTGGTTTGTAATAATTGAGGAAAAATTAGCGGTAGTAGTGTTTACATAAATAGGAAACGGGGTGACAGTAACATTGCCCGCAGTCAAGTCCGGGCCACTCCCTCCGCCACCGGATGCGCATTTCGTTCCATCCCATGTACTGGTGCTAGTGTCGCAAGAAGCACGAACTGTCGTTCCGTTAGGATTAAGAGTAGAACCGTTATGATTTAGATAAAATATTGTGCTTGGATAATTAACGGTTATTCCTGTTTTATTTTGAGGATAAGGCGGAACTATACCGCTAACAACTACGGTATTAGGTGCCGGAACAGGCTTAGTTATGTTGGTTTGAGCCCCGGAAACCGGATTAGTAATATTTAAATTTAATGTTGTGGTGCAAGTGCTCGCATTAATAGGAATTGTACAGTCAGTCCCGGTAAGAGTACCGGTAGGACCAGTGGTAAATGTTACCGACATTGTGCAATCGGAGAAAATTGGACCAGTGGTGTAAGTGTTGCCGGACCATGCTCCCGAAGGACAGGTCCCCCCTACAGTTTGATCGGGTGAAAAACCACTGTTTGGAGACATAACAAAGCTTGCAGCCCCGCCAGAAACTACGGTCTGTGGAGTATTTGGAGACATTGTGCCGCCAGTGCCGGCGCTGGGGGTGACAGTGTAGGGCCCGGAAGGATTTACTGTGTTTCCACAAGTGCTTCCATTCCAAGTGGTTCCGTCTGCACAACTCGCCGAAAGCCAGTCTTGTGCAAGTAAAGAACCGTTATTATAAAGAAAAAATCCTTTAAAGTTGCCTGGTGCTGTGTATGGCACAGAGAAATTCTGATTGCCGGAATCTCCGCTCGCCACTGTGATATTGGTAGGTGTAGTGATTTTAGATCCTCCCACGGTAATAGGATTATACACAGTCCAGAGCATTGGTATGTTACAAGAACCTTGGCCCGGAGGGATAGTGCAGTGAGGATCGCCATAATCAAGAGATCCGAACATAAATTTTACAGCCACAGAACAGTCGCTGGTGACCTGTCCTGTAGTATAAGTATAACTGCCCCCGGAATTCGAGCTCACTGCACCGCCGCAACCCGTAGCGGAATTAAAGAACGCATAGATACCATTAGTAAGAGTGATGGCAGCCGTAGAACCGGGAGCAACAGACTGTTGATTCGGAGAAATGGAACCAGTGTTTCCGGGACCGGCTGTATTATTGGCAGTGACAATGTAAGATTGAATATTTTCTTTACATGATGTATTGGATGTTCCTCCATTTGAACCGGGACAGGTCCACGTATAAGAGGTAGAGCCTGTTACACGATTCGTGCTTGATTCCGGACTTGCGCAATCGAAATGGGCTGGAGCACAAGAACCGTTTATGGGAGTTAGGGGAGTAAGTGTAAAAGTAGCTGTACAGGTTTTGGAAGCATTCATTGTAACTTGTCCGTTTGAGTTACAATCGCCACTCCATACCGGTCCTGTGGAATTAGTGTCCGGTGAGCCGGTAGCTGTAACTACAGTACCGGAAGTATATGATCCTGCTCCTCCTACTGTTCCTGAGCCTGTGCCCGCTTTATTAACAGTAAGAGTATAAGAAGGCGCAGTAACAGTAAAACCTACGCTCTTTGAAACAGTTCCCCCGTCATTTTCCACTTGGAGAAGTGCGGTATAATTACCGCCGCTTAAACTAGAAACGTCCATATTGTAGGAAAAACTGCAAGGACGTCCAGAGCATGTTGGATTCAATGCGGTTTCGTCCGCCACGATAGATGTATTCACTATGGTAATAGAAGGTGAACCTTCATAATCTACCACTGAAGGATTAGTAAGACAATGGCCTCCTCTGCTATAAGCACCGCTAGTAGGCAACATACCGTTGCTTACTGTCCCGATAGTGAAACTAGTGATTGTTGGCGGACTACTAGGACCATCATTAGTTGGATCGCATATAGCGCTTGTTGGGGTAGGAATTGAATAAGAAACACCCGTTATTATTAAAATTAAAACCGCCAAAACAATGACTTTTGAGAATTTATTTTTCATAATTCCTTAATTATACTACAAAATGAAAAACAAGCATACGGTTATCCACATATTTGCATTATTCTTTATATTATGATAAGATTTTTTTGTATGAGTCCTGTCAGAACAGGGCTTTTTTTAATAAAATTTAATAAAAATAACCTTATGTTAGACTTAAAAACATTCAAATCAGCCCTGGAACAGCTAGAAGAAGAGAGGAAGATTCCAAAAGAAAAAATACTGGAAGCCATAGAGCAGGCGATGGCGGCGGCGTACAAAAAAGATTACGGGAAAAAAGGACAAATAATCCGGGCCAAGTTTGACCTGGAGACAGGCAAGACGGATTTTTTTCAGGTAAAAATAGTAGTCGATGACAGCATCGCTATTTTGGACGATGATAAGAAGCACGACGCGGAATATTCAGTAAAAGATGAAAGTGAAGAAAGGGTGCATTTCAACAGCGAGCACCATATGCTTCTGGAAGACGCGAAAAAAATAAAAAAGGGCGTAGAGTTAAACGATGAAATCATTTTTCCCTTGGAAGCAAAAGATGATTATGGGCGCATCGCCGCGCAAACTGCAAAGCAGGTCATCATACAAAAAATCCGGGAAGCGGAGCGCACATCTATCATAGACGAATACGGCACCAAGGAAGGAGAAATAATTTCCGGAGTGGTGCAAAAAGTGGAACGTGGAAATGTATACGTTGATTTCAACCGGGCCACGGGAATCTTGCCGGCCGAAGAACAAATCCCGGGAGAATACTGGGAACGGGGGCGAAGATTGCGGGCTTATCTCTATAGCGTGGAAGACACTCCTAGGGGTATTAACCTGCGCCTGTCCCGCACTCATCCCAAATTTATAGAAAAACTTTTTGCAATGGAAGCTCCGGAAATAGAAAACGGCATAGTCGAGATAAAATCAGTCGCCCGGGAAGCCGGAGCGCGTTCAAAAATTGCTGTGCATTCAAACGACGAACATATTGACGCTGTCGGAAGCTGCGTCGGGCAAAAAGGCACCCGCGTAAATACCATTACTCAGGAGTTGTCCGGAGAAAAAATTGATATAATCCCCTGGAGCGAGGATCCGAAACAGTTTGTTTCCAATGCTCTTTCTCCGGCAAAAGTTATTTCTATTGAAATAGACGAAAAAGAACACAAGACCGTGGTAGAAGTAGCGGACGACCAGCTTTCGCTCGCTATCGGCAAAGGCGGGCAAAATGTCCGCCTCGCAGCCAAGCTTACCGGCTGGAGAATCGATATCAAGGGCGACGGTAAAGAGGTTGCCAAAACAGACGGAGAAAAAGTGGAAATAAAAGAAGAATAAATTATTATAAAATAACTTGCCCCGCTTTAGCGGGGGAAAATAAAAATATGAATCCATTTTTATTGTTTGCAATTATTAGTTCGGCGATAGCTATTGTGTACGGTTTGTTTCTCGCAAAATCAATATTAAGGAAGAGTCCGGGAAATGAACGGATGCAGGAAATCGCCAAAGCCATACAGGAAGGCGCCGGCGCTTATTTGAATAAACAATATAAAACTATCGGGATGATTGCCGTGGTGCTTTTCTTCGTTGTCGGTCTCGTACCCAAACTCGGATGGACAATGGCTTTCGGGTTTTTAGTCGGCGCCGTTTTTTCCGCGCTTGCGGGATATATAGGTATGAACGTATCAGTCCGCGCAAATGTCCGGACGACTGAAGCCGCAAGAACCGGAATAAACGAAGCTCTGACTCTGGCTTTTAATGGCGGCACAGTCACCGGACTTTTGGTTGTAGGGCTTGCTCTCCTCGGCGTAACTGCCTTTTACACAATTACTAAAGATATTCCGGCGCTTGTCGGTCTAGGATTCGGCGCTTCGCTTATTTCGGTTTTCGCAAGGCTGGGTGGAGGAATTTTTACCAAAGCTGCAGACGTCGGCGCAGACCTTGTCGGCAAACTTGAAGCGGGAATTCCGGAAGACGATCCTAGAAATCCGGGAGTTATCGCGGACAATGTCGGCGATAACGTCGGCGATTGCGCCGGTATGGCCGCGGACCTTTTCGAAACTTACGCTGTTACTTCAATAGCTACGATGCTTTTGGGCTCGCTTCTTTTTACCGGATTTCAGAATGCTGTTATTTATCCGTTAGCAATCGGAGGAATAGCGATATTTGCGTCTATTATCGGCACCTGGTTCGTGCGTTTGGGTAAAGAAAAAAATATAATGGGCGCTCTGTATAAAGGCTTGATTGCTGCGGGGATTATAGCGGCGATAGCCTTCTATCCGGTGACAAATCTGCTTATGAATGGAAACGGAAAATATTCGGTAATTGATTTATTTATTTGCTCTATAATCGGTCTTTTAGTTACTGGAGCTCTCGTAGTCATCACCGAGTATTTCACTTCCACAAAATACTCTCCGGTAAAATCTATCGCCGAAGCCTCGGTGTCCGGCCATGGCACAAATGTTATTCAGGGTCTGGCTATCTCGATGAAATCTACCGCCTGGCCATTGATTACAATCGTTTTGGGAATATTAATCAGCTACAACTACGGCGGACTCTACGGTATCGCCGTGGCCGCAATGTCTATGCTTTCAATGACTGGAATAATTGTGGCCATAGACGCCTACGGTCCTATTACCGATAACGCCGGAGGCATCGCCGAGATGGCGGAACTGCCGAAAGAAGTTTGCGATGTTACCGATCCTCTGGA
>Ga0210402_10004439_pt1 | contig 12796 bp, 15 predicted proteins | sample IncBWC7MmetaG_FD_161055 | JGI IMG/M metagenome (GOLD analysis project Ga0210402, IMG submission 161055) | Forest soil microbial communities from Barre Woods Harvard Forest LTER site, Petersham, Massachusetts, United States - Inc-BW-C-7-M | ecosystem: Environmental > Terrestrial > Soil >...
TTCGCAAAAACACCGCAGGCGGCCTCTAATCTATTCGCAAACTGGAACACACCCAAAATTCAAAAAATCTACCGGGCGCTGGCTCAAAACATTGCACAGCACGACGCCTACGAAATCCTCACACCCATCGGCCTCGTACCGCACCCGCTCATCGGTTCCGTGTGGGCCGCCAACCCAAGTGGCAAACCGTCAAAGTCATTGGCAAAGGTGATCTCACGCACCACCAGCACCACAACATTTGAGGTAAGCCTAAATTCGGGCCGCCCTCATCAAATCAGAATCCATCTGGCATCCATCGGCCATCCCCTGGTAGGCGATCCTCTGTACGGCTTAACCGGCCAGCCTCTTGAAAATCTCCCCGGCCTCCCGGGCGATGGAGGATATTTCCTGCATGCCCAATTTCTGAATTTCCAACACCCCATCACCGGAGAACAGATCAATCTTGAGGCAGCTTTGCCGTCTGGATTCTCATTGCACCAGTAGGTTCACGGCGGGAATCAAATTAGGGTGGCCGTTGAAACCTGTGCGATCCCGCCACTCCGAATCCCAGGTGTGTGCCAATTTGTTCTTTGCGATAATTAACCTAGAGATGTCAGTACAAGGGAAGAAGCGCGATTGGTTTGATCTCGGCGCTAAGGCGTACAGTCAGGCGTGTCCGGGCATATACGCTACGCCGACGTACGTGTGCCCGATTTGCCGGAAGCCGTTCACAGTCGAGGCGCTCGACGATGGTCGGCTTTCGAAGGAGCACGTGCCACCGCAAAGCGTCGGCGGTCATGAGCTCCTCCTCACCTGCACGGCGTGCAACAACACGGCGGGAACCAAGCTGGACGCGGCAGCAAAGACCAAAGAGGACGTACGCCTGGCAATGACGGGCGGGCCCGACCGGCCGCATCGCATCAAGGCGACCATCGGCGGAATCACTGTGAATGGCCAGCTTCACGCGAAGGACGGCTCATACTCGCTCACGATCCCCAAGCATCTCAATAGACCAGGAACGAGCGAAGAACTTCAGCGGCTCGGACGCGCTGGTACCTCGCTGACCGTGGAGCACGAACGATACTCGGAACTTGGCGCGCGCATTAGCTGGTTGCGCGCGGGCTATCTCGCCTTGGTGGCGATGGAGGGCTACAAGATTGTTCTCGACCCCGCGATGGACATTGTGCGAACACAGATCCGGGAGCGATCCGCTGTCCACGGCGGGAAACTACGATGCGGCAACAACGGTTTGCGTTGTCGGCCAAGTTCGCGGCTGTAATCCTTCGAACGCGAGGAACATACAGTCCAAGGGCGCATCAGCTACCGTGTTCCGAGTAGGCATAATGTCCTCGACCAACTCCCACAAATTTGCACGCTTTTCGTTCCTCGTGCGCGTAATCGGTCCTTCTGCAGCCTTTTCCCGTTGGCCCCGGACGTGCTTTCCGCATCCAAGGATCGCGAGGCACGTAAAGTGGGCGTCAGGAGACGGTGGGTGATGACCGGAGCGTCGATCGCGCTGCTCTGCCTCACCGGAGTCGCTCAGGAGACCGCCACCTCTGCGACAATGCCACTCGACGCGATCGTTCAGGCGATGCAAATAGCGCAGGCGACGGTTCGCCCGCAAGCCTCGTATCAGGTGATCCGTGAGTATCGCCTCTTCGGCACGAAGGATTCGAAAGCTAATTCTGAGGTGGTGGCAGAAGTCAATTTTAGGCCACCCGCCTCCAAGGACTATCGGATTCAGAGCTACTCGGGCAGCAAGCGAGGGCAGGACCTTGTGCGCAGTATTCTGGACCATGAGGTCAAAGCAGCATCCGGGGACAACAAAGACAGCAGCGCCATCAGCACAGAGAATTACAGTTTCAGCTACATGGGTGAGGCGATTCTAGACGGACAACCGTGTTACCTCTTGGGATTGAAGCCGAAGCAAAAAGAGAGAGAGTTGATCTCTGGAGAAGTGTGGGTAGACAAGCATTCATTTTTCGTACGGCAGATCGAGGGAGAGCTAGCAAAAACGCCTTCCTGGTGGCTAAAACAAGTTCGCGTCAAGCTGGTATTCGCCGATCTCGAAGGAATCTGGGTGCAAACCAGCATGGAGGCCATTGCCGATGTCCGAATTGTTGGCGCACACACGTTGACATCACACCTTCTGGACTATCGGAGAGAGCACCAGGTAGCAACCACTCCGTTTCCCGGAGGTTCCGTCCTTCGGAAACGGTAGCCACAAAACAGAGGTTTGCGAACGTTTGCCTGATCTGCACCTACTATTAAACAATCGAAATTTCACCGGCAACAGGGTGATCACTGTAATCCTTTGTGCACTCCACAACGGCGTGGAGTACCGGATGAATGGTATGGACTAATTTGCAGCCTTCTATATGATGCGAGCCGGTACGTCGTACGCTCTCGACGCAACTTTGGAGGAAACACAATGAAGAGGAAGATCGCAACAGTGTTCATCGCGGTAATCATGCTTGCCACTGTCGTAGGGCTAGCGACGGCGCAGGACGCAACCAAAGCGACACACAAGAAAGCACGAACGCTTACCGGTTGCCTTCAAAAGGGTGAGGACGCCAACGAGTACAACCTGACCACGAAGGGTGGGGCTACCTGGGAGATCAAGAGCGACAGCGTCAAACTCGATGAACATGTCGGACATACCGTGACAGTAACGGGAGTGGTCGCTCACCACAAAGCACACGCTATGAAGGAAGACACCAAGGCGGAGATGAAAGAACACGGCATGGACAAAGGAGCCAAAGAGCACGGTCACTTGACGGTCGCGGATTTGACGATGGTCAGTGACACCTGCCCGAAGTAGCAGCGCAGACGCGGATGGCCCCGAATTTGGTCGTGTCCTAATAGTCGTTGAAAAAATTGGTGGCGGCCTCGGAAACAAGGACCGCCGCCAGGCTTCTCTTCGCAGATCGAACTGGCTGGCAGCGACAAGGCCGAGCAAGAGGTTTTGTCTTGGGGAAAGGAGTTACGCGACGCCACGTTGCTGCGGCGCACTCTGCTGCTCCGCCGGACGTGTCTTCGCTGGGAGCGTGGCAGAAATTCGTGTCCCAGAACTTGTCGATTCGATGGTCAATTCACCGTGAAAATGTCGCAAACGCTCCCGCATCCCTCTGATACCCACTCCTCTACCTTTTGCCTGAATCTCAGCCAATCTTTTGGGAGACATTCCTTTCCCTTGGTCCTCAACGTCCACATGAACGTTGCCCCGTTCAATTGTGATCCGAATCAGCGCTCTCTTGCTACCCGAGTGTCTGTGGACATTTGTCAGACACTCCTGCACAAGCCGAAATATTGCAAGCTCCATTTCTGGGGGAAGTCTTTCGAAGTTGTCGGCAATCTTCAGGTCAATGTCCAGGCCGCTTCGCTCCGCCAATCCTTGCACGTACCAACCCAGGGCAGACGACAGACCGCTCTCGTCCAATAACGGCGGGTGCAGGAGGTATGAAGTCGTGCGTATCTCTTGGCTCAAATGCTGAACCGAATCTTGAGCCTCTTGGACACTCTTAGCAAGTTGATCTGGGTTCTGTTTTGCATCTTCGGCGAGCCGCGCAAGTTGCATGCCCAACACAGTCAAAGTCTGACCCGCACTATCGTGTAGCTCGCGAGCGATGTGTCGGCGCTCCTCGTCTTGAGATTGCATCAACTGCCCAGAAAGGGCGCGGAGCTGTTCCGCTTGCTGGATAATCTCTGTGTTTCGCCGCTGAAGTTCTTGAGTCCGAAACTGCACTTGAGTGTCGAGCGCACCGGCCAGTGCGCGATAGCGTTCTTCGCTTTCCTGTAATGCCCGCTCAGTCCGTTTACGTTGGGTAATATCACGACCAATTTTCGAAGCACCGACGATCCTGCCAGTGGCATCCCTGAGAGGCGAAATTGTCAGGGATATATCCAGTAGAGTACCGTCCTTGCGCTCGCGGACGGTGTCGAAATGCTCGATGCGTTCACCGCGTTTGATTTGCTCAAGAATGCCCATTTCCTCGCTTCGGCGATTGACCGGAATGATGAGCGAGATGTGCCGACCTACGGCTTCCTCAGCCGTGTAACCAAACAGGTGCTTTGCCCCCGCATTCCAACTGGTAATGACACCTTCTAGATTCTTGCTGATGATGGCATCCTCAGAGGAATCTACAATGGCGGCAAGCAAGCCGATTGCCTTATCTGCTTTGAGACGCAACCCCGGCAACTCGTCCAAAATCGATTGGCTGACGTTGCCACAATCTGCTTCCGGGTCATTGAGAATACAGTCTGCCAGTGCCTCATGGGTTGCTAGAAGTTGTTTGATGTCATCCTCGAACGCGATTTCATGGTGTACCTCGGTCCAATAGTGTGCAGCTCTAACGAACGCTAAGAAAAGTAAGGCATACTGAAGTCGAACTGCGCCGACCAATCGTTCCAGCGCACCGAGGCAGGCAGTCGCATGGGGCGTTTGCAAGAAGACATGACTCGCGAGTGTAAAGACGGCATCTTCCATCTGCGAGTCAGCATGCGGCATCTCAACAAGAGGCGCAGGACATGAAGCGCAAAGAGACAAGCGCAGCTCTAGGTCGTGTCCCCGTGGAAATGGACGCCGGAGCAACTTAACCACTTCCCCAACGCTTTGAACGCGGGCTTGCGCATCACCGGAAGGATGGCCGAGTCCTAACAGGAAACCGGAGTGTCTGGCGATGCAATAGCGCACTGCGCAAAACCGAGAGAGATGAACGAAAAGACGTTCCTTGAAAACCGACGGCAGAGGATTGTCGAGGTAGGCTGCTTGAGCAAAGCCCCACAGTTTTTCAGTGATCCCCGGAGTTTCTGGGGAAAGGCGGAAGAAATTTGGGAGTACGCCAAATCGCGCCTCGACTTGCTTCCCTATATCTGGCACGGTACTGCCCCTTAATGCTGAGTTGGCTTCTGTTCCCTTCGAGAACCGAGGGCACCGCCAGCATTATACGCCCGCTGCTTATCGGAAAGCCCATATGCCACAAGTAGATGGTAGTGGGTTACATCGGATTTTCAGTTCGACTGTCCATGAACATGCGATAGGAAGAGACCGGTCACTTCGCTTGCCGAAGCGGGCACGATTTGCATACTCTCTTGCGAGGATGGACATTCAAAATCCGTGTCGTTCGGAAAAACAATGCGGTCAGTTTTTTGCAGATCAAGCGTCCCTGAGAAACAACGGTCATTAAATGGAACTTCTCATCTACAACACAATGGGGATAACGAAATTCTTTTTGTGTCTCCACTGTCCTCCTTCACTCTGTAAGTCTAGGATTCGACACGGCGGTTTACTGTTCGATGTCGAACACAGAAGGGTTGCCGAGACTCTGCGTAGACGCAACCATATTTGGTGCGGAGGCCGAAAAGTCGGACATCTTTCCGCGACCGAACTACCCTATTGACCTGATTGCGCATTCACATCGGCGGGGCCACGCTGTCATGGGGTGGGGCGTGGTAAAGCCGAAACGTATCCTGATAGTGGACGACCACGCCGCCCTGAGAATGGCGCTGAGGCACGTTATTGACTCAGTCCTCGAATTTGAGGTATGCGGCGAAGCGGAAAACGGCCGCGAAGGGATTGAAAGAGCCGGCGAGTTGCAGCCTGATCTAATCGTACTCGATCTTTCCATGCCCGTAATGAACGGCTTCGAGGCTGCGCGAGAATTAAAGGCCCTGTTCCCCTCGGTTCCGCTACTGCTGTACACGTCTTTTGTAAGTTCGAACGTGGAGGACGCAGCCCTGGCGGCGGGCGTGAGCAAAGTGGCATCGAAGTCCAGTCCACCGGAAGCACTCGTCGAGGACTTGCGTACGCTGCTAAAGTGCGCTTCCTGATTGTCGATAGTCTCCGCAAAGATTTTAGCAAGACCGATGACTTCCGCAGCGCGCCGTTTCAATGTCAGAAAAACGGCGCGCCTTTTATTCCCGTTTATCAGAATCAGGACCGCCTTTTGACAATTGGTCAGGACTCCAGCCTCGTACCTGATTATTAATGACCACGTACAGGATGAACGCTATTAAGATCCTGCGGTTCTCGATGTACGGTTAATTGTTCATACAGCGAACTCATCGACTCCGCTTTCGGCAACGAACACGGGAGTGGAACACAAGGGGCTGTTTTGATCAAACGCCCGGTGTTCACAACAGGATGGTTCGGTAATCATGCGGTCGGATAACAAATCGAAGGAGGTTCTCCATGAGTATATTTATGATCCTGTTTCTGGTTCTGTTGGTGGCATGGCTATTAGGTCTCAGTGTTTTTCACGTAGCGGGTGGGTTCATTCACATCCTGCTGATCGTCGCTGTTATTTCGCTGATTGTGCACTTTGTGCGCGGCAGGACTACCTCAGCATAGCGGGAAACTGGTCTTCAGAGAAGTCGACAAAGAAATGAGCATTCCATCTGTGCTCGCTTTTCACTGTGAGCAATCTTGACCAGATGCTGAGGGTTTGTCTGTCTACCTCTCTTATCTCCGAAGGATACCGCCTCTGTTAAACGCTGCTCTGGCCTTGATCGGTTTCGACCCTGAATTGGCCGCTTTGGCCCAACTGCAAGAACAGACCGCTCCCAGATCGTTTGGGTTCACTTCCAGGAGGAATAACAATGACGTTTGTTTATAGGACTGCTGTTCGTACTTTTCTGTGCACCGGTCTGCTGCTCGGCAGTGGGGCGTTGGCACTTGCGCAAGAACCCGTCGGTCAGCAAGCTGCTCCCGACAATACCAAGGTAAATGAGCGAGATCGGAGCAAGGACGAGCCCACGGCGGATCAGCAAAAGGACAATCGTTCTGACCAGGACATCACTCAGCAGATACGACAATCCATTATGAAAGACAAATCACTCTCCACGTATGCGCACAACGTCAAGATCATCACCCAGAATGGTCAGGTCACACTAAAGGGGCCAGTGCGATCGGAAGAGGAGAAGAAAACGGTCGATGCAAAGGCCACCGAAGTGGCGGGCGAAAACAAAGTAACCAGCCGCTTGGACATCAAACCCAAGAACTAACACTAACAGACGAAACAAAAGGAGAATCAAAAATGGCAGGTAAAACAGCAGTATTTGGGATTTATCCGAATCGAACGAGTGCCGAGAACGCGGTGGACGCATTGAAAGCGGCCAATTTTCGGAACACAGATATTTCAGTACTTCTTCCCGAGGGCGCTGGCACGAAGGATTTTGCTCACGAGAAAAACACTAAGGCGCCTGAAGGTGCCACAACAGGCGCTGGAACCGGCGCGGTGTTAGGCGGCGGTTTGGGATGGCTACTCGGTATCGGTGCCCTCGCGATTCCGGGACTGGGGCCATTCATAGCCGCCGGGCCTATTATGGCTGCCCTAGCTGGAGCCGGAGTCGGTGGAGCGGTAGGTGGGCTTACGGGCGCTCTGATCGGCATGGGAATCCCGGAGTACGAAGCCAAGCGATACGAAGGCCGCGTCAAAGATGGCGGGATTCTTCTGTCCGTTCATTCTGACGATTCTGACTGGACGAAGAAAGCCAAGGAGGTCTTGCAGCGCACGGGCGCCCAAGATATTTCCTCCACGGGAGAAGCGACCGCTGAAAAGGGCGATAAAGCCCGTGTTCGCGAAGTTGCCTAGGCTGAACGTTTCGTAATGCTCCGAATCTTGGTCGCCGGTGACAACTTGCCACCGGCAACCCTTTTCGAGGCTATGTCTCCCATCACTGGCTGCGCGGCGTGCCTGAAGCATGGCTTAGGTTGCGGTGCCAAGACGGACTGAGGTTCCAACTTTTAGTAACCCAAGGAGGTTTGAAGATGAGGACAGAATGGGCATTTCTAGCTGGATTAGGTGTTGGCGCTGTTGCGACTCTGATGCTTGCCCCGCAGTCGGGTAAAGACACTCAGCAACTACTCGCTGGCAAGCTCAGGGGCGGACTGGACCAGGTGGCGTCCGCAGGCAAGAAAGTTCGTACTCAGGTGAAAGATTTGGCTAACAGAGGGAAAGAAAATGTCGCAGAAGCCATCGACGCTGGCAAAGAAGCTTACGAACAGTCCAGAGCCGGGGGTTAGAAGACTCTGTGAGAGCGGCTTCCCATGAGGTGTTCGGGACCTTCTGGAGCACGGCCACGATGGACCGCTCCAGGAGCCTTAACAGGTAATTTCATCTCTGCCTAAACGGAACTCAGTTCATTTTGGAGGAAGCATGTCAAACGATAGCTTGAAGAAACTGTATGTCGACGAATTGAAGGACTTGTACAGCGCCGAGAACCAATTGGTCAAAGCGCTTCCGAAGATGGCCAAAGCTGCCTCTGCAACGGAGCTGCAACAGGGCTTCGAAAAGCACTTAAAACAAACCGAAGGTCACGTTCAGCGCCTTGAAGAGATCTTCCAGGCCCTGGGCGAGAGCCCAAAGGGCAAGAAATGTGTGGGCATGGAGGGCTTGGTTAAGGAAGGCTCGGAAGTCATAGACGGAGACTTTGAAGGCGCGCTATTAGATTCAGGACTGATCGGCGCGGCCCGACGAGTGGAACACTATGAGATGGCCGCATACGGGGCGGTCTGTGCCATCGCCAAAGTTCTTGGAGAAACTAAGCACGCTTCTTTACTGGAGCAGACCCTCGAAGAAGAAACAGAAACTGACGAAAAGTTGACCGAACTCGCGGAAAAGATCAATACACAAGCCAACGAAGAAAGCCCTCGAAAAGAGCAGGGCGAATCGAAACCGAGTGCGAAGACGTCCAAACGTGTCGCGTAAGTAAACCGGCATCTGCTCGGAACTCGTCCGGTCGCGGTGATGAACTGGCGGCCCAAAATATTGGCAGGGCCGCCAGCACCGGGCGATGGGACCAACGACTGGCTCGCTGTTCCTGCGGGGCTCCTTGAGAGCGCAAGCGAGGATGCCGTCGATTGGACAACGCGACGACCATCCATAAGTTACTCCATTCCGCATTTGTGGGAACGGACAGTTTCCCTGAGGGATTCTTCGAGAACCTGAGAAGCTTCTCCCGCCGCGAATTTCCCGTTTTCAAGACCCGCGATGAGGCACTGGCATGCCTGGCGAAGGACTGAATGAAGGGTGTTCGCATCTTTAGCCGAGTTTTCAGCGATTGCCCGAGGGTGAAACGACGAAGGAACGTTGGCGCGAACTCTGCCAAGAAGCGACTGCGGGCAAGGCCCCCGAACGGTGTGCGCTGGCGTACCGACGAACTGACTACACGGGTGCTACGCTTCCATTTTGCGCCATGAAGAAGGACGACCCCAGCCCAAGAAACCCGCTCGCTATCAGTTGTCCGACTTGCGGTGCCGCACCGGGAGAGAAGTGTCAGCTTATCAGCGGCCAACCGCGCACGGAACCGCATCGAGATCGCCGATTACTCGCAAAAGACTAGAAGTCCCATGAATCCCGCTCGCCGACGCGCCTGCAACGCCCCTGTGCTTTTAAACGGGCCGATGCTCGTTACTGACTACGGTGGGATTTCGGTCGTAGAAGCAATCTCTAGGTGCGGTTTGTCGATAGAGACGGCGGCTCGCCATCCAGCAGGCGGTTAAGTTCTTTGATGAGTGCCGTGAACTTGTCGTGGTCTTTCTCGACCGCGATTTGAGCTGCCAATTCTCGCGCTTTCTCGCTACTGGCCTTGCCCGACTGTATGGAGGTCATTCTCTACCCCTCCGGTCTATTAAGACTTTTCCGCCTGTGGTGCGCAAGAATTCTGTCCGCAGGGACTGAGCCTCAGAAATAACGCGCCAAAAGCTCATAATCCCTCTTTTCTAGAGATCATTGTCGGCTAGAAATCGCCCGTAGCCATTGGTTTCGAGCCAATGATAGAGGTGGACCTGGTAGAGGTACGAGGCGACCATCTCTTCTCCCAGTTCGTGGCTCTCCGTGCACAGGAAAGGAATCTGCAAACCGGCGAGGATGGCGATCAGAGACTGGCTCAGCCGATTCGGGGTGCCTCCGCCGCCGTGGAGCTGGGGAGACTTTATCTGGCTTAGAGCTGTGGTGATCACGAGCAGGCGGTGGGGATATTGGCTCAGCAGCCGCAGGCGATCGACAAACACCGGACGCTCAGCGGTGAAGGAGCAAGTAAGGTCGGGTAGGTCCTTCCGCTCCACCACACAACGGTCTTCCAGCCCCGCGATGGAATAATCTCCCAGTTTCAGGGCTCTCGTCTCGATTCCAGCAAACCATCCTTCAAAACGAGAAAAGTCGAGCGGGTTCTGCTCGCGCGTATCCACCACGACCGTGCAGCGGGGCGTTCTAAGCTGCGTCCCGCCACGCTCGGCGAGAACTGGAATGAGAGGATGCGGCACCGGAGCCGCGGCCATATGCCAATCCAGTGGCGACTTGATCAAGCTGCCGGCCCGTCTCTTCATGCCGCAATCCTGTCCCAAGCATACTCGTGGTGCAATCCACCAAGAACGGAGCGGGCACTCAATTCTGAAGCCTCTGCAATCCTGTGGCGATTGCCTCCAGTCATTATTGCCGGCCCTCGCCCTTGGTCAGGAATGCCGGGTCCGAGACTGCGGTGTGGACGACCGCCATTGTAGTGGCGGACCCATTCGCCAAGCAGCCGACGGAGATGCCTCTCCGTGAGAGGGATCAGAAAGTCCAAGCACTCACGCCGTACCGTGCCAACGAGTCGTTCACAATGGGCATTGGCCTGGGGCGATTGGGGTGGCGTTCGCAGCACCGCCAGCCCAAATCCCTGTGTCAGTTCGTGGTCGAACTCAGCGGAGAAGATCGAGTCCCGATCATGGATGAGAAACCGGTAGCGTTGCTCGCTTGGGATCGCTTCCCGAAACTGCTGCGCGGTCCATTCTGCCGTGGGGTGGGCTGTCACATTGCAGTGTAGAATCCGCCGCGAACCCAGGTCCAGAATAACGAGCACATAGAGAAACTGGAAACGGGCGGTCACCGCAACCAAAAAGTCGCAGGCCACTATCGCGTTAGCGTGATTGCGCACGAAGGTATTCCATTGTTGCGAAGAGACTCTTCTCCCGCGGCGATCGCTTGGCTCCCACGGCCAGTACTTGCGCACCGTGCGGGGTGACAAAACAATGCCAAGTTTGAGCGAGAGTTCGCTGGCGACTCGTGCCTGACCCCAGGTCGGATTTTCACGCGTCATGCGGGCCATCAATTCACGGATTTCCAGCGGTAGAGGCGGTCTGCCTGGTCGAGACTTCCAGCGCCAGAACAAGTGGAATCCCTTCCGGTGCCAGCCGATCAGGGTCTCCGGCTTGACGATGATTAAAGCATCTTTCCAATGAAACCATCGGGACCAAAGCACCAATGTGAGCCTGGCAGCGTCTGTCAGCCGACGCGGCCTCACCGCACGCTCTTGATAGAACGCCAGTTGCTTCCGCAGGAAGAGGTTCTCGGCTACCAGTGAGCCATGGGAGCGCACCGCTGCATTCACGAATCGGAGCAGGTTGCCGAATAGCTCGGAAACGACAGAGAGTCGCGTGAGAATAGAAGTTCGGAGTCGAAGCATGCCGAACGGATTGTACCGAAAACCTGTAGTGCAAGAATCAGAAACCGCCAATCGAACGGATCCATTGTAAAAGATCGAATCGAACGGAAAACCCGACTTCTCCGTCGTCTATGCCACTCGGATTGAATTTCTGCGTACCACAGCGGTCTTTCGAATAAAACGCGAGGCAAGCTCAATCAACTTTGTAAAAGCGGCCGGTTTGCGCCCCCAGGATTGCGCGTTTGTAGGCTTGTGCAACTTTCCATCCTTCGACTGGAATCACGCCGTGAAAGAACGAACCCATACTAGGTACGGATTCTTCTAGGATCGTGGGATTCACCAAATTGATACGCAATCCCTTGGGAAGTTCGATTGCGGTAGCCCGAACAAAACCTTCCAATGCGCCCGAGACGGTTGAAGCCGCGACACCGGCGAAGATCGGTTCGTCATTAAGAACACCCGAAACCAAAGTGAATGATCCATTTTCTTTGATGAACGGGATTGCCTCCTGAACCAGGCTGATCTGACCCATGAGCTTGCTTCCCAACGAGAACTGCCATTTTTCAGCAGTGAGTTCCGAAAGCGGAGCAAATGCGACTTCACCTGCTGCAATGGCCACGGCATCAAACGAGCCGACGGCTTGATAAAGCTTCCTGACACTTTCGCGGTTCTCGATCTCGACTCGGAAATCGCCCGATTTGCGTCCGACCTTGACTATCTCATGGCCAGCACCCGCTAATGCCTTTTGAACCAGTTCGCCGATCTTTCCGTTTGCGCCAATCAAAATAATTTTCATAAAAACTCCATTCTCGTTTGTGATCTCAGGACCTATCTATTCGCTTTCACTTTAGTTAGGGGGCCAATCCGCCAGCAGTGTCGAGCACTTGCCTAGTAACTCACCGACCGCGCCTTCAACGGCGTCAGACCCAGCGAACATCAGGTGACGCTAACAAAGCCAAGGTACTTGCTTCAATTCAAAGAGCGGTCCCGCTCTATGAAGCACATTTTTTTCGCAATACTTCGAATTAATTCTGTGTTCTGAGCATACGGTCGACCGATCGGCTCATTTGTTTCAAAATAAATCCAGGCGCCACGCGACTCATCATTTTGAGCTGATTCGCCTGCCCTGGACGTATTTCAAATCGATCGGCTTGCATTCCTTTGACGGCGACTTTAACCATGTCTTCCACCTTCATGATAGAAACGCCTTTCATGTCTTCAGAACTAAAGTCACCCAAGAGTTCGGTTTGTGTCGCCGGCGGTGCTAGCTCAAATACCTTCACTTTGGTGTTTTTCAGTTGCACGCGAAGAGACTCGGTGAACGAATGCAGACCGGCCTTGGTGGCGCAATAAACCGGTGAAATGGGAAATGGGACAAATGCCAATCCCGATG
>Ga0210402_10004440_pt1 | contig 12795 bp, 8 predicted proteins | sample IncBWC7MmetaG_FD_161055 | JGI IMG/M metagenome (GOLD analysis project Ga0210402, IMG submission 161055) | Forest soil microbial communities from Barre Woods Harvard Forest LTER site, Petersham, Massachusetts, United States - Inc-BW-C-7-M | ecosystem: Environmental > Terrestrial > Soil >...
GCGCGGAGGACTTCCTCCTGCTCGCCGGGGCGGCGGATGATTTCCTCGAAAGCGGCGATGAGTTCGTGCTGGTTGTCGATGAGGCGGCGGAGCGAGGGGAGCTTGCCGCTGGCGAGCTTGCCGAGATACCAGGGGTTTTGGGTGAAGATGTTGTAAGAGCTTTTTTCACCGGCGGCCTCGCTGAATTTTGCGGCGTGGGCGGTGGCGGCGCGTGGCAGGCCGTCCACCCCGCGCGGGCCCAGGTGCACTTCGCCGGCGTCGAGCAGCGCGCGAAGCTGGAGCAGGATGCGGTTGCGGTTTTGCAGCGCGCTGATGACGGGACGGGCGTCGCCACCCGCGAAAAAATGCCGGTGCAGGGCGGCGAGCGCCCATTTCAGGTCGCCGCTGAAAAAGGCCTCGGCGGCCTCGAAGAAATCGCCCTCGGCGGTATTGGGCGTGAGCTCGATGACGTGGCTCTCCTCGATGACGGCGCTGCCTGTCCCGAGCGGGGTCGAGGGATCGTCCGCCTTCGCCGAGGCTTCCGCTGTCGCCCCTCGACTTACTCGGGGCCTTGAGCCTGTCGAAACGGCCGAAGCTTTGGCGGACAAGTCGGCGGGCAAGCCCGCATAGGTGGCGAGCTTGTGCACTTCCTCGACGAGCAGGCGGGTGTTGGCGCCGACTTTGGCGAGGAGCAGCTCGATGGCGCCGGGCGCGAATGTCACGCCGAGCGAACGCGCCTCGGCGAGCACGATGCCCGCCAGCGCCTCGCCGCCGGCGTCGCTGTCGCCGCCGATGAGCGCGAAGTCCGCGTTTTTTTCGCACCACTTGGGAAACGCGCGGCGGCGGTCCACCGGTGCGGCGGTGATGAGCACGGCTGCTTCGGCGGGATTCACCGCGGCCAGGAGCTGCTGGAGGTCTTCAACCAGTTTCAGCGTGCCCTCGGCGCGGCCGGTGACGTTATCGGCGAGAAAGCTCACGTCCTTCAGCCAGACGACGCGGCCGCCGCCGAACATCGGCACGGTCTGCACGGCCTCGCGGAAACGGTTGATGGCGGACTCAACCTCGCTGATGTTGGCGGCGAAACCGCTGATGATCTCGCGCGAAAACTCGTCTGCCCCCGTCTCGGACGCGAGCGCGGCAAAGCGCTGCTGGCCGGCGCGCTGCACGAGAAACTCGTCGGCGCCGCAGACGAAGGCGAAAGGTTTGGAGGCAGCCATTGATTTGGAAGCTAGCCCAAAAATAAAAAAGTGGGAAGAGCTTTGTGCCTCGGCAGCCTATGGAAAGTTTTAGGATGTGGGCGGGGTGCCCTCATCCCGCGATCGATGTTCTCTCAATGCGGGGGTGGGGGCACCCCGCCCACAACGAAAAAAATCGCCAAGGCCGCGGCGGGGCTGCGAGAGTGGGCGTGATTTTCATGCAGATTTTTGCCCAACCCCAGCCGACGACGCGCGAAGCGCCGTGGCGCCGCGACCTGTTGATGCTGACGCTGTTTGTCAGCGTGTTGTTCGGTTTTGGCCTTGGGTTCTGTCCGCTGCAGAATCCCGACGAGGGGCGCTACGCGGAAATTCCGCGCGAGATGGTGGCTACGGGAGATTTCGTGACCCCGCGGTTGAACGGGGTGAAATATTTCGAGAAGCCGCCGCTGGTTTACTGGTGCGTCGCGGCCTCGGAGAAGCTGTTTGGCAGCGAGGAGTGGACGCTGCGCCTGTGGCCGGCGGCCTTTGCGCTCGCCGGCGTGCTGATGACCTACGCGGCGGGGCTGGCGCTCTACGGGCGCACGGTGGGCCTCGCGGGGGCCGTGGTGCTGGCGACCTCGCTGCTTTATTTTGGGCTGGCACATGTGCTCATCATCGACATGGCGGTATCGGTACTGATCGCCGGCGCGCTGTTTGCCTTCATCGCCGGCGTGCAGGCGGAGCCGGGCCAGCGGCGGCGCAGGCTGTTTTACGCGCTTTATGGATGCGCAGCGCTGGCGACGCTGGCGAAGGGGCTGATCGGTTTTCTTTTGCCGGGCGCGGTGATGTTTTTGTGGCTGCTGGCCTTTAACGAGTGGCGTCGGCTGAAGCCGCTCTATCTGCCGACGGGCCTGCTGATTTTCCTGGCGATCGCGGCGCCGTGGCACGTGCTGGCGGAAGCGGCGAACCGCTCGCCGGTGAAGGAGCACGATTTTGCGTGGTTCTATTTTGTGCATGAGCACTGGCTGCGGTTTACGACGAATATCGAGCACCGTGTGCAGCCGTTCTGGTTTTTCGCGCCTATCGTGCTGGCGGGTCTGTTTCCGTGGGTGGCGTTTCTCGGGCCGGCGCTGTGGCACAACCTGCGGGGCGGGTGGGCGGCGCGCGGCCACAACTCGGTGGCGTGGTTCTGCCTGATTTGGGCGGGGTTTATCTTTTTGTTTTTCTCGGCGTCGCATTCGAAGCTAATTCCCTACATATTGCCGGTGTTTCCGCCGCTGGCGCTGCTGATCGGCCGCTACGTGGCGCTCGGGTGGGAGGTGCCACGCGAGGCGCCGCTGCGCCTGGGCTTTCGCCTTTACAGTATACTCGCCGTTGTGGTGGCGCTGGCGCTGTTCTTGGTGTGGGCGCGCCTGCCGGCGGACAAGCTTGCGCCGGCGCAGCGCGCGGGGCTGGCGCCGTTTGTCACCGTGCTCGTCTCGGTGCTGTGCACGGGCGGGTTCCTTGTGCCATGGCTGGCGGCGCGGCGCGGCGTGCGCACGGGTCTGCAGGCGCTGGTGGCTGCGACCACGATTTTTTTCCTGGTGGTGGTGTCTGCGCTGCCGCATGTGCTCGACCGGACGACAAAGCCGCTCGCCCTTCGCCTGGGCCCGGAGCTGCAGCCGGGCGACCGCGTGTTCAGTTATCACGAATATTTCCAGGACTTCCCGTTCTATCTCGGGCGCACCATTGGCGTGGTGGCATATCGCGGTGAAATGGAATTCGGCACGGCGGCCGAAGATCACAGCGACCGCTATGTGGACGAGGTGGCGTTCCGCCGGCTATGGGCCGGGCCTGGCCGGGTATTCGCCCTTGCCCGACAGCAAGATACAACGAAACTTTTCACCGATCCGGCGTTCCAATACAAGTTGATCGACCAACAGAACGGCGACATTCTCTTCAGCAACCAACCCTGACATGTCCGCGCCCGCCCGCAGCAAACTCCCAAAACCTGCCAAACGGGCCCGCCCTCGGCTGGCCGAACGGGCGACCGCTCCGGCCAAAGCCAGTGCGCCATTCCTACCGTTTACCCGGCCAACCATCGACGACGAAACCATTGCGGGCGTGGCCGAGGTGCTGCGCTCCGGTTGGATCACATCCGGGCCGCAGGTAAAGGCGTTTGAGGGGAAACTCTCCGCGTATTGCGGCGGCCGTCCGGTGCGTGCGTTCAACTCCGGCACGTGCACGATGGAAATCGCGCTGCGCATCGCCGGCGTCGGCCCCGGCCACGAGGTCATCACGACGCCACTCTCGTGGGTGGCGACGAGCAACGTCATTCTCGAGGTTGGCGCGCGGCCGGTCTTCGTCGATATCGACCCGGCAACGCGCAACATCGACCTAGCCCGCGTCGAGGCGGCGATCACGCCCGCGACACGCGCGATCCTTCCGGTCGATCTCTCCGGCCTTCCGGTGGATCGCGACCGGTTGTATGCCATCGCGAAGAAACACAAGCTGCGCGTTGTCGAGGATGCGGCCCAGGCCTTCGGCAGCACGTGGAAGGGCAAACGCGTTGGCAGCTTCGGCGATTTGGTGTCGTTCAGCTTTCACCCGAACAAAAACGTCACGACCATCGAGGGCGGCTGCCTTGTGCTCAACGACGAGCGCGAGGCGAAACTGGCCGAGCAATACCGCCTGCAGGGTGTGGTGCGCTCAGGCCAGGACGGCATGGAAGTCGAGCTGGTCGGCGGCAAATTCAACCTCACCGACGTCGCGGCGCGGGTCGGCCTCGGCCAGTTGCCGCACCTCGACGCCTTCACGAAAAAGCGCCGCGAACTGGCGCGCGCCTATTTCGAGCGGCTCGACACGCCCGCGGTCCGTTCGCTCGGCCTGCGTCTGCCGGTCGCCGACTTCACGAACAGCAATTGGCACATGTTCCAGGTCATGCTGCCCGAGGAACGCCTCACGATCAAACGCGCCGACGTCATGGCCCGGCTGCACGCGGCCGGCATCGGCAGCGGCGCGCATTACCCGGTCATCCACCTTTTCGCGCTTTACCGCCGGCACGGCTGGAAAGACGGCGATTTTCCGCACGCCGAATACGCCGGGCGCAATATTCTCACGCTGCCGCTATTTCCGGCCATGAAGCGTGCCGATGTCGTCCGCGTCGTGACGGCCCTGACCGCAATTCTTATAGCAAACCGAAAACCTTAGCCCGAAATCTTGGCAAAAGATGAAGGTGGAACCCAGGAAAGCCGGAAACTGGATAAAGAGATCGACAGTTTCCCCGATTTCCTGAGTTCCACATTCATCCCTTTCCGTATAGCATAATCCCGCTGCTGCCGTGCCCACAACGTCTTCCCCCATCCAACTCTCCGTCGTCATTCCCGTTTTCAACGAGGAGCCGAATCTGCCGGTGCTCTTCGCGCGTCTCTTTCCCGTGCTCGACGGACTCGGCAAATCTTACGAGGTCATCTTTACCAATGACGGCTCGCATGACCGCTCGATTGAACTGTTGCGCGCGCAGCATGCCGCCCGTCCCGACGTCACGCGGGTGATCGACTTTAATTCCAACTACGGCCAGCACATGGCCATCATGGCGGCCTTCGAACGCGTGCGCGGCGCGGTCATCGTCACGCTCGACGCCGACCTGCAGAACCCGCCCGAGGAAATTCCCAAGCTGCTCGCGTTGATCGACACCGGGCACGATTATGCCGGCGGCTTCCGTCTTGACCGGCAGGACAGTTTTTTTCGCACCACGGCCTCGAAGCTGGTCAATATTGTGCGCAGCCGCATGACGAACATCGAGATGACCGACCAGGGCTGCATGCTGCGCGCCTATCGCCGCCCGATCGTCGATGCCATCGTGCAAAGCGGCGCGATCAACACCTTCATCCCCGCGCTGGCCTACAGTTTTTCGAGCAACCCGACCGAGGTTGGCGTGAAACACGAGGAGCGACATGCCGGCGTGTCGAATTACTCGTTCTACAAGCTCATCCGCCTGAACTTCGACCTCATCACCGGCTTCTCGCTCGCGCCGCTGCAATACTTCACGATGTTCGCCATGGCGTGCTCGGCCGGCAGTTTGCTGCTCGTGTTCGTCCTGGCCTACCGCCGCCTTTTCCTCGGAGCGGAGGTCGATGGCGTCTTCACGTTGTTCGGCATCCTGTTCTTCCTGCTCAGCGTGGCGATGGTCGGCATCGGCCTGATCGGCGAATACGTCGGGCGGACCTACCAGGTCGTCCGCGCGCGCCAGAAGTATCACGTGAAGGAAATCCTGGAGACGAAATGAGCGCGCGGCCCCGCGTATTGTTTTTCGGCTACAGCGAGGTCGGCTACGAGTGCCTCGATTTGCTGCTGTCGCGTGGCGACAACGTCGTCGCGCTCATCACGCACGAGGACAACCCGCACGAGAAAATCTGGTTCAAGACGCCCGCCGTCGCCGCGCGCGAAAAAGGCGTCCCGATTTTCACCCCGGAGAAGGTGAACGCGCCGGAATGGATCGAACGCATCGCGAAACTGCAGCCCGACCTGATCCTGTCGGTTTACTACCGCAACATGATCAGTTCAAAGATTCTCGCGCTGCCGCGGCTCGGGGCGTTCAACCTGCACGGCTCGCTGCTTCCGAAATACCGCGGGCGCGCGCCGATCAACTGGGCGGTGCTGCACGGCGAGCCGCGCATCGGCATGACGCTCCATCGCATGGTCAAGCAGGCCGATGCCGGCGCCATCGTCGACCAGGAGGGCGTGGACATCGGCCCGCGCGATACGGCTGAGCAGGCGTTTCGCAAAGTCATGCCCTGTGCGCGCCGCGTGCTCGCCCGGCAGATCGACGCGCTTCTCGCCGGCACGGCGAAGGAAACGCCGCAAGACGACGCCCAGGCCACGTATTTTGGCGGACGCACACCTGAGGACGGCCGCATCAACTGGGCGCAGACTTCGTCACAAATTCTCAACCTCATCCGTGCAGTGACGGATCCGTATCCGGGTGCGTTTACCGATGTCGGTGCGGCACGGCTGATGGTTTGGTGGGCCGAGACTGATTCGCCGGCGACGCGAGGCAAACGCGGTCGGATAGGGGAGGTCTTGTCGCTCGTGCCGCTGGTGGTGGCGACCGGCGACGGCGCGCTCGAACTTACCCGTACGGAATGGAAGGGCGCGCAACAGAGCTTAACGCTCGGACAAATTTTTGGTGGCGCGCCCAAAGGCTGAAGGACTGAAAAACCGAAGGGCTGAAGCCGATCAATTTCAGTCTTTCAGCCCTTCAGCCTTTCAGTCTTTCTGTCACTATGCTCAAAGTCCTCATCCTCGGCGCCAACGGTTTCATCGGCAGTTCGCTCACCCATGCCATCCTCAAGCAGAAAGACTGGGAGGTTTATGGCATGGATGTGGGCGACCACAAACTGGCCAACTGCCTGGGCAACCCGCGTTTCAAATTTGTCGAGGGCGACGTCACCATCTCGCGCGAGTGGATCGAGTACCATGTGAAGAAATGCGACGCGGTGCTGCCGCTCGTCGCCATCGCCAACCCCGCGCAATACGTCAAGGATCCGCTGCGCGTGTTCGAGCTCGATTTCGAGGCCAACCTCGCGGTCATCCGCCAGTGTGCCCGCTACAAGAAGCGCATCATCTTCCCGTCCACCTCCGAGGTTTACGGCATGTGCCCGGACAATGAACTCGACGAGGCGTCGAGCACGATGGTTTACGGCCCGATCGACAAGCAGCGCTGGATTTACGCCTGCTCAAAACAACTCCTCGACCGCGTGATCTATGCCTATGGCGTGCGTGACAACGTGGATTACACGCTTTTCCGCCCGTTCAACTGGATCGGGCCGAAGCTCGACAACGTCTTCGAGCCCAAGGAAGGCAGCTCGCGCCTCTTCACGCAGTTCATTTCGAACGTTATTTTCAAGAAACCGATCCAGCTTGTGGATGGTGGAAAGCAAAGCCGCTCGTTCACCTTCATCGACGACGGCGTGGACGCTCTCCTCCGCATCATCGAGAACAAAGACGGCCGCGCCTCGCGCCAAATTTTCAACATCGGCAACCCGAACAACGACGTGAGCGTGGCCCAGCTGGCGAAGCTGATCATCGCGGCCTTCAAGCAATACCCCGATTATCGCGAGCACGCCGCGCAGGCGAAGGTCGTGGCCGTGTCGTCTGGGACGTATTTCGGCAAGTATTACCAGGATATCCAGAAACGCGTGCCCTCGGTTGCGAACATCAAGAAGCAGCTCGGCTGGAAACCGAAGGTGGACCTCAAGACCGCGATCAAGCTCACGCTCGACTACCACCTCGCGCACAAGGACTATCAGCTGGAGTGAGACTTTGTTTTAACGCAGAGGAAAACTGAGGCCACAGACAACTATGCCGAGGGGTCTCCATCAAAAATCCTCTGCGTCCTTCCTTTTCCTCGGCGCCCTCTGTGTTAAAATAAGCCGCCATGCCCATCCGTCTCGCGCTAAAAGTTGATGTCGATACCGACCGCGGCACGCGCGAAGGCGTGCCGAATCTCGTCGAGGATTGCCAGTCGTTCGACGCGCCGGCGTGTTTTCTGTTTTCGCTCGGGCCCGACCAGACGGGCCGGGCCATCACGCGCGTGTTTCGCCCGGGATTTTTCAAAAAGGTCAGCCGCACGAGCGTGGTCAAACTTTACGGCATCCGCACGCTGCTCAATGGCACGCTGCTGCCGGCGCCGCACATCGGCCGCCGCAACGCCGGGGTGATGCGCGCGGTGCACGCGGCCGGCTTCGAGGTCGGCATCCACTGCTACAACCACTATCGCTGGCAGGATTATTTGCACAAGATGAGCCTGTCCGGGGTTCGTGACGAGTTCATCGCGGCGCGGGCGGAGTTCTTGCGTATCTTTGCGGAGGAGGCACAGACCGCGGGCGCGGCGGGCTGGCAGAGCAACGCGCGTAGCCGCGAAGTTTACGACGAGGCGAACCTGCTCTATGCCAGCGACACGCGCGGCGGCGCGCCGTTTTTCCCGCGCATCGACGGAAAAGTTTTCAAGACGCTCGAAATCCCGAGCACGCTGCCGACGTTCGATGAGCTGCTCGGCCGGCCCGAGTATCCCGACGACCAGATCGTGGCGCACTACCTCTCATTGCTCAGCCCCGACCGGCCGAATGTTTTCACGCTGCATGCCGAGATCGAGGGCATGGGCCGGCGTCCGCTTTTCCAAACGCTGCTCGCCGCCTGCAAGGATGCCGGGGTGGAGTTCATCCGCCTCGACGACCTTGCGCGCGAGCTGCTGGCCAACCGCGCGGCCATCCCGGTCCGCGACCAGGTGCTGGCGGAAGTCGACGGCCGCAGCGGCGTCGTTGCTACGCAACGATGAAGTGCAAGGTTCCCGGTTCAAGGTTCAGGGTTGTTAGCTGGCGAACCTTGAACTGTTCGCCGACTTTGAACCTTGAACCGGGAACCTTGCACTTTTTTTTCAGCGCCGATCCAGGCGATAAAAAAGCCACAGGCCGAGCCCGAGGAAGATCAAGTTTGGCGCCCAAAGCAGCAGGTCGGGGCGGTATTCGGGATGGCGGTCGAGCACGCCGACCGTGACCGTGAGCAAATAATAGCTGAGCCCGAGGATCACGGCCACGCCGAGATTGGCGCTGGTTTCGCGTCGTGAGACGCTGATGCCGAGCGGCACGCCAATGAGCGCAAACGAGAGCACGGCGAGCGCGGTGTTGATTTTGTCGCTGAGGGTGAGCCGCACTTTCATGATGGCGCGCGCCTGCTCCCTCGCCTCGGTGGGTGCGACTTTCTGCGTGGTGAGCCGGGTGTGCTCGGCCAGAAGCTCGTGCAGGGTCATCCATTGCAGTTTTACGTGAAAACTGTGGTCGCCGCTGAACACCTTTTCGAGCGGGAAGGAGAGGGGGAAATCTTCGGCGGTGCTCTCGGGGGCGGGTTTGGAAAAATCCCCGGTTTGCGCGGAGTTGCGCCACTCGACCTGTGCCTGCTGCAGATGGACGGCGATGACGTTTTTTTCCGCTTCATAACTGATGTGGCCTGATTGCGCATGGACAAAAATGTTCGCGCGCCGGTCGTCGTCCACCTTCCACACCCAGATGTCATGCAGAAGGTCGCCCTGCCTGTCGCCAGCGTAGATAACCGTGCCGGGGAAATTGCGCACGAAGGTCTTGGGCACGATAAAGCTGAGGGCTTTGGTGCGCACGGCCTCGCGGAGCGCTTCCTCATACGTCACGCGGCCGTAGGGCATGGCTTCGAAGTTGACGTAGAGGCCGGCGGCGACGCCGAGCACGGCAAAAACAAAGATTGGCCGGGCGATGCGCGACAGGCTCAGGCCGGCGGTGCGCATCGCGGTAATTTCGCTGTCGGCCGAGAGACGCCCGAGCGTCAGCAGCACGCCGGTGAGCACGCCCGGGGCGAGCACAAAGGGCATGGTCGCAGGGAGCAGCAGCAGGAGAAGCTTGGCCACCGTGCCCACGGCAATTTGTCCCGCGAGAATGTAACCGAGCATATCCTTCAAGGCGCTGACCAAAATAAACATAAACGAGAGCAATCCCACTGCGCTGGCGCAGGTGAACAGCACGCTCCGAAAAATGTAGCGGTCGAGAAGGGTCACGGGGACGCAGCATGTCTCGCAGGTGAAAGGCGCGCTGACAATGCGGTTTGTGGGTGGAGCGCGTTGTTACGACAAATCAGGGTAGGGCCCGTGGCCCCAACCGGCCGAACCTGACGGACGGCGACAAGGGCAAAGCCTTGTCGGCTAAAGGCAGCCGTCCCCACCGAATACGGCAGGGACGGCCGCGGAAGTTTGTAATATAATACGTTACGAGCGACGAATCCATCAGTCTGGCTGTTTGTAACGTAATATATTACAAACAATGGATCGCCTGCCTGGTAAGTTTTTGGGTGCGGTCTATCGTCCACCATGGCCTGGCCAATCTGCCCACGGGCAGGTTTTTAAAACAAACTCATCTGCATGCCGCCGGGACGGCGGAAGTGCGCGGTGCTGAGCGCGGGCCGCGGGCCGTTCAGGCCGGCGCGGCGCGCAACGACTTCGAAAAGGCCGGCAATCTGCCCGGCGAAAACACCTTCGCCCTTGAAGCGCTGGCCCCACGTGCTGACGTTGAGTTCGCCGCCGCGCAGCTCGCGCAGGCGGCTGAGCACACGGTCTTTTTTGGTGGGCACATGGGCCTCGAGCCAGTCGAGAAAAACATCTTTCACCGCGTAAGGCAGGCGAAGGATCGTGTAGCCGGCGCGCGTGGCGCCGGCTGCAGCCGCGGCGTCGAGGATGGCGGGTATTTCGTGGTCGGTGAGGCCGGGGATGATGGGCGCGACATTTACGCCCACGGGCACGCCGGCTTCGGCGAGGAGCCGGATGGCGCGCAGGCGGTGCTCGGGCCGCGCGGCGCGCGGCTCGAGTTTCCCGGCGAGCTCGGCATCAAGCGTGGTCACAGTGATCGTGGCCGTGACGCACTGCCAGCGCGCGAGCTCGGCCAGGAGATCGCGGTCGCGTGTGATGAGGAAGTTTTTCGTGATGAGGCCGACCGGATTGCGAAACTCGAGAAACACCTCGAGGCACTGGCGCATGAGGCGGAAATGACGCTCGGCGGGCTGGTAGCAGTCGGTGATGCCGCTGCTGACGACAATTTGCGGCTTCCACCTGGGCGCGGCGAGTTCGTGGCGCAGCAGCCCGGGGGCGCGGAGCTTGACGAGGATTTTGGTCTCGAAATCAAGGCCGCTGTTCCAGCCGAGGTAGTCATGGTAGGGACGCGCGTAACAGTAGGCGCAGCCGTGTTCGCAGCCGCGATAGGGGTTCAGGCCGGCCGCGAACGGAATGTCGGGGCTGTCGTTGTAAGTGAGAATGGATTCGCTCGCATCGAAGAAAAACTGCGTGCGTGGATGCGGTTGTTCCTCGGGTGGCGCGTCGGGGTCGGGCTCGCAATGAAGGCGTTCGAAACGGTTGGGCGGGTTGAGCAGGGTGCCGCGATGGGGAAGCGACGAGGGCGGGACTGGAGATCGCGGCGGCATGACGGCACCTTAACCAAAAAGGTGGAGCCGCCAGTTTCGGTTGTACACGGATTTTTTTATGAACGTTTGCTCCCGGGCTTGGTCGCACTTCATCTTACCATGGTGAAGATCATCCGTTCAGTCATTGCCTTTGGCGCACTCGCGTCCGCATTGCGCGCAGCGGATCCCGGCCCGACGCCCGAGGACACGCTCAAGGACCTGGTCGCGCGCCAGCAGGCGCTTTTCGCCGATGCGGAAAAAGCCCAGGGCTCGCCGGATTTCGACCAGGAGAACTTCAAATCCCAGCTCCAGCAACTGGCCGACGCCTACAGCGTGCTTTTGCGCGACCAGCCCAAGTTCACCGAGGCCCGCGTCGACTACGGCCAGATGTTATGGAAAATCGACATGCGGAAGGAAGCCGTCGTACAGCTGCTCGAGGCCAACGCCCTCGACAAGGATATTCCCGTGGTAAAAAACCTCCTCGGCAATTATCTCGCCGAGGATGGCCGGCCGGTCGAGGCGCTGCCGTATTTCATGGCGGCCATCCAGCTGGCGCCGCGTGAGTCGCTCTACCACTACAATCTCGGCACACTGCTCTTTGCCGCGCGGGACGATTTCCTGAAGGACGGCCACTGGACGCGCGCCGCGCTCGACCACTCGATGCTTGAAGCTTTCCGCCGGGCGGCCGAACTGGCCCCCGACCGCACGGAATACACCTACCGTTATGCCAAGGCCTTCTATGATCTCGAGACCCCCGATTGGGAAAATGCCCTCAAGTCCTGGCGGGCGCTCGAGCTGCAGGCGAAGCCCGGACTTGAGCTGCAGTTTCTCCAGCTGCAGGAGGCAACCGTCCTGTTGAAGCAAAAAAAGCCGGATGATGCCCGCGCGCTGCTCGATGCGATCACCGAGCCGAAGCTGGCGGAGCAAAAGCAAAAGCTGGTTGCCCAATTGCCGCCGAAGCCGGCAAAGTAGCTTTCTGCATGCCTTCCTTGCTTAACAAACTTGAGCGTATCTTTGGCCGCTTTGCCGTGGCCAATCTTTCGCTCTACCTCGTGGCCGGGCAGGTCATGGTGTTCACTTTTCACTGGTTCGACAAAATTTCGCTCGAATGGCTCCAGCTTGTGCCCGCCTATGTGCTGCATGGCGAATGGTGGCGCGTGCTGACGTTCCTGCTCGTGCCGCCGTCGACGTCGTGGGTCTTCATCGCGTTTTCGTGGTGGATATTTTATCTCATGGGTAGTGCGCTCGAAGACTATTGGGGCGTGTTTCGCTACAATCTTTTTCTTTTTATTGGCTGGGTGCTGACGGTTGGGGTGGCCTTCCTCGCGCCGGGCGATCCGGGAACCAATGGGTTTATTGCCGGTTCGGTCTTCCTTGCCTTTGCCTATCTCAACCCTGATTTCGTGATGTACATTTTTTTTGTTTTACCGGTGAAAATCAGGTGGCTCGCTCTGTTTACCTGGGTTGTCTACGCGGCCATGTTTGTCCTCGGCCCGTGGAGCACGCGATTTCAGGTGCTGGCATCGACGGGAAATTTCCTGCTTTTCTTCGGCCGCGACCTTTTTCTGACCGCGCGCCTGCGCCGCCGCCGGATGACCGGTGGCGCGCAAAGCTTTGGGCGCAGCAAGGCCGAGCCCGAGGCCCGCCATCGCTGCCGCATCTGCGGCAAGACCGAGCTTACGCATCC
>Ga0210402_10004442_pt1 | contig 12792 bp, 12 predicted proteins | sample IncBWC7MmetaG_FD_161055 | JGI IMG/M metagenome (GOLD analysis project Ga0210402, IMG submission 161055) | Forest soil microbial communities from Barre Woods Harvard Forest LTER site, Petersham, Massachusetts, United States - Inc-BW-C-7-M | ecosystem: Environmental > Terrestrial > Soil >...
AAAGCGCAAGGCCAAGGATCATCACCCCTAATCCCACGATGTCTTCCTCCCCAAGCCGTAAATTTTCGGGCGTCCGGTATCACTTCGGTAATGCCGACTGCAATGCGCCAAATTGGCAGGTCGCCCATGTCATTGCCAGCGATAAGCGAAACAATCCAGTCGTCTCACGGTGGAAGCTCTGGATTGCTGCAAGGACGGCGAACAAAAGGACGCGCTTAGGGCGTTGGCGGCTGCTTGCCCAGTTCGCGATTGTCGACATAGCGAATCGCAATCGGTCGCCCGGCCAGGGCGCCGCCCAGACCGCCCGTGAATTTCATCGGCACACAGGAATTGAGCGAGTCGCTTATCGCCTTGAAGTAGGTATCCCGAACATCCGCCGGCACTCCGGCCGTGGCAAATGTCATACGCGGGGCACCGATCATGTCGCCGTCCCGCTTGAAACTGAAGCGCACCGTCATTTGCATGCCCTCCTTCGCGGTATCGGCTTGCGGCGGCGTCCAGCAGGAGCGCAAGGCGGCGAACAGGTCGCCGATGTTATCGAGGTCGTGATCGGGCTTCTGGTATTTGGCAGCGTCTTCCTGCGGCGGCACGGTTTGGATCGTCAATTGCAGGTTCTGACCATAGGGATAATCGATCTCGGGAATACAGGGTCCCCGGTTGAAGACGCTGCAGAAATACGGCGTGCACGGCCGATGGGACAACACGCTGCAGGGCGCATGCCAAAATGGCGTGGCATTGATCTGGTGCCGCCGCCACGCCTCGGCTGGCGCGGTGGCGAGGAGCCCGACCACGGCGATAATCAGAACGAAAGCGATGCGACGGAGCATGTAAGCGCCCTCACAAGCAGCACGGCACCGATTGTTATAACGCAGACGGGCTCGCCTGGTGAGGCGCAGAAGCGCGGACGCTGTTCAAATCCGCGTTCACCATTGACCATTGGCGTCGGGCGTCACGCCTTCTTCTTAACGTCCTTGACGTTGGAGAAGGCAATACCCTCGGCACGCTCCCTGGTGTAGCCGAGATAGAATTCATTCTTGGCAAGAAATACCGGATCGCCGTCGACATCGTCGGCGACTCCCGAGCCGTTGGCCGCGATGAAGGCATCGAGCTTCTTGCGGTCGTCGGACGAAATCCAGCGGGCCAACTGGAACTCGGAGACTTCGAATTCCACCGGCAGCGCATATTCGGCCTCCAGCCGCGCCTTCAGGACATCGAGCTGCAGCGGGCCAACCACGCCGACCAGAGCGGGCGCTCCGTCGCGGGGGCGGAACACCTGGACGACGCCCTCTTCCGACATCTGCTGCAAGGCCTCCTTCAGCTTCTTGGCCTTCATCGCATCCGTCAAGCGGACCCGGCGGACGATTTCAGGCGCGAAGCTGGGGACGCCGACAAAGGTGAGGTCTTCGCCCTCGGTCAAGGTGTCGCCGATCCGCAACGTCCCGTGATTGGGAATGCCCACGACATCGCCGGCGAAAGCTTCGTCGGCCAGCGCACGATCCTGCGCGAAAAAGAACTGCGGACTGGAGAGCGACATATTCTTGCCGGTCCGCACCAGCTTCGCCTTCATGCCGCGGCTCAGCTTGCCCGAACACAGGCGGGCGAAGGCGATGCGGTCGCGGTGGTTCGGATCCATGTTGGCCTGGATCTTGAACACGAAAGCGCTCATGCGCGGCTCAGCCGCATCCACCTTGCGCAGGTCGCTTTCCTGCGCGCGAGGTGGTGGCGCGAACCGGCCCAGACCCTCCAGCAGATCGCCGACGCCGAAATTGCGCAGCGCGCTCCCGAAATAGACGGGCGTCAAATGGCCCTCGCGGAACGCCTCCAGCTCGAACGGCTTGCAGGCTTGCGTAACCAGCGCCAGTTCTTCCCTGATCTCGGCGACATCGAGATTGGCGTTGAGGCTGGCGAGCTCGGCAATGTCGATCTGTTGCGCCGCGCCGGTCTTCGCGCCGCTACCTTCCAGAAGACGCACGCCGCCGCCGGCGACATCGTAGGTGCCGAGGAAATCGCGGCCACGACCGACCGGCCAGGTCATCGGCGCGGTATCGAGCGCGAGCGTCTTTTCGATCTCATCCAGGAGCCCGAACGTATCCCGGCTTTCGCGATCCATCTTGTTGATGAAGGTGATGATGGGAATGTCCCGAAGACGACAAACCTCGAACAGCTTTTGCGTCCGCGCCTCGATGCCCTTGGCGGCGTCGATCACCATCACGGCGGAATCGACCGCAGTCAGGGTACGATAGGTGTCTTCCGAAAAATCCTCGTGGCCCGGCGTATCGAGCAGGTTGAACACGAGCCCATCGAATTCGAACGTCATCACGGAAGTGACGACGGAAATGCCGCGCTCCCGCTCGATCTTCATCCAGTCGGACCGGGTATTGCGGCGCTCGCCCTTGGCCTTGACCTGCCCCGCCAGATTGATCGCACCTCCGAACAGCAACAGTTTCTCGGTCAGCGTGGTTTTGCCCGCGTCCGGGTGAGAGATGATCGCAAAAGTCCGCCGCCGCGCGACTTCGGTTGCGGGCGGCGAGCAGGACGGCGAATCGGCGGTGAGTACGAGGTCGGACATAAGGCCTAAGCGTTTGGCAGGGAAAGCATGCCGGATCAAGAAGGAACGGCGCAGCCCATATAGGGATTGTTGCGGTCTTCCTCCAGTCAGAACCGGAACATCAGCAATACCAACCAGTAAACCAGCGCTGCGACTCCGGCCGCGGCCGGAACGGTAATCACCCAGGCGTAAACGATCGAACTTGCCACATTCCAGCGCACGGCCGAGGCCCGTCGCGCGGCGCCGACGCCGACGATGGCGCCGGTGATGGTGTGCGTGGTCGATACGGGAACCCCAAGCCAGGTGGCGATGAAGAGCGTAGCTGCGCCGCCGGTCTCGGCGCAGAATCCCTGCATTGGCGTCAGTTTGGTTATCCTCAGTCCCATTGTGCGGACAATCCGCCAGCCCCCCATCAACGTGCCAAGCGCCATCGCCGCCTGACAGGCGAGCACCACCCAGAACGGCACCGAAAATTCCGCACCAAGCTTTCCTTGCGAGAACAACAGCACGGCGATGATGCCCATGGTCTTTTGCGCGTCGTTTCCGCCGTGTCCAAGCGAATAAAGTGAAGCCGAAGCAAACTGCAGGATTCGGAAGGCGCGATCGACCGCGAACGGCGTCGAGCGAACCGACGCCCACGACACCACCGCAACCAGCACCATTGCCAGAACGAAACCCACGAGGGGCGAAAGAACAATCGCAAGCAGGGTCTTGGAGAGGCCGCTCCAGACTGCTACCGAGAGTCCGGCCTTTGCCACCCCGGCCCCAACAAGCCCTCCGATCAACGCATGCGAGCTCGAGGACGGAATACCCAATCCCCATGTGATCAGGTTCCAGACAATTGCCCCGACAAGGGCGGCAAAGATAACCTGCACGTCGATCACGCTGGGCTCGATGATCCCGGTGCCGATGGTCTGGGCTACGTTCAGTCCGAATACCAGAAAGGCGACGAAGTTGAAGAACGCCGCCCAGAACACCGCATATTGAGGTCGCAGCACGCGGGTCGACACGATCGTCGCGATCGAATTGGCGGCATCGTGCAGCCCATTGAGAAAGTCGAACAGGAGGGCGACGGCGATCAACCCGACCAGGACCGGAAGACCAAGGGTGGCATCCACTGCGCGCCCCTATACCTGTTCGATCACGATGCTGTTGATTTCATTCGCCACATCGTCAAACCGATCGGCGACCTTCTCGAGATGGTCATAGATTTCGACGCCGACGATGAAGTCCATGGCATTGGCGTTGCGATGCTTGAGAAAGAGTTCCTTCAGCCCGATGTCGTGGAGATCGTCGACGCGACCTTCGAGCTTGGTAAGCTCTTCAGTAATCGCCGTCAGCATGGAGACATTGCTTCCGATCGACTTCAACAACGGCAGAGCGCGGTCGACGAGATTGGCGCACTCGACCAGCAGCGTGCCCATTTCGCGCATCGGCGGTTCGAAGGTTCGGACCTCGAACAGCATTACCGCCTTCGCGGTCTGCTGCATCTGGTCGATGGCGTCGTCCATGGACGTGATCAGGTTCTTGATATCACCCCTGTCGAACGGCGTGATGAAGGTGCGCCGGACGGCGGTGAGCACCTCGCGCGTGATGTTGTCGGCATCGTTTTCGAACTGGTTGACGCGCTGACAAAAGATCGGCGTCTCCTCGCCGCCGCGCAGCATGCCTTGCAGCGACAACGCCCCCTGCACGACCGCCTGAGAATGCCGGGCAAACAAATCGAAAAACCGTTCCTCCCTGGGAAGGAAAGCGCGAAACCAGCCCAGCATCAGACCCGCCTGTATGCTTGAAAATACTCGGCTCGAAGCTACTACGTCACATAACTGCACGTCACATAACCGTCATAAACCATTTCGTGGAAAAATGCGCCGCGCCTGACAACGGGCAGCGGATCATCCACCGCTTTGTAAGGTCTTCGTAAGGTCTTTGGAAACCTGCGCCTTTGGATGCGTTGGCGTCGTCGGGCAGTACCGCGTGGCATCTGCGCAATGGAAAACCAGAACCTAAAGAGAGAGTCGGAAATAATGCGCAATTTCGCCAATGACGCCGCGACGGAAGGTCAGAACGCAGACGACGAAAATCACGCCCTGTATGACCGTCACCCACTGACCGAACCCCGCCAGGTACTGCTGCATGGCAATAATCACAAAGGCGCCGACCACAGGCCCAAATATCGTGCCAAGCCCACCCACCAGCGTCATCAGCACAATCTCACCGGACATGCTCCAGTGCACGTCGGTCAATGACGCATTCTGCGCCACGAACACTTTCAGGGCACCGGCAAATCCGGCCAGCGTGCCGGACAGAATAAAAGCGAGCAGCTTGTATTGATCGGTCTTGTAGCCGAGCGAGATCGCTCGCTGCTCGTTCTCGCGGATCGACTTGAGCACCTCGCCGAAGGGCGAGTTGACGGCGCGAAAAATAACCAGAAAGCCGAACAGGAAGCCGGCGACAATGACGTAATAAAGAACGGTCGGTTTGGCGAGGTTGAGGACGCCGAACAGATAACCTTGCGGAATACCCTGAATGCCATCCTCGCCGTGGGTAAATGGCGTTTGCAGATAGATGAAGTAAAGGAGCTGCGAGAGCGCCAGTGTGATCATGGCGAAATAAATGCCCTGGCGCCGGATCGCAACTGAGCCGGTTATAACGGCAAGGACCGCCGCGCCGGCCGTGCCGATCAGTATGCCAAGCTCCGGCGTAACGCCCCACACCTTCAACGCATGGGCGCTGATATAGCCTGCCGTCCCCAAGAACATGGCGTGCCCGAACGACAACAGACCGCCATAACCGATCAGGAGATTGAAGGCGCAAGCCAGAAGTGCAAAGCAAAGCGCCTGCATCACGAAAAACGGATAAATGCCAGTCAACGGCACGACCAGGAGCAGCACCGTCATGATGGCGAAGGCGATCATCTCGTCCCGGATCGTGCGGGGGGTCACCGGAATGCTGTCGTCGGTCGTTACCGTCATCTTAGGTCGCCCGTCCCGTCAGTCCCGAGGGTTTCACCAGCAGCACCAGCACCATGAGAACGAATACCACGGTGTTGGAAGCCTCCGGGTAAAAGTATTTGGTCAGTCCCTCGATCACGCCAAGTGCAAAGCCCGTGATGATCGAACCCATGATCGAACCCATGCCACCGATTACCACCACCGCAAAGACCACGATGATCAGGTCGGCGCCCATCAGCGGGCGCACCTGGTTGATCGGCGCCGACAATACGCCGGCAAGCGCGGCAAGGCCCACTCCAAGACCGTATGTCAGCGTGATCATGCGCGGCACGTTGATGCCGAAGGCGCGCACCAGAGTCGGGTTCTCGGTGGCCGCGCGCAGGTAGGCGCCGAGCCGGGTTCGCTCGATCAGGTACCAGGTGAGCAGACACACCACGAGCGAGAACACGACCACCCAGCCACGATATATCGGCAGGAACATGAAGCCGAGGTTCATGCCGCCCTTCAGTTCATCGGGGATCGCATAAGGCAAGCCCGACGAACCGAAATAGTTCTGGAAGATGCCCTGCACGATCAGCGCAATGCCAAAGGTCAACAGCAACCCATAGAGGTGGTCGAGGCCGGAAAGCCATTGCAGCAGAGTCCGCTCCAGGATCATCCCGAAGATGCCGACTGCAATAGGTGCAATGATCAGCGCCCACCAGTATCCGATGCCCGCCAGATTGAGCAGAAAATAAGCGCAGAACGCGCCCATCATGTAAAGCGCGCCGTGGGCGAAATTGATGATGTTGAGCATGCCGAAGATAACGGCAAGCCCAAGGCTCAACAACGCGTAGAACGAGCCGTTGATCAATCCCACCAGGAGCTGTGCGTAGAGAGCTTGCATATCGATCGATCTTTCGCGCTCAATCTCGTGTCATGCAAGTCAATCCCGCAAGCACAGGCCGGCGGGACAGACCGGGTTACTTCTTCAGCAGGGCGCACTTGCTTTCCGACAGCGGTGTAAACGCCTGGTCGCCGGGAACAGTGCCGATGAGTTTGTAGAAGTCCCAGGGCGCCTTGGATTCCGAAGGCTTCTTCACCTCGAACAGATAGGCCGAATGAATGGTGCGGCCGTTGGGCTGGATCTCGCCCTTGCCGAACAGCGCATCATCGGTCGGCAACGATTTCATCTTTTCGACGACCTTGAGGCCGTCATGTGGATTGCCCCCGAGCGCATCCAACGCCTTGAAGTAGTGCAATAAGCCAGCATAAACACCCGCCTGCACCATGGTCGGCGGCGCGCCGTTCTTTATCCGCGCGGCAAATTTCTTGGAGAATTCGCGGGTCTTGTCGTTCATGTCCCAGTAAAAGGTCTCGGTGAAGTTCAGCCCTTGCGCCGTTTCGAGACCGATCGCCTTGACGTCGGTGATGAACAGAAGCAGCGCCGCAAGTTTCTGTCCACCCTTGACGATGCCGAACTCGGCGGCCTGCTTGATGGTGTTGGTCGTATCGCCGCCAGCGTTGGCGAGCCCGATGATCTTGGCTTTGGAGGCCTGCGCCTGCAACAGGAACGATGAAAAATCCGCCGTGTTCAGCGGATGCTTGACGCCACCGACAACCTCGCCGCCATTGGCCAGAACCACTGCGGTGGTGTCGCGCTCAAGCGCCGCGCCGAACGCATAGTCTGCGGTGAGGAAAAACCAGGTATCGCCTCCGGCCTTCACCAAGGCCTGACCGGTAGAATGGGCCAGCATATAGGTGTCGTAGGTCCAGTGCACCGTGTTCGGAGAACACTGCGCATTGGTGAGATCCGAAGTCGCCGCGCCCGAATTGATATAGACGCCGTTCTTCTCCTTGACGACGTTGTTGACCGCGAGCGCCACGCCGGAATTCGGTACGTCGACGATCACGTCGACCTTGTCGACGTCGAACCACTGCCGAGCGATTGCCGTTCCGATGTCGGGCTTGTTCTGGTGATCGCCGGAGATGATGTCGATCTTCCAGCCCTTGGCAGCAAGACCCGAATCCTCGACCGCCATCTGCGCGGCGAGCGTCGATCCGGGCCCGCCGAGGTCGGCATACAGTCCCGACTGATCGGAAAGCGCGCCGATCTTGACGGTCTTATCCTGGGCAACCGCAAGGCTCGCGGCGAAAAGGCTGAGCGCCGTGCCCAGCAAGAGTGAAGCGATAATCCTGGTTTTCATTGTGGTTCCTCTTTGGATCCTTGCGGTGTCTCGTTCAGACGCCGAGATAGGTGTGCAGTTTGTCCATATTGGCCCGCAACTCCGCGTTCGCGAAGCCATCGATGATCTTGCCATGCTCGACAATGTAGTAGCGGTCGGCGACGGTTGCGGCGAACCTGAAATTCTGTTCCACCAGGAGGATAGTGAATCCCTCGCCCTTCAGCCGTTTGATGGTCTGGCCGATCTGCTGAATGATGACGGGAGCAAGGCCCTCGGTCGGCTCATCCAGCATCAGAAAGCGCGCGCCGGTTCGCAGGATACGCCCGATTGCCAGCATCTGCTGTTCGCCGCCAGACAGCTTGGTACCCTGGCTGCTCAATCGGTCCTTTAGATTGGGAAATAGTTCGAAAATCTGGTCCAGCGTCAGGCCACCGCTGCGGATGGCAGGGGGTAGCAGCAGATTTTCGCGAACGTCGAGGCTTGCGAAAATTCCGCGTTCCTCCGGGCAGAAGGCGATGCCCATGCGCGCGATCCTGTCCGACGAAGCGCGGGTGATATCCTGGCCCGCAAACCGCACAGAGCCGCTGCGCTTGCCTATGATTCCCATCACCGATTTCAGCGTTGTCGTCTTGCCGGCGCCGTTACGCCCGAGCAGGGTGACGACCTCGCCGGCGTTCACGTCGAAATCGACGCCGTGAAGAATGTGGGATTCGCCATACCAGGCCTCCAGGTTCTGAACCGAGAGCACGGGCGAAGGGGATGCAGATTTGGTCGAGGCGCCATCGGCCATTTTCGATTCAACCATGGCCCGCCCCCAAATAGGCTTCCTTCACGCGATCATCCCTGGACAGATCGGCATAGTTGCCCTCCGCCAGAACATGGCCTCGCGTCAGGACGGTGATGATATCGGACAGATTGGCAACGACGCTCAGATTGTGTTCGACCATCAGGATCGTGTATTTCGCAGAAATGCGTTTGATCATCGCCGCGATCTTGTCGATGTCCTCGTGGCCCATTCCCGCCATCGGTTCATCGAGCAGCATCATTTCCGGATTGAGCGCGAGCGTGGTGGCGATTTCGAGCGCACGCTTGCGCCCGTAGGGCATTTCGACCGCCGGCGTATTGGCAAATTCGCTCAAGCCGACATCGTCGAGTAACTCAAGAGCACGGCCATTGAAGCGATCGAGCACCGTCTTGGAACGCCAGAAATCGAAGGAGTGGCCATGCTGGCGTTGCAGCGCGACGCGAACATTCTCGAGTGCGGTCAGGTGCGGGAATACAGCCGAGATCTGGAACGATCGCACCAGACCGAGGCGAGCGACATCGGCCGGCGCCATCGCCGTAATGTCTTGTCCTTTATAGAGGATTTGCCCCGCCGAGGGTTTGAGGAATTTGGTCAGCAAGTTGAAGCATGTCGTCTTGCCGGCCCCGTTCGGTCCAATCAACGCATGGATGCTGCCGCGGCGGACCCGAAGGTCGACGTTGCGGACAGCAAAGAATCCCGCGAATTCCTTGGTCAATCCGTGGGTTTCAAGAATGAACTCATCAGCCAATAAAGGTTCCCCCCTCGGCGAACACCGCGATGCTCATCGCGCGTGGCCAATTTTTATCATTCGGCAGGTCTTCCCGAACGTCTTGGAATTCGCCCTGGGACCGCCGCCTCCTTACCCGGAATATGCCGTCAACGCCACGCCTTAGGCAAGGCGGAAAGCTGGGCAAATCCTGCGGCTTGAAACGGGGCGCTTCGACAATAGTCGAATGGATGGAATGGCCGGGCTTCATGATCAAGTGTCGAGGCTGGCGGAGGAACGGAAAACATTCGTTAACGCTGTTCCACGGCAGTTGGCTGCTTTTCATCAAATATTTCCGGTCTCCATCGATGCTCGGCCATTTGCTTCGGGACGGGCACGGATCAGAACCCTTGGAATTTGAAAGCGCCAATCCGACTATCGTCAAATCGATCAAGCAGCGTGATTTCCTGAACACGTGGCTGCGGCTATATGCCCGTGCGCAAGTATTGCCGCGGATCGATGAATTCCAGCCCGCGAGGATGGAGGAGGAACTCCCGGATCTGGTTTTTCTGAGCGTCGAAAAAGCCGAGGTGGCGCGCCTCATCATCGAGCGCGACGGCGCGCGAATGACCAGCGCCTTCGGCAACAGCGGCGCTGGCCGATATCTCGACGAATATTTCGGCAGCAGGCTCGCGCCCCTCATCATGCCGATTTACCACGAGTGCTTGCGCAGGGCCCTTCCCGTCTACAGCATCGCCGACGTCGACGACGTCTATGGCCGAAAGGTCGCTTACGAACGCCTGTTACTGCCGTTCTCCGACCAAGTCGGCGTGACCCATGTGCTTGCGTCGCTGAAGACCATTTCTGAAGACGGCGGATTCGAGATCAGGAACCTGATGCGGGGAAACGATTCGTTGCCGACGACATCCCGTCGCGCCGTCATCGATCGCGACCTTTTCCACCGTACACCCGGCCGCATCGCGGCAGGCGATCTGATCGAGTTCGGCTAATCCGCCGAGCGGTGATTTCGCTGGTCCTGCCTCAGGCTTTTGGGCGCCGTGCCCCGCCAGCGACGACTTCCCTGGCGTAGACGTCCGGCTTGAATCCGACGAGCAACTTGCCGCCGACATCAAGCACGGGCCGCTTGATCATCGAGGGTTGCGCCATCATCAGCGCAAGTGCCTTGCGCTCGTTCAAGCCTTCCCTGTCGGCCTCGGGCAATTTGCGAAACGTGGTGCCGGCGCGATTGAGCAAGGTTTCCCACCCGAGTTCGTCACTCCACTGCTTGAGCTTGTCCCCGGCGATGCCTTGCGCCTTGTAATCGTGAAAGTCGTAGGCCACGCCACGGCTGTCCAGCCAGGCGCGGGCCTTTTTCATGGTGTCGCAGTTCTTGATGCCGTAGATTGTGATGGCCACAAGCGATCCTCCCGCAAAAATCTGCCGGATCAATGATCCGGCAAAGCCAGGCAGCCTCTTACACCATCGGCCCAAGCTTCCAACGCGCGAGCCGTTCTACTCGGCCGCGACACGGCGCTCCAGGACATCAAGCACATCCAGTGGATCGGTGCGATGGCGGTAGTCGACGCTGGTATCGGCGAACAGGATCACCCCGTCGTGGCCAATGACATAGGTTGCGGACAGGGGCAGCGACCAGTCATCCGGCGCGCCGTTCTTGCCGGGAATGTCGAGCTTGAATCCATCATAAACTGCGCGCAATTCGTCGGTGAAGGCGTAGACGATGCCGAAGGCCTTGCCGACGGATTGCCCGACATCGCTCAACACCGGGAACGTCAGTGCGTTCTTCTCGGCGGTGGAGACCGTATCGTCCGGCTTCTCGGGACTGACGGCGACCAGGCTCGCACCGGCCGCGGCGAAGCGCGGCAGCAGCGACTGATAGGCCTTGAGTTCAAGATTGCAGTAAGGGCACCAGCCGCCGCGGTAGAAAGTCACCACGACCGGTCCCTTCGCCAACAGGCTTGTGACGTCGAAGCTTTTGCCGTGTGCGTCGGGCAAGACGATTGCAGGCGCGCGGTCGCCGACCTGCTTGCCACGCTTGCCAAAGCCGGTCTCGGCCAGGTGCGCGATATGACGCTCCATCATCGCACGGCGCTCGGCCGGCACGCGCTGCATCCAGCCGGCGCGGTATTCTTCAAGTTGTTCAGACAGTGTCTGGCTCGTTGGTGTCTGGCTCGTTGGTGTCTGGCTCATGGGTCCATCCAAAACTTCAAGTAGAACGATCGAGGCAGTAGAGGCATGCCTGTCGGCCCGTTCAAATCAAATCCGCGTGCGACCGCCTTTGCAGCAACGCGTCGGTCACGTTGGCAGAAACCCTTGGTATAGCAGAACCCCCCGATCGGTCATCCCTGCCGATCTACGCTGCCCTGACCGTTTCGAGGAAAAGGTCGATCTCGCGACGCAGGGTTTCGGACTGGTTGGAAAGTTGCCGCGCGGCCTCGCTTACTCCTTCAGCGGCGCCGCCAGTCGTGGCCGTTGCCTCGGCGATCCGCTCTATGGCGCCTGAAACGCCGTGCGCGCCATCGGCTGCGGCTTGCACATTGCGCGCGATCTCCCTGGTCGCGGTGCCCTGCTCTTTTATTCCCGAAGCGATCGTGTCCGCAATCTGGTTGACCTCATCGATCGTCGCGCCAATTCCGCCGATGGCGGCAACGACCTTGTTGGTTGCCGTCTGCATCTCGACGATCTTGGAGCTGATCTGCTCGGTCGCCGTGGTCGTCTGCTGCGCCAGGCTTTTGACTTCGGACGCGACGACGGCAAAGCCCCTGCCCGCATCGCCGGCGCGGGCAGCCTCTATGGTCGCGTTGAGCGCGAGCAGATTGGTTTGCCCCGCGATGCCGTTGATCAGATCGACGATCTCTCCGATCTTTTTGGCGGCCTCGGCCAGGCCACCTACCGTTTCGTTTGTGCCCGCCGCCTCTTCCACGGCGCGGCGCGTGATGGTGGTTGACTGCGCAACCTGCCGGCTCATCTCGTTGACGGAGGCGGAAAGCTCTTCCGACGCAGCGGCGACGGCCTGAACATTCGACGACGCCTGTTGGGCAGCATTGGCACAGGCATCTGTTTGACGCGTCGTACCATCGGCAACCCTGGTCATGGTCGTTGCCGCGGTCTGCATTTCCGATCCTGCCGCCGAAACCAGGCCGAGAATCCTCGAGACCTTCTCTTCGAATGAGCGAATGAGCCCGGATAGCTGCTGGCCGCGCCGAACCGCCCGCTCCGAATTGGCCTCGCGCTCCGCCTGCAGTCGCGCCGCCTCGCCCATCGCTTCCTTGAAGACCTGGACCGCCCGGGCCATCTCGCCCAGCTCATCGCGCTGCTCGCAGCCGGGAACCTCCACATTCATCTGGCCTGCCGCCAGCATACCCATAACGCGCGTCAGAGTCGTGACCGGACGCGATATCATGCGCACGATGAAACAGGCCGCAACACCGGAGAAAACTGCAGCGCCAACGAGCAGAAGCAGGAAATTCCGCCGCGCCGCCGACATCCGGGCGAGCAGCTCGGAGACGACCGCCTGGCGCTGCCCCTCGCGTACCGTGACGTAGCCCTCCAGCAGCCGGCGCAGTTTCAAGAATTGAGAGCTGACATCGCCCATC
>Ga0210402_10004443_pt1 | contig 12791 bp, 9 predicted proteins | sample IncBWC7MmetaG_FD_161055 | JGI IMG/M metagenome (GOLD analysis project Ga0210402, IMG submission 161055) | Forest soil microbial communities from Barre Woods Harvard Forest LTER site, Petersham, Massachusetts, United States - Inc-BW-C-7-M | ecosystem: Environmental > Terrestrial > Soil >...
TCATCACGGGCTTTGGCATCCGGGCGAAGCGCGAGAACTCGTCGACCATGCGTCTGATATCGTCGACCTGACGCACGATCGTATCGGTGCATTGCTCGAATACGGCACGATCCTCGGTGATCGATTTGCCGTACTTGCGGCGCAGGCGCTCGGCCGAAAGCTGAATGGGAGTGAGCGGATTCTTGATCTCATGGGCGATGCGGCGGGCGATATCGGCCCAGGCCGCGGTACGTTGCGCCGTCACCAATTCGGTGATGTCGTCAAGCGTGACGACATAGCCGTGGTCCGGATGCGCCGACTGCTCGGACGTAACCCTCACGGAAACCGTACGGTCGCGGCCGCTGCGGTGGATCGTCGTCTGGCCCTGCACAAGGCGCTGGCCACCCAGACGGACCGGTTCGATCAAATGCTTGAGTTCGGGCACGATCTCCTCGAGCGGGTGTTCGAGGGCGTCAGCTTCGCTACAGCCGATCAGTTTCTCGGCGGATCGGTTGAGGATGCTGACATGCCCTTTGCCATCGACCCCGATGACGCCTGCGCTGGCGCCGGCCAGCACCGCCTCGGTGAAGCGGCGGCGGCTGTCGACAAGATCGCGCGCCCGCATAATGTCGTTGCGCTGGGTGCGCAATTCCTGGGTCATCTTGTTGAAGGTCGCGCCGAGTTGAGACAAGTCGCCTTCGGAACGACGCACCGGCACCTGGACATGGAGGTTGCCGGTGGACACCAAGTTCGCGGCGCCGATGAGCCGCCGGATCGGCGCCACCAGCCGGTTGGCGAACGCAAATCCGATCCACACCGCCGACAACAGCACGGTGAGCGCAATGACGGTGTACATCAACGCAAAGGCGAGTTGCACGCCGATGCGCCTCGCTTCGAGATTGGCGTATTCCCCAATGCTGCTCTCGGTCTGCTGGATCTGCTCCAGCACGCGCGGATCGATGAAGCGAGCGACGAACAGGTAGGCGTCTTCGTAGCCCTTCAGCTTGATCAGAGCGCCAACAGCATTGGTGTCCCGCAACATGCCCGCGACCGCCGCAGCATCGCCGATCTCGGCCAGCCGCTCGGCGGGCGGCGGCGGCGGCTCCTGTAATTCGGGCGGAAGCCGGATCTCAGCCTTGACGATGACGGATTGGTCGGGCCTGAGCATCATCGCGGCCGGCATATTGCGAAGCGATGCTTGCGCCGTGAAAAACTGACGGAACCTGTCCATGTCCTGGTCGAACAGCGGCTTGGCCCGCGCGACGTCGATCGCCATGGCGTTGGTTTCGGCCTGGATCGACCGCTCGTGTTCGTTCAGATAGGCCTGCGAGACGATCACGGAATTTTCGATCACGGCGCGGGTGCGGAGCAAAAACAGGCGGTCGAGCCCCCGATCGAGGTTGACGCTGGCAACCACGGCAACCAGCACAGCAGGCACGACGGCGATCACCGAGAACAGGCCGGCGATTTGGACGTGGAGCCGCGCCCCTGCGCTACCCCGCCGCCGCGCCTGGACGATATGCCAAACCTCGCGGCCGATGAGGGTAAGCAGCAGCAGCACCGTGACGAAATTCACGGCCAGCAAAGTGACGACCACACTGTGGGTCGGGTTTACGAACGTCAGGTTGGCCAGCACCAAGAACGTCGTCAACGCCGACAGCAGCGCAGCGACGACAGCTATCGGGCCGATCATTCCGGTGGCAAAGCGCGTCACCGCCGTTGGCCTATGGGCAGATTCGACGGCTGAAACCTCCTCGACGGTTGTCATCGCTCTCCCGGGATAGGGCCCCGTGTCGTAATTCGCCCAACGTAGCGTTGGCGATGATGCTCTTGCGTCATCGGAACCTGAGAGTCCAAACGAGCTTGTCGGGCACGTCGACGTATTCGTTGTATGTGATGCGCAAATACAACAATGTTGCCCGTTTGCGTCACTTTTGTGGCGAGCAGCGTGGATTCAAAACCTGTTTGACTATTTTTTGTGCACAGCCTCTACCTGCCATCTTGCCGAAAAAGGTCGACCGGTGGAACGACAGCCTATTCGACAAGTTGGGAGTCGCGTTTGAAATCACGTTTGAGGTGGACCGTCCGGACGCAGCCCGGCCCCGGCCGAAATGTCGATCCGCCCCCTTGGATCGGAGCGACGGGTCATGTTGAAGCGCCACAACCTACTGGATTTTGACGATGTCTCCGCACGCAATCACCTGGATCATCGCAGCGGTCGCCACGGCCGGGGTTATCATTGCGATTGCCCTGCCCTACCCTCACCCGCTCGTCCGGATCACTTGGATTTCCAGATCCCGGATTTTCTTGCGCAGCGTATTGCGATTGACGCCCAGCAGATCGGCAGCCCGGATTTGGTTGCCGCGGGTAGCCGCAAGTGCTGCGGACAGCAGCGGATATTCGATCTCCCTCAGGATCCGATGATAGAGGCCGGGCGGCGGCAGGTCATCGCCAAAACCGCCGAAATATTTGTTGAGATGGCGCTCGACCGCCGCCGATAGGTTCTCTTCAGGGCGGCTTTCCTCGCCGAGCGGCGTCGGCGCGGGAGGCGCGAGCTCGTTGTCGATGACTGCGGTGGTGATTGTCTCTTGCGGATACAGGGCGGCGAGGCGGCGCGCGAGATTTTCGAGTTCCCGCACATTGCCGGGCCAGCGATAGCGCTTGAGCCGCTCTACCGCGGCGCTTTCGATCTGTTTGTTCGGCAGGCCCTCGCGCTCGGCGAGCTTGAGGAAATGGCGGATCAGGTCCGGGATGTCTTCGGCGCGCTCGCGTAACGGCGGCAGCCGCAGCGGGACCACATTGAGCCGGAAATACAGGTCCTCGCGGAACAAGCCTTGCTGGATCAGGATGCGCAGATCCTTGTTGGTGGCAGCGACAATCCGCACGTCGGCTTTAATCGGCGTACGGCCGCCCACGGTCGTGTATTCACCCTGTTGGAGCACGCGGAGCAACCGCGTTTGCGCCTCCATCGGCATATCGCCGATCTCGTCGAGGAACAGGGTACCGCCTTCCGCCTGCTCGAACCGCCCGGCGCTGCGTGTGTTGGCTCCTGTGAAGGCGCCCTTCTCGTGGCCGAACAGTTCGGACTCTATAAGCTCGCGCGGGATCGCCGCCATGTTGATGGCAACGAACGGCCCGGAGCGCCGCTTGCCGTAGTCATGCAGCGCGTGGGCCACCAGTTCCTTGCCGGTTCCCGATTCCCCGGAAATCAGTACGGTCAGGTCGGTCTGCATCAACCGCGCCAGCAGACGGTAGATTTCCTGCATCGCCGGGGACCGGCCGATCAACGGAATTTCGATCTCTTCCGGCTTGCCCGCGGCCGCCGCGGGGCGGTCTTTGGGTTCCGACAGCGCACGGCCGACGATGGCGGTCAGTTCCTTGAGGTCGAACGGCTTCGGCAGATACTCATAGGCGCCGCGCTCTGAGGCTCGGATCGCAGTCATAAACGTGTTCTGGGCGCTCATGACGATGATCGGAAGGTCGGGCCGCAGCTTCTTGATGCGCGGCAAGAGATCGAATGCGTTCTCGTCCGGCATGACCACATCGGTGATGATAAGGTCGCCCTCGCCTTGGCTTACCCATCGCCACAGGGTGGCGGCATTTCCGGTCGAGCGCACCTCGTATCCGGCGCGCGACAGCGCCTGGTTCAACACGGTTCGGATCGCAGCATCGTCATCCGCGATCAAAATGCTACCAGCGGGCATTGGCATCACCTTTAGGTTTCTCCGCCCGGCTCGGCGTCGTCACCTGTGAATTTGGGCATAAGCACACGAAAGATGGTCCGTCGCGGCTGCGACTCGCATTCGATGATGCCGCCATGATCGCCGATGATCTTGGCGGCGAGCGCCAGCCCAAGTCCGCTGCCGCTCGGTTTGGTGGTTACGAAGGGATCGAAGAGATTGGGCATCAGGTCGTCGGCCACGCCCGGACCGTTGTCCTTGATGCAGAACTCGAGCGGCAGCGAGACCTTCGACTTGCTTCCCGGAAGCGACAACCGTACGCCGGGCCTGAAGGCCGTTGAGATCTGAATTTCGCCATCTGCAGCGCTCTCGCCAATAGCCTCGGCGGCGTTCTTGACGAGGTTGAGGAACACCTGGACGAGTTGATCGCGATTGGCGAACACAGACGGCAGCGAAGGGTCGTACTCCTCTACGAACCGGATGTGCCGGGCAAAGCCGGATTGAGCAAGCCGCCGCACATGATCCAAAACCATGTGGATATTGACCCGCTCGCGCTCGACCGGACGTTGGTCGCCGAATACTTCCATGCGGTCGACCAGTTTGACGATACGGTCGGCCTCGTCGCAGATCAGCCTGGTCAGGATGCGATCGTCGTCGTTCGCTTGTTGCTCCAACAGCTGCGCTGCGCCGCGAATTCCCGACAGAGGGTTCTTGATCTCATGCGCCAGCATGGCGGCGAGCGCGATCACGGATCGCGCTGCGCCGCGATGGGTCAGTTGCCGGTTCATTTTGTCGGCCATGGTGCGCTGCTGCAACATCACAACGACCTCGCCGGGTCGCTCCGGCACCGGGGCAACATGAAGGTCGACCAGACGTTCCGGCGGCGAGCGCGGCGTGCCGAGATCGACTTTGTATTCATTGACGGCGCCGCCGCGTTGGCGGACCTGCTCGATCAGCGCCAGCAATGGGCTGCCGAACGGCACCAAATCACGCAAGGCGTGCCGGCGCAGCAGCGCGATCGACATGTCGAAAAAATCCTCTGCCGCCACATTGGCATCGTGGATCATGCCGTCGGGTGCGATCACGATCACGGCAAGCGGCAGAGCATTGAGGACGGCTTCCGCCGGGCTGATAGCGGGGACCGGGCTGCGGCTTCCAACCAAGCTCATGCGGCCACCCTTCGATCGAATGCCTCTGAAGACAAGATATCGAACGCCTCTGCGAGCCGGCATAGAGTTTCACGCGGGCTTAGTGCAGTGAGCACGCTTGCGCGCAGGGCCTTCAGGATTTCGCAGGAGGCGCCGACCGTCGCGGCGGCGGTGTCGAGCGCCCAACCGACATGCTTGCGGGCATGCTTCACGCCTATCCGTTCGCCGTGATGGCTAAGCATTTCATCATAAAGCGCCCCTATGATCTCAAACTGCGCCGAAAGCGCCGGCGGAGCCTCCGGCGGCCCGCCGGCGAGGCAGCGCGCGACTTGCCCCGGAAGCCATGGCCGACCCTCGGCGCCGCGACCGATCATGACGGCATCCGCGCCCGAGCGCGCGAGTGCCGTCTCGGCGTCTTGGCTGGTCCTGATATCGCCATTGACCACGACCGGGATCGACACCGCCTGCTTAACAGCACGCACGGCCGTCCAGTCGGCGCTCCCCTTGTAGAATTGGCACCGCGTCCGACCGTGAACCGTAATGAGCTTCACCCCCGACGCCTCCGCGCGACGCGCCAGTTCCGGCGCGTTGATGGAGCGATCGTCCCAACCGAGACGCATCTTCAAGGTTACGGGCACCGACACCGCCGCCACGGTCGCTTCCACAAGACCGATCGCATGGTCGAGATCGCGCATCAGAGCCGACCCCGACCAGCCATTGGTGACGTGCCGCGCCGGGCAACCCATATTGATGTCAATAATGGCTGCGCCGCAGTCCGCCACGATGCGGGCCCCCTCCGCCATCCATTTTGCCTCGCAACCGGCAATCTGTACGACGTGGTAACCGATGCCCGGCGCTTCGACCCGCAACTTCGCGTCGCGCTTGCCTGCGGCGAGTGCGGCACACGCCGCCATTTCGCAAATCACGACCCCCGCGCCCAAGCGGGCCACCAGCCGACGAAACGGGGCGTCTGTGACGCCGGACATCGGCGCCAGAAAAACCTGATTCGCGATGCTCAGCCCGCCAACTTTGAGTGGACTGGCAAACCGCGGAGATATCGACGCACACATCGTTCCTGCCTATATTCTAGGCGCAACTGTCATTTGCTTACAGTTTAGCCATCAAAATACAAGGACGCAAGTGTTGCAGCGCAATATGGCCGCGATATGCAGTGCACCGTCGTGAGTTCCCGTTCATACCGGGTTAGAGGATATGGCACGAGGACGCCGCGAACTGCGGATGGAGGAGATGAATGAACGCAATGCCGGAAGCAATGGCGGCCATAGTGGTGGCAGCCGGCCGGGGGGTCCGCGCGGGAAGCGTTACCCCGAAGCAATATCGCAAGGTGCGGGGCTCCCCTGTCATTCGCCGGGCCCTCTCGCTGTTCATTGACCATCCGCAAGTCGCGCTGGTTCAGCCGGTCATCCATCGAGATGATGCGGCCAAATTTGCGGAAGCGACCGCGGGACTGAAGTTACGTGCTGCGGCCTTCGGTGGGGCGACGCGCCAGATTTCCGTGCGGGCCGGGCTTGAAGCACTCGAGAAAGAGCGACCGCGGATCGTGCTGATCCACGACGCCGCGCGGCCGTTCACTTCCCCTGCCCTCATTTCCCGTGCGATCGCGGCGGGCGCTGGCGGAGCTGCAATCCCGGGCTTGGGTTTGACCGATACGATCAAAGAAGTCGACGCTGGCGGGTGCGTCGTCGATACCCTCGATCGCAACCGGCTGCGCGCGGTTCAGACGCCGCAGGCGTTCCTCTATGACGGGCTTTTAGAGGCCCACCGCCGCGCCTTTGCGGCGGGACGCGATGATTTCACCGACGACGCAGCGTTGGCCGAGTGGGCCGGCATCGCGGTGACGGTTTTCGAGGGCGAAGCCGGCAACATGAAACTTACAACCGAGGAAGATTTCGCGCGCCTTGCGGCGGCGGATTGGGCGGCACTCGGAGATATCCGCACGGCGACCGGCTATGACGTGCATTCCTTCGTGGAAGGCGATCACGTTTGGCTCGGAGGCGTACGCATTCCACATCCCCAGTCGCTGTCGGGGCATTCGGATGCCGATGCGGCGCTGCACGCCTTGGTGGACGCAATTTTGGGCGCGCTCGCGGACGGAGATATCGGGGCACATTTTCCGCCGACCGATCCGCAATGGCGCGGCGCCCCGTCCTACAAGTTCCTGGCGTTTGCGGTCGATCGTGTGCGCCAGCGCGGCGGCCGCATCGCTCATCTCGACATCACCATCGTCTGCGAAGCGCCGCGCATCGGACCGCACCGCGATGCCATGAGGGCGCGCATCGCCGAGATTGCCGGCATTGGCATCGACCGCGTCGCCGTCAAGGCGACCACCAACGAGAAACTCGGCTTCATCGGCCGCCGCGAAGGCATCGCCGCCATGGCGACCGCCACGATCAGGCTGCCGGCAGGTTCGCCATGACGGACGACGTGATCCGGGAGGCGGCCGTGCGCGTATTCAATGCATGCCGGCTCCGCCGCCTCAAGGTCGCGACCGCCGAGTCCTGCACCGGCGGTCTGGTATCCGGAGCGCTGACCGAGATTCCGGGCTCCTCGGATGTGCTTGATCGGGGTTTCGTCACCTACTCCAACGCAGCGAAGCAGACAATGCTCAACGTTTCGTCCGCGATTCTTGAGCGGCACGGCGCCGTGAGTCGAGAGGCGGCTGACGCGATGGTGGACGGCGCGTTGGCGATGTCGGACGCGGACCTCGCGGTCGCCATCACGGGGATCGCAGGGCCCGGCGGCGGCAGCGAGGAAAAGCCGGTGGGACTCGTGCATTTCGCCGCCGCTGCCCGCGACGGCCGGCATTTCCATAGTGAGAAACGCTATGGCGATATCGGCCGAAGCGCAGTGCGGACGCGGGCCGTTGCCGAAGCGCTGGCACTCCTCGAGTTGCTTGCCGCCGGCGCGCAGACTCAGGACGATGGGCGGGTGTAGCGTCCGACAATGCTGGCCGGTGCAAGCGCATGCCCGCGCAGTTGTTGCGCCAACTCGGCATGGGTGAGCCCGGGCGTCAGCGTGCCCAATTCGATGTCGGTCGCAACCACCGTGATGACGTAGTGATGAAGGGCATGCCCCGCCGGTCCGCATGGCCCGAAATAGTGATCCGAGGCGATCACATTTTTCCCGCCAACCCAGGTCTTGGGAGATTCGCTCGCCTCTCCTTCCGCAAACGACGTCTTCTGGGGCGGAATATCGTAGGCGACCCAATGTACGACCCCGACCCCGTTGTTGCCGTCCGGATCGAACATGAATAGCGCAAGGCTTTTCGTTGCACTCGGCGCGTTAGACCAGACGAGCGGCGGCGAGACGTTCTGGCCGGGACATGGGGGATTGGTGCGGGACGGGTCCGCACCGGCGAATCTCGACGGCCACACATCGCCATCCTTGAATGCCGGCGAGGTCAATGTGAACGGCAGAGCGGTCGAAACGGCGCTGGCCTGCGCGGCAGCAACCATGGGCAGTGGAGTTTGGATGTGGGCGCTCGAGCCCTTTTTACTTGGCACGATCTTTTGCTGGGCAATGGGCGCGGCGGAACGCGGGGAATCCGCGGCGCAACTGGCTAATGTCGCCGCAAATAGGGCTGCGAATAACGAAGATGCTGAAAACGCGAAGGGATTTCTTCGTCGTGGGTGGAGCTGTATGGGCCGCTTATCACCTAATCTGCTAAAGAGGAAAACGATTCCCATATGAAATACCCTCCCATCGCCCCCTCCCGGCACTGTGAAAATCAAATATCGACACTTGATGAAGTCGGGCGGGTGAGATGGTGATCAAACCTGTACATTCTAAAGGCCGCGCGCGAGCCGTGCCAAAAAAACCGTCACGGTCGCGTCATGTTCGCCGCCTTATGCTGCGGCGTTGCGGGTTAATTTACCCAGCAAATTGCGCCGAGGTGATCTGCGGCGCCCCCCGGACCTGCGCAGGATGTCGGTGCGGCGCTACTACGCCAACCAACTTCGACCGGCGGCTAAAGCGGGATTTCGATTGAATCACCTATAGGGCAAGCAAGAGCGTGCTCTTCGCGCTGTGCCCACCGGGGCACGGCCGAGGCGAGCACACTCGCTTGATCTCACCATTGATCCACGCTCCGGCGCTTCCATTCGACCGGAATCCGCTCCAACTTAATTTTGTAGCCGACCGGTTTCGGATGACGTATCCAAGGTTGCCGTGCGGTCCGTACCATTAGCGCGTGGAGGGCCATGGCTTCAGCGCGGTGACATTCTCCTGACTTTCATGCCACCGCATAAATTCCTCAAATAGCGCGTTGCGCTCCTGTTGAGTCAGAGCCGAGGACGTTCGTTTTACGGCAGGCCCCTCGCTGGCGCTCCTTTGATCTGCTCGAACGGCATTATCGGTCTTGTTCGCATTAGCGGTGTTGCCCGGGGGCTTGCGCGGCGCATTTGCGGGATTGCTTTGCGGGGCGGTGGCTTGCGGCGCCACATTCGCCGGTGCTGCTGTCGCGTTACCGAACAACGCGGCAAGCTGTGAAGAGAGCGTCTGCATTGGATCTGGGGTTGGGGCCGCGCTCGGTTGTGGCAGCAGAGCGGTTACGTCGCGCCCATTTGCGTCCACAAGAAACCAGCATTTCCGGCCTTTGGGGCGATCATAGCGGGAGTTCCAATGCGTCCCTTCCGGGGCTTGCTGGCTGGGCTGCTCGATGCACGGGCTCTCGGCCCGCGCTGGGCTGTAAACCGTGATCGTCGCAACGAAAACGAAAAAGGCGGCGGGAAGCAGTTGGGCAAATGAATTGACGTGCTCAGGCATCGGGGGGCTCCCTGACTCATGAAGTCAAGCATACGGGGATATGGGGGAACAAGGGTACAGAGGTACAGGGGTATGAGGATACGGAGCGAGACTACGCGTGCAACGCACGCTGCACCGAATCCAATACTCAGCTTTTAATGCAATAAAGTGTGGTAAGTCTGACGATACATGGCACAATTGCGGCTATGCCGACTGCCGGACTCAGCAACAAGCCGCCACTGTATCCTTATATCGGATATCCGGTCTGACCGGCGACGACCGGGCCGACTTATTCGCCGGCTGTCATTTTTTCCGAAAGTCCCCGTATTCGCAATCTTAGGCGCGACGCCAAGCATCGGACACAACCTTCCACTCCCCTTGTTTCTCAAGGCGTTGCCAGCGATAGTTGTTGGAAGCTGTACGGTGGAAAACATTTTTTTGCGATTGCCACACAATCGTCGCAGCTGGATCGCATTTAGCAGCAAAGCGACAATTCGTTCAAATGCCGCACCGCGTCTTCTACGATGCAACTTCGCAAACGAACTACAGGGCAGGATCGTAACCATGTGCGCGATCGCCTTGTCAGGCCACGTTTGCCATCGCATCGCGCTTGTCAAAACGTCCAAATCATGAAGGCATGTCTCGCCGATCTGCCGAAAGTCGAACCCGAGTTTACCGGACTGCAAGAGGGGGGATCTACCGTGACAATGTTGCGCCATCTTATGGTTGTGATTTTCACCGGCATCGCCACGTCAGCCTCCGCCTGTAGACTATTTTTTGCCGGCGCTGTCCTCGTTGTGTTCGCCGCATCGGGTCCGGCCGCCGCGGTGTCCGAATTCGGCACGCGCGACGAAGCGGTGGCGATGGTGCATCGCGTACAGGAGATGTTCAAGAAACTTGGTCCCGACGGAACGTTTCAAGCAATCAAACGCAAAGCGCCGGGGACGATCGACCGCGACCTTTATGCCTACGTAGTCGACCAGAACGGCGTCGTGCAGGCAAACGGCGCGATCCCATCGATGACGACGGGCACCAACCTCTACAACTTCCGGGACCAGAACGGAAAATACATGATGCGGGAGCAACTTGAGGTCTGCAAAGGCCCGCAACACGGCTGGGTCGATTTCAGATTTCTCAGTCCCCTCACCCAAACCATCGAAGACAAGTCGACCTATATCGAGCGGATGGGCGACTACTGCGTCGGTGTCGGCATCTACAGAAACGAGCAGATCAACGAAAACACCGTCGCGATCGTATCCGGAAGCCCGAGCGCAGACGACACCTATCTGCAGGTCGCTAATGATCTGGCATCCGTGCTGAACGACTCCGACAAGCTCAGGATTCTTCCGATCGTCGGTGTCGGCGGCCCTCAAAATATTCGCGACGTGCGGTACCTGAGAGGGGTGGACATCGGCCTCACCCAATTGAGCGTGCTTAACAGCTTTCGCAGCTCCAACCAGACGCTCGGCAAGTATGACGACAAAATCGTCTACATTGCCAAGCTGTTCAACGAAGAGGTGCATCTGATTGCCGGTCGCGACATCACGTCGATCGAGCAGCTTAACGGCCGCAAGGTGAACATCGACGAGGCGCGCAGCGGTACGAGCCAAACGATGCGCGATGTTTTCAAGCGCCTCGGAATCAAGATCGAAGAAGTCAATGTCATCCAAGGCCAGGCTTTTGAAATGCTCAAGGCTGGCGAGATCGCCGCGACGGCTTACGTCTCCGGGAAATCCGCCAAGCTGATTTCAAATCTAAAATTTGAGCGCGGGATACATTTCCTCCCGGTTCCGTTCCCGCAGGAAATCGCGGCCGAATACCTGCCGACCGATCTCACTCACGATGATTACCCCGACCTGATACCTGCCGGACAGTCCATCCAGACCATTGCCGACGAGGTCATTCTGATCGGGTTCAACTGGGCAAAAAACACCGACCGCTACCGACGCGTTCAAAGGTTCGTCGACGCGTTCTTCCCGAAGATCGAGGAATTCCGCAAGCCGCCGAACCATCCGAAATGGCGCGAGGTCAATCTTGCCGTCACTGTAAAAAACTGGAAACGCTTCGACCCGGCCGAGGAGTGGCTCGCATCGAACCGCAACCCGGACGTCGCGACCTTGCAAACGGATTTCCGGCAGTTCATTTCGTCTCAAGGCGGCAGCGCTCAGCGCAGCGCGGTGTCGCCGGCTAGTTCCGATGAGCTGTTCCAGGAATTCCTAAAATGGAAGCAGTCGCGGCCGGCCCGTTGACGCCTCTCAAACAGCTCACGCGGTGCGGGCGGGACCGAAGACCGCATCGGCGCGGCTTTCAAAAGCGGAGGCGAAGCGGCGGAAGGCGGTATCGAACATCGCTCCCATCAGCAGCCCCAGGGTACGGCTGCGAAACTCATAGGAAATGAAAAACTCGACCTCGCACGCGGCACGTGGAGCATTTGCTCCATTGCCCGTGCCGTTGTCGACGGACCGGAATGTCCATCGGTTCTCCATGCGGCTGAACGGGCCGTCGAGATATTCAACCAGGATCGTCCATGATCTGCGGTCGAGGGTCACCCGGCTCGTGAAGGATTCTCTGATCAGCTTATAGGCGACCGTCATTTCGGCGACGACGACCTCACGGTCCCCACATTGGGTCCGTCGCAGTACCCGCATAGCGCGGCACAACGGCACGAATTCCGGATAGCGTTCGATGTCGGCGACAAGGTCGAACATGTCGGCAGTGGAGTGCTTGACGCGGCGGCGCGTAGAAAATTGCCGCATCAGCGTCGTTCGATCGCGGTCATGGCGCCCCTCCCTACCCTCCCCGGCCACCGGAGGAAGGTAGGGAGGGGGCGCCGCGATTCGCCCGGGCAGCCCGCAGTCGCGCGAAATCCTCCCCCGCATGGTGGGACGAGCGCGTCAACGGCGACGCCGACACCATCAGAAAGCCCTTCGCGTACGCGACGGTCTCGTAAGCCTTGAATTCGTCGGGAGTCACAAAACGCGCGACCGCATGATGCTTCAGGCTGGGCTGCAGATACTGTCCGATGGTGAGGAAATCGATTTCTGCGGCGCGCAGATCGTCCATGACCTGCAGCACCTCGTTGCGGGTTTCGCCGAGCCCCACCATGATGCCGGATTTGGTGAAAAGCTGCGAATCGAGTTCTTTCACCTTCTGCAAGAGCCGGATCGATGCGAAATACCGCGCGCCGGGACGCACCGTCAGATAGAGCGAAGGAACGGTT
>Ga0210402_10004444_pt1 | contig 12788 bp, 27 predicted proteins | sample IncBWC7MmetaG_FD_161055 | JGI IMG/M metagenome (GOLD analysis project Ga0210402, IMG submission 161055) | Forest soil microbial communities from Barre Woods Harvard Forest LTER site, Petersham, Massachusetts, United States - Inc-BW-C-7-M | ecosystem: Environmental > Terrestrial > Soil >...
AAGAATGTTTGACATAGCTAGAACCCCAAAATTACGTAATCACTATGAAGTATTTCGTGTGCAAATAGAACAGGGTCTACACCAAGCGACAAATCCTCTGTAGTCAAGATATATTTTATCTGTCGGATATGTACCTTACCCGTATACATATGTGTCACCGGGTTCCACTCCCTAAGCTCCAACCAATCCTCTACCTTAAAGTTCCTGTCATTTTTCCTAACTTCAAACCTTTTGGTCCCTGTGATTATGTGTTGGAAGAATTTCGGCCAGCATTTCAATTCGTGTACGGTCATATTTCTTATGCTCCTTTGGTTTTCCACCCTTAATGCGGCGTATGCCGTTTAGCACAGTAGCATGATCGAACCCGGAAGCCCGCTCTATGTCCATAAGCGATGCTCCGGTAAAGTGCATATGGTACCAGATAGTCCAGCGTGCTCTAACGAATAGTGGATTACGACTAGGACCAATGATAGCCATATAAGAGCATCCGAGATTGGCGGCATAGACTTTGGCGTACTTAAGCCATTGTGCCGTTCTATCCGGTGTTGGTTTAGGACCCGGCTTCATATCCACCAACCAAAAGCGTCGTGCCCGAAGGCCAAGATTACACATGTGATAAATACCCATCGGCAAAGCTTGCCAAATTCCATATGTACAATCATGGCTCTAACAAATGAATGACCGAGTAAGTATCCATCTTTTCTAACATGGTAGCCATCTTATCAATTTGTTCTTTGAAACTCTTTATCAACACAGGGTGTGTTGCTGTTTTATTGCTCTCATTAGTTAGAGCACCAATAGCTAAGCGAAGAGCCGATTTTAAGGTCCTAGCCTCTTCTGTTTGCGTGTCCATTTAAAACCTCACTTTCTTTTTCTTCGGATACCGATGATTACTAGAAAACAAATGGATTAGAGACCCGTCCTCACGATTGAACGCTACTTGGTAAGTGTCCCTAAATTCCATGACCCAGAAGAAATATTTTTGTGCGGCCACGAACTTATAACGATTGAAGCAATGTTTCCGCACAGTTCCATCCGAGCGCGTTACTTCCACCACATACGATTGCATAGACAACCCCTATGATGACTAGCCAACATATTACTCCGATGCCACAACCGATAGCGACACCACAGCATATATCGAAGTCATTACCCCAATCTTCCTTTTCCATCGTTGCTCCTTACCGGTTTTTTAAGCCCTGTCCACTCCGTGGTATTGTATTCCGCTTCATCTTGCGTGAAACCCTTATTGACAAAGTGTGTTACCAGATCGTCAAATTGTTTGTCGTCAGAAGTCATTGGAACCGCTGGATTTCTTGGAAACCGTTTCATCTTTCCCCAAGCCATTTGTTCGCTCCTGTTCTTTTGACCTATCCACGATACCCCACAATTCTTAACAACATCCTACCTCCACAGAGATACGATCTCAACGGTTAATTTTCCTCTAAGTTAATTGCTAAGAAAAATGGCCCCATCGTGGGGCGATAGGGCCAAGTAGCTGTCCGAGAGGACATGCGGGTCCAGGGGGAGGGACCGCCTGGATAGTGTCACAGATCGGGACGAAACGCAAGCCTTAGTGTACGGTCACTCCAAGGGCGGCAATCTTGGCAAGAAGGGTAGTGTCGTCCACTAGGAGAGGGGCGCAAGCGATTTTAAGTGCTTGGGGCACCCCAGAAGCCACCTTGTTCGCAAGGTCTCTCGCCTTCTGAAAAGCGCTCACAGCACCAGAAACCGTTGTGGAACCAGTTGAACCGGTTATGGACATAATGAAAGTTTCCATGACGGGGTAGCACATATGAGCGATTGTATCACCGTTGGCAACCGCATCAGCGTCAGCCGCTTGCAAGTCAGCAACTGTAAATTGGCCTATCGCTTGGAGCGGCGTGGCACCCGGAGTAGGGGTAAAAGGGGCGGTAGCGCACCCCGACAGCGTAAGCATTGCGACAAACGCAAACAGGAACGTTTTCATGGGTTTATCCTTTTCATAATGACAGAGGTTAGAACGGCAACGGTACCGTTCGCAAGAGTGGTGAGCGCAACCACAACATCGGCGGGTGGGGTAAGGTTGTGAATACTCATGATCCAAGTGACTAGACAAACCAGCGATCCGCCTAGAGTTGACGCAACAGCAACATGTGCAGAGGTACTATTCATGGTACTTCCATCCTATATTTGTTTGCCCGTTTCTTCCAACCGTCTAAGAACTGAGGCTGACCGAGTGCTTCGTAAAACTTAATTCGTTCGTCAGTCAGATTGTTATTGACTAGAGGAATTGAAAACATTTCGCAAGCTATCTTTAGAGAGTTAAGCGTGTTCGGTCCTAGCTCACCATCGTCCGGTGTATTAACGGAACGCTGCAAGCATTTTATAGCTTGTGACGGTCCTGACGTAACAGCGAAATCGAACATTTGCATAACAATGTTGCCGGCAAATTCCGGAGCACCTATGTCGTCCAAAACATCCTGTACATTTTCAAACCGGTAAAAGAAAAGAACATACGCTCGCTTGGCAATCTCCGGGGTTAATGAGATGATATCCACCTTATCCACTACACCATCTTTATTCAGATCGAATAACTTAGGATGCTGTACAGCAAATCTCAGACTGATACCGTAATTCGTAGGACCGCCTTTATCATCCGGATTGTCAACGAACCCACCCTCATTCCTGAGGATTTCAGCGGCCATATCCATTATAGTCCAATCCTTAGTTGCCATCGGGTCTAGGTGGTATCTTCAAACGATCTTCGACAACAGCCATACGTTCACCGAATGTGTTGATACGCTGTACAATCCTCACGTCCCGTTGATCTACCATCTCTATCTTACCATCTATATTATTGGCGATATAAGCCGTCATTCCCATAATGATTGCGAACATCGCACCCATAACGCCCATGAAGATGCGCGGTTCCATTGTTGAGCTTTTCATTTTATTGGGTTCACAATGATATCATGGTGGGTAGCAAGCGCAATCAATCCAGCGATGATAAGCAGCGCACCGATAAACGTTGTAGCAACACGAGGGATATCCGTAATGAAAGACGTTGCCGCTTTGCACGTCGGACAAGCAACATTAAGAGCGGACCCAGCGGCCCCCGCCGCTACGCTACCGATACCCGAGACCACATTCCCAGCGATACTATTCTGAGGATTGAAAGGGTTCCAGGGTGCGAGCGCAGAACTGATAGAACCGAATAATCCTTGTGGTGCCGCTGTCGGATTAGCGGTAGTCTCTACCGGTGAGGTTGCCCCCGGTGTATTAGAATTTGGCGCACCCCCAACAGTGTTGGCAAACTCTGTTCCGTATTGTTGGGTTCCGATATTCAATACATTGGAAAGATAGTCCGCGTAGCCGGTGTTACCCTGGGCCACAGCGGTGCTGTATTCATCAAATAGATTGTTCACTCAAGACCCCGCCCTACCCAACGGATTTAAGATTGAGCGGGTAGTGAACCATTGCGCATGATCCAGATTAGCATCTGTGAAATACGGGGGTGTTGTAATCAACGGATTGCCAGGGTCCTGTTGGGCACGTTGCGCAACATCCGGCACATAACCGAATTGATTATAATCCAGGTTCAAGCGATTGCCACCCCCGCCTTGCCGGCGAGTGACAATTGTCGTTTGTTCGTTACGATCAAAGAAGGTTGTTAGCTTAAAAATGTTAGCCTCCATACATGAAGCTTGACCACATAGCCATTGACGGATTTACAAGCCCGTTTGTCATATCCTCACAAGTAGGTTTGCAGCATCCACCGGAAGGATATCCTAAGTCAGCCGGGCCAACAATCGGAAATGGGTTCGGTTGATAAGCCGGAATATTATATGTAGCATAACTTCCAGGGTCAGCATTAGCGCCGCTTACTTGTGGGATGCTAGCCCCAGCTTCGTCAGCCGGGGTATTGGGTGTTGAGATGCTAGCCGTTTGTCGCATGAGATATAGGATAGCGATAGCAGCGGCCACCACCCCAATCAGACCATAGAGCATAAACTTTTTCTTCTTATCCATTTCCGTGCCTCAGAATATCGAAGCGATACCACCGATAAGGCCACCCAACAAACTATTAGACGATTTCTTTTGCTCAGTTTTTGCTTGTATCTGTGCAAGCTGGACAGTTTGATTGGCATTGATGTTGGCGATATCCGTTTGTGCCTGGAATGCGCCAAGGGTTGTATCTTCCTGCATTTGCCCTAGAGCCTGATAAGTACCAGCGTTGATATTAGCGATATCAACGTTGGATTGGATTTGCTGTTGGTTAGTTTGGGCTGTGATATCGGCAAGCTGTACCTGTGACTGGATACCAGCCATCTGTACATTCTGTTGCGCTTGAATACCGCTTGTTGCAACAGCGGCGCTTAAGGTCGATTGATAATCTTGCGCATTAGCACCAATCTGAGTTGCGGCAAGCTGTGCGGCGGTTTGACTATCAGCTACTTGTTGTGATGCGGATATCTGTTGTGATTGGCTATTAGCAGCGATGGTTGCCAAATTCGTTTGGGTATCAGCGGCCAGTTGAGCATTTGGGTCAACCGTAGGAGTGGACACCGTTGATGTAGTGCTGGCAGAACTTCCACCACCGGAGAACAGCACATACAAAAGAATAAGGACACCTATCCCCAATACGATGTAGAGCGGATGTTCTTTGATCCAAACCCAAGTCTTTTGCACGCTAATTACCTCTACTTAGGTAGCCTCAGGATATAGGCTGGTATCGCCAACAGCCATAGGATCGTTTAGATTGTCAGCGTCAACCTGTCCAGCCTGGATACCAGCGATGCCGGTTGGCACAACCATCTGGTTGACATATACCTCCGGGAAAGTGCCGTAAAGCTGATACATGAACGGCTCCCCCGAACCGTCCCATTCAACAATGGGGAGCATTAGAGAATTGAAAGCAGCCGCTTCTGCACCGGGGTTAGGCTGGTTTTCCGTAGTGTCGATATACGGATAAAACTTCGCCCGCGCGAACTTAGCTATTGCAGCTTTCGCTTCATCGAACACGCTAGTCACCTCTTAATGAGCGCAGCGAATTTAGAGGTGCTGCGCTTGTAGCCTCTAGCTATAGAAGTTCGGCCCGACAGTTTCGTTACCCAGTGAACCAAAGCTGCTACCAGATACCGGCCCCGTGGCTGCGCCGAGCGCTTTCGCGAATGCGCTACCGGACGAACTGATAACGTTCGCGGTGTTTGCGTTCTTGCTCACAAGTACCGCCAGAAGCGCAACGCCAACGATAGCGATTGCGATTGAAACGATACCTTCCCAGAAATTATTCATCTTACTCTCCTATGAAACGGGGGCAGTAGCTGTCTTGAACAATTGGGCAAAGAAGCTACCTAGGCTATTGAGTACCGTTGTTGTCTGTGCACCTTTGCTTACCACAACAGCGACGATTGCTACCACAACAATCGCCACCAGAATTTTAACAAAACCGGTCATTGTATGCTACCAAGGTTGCTGTTGACTTGGTCCATCGGGTTAGCGAGCGGGGCGATTGGTGCAAGAGGCATTACGCTAGGCGCGTTCGATGCTGTTGGTTGTGCCGAAGTATTTCCAGGGGTGCCTATGTAGGTTTGCAACTGACCGATAACACCTTTGTTACTCAGGAACAGAACGACAAGCAACAACGTTAGAAAGGCAATCGAAAGGGGCCGCAACGGTTTGATGTATCCAGCACCTCCAACGATACCGACTGCCACTGCCCAAAAGATAAAGTTATCCGAACCGGTGAAATCGCCTTGCACCAATGTCCAAAGGTCCGCGTTCTTACCACGGACCCCGGCTACGAAAAGGATTGCCCCGAATAAGAGCAATACATAAGGCACACTAGCACCTCACCCAAAGAAGACAGCACCGTACTTAGGCAACTCTCCCTTTGCAGTAATGAACACCAGAAACGCCGCAAAGAGATAGAAAAAGATGATTGACGTTTGGCTCACACTATATAATCCCACCCAACAATCCAGGGTATTGCTTGGCTAGCCAGAACCCCAGCACGAATACGAGAAGGGTCCAAAAGATGCCTGTGATACTTAGCGACATGTGTTTCTCCAGTGTCTCGCCCGCAACTTCGGGCTAGCCTATGACCGGAAGGCTTGATCCGATTTGCGTTTTGCGTCCGATGTAGAAGACGAAAACGATAAGGATTAGGGTAATGACCCAATGATGCCATAACATGCGCATCTTTACGTAACTCCTACAATGTGTCCACCTTCTCTAAGGACACGTGTCCAAAGGAAGATTGCGATCAGAACGAAACCGACGAATAGAAGCCAATCCCATCCATCGCCACCGATATTTAGCGGCTTTTTCCACCAATTGGTGAAATTAGCGAAGATTGTTCCAATAGTCTGGTTTCCCATTAGGCTACTCCTTATAAACAATGGGCGCGCTCAAAGGTCCCGGTCACAAACCCAAGCGCGCCCATTATCTTCCCGACCGCCAGACGGGAAGCTTTACCCGTTACCGCCACCGGCCAGCGAAGCCGCACCAACTAGCGTGTTGGTGATCGCGAACATTTCCCAGCCAACGCGCAAAGTTGCGCCGGCGTTCACCGTTCCCGTTGGATTGATGATAAGCTGTTGGTTGCCGTACTGGATGGTATTGATCGGTTTCGACCTACTGTCGAAGTAATACATTCCAAGCGGGAAATCATCCTGGATTGCCAGTCGTTCATAGATACCGGCAAACCACGGCTCATATTTAAAGATGTTCGTGAAGTTTGCCGTTTGCAGCATCCAATAATTGATATCGGTTCCCTGTGCATTGTAAGCACCTCCTGTCTGGTTATCATAGATGACAACCGTCGAGAGAAAGCTTCGGAAGTTAGCATAGGGAATGGGGAAATCGTTGCCAGTCGTCATACCAGACAACGTGGTATTGGTGAGCATGTAGAGAGTGGAAAGATCAATCACCGGCAAGATTTGCTGTCCGTTCTTATCCACCGGCAATTGGTCATAATAGACCTGATGCACGATTACTTGATAGTTCGTGACAACACCCGTGGCACCCGTCGCATCATACTGATAGACCGCGTTCGTCGGGTCCGCTGTATGAGCCGCAAAGAACTGTGCAGAGGTGGAAAGGGTAAGTTGAAGATTGGCCGTCGCATTGACAACGTTGGCCCACATTGCGCCACGCAAATCCAGATCGGAGTAGGACAGCGGAACATAATAGGTGACTGTTGCCGTGCCGCCCGCTGCAGTTAGCGGGTTAGTCGCCTGCATGATGTTGTTGGGGAAGTTATTGCCATACCCTACAACCGGAGTGGTGAGGGTATCGCAAATCATGTAGGGCTGTTTGGCCTTGGCCGAATTTACGGCGTTGACATGCCATCCCGTTGTTTGAATACGGGTATTGTTGGAAAGATCGTCAAAACGGATTTGCTGGCATATATTGGATACGCCAAACTGTGTCGGAATGGCGTTGGCCGTTCCCAACGTCATGGTAGCGATTACCGTGACATAGAAGCCAAGAATTAGGCCAGCATAGCGCGGCTGAATATTGACTACCGTCTGAGCGGTAGGAACAACGTTCTGATTATAAATCTCTTGCTGTCTGCGAAGGGCGCTCTGCACAATCGCTTGACGGTTCATGAGATTTTGCGCCTTAATCTGTGCCGTGGTGGGCGGGGCGCTCGCGGCCATCATGGTCGCATATTCCGGCGTGCGAGACATAAGCGCAGACGCCGCAACACTGGATTTCATGTACTTAGTCATGGTTTAATAACTCCCGTTTCAGCTGGGTGGTACGGCGTTAAAACAAGATTGAGAACCATATAGCCAATGAAAACCATTAGCGTTACGGTGACCCAATTCATGGGATGCTTAAGTAAAGCCCAATTAAGAATGTCAGGCATTTTGATTACTCTGAGAGCCAGAGGCATTCTTAATGCCCATCGTCACTAGCTTTATGACAAGAAATCCACCAACGGCCATAAGAAAAATAGTCAGCCAATTGGTTGGGGTCCAAGCTATAATGACGCTATCTTGCATGGTGCCGCCTCACCTAGAAAGTTAGACGACGCGCCGTCTAACCGCTTCAATTTCAGGCCCCGGAAGGGAAGCCTTAACGTCCTGTGGCGCAACATGTTCTGGCGGAAAGGCTGCGCGAAACTTGTCTAAAATGACCTCACGTGGCGGAACGGGGCCAAACTCTACAATTTCATTTTCGGACACGTTGTACCAGTATGAATGATACTTAGGCAAGCGATATTTTGTGTCGAAAGGAACGAACTGCGCTACATTCTTCCTATCCGCTTCATGTTGCAAGTGAAACAACTGGATATAGTCCGCTTCCGAGAAAACAAACTTGGATATCCAAGCGGGGCGTTGAGATAAAACGATCATGGGAATGTTGCGCGAGCGGCCTTGCGTAAGCAACGCGTTTAGACCATCGGTGCGGTCTATCATATAGCCTTCATCTATATAGACACCCGTATTCTGTTTTTCCCAAATGCGGCGAAAGAACCCGTCTATTTCCTCTCCCTGGCCCGGAAGGGGAGACACTATATATAATCCCTTCTCACCGGGGGTTTGGCTTACGTCAATCTGGTGCACACCCGGAAACTCTCCGATTTCGTTTAGGAGAGGGTCGCCCTTGGTGTTGACGATTACCCAGGGCTGTCGTTTGAAATCTTTCTCCGATAGATGCCATGCAGCGGCTTGCGTCTTACCGCTACCGGTACGTCCGATGACGGCTAAACGGTCATGTCGTCCGGGGAATTTAACTGCCATTTTCTATAGCGTTAGTTTCAATCACAAACTTGTTTTCCTGATAACCGTCAGTCTTAGGCTTCACTGACATTATCTTAATAGGAATAAAGCCCGGCGCTAATCGCTTATCCACATACTCTTGGAGAGCCTCAATTACAGTAGCTTCATTCAATTCAACTTTAGAGTTTCCTTTGAACATATCATCCTCAGTTTATCGTTATTTTGGTTGGATCAAATCCGGTTGTGGGCATGGGCGGATCGGGCGGCGCTTGCGTCGGTGCCTGTGCTGTTTGTTGCTTTTGCGGCGTATTCTTCTTTTCTGTTTGGGTACGTAACCAGATAGACACGGCACGCGGTCCGTATATGACACCACAAACCCTCGTCAGTTCAATCCATGCAGCGGTTTTGGGATCAAGAATAAAGCTGTATTCGGCGCTTACCGCAGCAATAGCAGCCGATAATTCCTTGGCTTCCTTTTCCTCGATTTCAAGTTCTGGGATACCGGTGAAAGCGGCCACAACAGTATGGATAGAGAATAGTATTTTTTCCACACCGTTTATATTGACAGCTACACCACGCGGCGCTTCTGCCTTGTTATCTGTGGGCTTGGGTTCACTAACGGGGTTGAGCCTGGGTCGCCCGCGCCCCCGTTTTGCGACGATATCTCCAATTGATCCGAGGGCACCGGGTCCGGGGGCGTTTCCACCAGCGGCGGGTCCGGGGCTTCCAAGTCCAGGTCCGGTTCCTCCCGCTGTTGTTCGTGCAAGCGCTGGGTCAATAACTCCCTTAGCTCCGAGAGTTGCCCCGACAGGTTTTCTAATCCCGTCTTGCTGTTGGCTTCCAGATTGTCCAACCGCGCCGTTGCCGTTTGCAATTGCTTTTCCATCCATGACCTAGTTTCCTTATCAGCGTCAGCGAGTTTTGATCTAAGATCGGTGATTTCATCGTTGAGGCGGTCTATTTCTTTTTCACGTTCGTCGGGCGCGGGTGGTGTTTCTTCGTCAGCCATTATACTCCACTCCCTTTAAATTCACCGACAAATGGCAATGCCACCGGCCTTAATTCCTTATCGCGTTCGGTGGTTGCTTCCTCGCTGGCAAATACGCCAGAGAATTTTTCAAGCAACACCATCTCTAGCCGTGTGATCCTCAATTCTTGGTTGTGACACCGTATCTCCAATTCCAGCGTCCGCTTTTCCATTCTCAGTATGTACGGCGAGATTTGTTCCGACATAGGGCGATACTCCTAGATGTTTTTCCATGTGAGCCAAACGCACTTGAATATTCGTTAAGCGCAAATTGATTTGCAAGAGATGTTCGTTGAGCCGGTCGATATTTTTTTCAAATTGCTCAACACGAGTGGTAAATTCAAGCTGTAGAGCTTCCGGGTCTATCCCTAGTGCCTTCAACAGGTTTTTCGCCATTGTTTCCATTGCGGACATGGGGAGCTATCCTTGTGTTAGACCGGGCGGAAGCGTACGATCCGACCCTATATAAAGGGGATCATCATGGCAAGGAAGAAAAAGGGCAAACGGCCAACCGAAAGCTATTTAACTTCGGCCAGGATTTATTCCCGATATATCCCGGCAATGAAGAAATATAAGAACCGGAAAAGCCTTAAGCCGCATGAAAAATCAGCGATTGCGCGGCGGGAAAAACAGTTAAAGGGGATACCGTTGGGGACCCTGTACCCGGTCACGAAAAAGCAGGCTAGGAAATTCAAAGGAAAATTATTTCTTCCGGGCATCCGGGCAATACAGCTAAGGCAAATCCCAGAGGGTTCCACCGTCAAATTCAAAGGGCGGGAAATCTTTGTAACCGAGCCGGGTAATCAGCGCTGGATTTATTGGCCGCTAGATCGTGAGACTGTACGCTCGCGTAGTGGGATGCGTAGGGCGGGACAACAGGCTTTCGACAAGCGATTTCCAATTGAGAAAGTGGCCGATTTAACAGCGCTCGCGTTTAAAAGAATGCACGTGCAGCAAGTCAGATTATGGGCGCACGCTGGGAAGGTGGGCGACACGTTCCACGATGTAGATGTCTTCATTCGCTGGGTCAATGAGAAATGGTCGCAAGGCCGTTATATGACTTCGGGTCCTCCGGGTTATGAGGACCCATCAGATCCAGGTAAATGGGTCAACGGCATCGCAATATTATTAGAGGACCCGGAATACACTCGTAAGCGCAAAGAAATTCAGCAAGGGGAAAAGAAATGAATAAGTACGCACGGCGTCTTTTGAGAGTTGCCGCGCAACGGGATTATTGCGCGCACCCGGTATATCTCAGTCAGTGGTATGTAACGGGGCACGGTGAGATAGAAAACCGCCCCGGCCAGTTCGTGCGCTTAGACGATAAAGAGAAAGAATACGACGAACCGTCTTGAGCAAGACGCGGAAAATAACCGCGTGTGATTGCGAGACGGACCCGTTTCTAAACGGGCGAATACCCGTCCCTTTCATATGGGGATTTTACGATGGGAAAACGTTTCGCACGTTTGACCATACGAAGGATTTTGTCGATTTCATAAAGACGCAAGACATAATTGTATACGCCCATAACGGTGGAAAATTCGATTTTATGTTTCTGCTAGTTTACATGGAAGGCGAAACACCGTGCCAAATTATCAATGGACGCATTGTCTCCATGAAGCTTGGCAAAGCCAAGCTAATCGACAGCTATGCGGGTGTCCCTGAAAGTCTCGCGCGCATCAAGAAACGTTCAATCGAAATGTGGAAATTGGAACGAGATGTAAGGGCAGAACACATGTCAGATATCATCCATTACCTAGAGGGTGATTGCATCTATCTACACGAACTTATGACAGCGTACCGGAAAGCAGCCGGAACGAAAACCACCATTGCCAGTAATGCCCTAGTGCACGCTAAAAGCTTAGGGATAAAACCCGGAACAACAAACCATCGCTTCGACGCAAACTATCGCCCATTTTATTTTGGGGGCCGGACAGAGTGCTTCCGGCCAGGAACGCATCACAATATAAATGTGTACGATATCAAATCCTCTTACCCCAACGCCATGCTGCACGATCATCCGAGCGGCGACGATATGCGGAGACAAAGTGATTTAGGAGACCTGACAAGAGAAGAAATAGAACGATCTTTCATCGTTCTGGAATGCTATAGCGACGGGGCATTTCCTATCCGTGCGCTAAATTCCGAAGGGCTTAGTTTTCCCAAAGCACATTCGCGAGAGGTAAGTAAGGACGGAACCTTTAGAGTAACAGGCTGGGAATACATCGCGGCAAAAGACTTAGGACTTCTGGACGATGAAAAGATTTTAGAGGTTCGCTATACCACAGGAACGATAAACTTCAGAGACTACGTGCAACACTGGTACAAATATAAAAACGATCATCCGAAATAGACCGATCCAATCAACTACACGATAGGAAAGATTATGATGAACTCACTTTATGGAAAGATGGCCCAAAACCCGGAGCGCTATTACGACTATAAGATTATGCCAATCGGTTCCAAACTGCCCTGTGTCACGCCTAAAATCGGGATAGAAAACATCTGTCGTGTCTGTGATTTCAGAGACAACGATCATGGTTGGGTGAATTATTGTAACTTTGAAGGCCACGAATTTCACAGACGAGAAATCCTATGGAAGTACAAACACAAATGGGGAATAGAATGGAAGGCTAAGCCGCTCTATAAGAACGTCGCCACCGGGGCCAGCATCACCGGATTTGCCCGTGCTTATCTCCTCCGCTATATGCACCAAATCGGAATAGAGCACGTTATCTATTGTGATACGGATAGCATGGTGTTGGATCAATTCGCGGACACTTCCGGGCTACCCGTTTCCGACAAGATCGGGGATTGGGAATTGGAGATTAAGAACGCACCAACCGGTCTGTTCGCTGGCAAGAAACAATACGCCATAGATAAGGACCCATCTAAACCATGTAAATGCTCCAATACAGAGATGGGTTGCGAGCGCCACAAAGTCGTTAGTAAAGGTGCTCGTTTAACTTTTAAGGATATGGAAAAATTAATAGTAGGGGAAACCATCGAATACAGGTCCGCCGCGCCCACTTTTTCTATTGCAAATG